>JGI20181J14860_1000051_pt1 | contig 18786 bp, 14 predicted proteins | sample NGESurdeep072012_5_FD_14860 | JGI IMG/M metagenome (IMG submission 14860) | reverse complement strand
GGCACCCCGCCGCGATCCCGACAACGCGGGACGGCGCGGCGCGGTGGTCCCCGAACTCTGCCGTGGTGTCCGCCGTTGCTGCTGACGACCGTGTCGCCGGCGGGCCCCTGACGACCCAGCCCCGGACGACGCGTCCCCGGATCCTGCCGCGGGCGGACCCGGCGCGTTCGGCCGACGGCGAACAATAGGCGGCCCGGTGCGCACTTCGGCAGCACGTCCCGCGGATCCCCACTGCGCGGGCGGCGTGAGATCTGCTCCGTCATCGGCCCCGGGTTCGTCGGGCGACGCGGGACCGAGCACCACCGCCGGAAGCCCCGACAACAGCGTGGCTGCGGCGTCCGACATAGCACCGCCAGGTAGCCCGTCCAGCGCCAGATCCACCGGCACCGCGCCCCCGGAAAGCTGAAGGTTCGCCAGGACACCAGGTGCGTCCGGACGCGTCCCGGGATCCGACGCGAGCATCCGCCGGACCAGCGCCACCAACCGCGGCGGCGCCACGGTGTCAGGCAGATCGGGCCAGACACCGCCGACCGACTGCACCAGCACGTCCGCCGCATCGTCGGCCGGCCACGCACTCCGGCCCGTCAGGCAGAGCAGTGCCACGGATCCCAGCGAGAACACGTCAGCGGCGACCGACAGAGCGGCACCCCTGGCGACTTCCGGCGCGAGATCGGCTGCGTCCTGCGCGGGACCGTCGATCTCCGCATGCGCAGCGATCAGGCCGGCCGCCAAACCACCGAGCAGCGGGCGCCCGGACCGATCGAACCCCACGACCGCGGCGCCGAGGTTGCCGTGCAGCAGGCCGTGCCGATGAATTGCGGCCAGCGCCGCGGCCAGCGGCCGGAGCACCGTCAATGTCTCCCCCACGGAGAGCGGACCCCTGCGCTCCAGCAGGTCGGAAAGCCGCCCGGCGGAGGGCCACGAGCTGACAACCCCTACCCGCGAGCCTTCCACGATGACGTCCAGGACCGGCAACAGGTGCGGATGCCGCACGGTGGCCGAGAGCTCCACCATCCGGTAAGTCACGTCGGCCGGGACGTTCGCCACCACGGACAGCGCCACGTCGTGCCCGGACCGCACGTCCTGCGCGTGCCACGTCTGCACTGCCGCTGACCGGTGTCCCGGCCGGTCCTCGGTGACTTGATAGGGCCCCATCCGGTTCGCCATGGCGTGCACCATAGAACGATCGCCCGGATTCGGGTTCGAGTTATCCACAGGCCCGCGGGCGCGGCCTTGACGCCTGACTGCCGGAGACGCTTCTCGCGATCGGTGTCGGCGCACCGGCGTACGGTCGTGCGCATGCGCCAGAACAGCACGCCGTTGATCTTCGAAGAGGCGGGCCTGGTCGACTATGTCGCGGCATGGGACAGACAGCGCGAACTCGCGCAGGCCCGAGTCGACGGATACGGGCCCGACACCGTGCTGCTGCTCGAGCACCGCGCCGTCTACACCGCCGGCAAACGCACTCAGCCCGAAGATAGGCCGACCGACGGAACGCCCGTCGTCGACGTGGATCGCGGCGGCCGGATCACCTGGCACGGTCCCGGACAGCTGGTCGGCTACCCCATCGTGAAGTTGGCAGCACCGGTCGATGTCGTCGGCTACGTGCGGCTGCTCGAAGAGGTGTTGATGGCGGCGTGTCTGGACCTCGGCCTTCGAACCCAGCGGGTCGCCGGACGAAGTGGCGTCTGGCTGCCCCCAGCGCACGGCAGGCCCGAGCGAAAGGTCGCCGCGATCGGGGTGCGGATCGCCAAGAGCGTGACGATGCACGGATTCGCGCTGAACTGCGATCCCGACCTGACCGCGTTCGACCGCATCGTCCCGTGTGGCATCACCGACGCCGGCGTGACCTCGCTGTCGGTGGAACTCGGGCGTCGAGTGCGGGTCGCCGAGGCGTTGCCGGTGGTGGTGGAGCACCTGCGTGACGGGCTCGACGGACAGCTGACGGTGAACCTGGGAGTGAGTACGGCGGCACCGGCGGATCGGCAGCTTCCGTCGCAGGGCGTCGCCTGGCACCTGGATCCGGCCGACGGAGCTCGGTGATCACCCCATCGGACCGGACCGGCACGACACGGCGGCCGGCCGGATTCGGCCCCGATGAACGCCCGGGCGCGCCACACGGCAGGATGAAACAATGATTGCCGGAGGCGGGTGACGTGTTTGGTCACCCGGGGTGATCGGGAACCTGAACGGTGCGTCCGCCACCAGCGGCGGGGCCGGCAGCACCACTCGCACCACTCGCAACGATGAGGAGCAGCACATGAGCACGCCGACCAAGCCAAGGGCCGCCGCGCACGATCTGGCGGTGAAGGCATCAGAGATCGCCGACAAGGTCGTCGACAAGGTGGCCGACGTGACCAGCGACGCGGCGAGCAAGGCGGTGTCCCTGGCCAGCGAAGCGGCGCACGCCGCCGCGCCATATGTCGAGAAGGTCGAGGATTCCCTCGAGGACCAGGCAAAGCGGCTCGGCCGCCGGGCGCAGAAGTCCGCTCGGAAGGCCGCCGACCGGGCAGCACGGCAGGCCAAGAACTCCGAGAAACAGGCCGGCCAGAAGCTGGCCAGCACCGGTGCCGCGCTCGCCGAGAAGGCGCAGGGCTCGGCGACCCACGCCGCGGCACTGGTCAGCGCGAAGGCCGCCGCAGGCGCGCTGAAGGCCAGTCAGGCGGCGGACCAGGCAGCGAAGGCCGCCCGCAAGGCCGACAAGACCTCGGGCAAGAAGGGCCACCCGATCCGCAACCTGCTGATCTTCGCGGTGATCGCCGCGGCCGGAGCGGTGATCTTCAAGAAGTTGCGCACCGATCAGGCGGCGATTCCGGACAACCAGCCCGCTCCCACCGTTCCGGTCAACAGTCAATCGGCCGCCGACAGGGTCTCGGCCTCCGCGGGGAAGCTGTCCGACTCGGTGAAGGATGCTGCCGCCGCCGCGAAGGACAAGGCCTCCGATCTGGCCGACACCGCCAAGGACAAGGCCGCGGATCTGGCAGACACCGTCAAGGAGAAGGCATCGGACGCCGCGGACAGCGCGAAGGACGCCGCGGACACGGCGAGGGACAAGGCCGCTGACCTCGCCGACACCGCCGAGGACAAGGCCGCGGACGCCGCGGACGACGCGAAGGACGCCGCCGCGGATGCTGCCGACGCCGTGAAGAAGGTCGAGGACGCCGCTGATTCGGCAAAGAACACGGTGGGTGGCGCCTCGTGACCCTGGCCGCAGAGGGCCGCAAGCTACTCCGTTTGGAGGTGCGGAATGCGGCCGTGCCGATCGAGAAGAAGCCGGAATGGATCAAGACCCGGCTGAGGACTGGTCCGGAGTACCAGAACCTGCAGAACCTGGTGAAAACCGAGGGTTTGCACACCGTCTGTCAGGAAGCCGGCTGTCCCAACATCTTCGAATGCTGGGAGGACCGCGAGGCGACGTTCCTCATCGGCGGTGACCAGTGCACTCGCCGCTGCGACTTCTGCCTGATCGACACCGGCAAGCCCGGCGAGCTCGACCGCGACGAGCCCCGCCGGGTGGCCGAGTCCATCCACAAGATGAACCTGCGGTACGCGACCATCACCGGGGTGACGCGCGACGATCTGCCGGACGAGGGTGCCTGGCTGTACGCCGAGACAATCCGGCAGGTTCATGCGCAAGCACCGGAGACCGGGGTCGAGATCTTGACGCCGGACTTCTCGGGCCACCCTGAGTTGCTGGGGCAGGTCTTCGCGGCGGCGCCGGAGGTGTTCGCGCACAATCTGGAGACCGTGCCGCGGATCTTCCGGCGGATCCGGCCCGCCTTCACCTACGAACGGTCGCTCGACGTGATCGCGCAGGGCAGAGCGGCGGGCATGGTCACCAAGTCCAACCTGATCCTGGGGATGGGTGAGACGCGGGAAGAGGTCTCGCAGGCGTTGACGGACATGCATTCCGCGGGCTGCGACCTGGTCACGATCACCCAGTACCTGCGCCCCACNCCCCGGCATCATCCGGTCGAGCGNTGGGTGAAGCCCGAGGANTTCGTCGAGCTACGCCAGGAGGCGGAGGNCGTCGGATTCGCCGGTGTGATGTCCGGTCCGCTGGTCCGATCGTCGTACCGCGCCGGGACGCTGTACCGGCAGGGCGCGCAGGCCCGTGATGCACGTCAACGGGCGATGAGCGCCACCGCATGACCTCGATCGCGACTGGGTCTCCGCGGCGTCCCACCGGGTCTGAGATCGACAACGCGTCGGACCGGGTGCGCCTCCTCCGGGTGGCTGCGCCCGGCCTTTGTCGTCGGGATGCCGTGCGGGCGTCGCCGGTCCGCCCGGGGTGGTCACGCGCACTATCCTGGACGACATGGCCAAGAACGCGGCGGGCGCTGACGCCCCCTCCAAAGAGGAGAAGAAGGCAGCCAAGGTAGCCGCGAGGGCCGCCAAGAAGGAACGCCGAGGCCAAATCTGGCAGGCGTTCCAGATGCAGCGCAAACAGGACAAGCGGCTGCTGCCCTACATGATCGGGGCGNTGGTCGGCACCGCCGCGGTGATCACCGGAATCGGCATACTGATCTTCGGACCGGGCCAGTGGTGGCTGCTGCTGCCCTTCGGCATCATTCTGGGCGCCCTGCTTGCCATGATCATCTTCTCCCGCCGCGTGCAGGCCAACGTCTATAAGCAGGCGGAAGGTACGCCGGGTGCTGCGGCATGGACACTGCAGAACAACCTGCGCGGGAAATGGCGGGTGACGCCCGCCGTGGCCGGCACGTCACACCTGGACGCCGTGCATCGGGTGGTCGGCCGACCCGGCATCATCCTGGTCGGCGAGGGCGCCCCGCACCGGGTCAAGCCGCTGCTCGCCCAGGAGAAGAAGCGCTACGCCCGGATCGTCGGGGAGACGCCGATCTACGACGTGGTCGTCGGGAACGAAGAGGGTCAAATCCCGCTGCGCAAGTTGAACTCCTACCTGATGAAGCTGCCGCGCAACATCTCGGTGAATGCCGTCACCGAGTTGGACAACCGACTCACCGCGCTCGGTTCTCGGACTGCGCAGGCGGGCCTGCCCAAGGGCCCGCTTCCCGCGGGAGCGAAGATGCGCAACGTCCAGCGGAGCATGCGCCGCCGCTGAGCTCTGCGGGTTGCCTCCGCCGTGAGTCCGGGATGAACAGCACCGCCGTAAGTCGTAAAGGAGCTCGGGAGCTGGCGACCGATCACCGCATCCGCACGACCACGGTCCGGCACCACCTGTCGTGCAGGCCGCGCAGGTCTTGGTTGACCAGCAGCGGCGGCACGATCAAGAACACCAACACCGTCCGCGGCACCGCCCACAGGCCCACGATCGAGCGGCCGAGCGGGGCGACCCTGATGCCGAGCGCTGCCTGGCCGGGAGTGAATCCGAACAGCCCGACGGCGACGACCGTCATCACCGCCCAGACGACCAGACTCCAGTTCTGCGGCGGCTCCGGCGCGGTGAGCACCCAGGCGAGCAGCGCGGACAGCACGATGTCGATGACGAAGGCCAGCACCTTGGCGCCCATGGTCGCGACCGAGCCGACCCCATCGGCCGGCAGACCGAGAGAGCGTCCGGGATGGGTTCCCTCCGTCGCTCCTTCAGCGGCCACCATGCCACCAGAGTAAGAGCCACCGGCGAAGAGCAGCGCCCGGCCGCCCCGACCGCGAGGTCCTTCGACGGCCAAACGGGTCATTTGTCCCCTCGTTCGGCCCGTTGACGGGGTCGTTGCTACACCCTGCGCGATGGTCGGCCTTCGGTCGATTAACCCGGGCGAAACAATGGCGAGACTCTAGGGCAACACCGTCTGCCTAGCGTGGCGCAGGCGCGGGGAGTGAAGGTCCCGCGTGCTGCGCCCGGCGCGGAGCCTGCCAAGATGCACCCGAATGGCAGTCGGCCCGCGTACGGTACCCAGCAGGCTGGGTTGCCACACCATCAGTGCCAGCACCATCGCGGGAGTCCGAGCCGCTCGAGCCCGCTGTACCGTCCCTGCCATCACGGTTGTCCAACCGACAAGGAGCGCGTGCGTGTTCTCCACTTCCGAAGAGCTGGTTGCCTACATCAAGGACAACGATGTCGAGGTCTTCGACATCCGGTTCTGCGATCTTCTCGGCATCATGAACCACCTCACCGTCCCGGCCAGCACGGTTACCGAGAAGTCGCTCGCCGGCGGGATGGCGTTCGATGGTTCGTCCATCAAGGGCTTCCAGTCGATCCACGAGTCGGACATGACGCTGCTGCCTGACGTGACCACGGCCAGGGTCGATCCCTTCCGCCAGCGGAAGACCTTGACCTGCAACTTCTTCGTGCACGACCCGCTGACCCTGCAGCCGTACTCTCGCGACCCGCGCAACGTTGCCCGCAAGGCCGAGGAGTACCTGGCCAGCACCGGTATCGCCGACACCTGCTTCTTCGGGGCCGAGGCCGAGTTCTACATCTTCGACAACGTCCAGTTCGACACCAGCATGACGGGCGCCTTCTACAAGATCGACACCGAAGAGGGCTGGTGGAACACCGGCCGGGACGAGCAGCCCAACCTCGGCTACAAGGTCCGGACCAAGGGTGGCTACTTCCCGGTCCCGCCGTACGACCACCACGCCGACCTTCGCGAGGACATGACCGCGAATCTGATCAGCATGGGCTTCGACATCGAGCGTGGTCACCACGAGGTGGGCGGCGGTCAGGCGGAGATCAACTACAAGTTCAACACCCTGCTGGCCTCGGCCGATGAGGTGATGCTGTTCAAGTACATCATCAAGAACACCGCCTGGGAGCAGGGCAAGACCGCCACCTTCATGCCCAAGCCGGTGTTCGGGGACAACGGCTCAGGGATGCACGCGCACCAGTCGCTCTGGGCTGACGGAAAGCCGCTGTTCTACGACGAGGCCGGCTACGGCGGGCTGTCCGACATGGCCCGCTACTACATCGGCGGCCTGCTGCACCACGCCCCGTCGCTGCTGGCCTTCACCAACCCGACGGTGAACTCCTACCATCGGTTGGTGCCGGGCTACGAGGCTCCGGTGAACCTGGTCTACTCGGCCCGCAACCGCTCCGCCTGTATCCGCATCCCGCTGACCGGCACCAACGCCAAGGCCAAGCGCCTGGAGTTCCGCTGCCCCGACCCCTCGGCCAACCCCTACCTCGCGTTCGCCGCGATGATGATGGCCGGGCTGGACGGCATCAAGAACAAGATCGAGCCGCCGGCGCCCGTGGACAAGGACCTCTACGAGCTGCCGCCGGACGAGGCCGCCAACATCCCGCAGGTCCCCGGTTCGCTCGCGGCCGTCATCGACCGGCTGGAGCAGGATCACGACTACCTGCTCGAGGGCGGTGTGTTCACCCCCGACTTGATCGAGATGTGGATCAAGCTCAAGCGCGACGAGATCGACGCGATCCGCTTGCGGCCGCACCCCTACGAGTTCGACATGTACTACGACATCTGATTCCACGCGGACCTAGGTCCGCGTGAAGCCGTCGAAAATGGCGGCTGACCTGCGAAAACGTCTTTCGACGAATCCAGCGTCAGCCGTCGTTTCTCGTTGGTCTGCGGCCACAGCAGTCTGCATGTCACGCAACCCGGGCCGGGTATCGACCCCGGCCAGCGTCATTGCCGCGCAGGCGGCCGTCCTGAACCCGCTTCAACCGCACTGGGTCTGATGGAGGCTCCACAGCGACCGAGCGAGCCTCGGTAGGGTCGCGCGCGCTGAACCGCAGCTACCTCAACACCTTCATCGGGCGACCGGCGTTGCAGTGTGCGCGTGTCCCCGATGAGCGAGTGCACGGTGCCATGCCCTGCGTCACTTCTACGCCGGCACCGCGCTTCACGAGGGCGAGGCGATCAAGGCGGTGAGCGAGTACCTTGGCCACGCCGACCCTGGCTTCACGCTGCGGACGTACACGCACCTCATGGAGAAGAGCGCAGAGCGCACCAAGCGGGCGGTGGACGCGGTGTTTCGTGCAAGTGCATCGTCCGATGCGGCCACGTCTGGCGAAGAGTCATCGTGACGGCCTTGCCACGTTCAGCCCCTCCCGAATAGCCGAGACTGAAGCGACAGCATTTGTTCCCGAAAGTGGGGACAATCGTTGTCGTGGCTGATTCGACGCTGGTCCGGCTCGGCTCCATCGCGGAACGCCGATGGGGCCTGGTCACCACTGCCCAGGCAGGGGATGCCGGCGTCTCCCGCAAGCAGCTCGCCCGGATGGCGTCGGCCGGTGCGATCGAGCGCGTGAGGCAGGGCGTCTACCGCATGGCCGGCGCACCGGCCCAGGAGCACGCGGCGATCTACGCGACCTGGCTGGCCCTGGGTGGTGCGACCTCACCTCGCACTGCTGCCGGGGTTGCGTCAATCGTGGCGGCCGGTGTCACCGCGGCCGTCGTCCACGACCTGGGCGACTTCTTCCTCGACGGTTTCAACTTCATCGTGCCGGCACGCAAGGGCACCCGGCTCCCCGGCGTGCGCCTGCGCATCCGACACCTGACCCGCGACGAGGTGGTCCCCGTCAATGGACTACCGACGCTGACCGTCGAGCGGACCATCGCGGACCTGGTCGAGCTCCGGTTCGATCTGTCCCTAGTCGCCGACGTAGTACGCGACGCGGTCCGAGCCGACAAGCTCGTGGCACCCGACCGCCTCGTCTCCTTCCTCGACCCCATGGCGGCGCGACGCCGGAGAAATGGAGTGGGCGACGGCAGGTCACTCGCGAACGACCTGTTCGAGCTGGCGGGCGTGAGCCCGGAAGGATGGGCCCGTGACTGAGCACGAGGGCGCTGAGCACCAGGGCTATGGCGACTGGCGATCGCTTGCGCTGGCGATCAAGGACGCCGCCACGAAGGCAGCCCGCGACGCCGGGCCCGGTATCAGTGCAGCCACTGTCGACGCCCAGATCCATCCGGCCACGAGCGGCCCCACTGCGGCCCCAGCCGACGCGTGAGGCGCGTTTGCGCAGTTCAAGGCGGGTAGGTCCCTCACTACTACGACATCTGATCGGACAGCTGATCGGACCCCAACGATCGAGTACGACAGTCGACCCTCAGGCCCTCGGCAGCGCGCCGGGGCCTGTGGTGTCTGAGCCGGCCGGATGCGCGACCGCGCTCCCCCAGGCGAATCGATAGGCCGGCGAAGGATTCACCCCACTGGGGTGACGCCCACGCGTTCCCCGAGCGCGCATGCTCTGCCTACCCACGGGCGTTCTCGCCCGCGGTGAACCAACGGGAGGACCTCATGGCGTCGAATCGCAAGGGGCGTGCCGCCCGTCCCGCCGGTGCGTCCGCGGGGCGGCCGGCGGCGAGCGCCTCCGGGGGGCCGCCGGAATCGGACGAAGCCTTCGCCCTTGCCCGCTTTCAGGCCATGGTCGAGGACTTCCAGGACACCTCCCAGGAGTGGCGCCGGCTGTTCTCCGAGTTCCTGGGCACCTTCCTGCTGGTGCTGGTCGCCGCCGGTGGCGGGATGATGGGCCAGGCCTTTCCGAACACCATCAGCCGCACGGCCGCGGTGGTCGCGCCCGCGTTGATGGTGATGGGTGTGATCCTGTTCATGGGCAGGATCTCCGGTGCTCACCTCAACCCGGCGGTGAGTATCGCCTTCGCGTTGCGGATGGACTTCCCGTGGCAGCGGGTGCCCGGGTACATCGTGGTCCAGCTGGCCGGCGCCGCGGCGGCGGCATGGTTCCTGCAGGCCGTGGTCAACGTGTCGGCCTACTACGGCTCGAACTATCCAGCGACACCGACCTACTCGAACTTCAGCGCCTTCCTGATGGAGACCGCGCTCACCTTCGGACTCGTCAGCGTCATCCTCGGCACCGCCTCCGGCGCGCAGAACATCGGCGTCATCGGCGCACTGGGCGTCGCCAGCTACATTGCGCTGGCCGGCCTGTGGGGCAGCCCGATCTCCGGAGCCTCGATGAATCCGGCGCGCACCTTCGGCCCCGACCTGATCAGCGCGAACTTCGGCGGCTACTGGGTGTACGTCGCAGGGCCGATTGCCGGTGCCGTGATCGCCGTCGGAACCGCTTATGTACTACGGGGACTGGGTGGCGGGCGGGCCGGATCAGCGGCGGCGCAGGGCGGCCTGTTCACCAAGGTCACCAATCCCGACGCGAGCTGACCCGACTCGGGGTCAGACGGCCCGTTCGCGCGTCCGGCCGCCGCGACATACTGGGGCCTCGGGCCACCGGGCCCGCCACACGCGGATCAAGCACCCGGGAGGTGCGGATGGGCCGGCTCGGCGTCATCTCGGACATGGACGGCGTCATCTACCGGGGGCGGGAGCCGATACCCGGAGCGCAAGAGTTCATCGATCGGCTGCGGGATACCGACACCCCCTTCGTGTTCCTGACCAACAACTCCGAGCAGACTCCGCTCGATCTGCTGCGCAAGCTCGCCGCGCTGGGGATCCACGGGCTGACGGCGGCGAACTTCATCACCTCCGCGATGGCCACCGCGGAGTTCCTTGCCGCTCAGAAACCGCATGGCAGCGCCTATGTCATCGGTGGCGGCGGGCTGTCAGCCGAGCTGTACCAGGTCGGCTACTCCATCACCGACACCGACCCCGACTACGTCGTGGTGGGCAAGACCGCCTCTTTCGGGTTCCCCATGCTGCGCAAGGCGGCGCAGCTCATCGATCGCGGTGCGAAGTTCATCGGCACCAACCCGGACATGGTCGATCCCGTGGAAGGCGGCACCGAACCCGCGGCCGGCGCCCTGCTGGCCTCCATCGAAGCAGCCACCGGGGTGAAGCCGTACATCGTCGGCAAGCCCAATTCGCTGATGATGTTCTACGCCAGCAAGAAGCTGGGCATCCCCGCGGAGGACTGCGTGATGATCGGCGACCGGATGGACACCGACGTCGTCGGCGGTCTCGAGGCGGGGATGCGCACGTGCCTGGTGCTGTCCGGGGTGTCGACCCGCGGTGCCGTCGAGCGCTTCCCCTACCGGCCGACCTTCGTCTACGACAGCGTCGCCGATTTCGATCCGGCCGTCGCCGCGGCAGAGGGGTGATCGGCATGGACATCCGGATCCCCTCGCTGCTGCGGATCAAGCCCAATGCCCTGTACAAGCTCGGAAAGTATCTGCGCAAGAACGGCTTTCATCGGATCGCGCTGTACTACGGCGAGGGCATCGCCGACCTGGTCGGGCAGAAGGTGGAGATCTCCCTTGACTCGTCGGAAATCCAGGTGGTCACCGAGGAGACCGTGCACGGCAACGACGTCGCCGAGATCGTGTCCAGCGCCTTCCGGCTCCCCCGCGAGGCACAGGCCATCGTCGCGGTCGGCGGCGGGGTGGCCGTCGATTTCGGCAAGTACGCCGGATTCCTCACCAAACGACCGGTGATCGCTGTGCCCACCGCGATCTCCAACGATGGATTCGCCGCCCCTGGGGCCAGCCTGCGCGTCGACGGCAGGCGGGTCAGTTGCAGCTCCACCATCCCGTTCGGCGTCGTCATCGACACCAACATGATCAAGAGCTCGCCGCGGCGGTTCACCTTCTCCGGGATCGGCGATCTGATCTCGAAATACAGTGCGATCGCCGATTGGAAATTGGCGTACCACGCCACCGGCGAGACGATCAACGACTTCTCCGCGATGATCTCCATGCAGAGCGTGCAGAACCTGGTCAACCACCCGGTGAAGTCCGCCGACGACCTGGAATTCCTGCAGTTGGTGTGCGGTGCGCTGGTGATGAGCGGGGTTGCCATGGAGGTGGCCGGATCGTCCCGTCCCGCTTCCGGTAGCGAGCACCTCATCTCCCACGCTTACGACTCCATCGCACCGCGGCCGAGCCTGCACGGGTTGCAAGTGGGTGTGGCGACCCTGGCCACCACCTGGCTGCAGGGCAACCCCGCGCACCAGACCGTCGTCAGGGTCCTGGAGGAGACCGGCTTCACCGCATTCATGAACGAGAATCGGCTCGATCGCGCGGCGTTCCTGGAGGCCGCACAACTGGCGCCGACGATCAAGCCCGGCTATCACACCGTGCTCAGTCAACCGGGCGCGGTCGAACGACTGCAGGCCCAGCTGAAGAACGATCCGTCCTGGGACGTGTACTTCGACTGACCCGTCCGGCAACGCACCCACACTTCAAACCCCACCCACCACCGAGGAAGCAGATGCCCGCGTTCGCTGTGCACTACACCTATGACGAACAGTCCGATGCCCGCGCTGAGCACCTGGGCGTCCACCGCGCATTCCTGGGCGACTTGCTGGACAGGGGCATTATGCTGGCCGGCGGCGCCTACCGGGACGAACCACCGGGGGCGCTGCTGCTGTTCCGCGCCGACTCGGCGGCCGACCTCGCGGCCATCCTCGACGAGGATCCCTATGCACATCAGGGGCTGATCGCCGGGAGGGAGATCCGGTTGTGGAGTGCGGCGATCGGCCCGTGGGCAGGCTGACATCCCGGTCCCGCGGTCTCCGCCGGAGAGGCTGAGCCTCTCGGGCGCCACGGAAGCCATCCATGGCCGCTACGGCAAACGGGTATCAGCCGGGGCTAACCGTCGCTCCTAGGGTAACCTGACGTTCTCGCCTCATGGCGGCAACCCACCGATCGGACCTGCCGTGGCCGCAGCTTTCGTGATCCGGTTGCGCGCTGCGCTGCCCGCGGCCGACGGTCCCGAGAGGTCATGGCCCCGCCGATGAGCAGCGCGGCGCCCGGGCTCCGTGCCCGTCCCCGAGATGCCACCGCGCGCGCGGCGCCGGTCACGGGAGCCTCGCCACCACCCCCAGCCCTGGCCGACGCCCTTTCCGGACCGGCCCGGGAACAATGAGCCGGCACGTTGTCCTGACGGAGAAGTTGCGGCGCCCTGAGGCCGCCGGGCTCGCTCGTGCCCGGCTGGAGGGTCCGCTGCTGGACGGCAACAGCCGGCTCGGCCTGGTGGTGGCGCCGCCGGGCTCCGGCAAGACAACGCTTCTCGCCCGGGTGGCGGCAGCCTCCCCGTTGCCAGTTGCCTGGTATCGCGTCACCGCTGACGACGCGCAGGAATCGGTGCTGGTCGCGCACCTGGCCCGGACCCTGCGCGACGCCCTCGGCATCGACATCGACGACACCACGATGGGCACGGTGCTGGCCTCACTGGAGGGCTGGTCGGGCCCGGGCGCGATGGTCATCCTCGACGACCTGCACGAGATCGCCGGCAGCGCCGCCGAAGTCGGCCTCGAGCAGTTCGTGACCTTACGGCCCCATCACCTCAAGGTGATGGTCGGCTCCCGCCGCCAGCCCGGAATGAACATCCCTCGGCTGCGGGTCTCCGGAGCGCTGCACGAGATCTCCAGCGACGACCTGCGGTTCCGGTCGTGGGAGGTCGAGGAATTGTTCATCAGCGTCTTTCACGAGCCGTTGTCGCCCGAGTCCGCCGCGGCGTTGACCCGCCGCACCGGCGGGTGGGCTGCCGGCCTGCAGTTGTTCCACCTGTCGACCAACGGACGCAGCCCGGCCGACCGGCAGCGAGCCGTGGCCGACCTGGGTGGCCGATCCAAACTCGTTCGGTCCTACCTCGCCCGTAACGTGCTGGCCGAGTTGCCCGAGGATCGCCGCCAGTTCCTCCTGCGCACCTGCACGCTCGGTTCGCTGACCGGCGCGCTGTGCGATGCCCTGCTGGAAACGACCGGCAGCGCAAGCATTCTCGACGAGCTGGAGCAGCAGCAGCTGTTCACGTCATCGGAGGACGACGGCACCACCTTCAGGTACCACGAAGTACTGCGCACGCACCTGGAATGGGCGCTGGTCCAGGAGTACGGCGCGGCGGGCGCACGCGGCTGGTATTCCAGGAGCGCCGAGCTGCTCGAGTCGAACGGCGATCTCCGCGGCGCGGTCAGGGCGTACGCGCGTGCCGAGGACTGGGGCGCAGTCGCCCGGCTGATCCAGGCCTCCGGCAGCGGGCCGGCCGACTCCGCGACCGGCGCGGACATCCTGCTGCCGGCGGTGGTCGTGCAGCACGACCCGTGGCTGTCGCTGGCCGAGGCCCGCCGCCGGGTACGTGAGGGATCGCTCAGCGCCGCGGTGCAGGCCTTCAAGCAGGCCGAAAGCTTGCTCGACGAGCCCGATTTCCGGGACAGCTGTCGCCGCGAGCGCGCGGTAGCGCTGATGTGGAGCGTTGGCCGGGCAGCTGGACCGGGCTGGCTCGGCGACCCGCACCTGGAGAACCGACACTGGTCGGCACGGCTGCGGGAAGCCACCCTGCGAGCGCCGGGAGCGCAGGTCGGCGCCCCCACCGGCACCATTGTCGGCACAGCCAACCGGGGCGGCCGCTACCGGCAGTTCTCCGGCGCGGGGCCCGGCGACGTGCTCTCCCGTGGGCTGGCCGCCCTGCTCGACGGGGATGCCGGTACCTCACGTCGACTGCTGGAATCTGTCGAAGCCGACGAGCGGGCCGATGCCACCCACCGGTCACTGGCCCAGTTCGCCGGTACCGCCATCGACCTGCTGACCGGGAACTGCGCCGGCACGTCCGGCGCTCTCGGCCAGGTCGCGCTGGACGCCGAACTCGCCGGGCTGCCCTGGCTCGCCAGGCTCGCCCGCGGCGTGCAGGAGGCGGTCCTGGTCGCCCTCGGCTCGCCGGCCTGGCGACTCACCGCCTGCGCAGACCTGCTGGTGGAGTGCGAGAGAACCGGCGACGATTGGGGCGCCGCGCTGCTGAAGCTGATGGTGGCGATCGCCGCGCAGATCGCCGACGAGGATGCCGACCCCGCCGACTTCGCCGACGCTGCACGGCGTTTCCGTCGACTGGATGCTCCCGTGCTGGCGATATGGGCAGAGGCACTACGAGCGTGCTTTCTCGTCCGCGCCGGAGCGCCTGGCGCACAGGAATTTTCGACCAGAGTGGCGGCGGCGGCCCGCGCCGTCAACCTGCCGGCCGCGGCGGAACTGGCATGTTCGGCGATGCCGGCGGTCACCGCGGATGATCCGCAGCACGACGGCCCACCCGGCCTGGCCGGACTCAGTGCGCTGCTCCCGCACCGGAGACGCACCATGATCCCTTCCCGGACCACCCGACCCGTCACGGCGGGAGCTGAACCCGACGATGCGAGTGCCGGCGCCCGTGCCGGTGCCGTCGCCGTCGCCGTCGCCGATGCAGTCGCCGACGCCGCATCGGCGACCGCCCGTCCCGATCCGGCGTCGTCGACCGCACCGCCGCCGGTCCAGGTCAGCTGCTTCGGCGGTTTCCGAATCCAGATAGCGGACGAACAGGTCGATCTCGGGTCGCTACGCCCCAGGGCCCGGGCACTGCTGCGATTGCTGGCGCTGACCCCCGACCACGACGTGCACCGGGAGAGGTTGGTCGACGCGCTGTGGCCGGGAGTCGACCTGTCAGTCGGCACCCGGCGCCTGCAGGTGGCGGTTTCCAGCGTGCGACAACTGTTGGAGCAGAGCGGGTTGTCGGGACCGGACGTGCTCACCCGACACGGCGATGCCTATCGGCTGGCGCTGCCGGCGGGCAGCACCTTCGACATTCGCAGCTTCGACTCGGCGCTGCGGGAGGCGGCCTCCTGCGCGGCGCGCGGCGACACGTCCGGCAGTGCGCAGGCCCGCGCGGCGGCTCTCGCGCTGTACACCGGGGACCTGCTACCCGAGGACGGCCCCGCCGAATACCTCGTCGACGACCGCGACCGCTACCGGCTCGCCGCGGCATCCGCTGCCGCCGGGCTGGCCAGCGACACCCTCGAGCTCGGCCGGACGCGCGAGGCGTTGGATGCCGCCCGGCTGTCCGTTCAACTGGACCGCTACCAGGACCTGGCGTGGGAACTGCTGGTCGAGGTGCACGAGGTCACCGGTGATTCCAGCGCGGCAGCTCGCGCGCGGCACGAGCATGCCAGGGTGCAGGCAGAATTGGACGCAGTCTGACCGGACCGTGCCGATCCCGCCGGGCCTTCGCCCTACCGAAGGACTTCCGCAAAGTCGGCGGTCGAAAAGCTTGACGCCCCACCCTCATCCGCCGAATGTCCATCCCACCGGCATCGCCGATTCTCGCCGGGCCGGCGACGATCAACCTGCGTGAGTCAGACCCGGCGGCGTCCGCCGCACGCGCGTCACGCCGGACGAGCCCGGCTGTGCCGGCGGCGCGGGAGCATCCCGACAGGCGTCGCAGCATCGACCACGTTCGAGGACGGTTCCGGCGGAGCGGGAGCCAGCAGTTGGTCGAAATCCGTGGCTGGCGCCGGATGCGCGTACAGGTAGCCCTGCACGAGCTCGCAGCCCAGCGAGCGCAGGATCTGTGCCTGTCCAGGAAGCTCGACACCTTCCGCGACGACAGTCAGATCAAGATCGCGGCCCAGCGCGAGCAGTGCCCGGAGGAAACGTGCGGCGTCGGGATCGGTGTGGATGTTGGCGACGAACGCGATATCGATCTTGACCGCCTGCAGGGAGATCTGCCGCAGGCTCAGCAGTGACGAGTAGCCCGTGCCGAAGTCGTCCAGCCAGAGCTGAAGACCCATGCCACGCAAGCGGTCTGCCACCGGCTTTGCAGCGCCGGTCTCGCCGATCAGGGCGTCCTCGGTGATCTCCAGTATCAGGCTGCCGCCCTCCAGGCCAAGCCGCTCGAGGATCATCGACACGCGGTCGGGGAAATCCTGGTCGGTCATCAACCCGGGAGGCACGTTCACGCAGACCCGGAGATCGTCGCGATGCAGCCGGGTCGACCAGTCGGCCAGCTGGGCACAGGCCCGGTCCACCATGAGGTCGGTCAACGCGGTCAGCAGCCCGAGCCGGCCGGCGAGCTTGATGAAGTACTCCTGGGAAACCGGATGCCCGCCGATACTCCACCGCGCGAGCGCCTCCATCGAATGCACCCGGCCCGATCGCAGCTCGATGATCGGTTGGAAGACACAGTCGATGTCACCGGCGTGAATTGCGTCGAACAACAGCGGCCGGTAGTGCAGGTCCGCGGCCTCGGGCAACACCATCGACGACTCGTAGAGCGCCAGCTGCCCTTTCCCGCCCCGCTTGGCCGCGTACATGGCGATGTCGGCGCGGGAGTACAACTCGTCCAGCTCGGGGGTTTCCTGCTCGCCCGTCACCTCGGCCAGGCCGATGCTGGCGCCGACCGACAAGTGCTCGCCGGCCAACAGGAAGGCCGGCCGGAGGCATTCGACGAGCCGGGAGCCTGCTTCGATGGCGTCGCTGTCCCCCTCGATCAGGACGGCGAACTCATCACCACCGAACCGGGCGACGGTGTCGCTGGCGCGGACCGCGCCACGGAGCCGCTCGCCGACCCTGATCACCAGCTCGTCCCCGATCGGGTGCCCGAGGGTGTCGTTCACCGCCTTGAAGTCGTCGAGATCGACGAACAGCAGGGCCAGCGGGCGCAGGTTGCGCCGGTGCTGCTCCAGCGCATGGGCCACCCGGTCGGTGAACAGCGCCCGATTGGGCAACCCGGTCAACTGGTCAGCGAACGCCTGCCGCTCAAGATCACGTTCGCGGTGCTCCAGGTGCCTGGTCAGCGTGACGTTGTCCCTGATCGTCAGGTACTGCCGGATCAGCACACCGATGAACGTCAGCACGACGACGACGCCGGTCACCCGATCGCTGCCGTTGGTGTACCGGTCCGCGGCAATGATGATCAGCGCGACGGCCAGTGGAAGATAGGGCAGCATGCTCGCGGCTCTGCTTCGCTGGGCTCCCTGCCGAGGATCGGGCCCGAACGAGATTCCTGATCCCGCAACCAATCCCGCACCCGATCTGGCACCCGATCCCGCACCGGAGCGCATCGCCGCCCCGGGCGCCGGCGCGCCGGGCCCCGGCGCGCCGGCCAACGCGGCGCAGCCGGCCAACGCGGCGCAGCCGATCAATCCGAACCCGGCGATCCAGCCGAGGCCGGTCACCGAGCCCGGGTCGAAAGTGCTTGACGCCGACATGTAGGCATAGAACCCGTCCGATACCGCGATCAAGGCCATGGCGGCGGCGACCGTCGTCAGGCTCGACCGCTGGTGCGTGCCTCGGCTGGCGCCGAGCAGCACGATGGTGAGTACCACGACGTCGCCGCACGGATACGCCAGGTTGATCAACACACCCAGTAGACCCGCGTCGTCGGTCTCGGACGTGACGTGATTGATCGTGGTGGCCCAGCTGATCGCGAACAGCGACATGCCGATGATGAACGCGTCCAACAGCGTGCGCAGCCGATCGGTGTGCCGACCGCCGGACGGCCAGACAGCGAACGCCATCACCGCGGTGAACGACAGGAAGAACAGGTCCGCGATCGAAACCTGCGGCACCTCTTCGCGCCGGACGAGTTCGACGTAGCACCAGATCAACTGGCCGGCCGCCCACGACCCGCAGGCGACGGACACCAGGAGCCAGGCGCGCCGGTCGGCGCCCCTGTGCCGGGTGACCGCGACAGCAGCCGCCACCGTGGCGCCGGTCACCGCGGCCAATTGTCCGAGGTTGTTCACCGCCGCCGCGGTGTCGGACTCGCTGCCCGCGATGAGCGTGGCAAGGTAGGCGCATATCGCGATGACGAGGAACAGGACGCCGCTGATGATCACGGACGGCCGCCGCCACCGTGCGGTGGCGGGGCCGGTCGAGTCGACCGTGCTGGCGGTGCCTTGCACCGCCGCCGGGATCACCGCCGACGTCTCGGGGGATCTCATCAACCGTCCTCCCGCGACGCCTGCGTCGGGGCAGGCGCCAGCTGTCGGCCCAAGGCCACAAAAAAAGCGTGCGGCACCCAGCGACGGCAGAACAACGCCAAACCGCCACAGTCCATCCGTCGAGAAAGAGAATTCACTCTACGCAGCCAGAGTACTACGGAGCGTTTATGACCGGTGACGGCTCGACGTTCCGGGCCCGACCTTGGCGCCGCCAGGATGTCGCTCGGCCGGGGCTCGACGCC
>JGI20181J14860_1000040_pt1 | contig 19773 bp, 14 predicted proteins | sample NGESurdeep072012_5_FD_14860 | JGI IMG/M metagenome (IMG submission 14860) | reverse complement strand
ACCAAGACCCAACGAGGCCTTCATTACCTACTATCAGAAGGGCCGCCACATTTACGGTGACCTGAAGATCGAAGTTTTCGACCAGCAAGGAAAACTGCTCGACACGTTGAGCGGCAGCAAGCATCGTGGGCTCAATCGCGCCATGTGGCCGATGCGGCTTGACCCTCCAATCGTACCTCCGGCGGCTTCTGCGGCGTTCGGCGCGGCAGAAGGCCCCAAGGTGGTGCCTGGTACGTACACAGTGAAGATGACGAAGGGGGACCAGACCTACACCACGCAACTCGAGGTGGTCACCGATCCACGCGCAAAGTACACGCTGGAAGACCGCAAGGCACAGTTCGACCTGGCGATGAAGCTCTACGGCATGCTGGAGCACATGAGCTGGGCCGTGGATGCCGTCATAGGAGTTCGTGATGAGGCAACTCAACGAGCCGCGAAAGTTCCCGCGACCGATCCACTGCACAAGAAGCTCACAGATCTAGCGGCTTCGTGCGATCAGCTTCGGGCCAAGATCGTGGCTACCAAGGAAGGCGGTGCGATAACCGGAGAAGAGCGCCTTCGCGAATATGTGACCAACGTTTATGGCGACGTGAATAGCTACGATGGCCGTCCAACGGATGCGCAGATTGCACGGACGGACGTGCTGGGCCGTGAACTCGAAGACGTGATTAAGGAGTTCCAGAAGCTGTCGACAGACCAATTGCAGGGTATTAATGCAGCATTAGGCAAGCAGAAACTGGATCCAATTCAGGTCATCCCCGAGACGGACTGGCAAAAGCAGCATCCCCGGGGCGGCCCAGTGCAAGCGTCGAACAAGCAGATGTGGGAAAGAGACTGAGTCGCAGCCTGCGGCCAGAATTACCAAGGGGGGGTGTGTGGTTTGATTGACCGCTCTTCGTCCCCCGTCTTTCGTGCGCAGGTCAGGTACGGGAGCCAGCGGAGGGCTTAGGTTTGTTCTTCTTCGCGATCTTGCCGAGCGGATCCGCGGGCTCGTATTTCAGTTCGGCGGACAGAATTTTAACCAGTTGCGACAGCACCCGCGTTCTAGCCCAGTATTTGTCGTTGCCCTCGATCAGGGTCCAGGGCGATCCGCTGGTGCTGGTCTTTACCAGCATGTCTTCGACGGCGTCCTCGTAAACGCTCCATTTCTGCCGGTTCCGCCAGTCTTCGTCGGTCAGCTTCCAGGCCTTATAGCCGATGGCCTTTCGTTCTTCGAAGCGCCGAAGCTGTTCCTCGCGTGAGATATGGACCCAGAATTTTGCGAGGACAGCACCGAAATCGCGCAACTGCCGCTCAAACGAATTGATCTCCTTGTAGGCCCGCTTCCATTCGTTCTCTGTCGCGAATCCCTCGACGCGCTCGACCAGCACGCGCCCGTACCAAGAGCGATCGAAGATTGCGATCTGTCCGCGTTCCGGCAGCCGTCGCCAGAAGCGATACAGGTAGTGACGGGTCTTGTCTTCGCCATGGGGCGCGGAAATGGGATACACCACGTAGCCTCGCGGATCGAGCTTTTCGGTGATCCGCTTGATGGCTCCGCCTTTGCCGGCGGCGTCCCAGCCTTCGAATACCAGGACGACTGGGCGTTTTTGCAGGTAAACCTGGTAACCCAGTTCGCGGAGTTGAATCTGCCGCCGCGATACTTCGCGAACGTAGGACTCACGATCGAGTTTTCGCGTGAGATTGATGGTCTCGAGCATCAGAGTCCATCCTCAGTGAGCGAGTCCATGGCCGCTCGCAATTCAGCGTCCTTCGACAACTCTTCTGGGGACGCGTTCGCAGGCGGGGCCTTGTCGCCGAGTCGTTTCTCCAAGGTGGCGATGATTGTCTCAAATACTTTCCGCCGCGCGTGCCACTTCGATTTGGCTTCCACGATCGTCCAGGGCGCATACTCGGACTCGGTCAATTCCAGCATGTCCTCGTAGGCTGCTAGGTAGTGCTGGTACTTCTTGTGGCGTGCCCAGTCAGCCGCGGTGACGCGCCATGCCTCAAGAGGGTCGGACTCGATCAACTCAAACCGTTTTTCCTGTTCCTTCTTACTGATGTGCAGGAAGAATTTCATGATCGCCGCGCCGTCATCAGCCAACATGCGCTCGAAGTCAGTGATGTCGAGATATGCCTGCCGCCAGGCCTTCTCGGGAATCGCGCCTTCGACCCGTTCCTCAAGAACCCTGCCGTACCAACTGTGATCGAAAATCACCATCTCGCCGCGATTCGGCACCTTGAGCCAGAAGCGCCACAACCAGGGACGCTGCTGTTCGTAAGTGCGGGGGGCCGTCGTTGGATAGAGCTTGAAGCCGCGGGGATCCAGTCGCTGAGTCAGGGCGGCGATGGTTGTGCCTTTGCCGGAAGCGTCCCACCCTTCGAACACTGCGATCGAAGCAATTCCATTGTCCCAGCAGGCTTTTTCAAGGTCGTAGATGCGAGTCTGTAGGCCTGGAAGGACGCGCTTGAATTCCTCGCGAGAGAGCTTCTTCTTGAGGTTGATTTTCTCCAACATGACAAGAAGCATGATTCTATACGGTCAGCGTTCATTTAGTCCGGCATGTGAGATCGAATTCCTTGGTCTTTCAAGCGGAGGCACCTCAGCGTCCGCGGAATCGACTGGGGGCGACGATTTCTTGAAACATTAGGCGTTCGCGGGACTCAAAAATGCAAAGGCACGGACAGATTCGACGCGCAGTCACGGGCAGATCGAATGTCGCCTTGTCCGCGTCACCAATGCGGCGATCTGTGGGATTATGGATTACCGTGCGCCGGGTGCCTTGCCCGGTTGTGTGCACGGCCCGAGGCTAGTATCTTCGAGGGCATCATGATGAGGAGGCAAAATGAAACCGACGCAATTACTTCACGACCTGGGGCAGAGTATTTGGCTGGATAACATCACGCGCGACCTGCTGGATTCCGGCACGCTCAAAGGCTACATCGATGAATTATCGGTGACTGGGCTCACGTCGAATCCAACGATCTTCGATCAGGCAATCAAAAAAAGTGCGGCCTACGACCCGGCGATACAAAGAGAGTTAGGCAAGGGCAAGGCAGGGGAAGCTCTCTTTTTTGATTTGGCGTTGGACGATCTTACCCACGCCGCCGACCTGTTTCGGCCGATCTACGACCAAACCAAAGGTGTGGATGGCTGGGTGTCTCTCGAAGTCTCCCCGCTGCTGGCTTACGACACGGCCACGACACTGGCAGCCGCCAGGGACCTGCACGCCCGCGCTGCGCGGCCAAATTTGTTCATCAAGATTCCCGGCACGCCCGAAGGACTGCCCGCGATTGAAGAAGCTATCTTTGCGGGTGTCTCCATCAACGTGACCCTGCTGTTCTCGCGTGAACAGTATCTGACCGCGGCCGAGGCCTACCTGAAGGGCATCGAGCGGCGTATTGCGGCTGGACTTTCAACTAATGTGGGATCGGTCGCATCGGTGTTCATCAGCCGATGGGATGTCGCGGTGGCGAACAAGGTGTCTGATGAACTTCGCGATAAATTAGGAATTGCCATTGCGCAGCGAACCTACAAGGCCTATCGCGACTTGCTGCTTACGCCCCGCTGGCAGAAGATCATCAAGGCCGGATATAACCCGCAGCGGCTGCTACTGGCGAGCACAGGAACCAAGGACCCGCGCGCGTCCGACATTCTTTACATCAAAGCGCTGGCTGCTCCCGACACGGTGAACACGATGCCCGAGGGGACGCTGAAGGCCTTTGCTGATCACGGTGAGGTTGGGGCGGTGATGCCTCCCGATGGCGGCGACTGCGAGCCGGTGTTGCAGCAGTTTGCCAAGGCCGGTATCGACATCGACGCGTTGGGCCAGCAGCTTCAAACCGAAGGAGCGAAGTCGTTTGTGAACTCCTGGAATGAACTGATGGGCGTGATCGAGTCGAAGAGCGCAGTTCTCAAGTAACGCGCAGCAGGTAGTGTCCGCTAAATTCGTAGGGGAAGCGGTGATTGGTCGGAACCATCGAGCGAAGTCAGGATAGACCGAGCAGCTTCTCATTTTCCGGAATGTCTAATGTGAATTTAGGTCGTCCTCCGGTTTCGGCTTCAAGGGCCGGAGTGGAAGTGACAGGAGCAAGCTGATGGCTGGCAGGTTAAAAGGGTTTACCCGTCGTCCCGCATGGAAAGCCCTGAGCGCGCACTACAAGCAGATTCGTGAAATCCATCTCCGCAAATTATTCGCCGACGACCCGAAGCGAGGCGAACGCTTTACCTCCGAGGCAGTCGGCATCTTCTTCGATTATTCAAAAAACCGCATCACCGACGAGACGTTACAACTGCTGCTGCAACTGGCAGCGGAGTCCGGTCTGCGCGAACGAATCGACGCCATGTTTCGCGGCGAAAAGATCAACGTTTCGGAGAGGCGCGCGGTTTTGCATGTGGCTCTCCGCGCGCCCAAAGGTGAAGTGATCAAGGTTGACGGCAAAGATGTCGTACCCGGGGTCCACGCCGTGCTGGACAAGATGTCGGCGTTCAGCGATCGCGTCCGCAGTGGCGAGTGGAAAGGCCACACCGGTAAGCGTATTCGAAACGTCGTCAACATCGGCATTGGGGGGTCCGATCTTGGACCGGTCATGGCCTACGAGGCACTTCGGCATTACACCCAGCGGGACATGAATTTCCGCTTTGTGTCGAATGTCGATGGCACCGACTTCTCCGAGGCGGTGAATGGCCTCGATCCCACGGAGACGCTCTTCATCGTCTCGTCCAAAACTTTCACCACGTTAGAGACGATGACCAACGCCCACACCGCGCGCGACTGGGCGCTGGCCGGGCTCGGAGGGGACGAGTCGTCGATCGCCAAGCATTTCGTTGCTGTCTCGACGAATGCGGTGGAGGTCACGAAGTTTGGCATCGACACCGCCAACATGTTCGAGTTCTGGGACTGGGTTGGCGGGCGCTACTCCATGGATTCGGCAATCGGCCTTTCGACCATGCTGGCGATCGGACCGGAGAAGTTTCGCGCGATGCTCGACGGCTTTCACCAAATGGACGAGCACTTCCGCACGGCGCCGTTTGAGCGCAATCTGCCGGTCCTGTTAGGACTGCTGGGAGTCTGGTACAACAACTTGTTTGGCGCGCAGACCGTGGCTGTACTGCCGTACGAACAGTACCTCAAGCGTTTCCCGGCGTATCTTCAGCAACTCACAATGGAGAGCAACGGCAAGCACGTGACGCTGAATGGCAAGGAAGTGGACTACCAGACCGGGCCGATCTACTGGGGTGAGCCGGGAACCAACGGCCAACATTCTTTTTATCAACTGATTCACCAGGGTACGAAGCTCGTCCCCTGTGATTTTATTGGGTTTTACAAGACGCTCAATCCGCTGGGCCGGCACCATGATTTGCTGATAGCAAATGTCTTCGCCCAGACCGAAGCTCTCGCGTTTGGCAAGACCGCCGAAGAAGTGAAGGCCGAAGGTACTCCGGATTGGCTGGTGGCGCATCGGGTATTCGAAGGCAACCGCCCGTCGAACATCATCATGGCCGACGAACTCACGCCGGAGACACTCGGCAAACTGGTCGCGCTGTATGAGCACACCGTATTTACAGAGGGCACCATCTGGAGCATCGACTCGTTCGACCAGTGGGGAGTGGAGTTAGGCAAGGTGCTGGCGCAGCGCATCATCCCCCAACTGGAGAGCACGGACGAGCCCCCGCTCAGTCACGACAGTTCAACGAACAACCAGATCCGCCGCTATCGCGAGCGCAAATAACAGTTCAAACAATTTTTCCTCGAGGAGAGTGTGAGTCATGCAACTCGGAATGGTGGGTCTTGGAAGGATGGGCGCCAACATGGTGCGGCGGCTGCTCAAAAATGGTCATACCTGCACGGTGTTCGATATGTCTCCCAAATCGGTCGATGCGCTGGCGAAAGAGGGAGCAGTTGGGTCATCTTCCATCAAGGATTTCGTGAGCAAGCTGCAGAAGCCGCGCGCGATTTGGCTGATGATTCCTGCGGCAGTGGTCGATTCGACGATTGCCGAAATCGTGCCCTTCCTGGAGGCGGAAGACATCCTCATTGATGGTGGAAATTCCTACTACATTGACGATATTCGTCGTGCTAAGGAGCTAGCCCCGAAAAGTATTCACTACGTGGATGTCGGCACCAGTGGCGGAGTCTGGGGACTGGAGCGTGGTTATTGCATGATGATCGGTGGACCCGATGCTGCTGTACAGCACCTCGATCCGATCTTCCAGACAATTGCTCCGGGCGTGGGTGACATTCCACGGACACCGGGCCGCGAGAAGGCTGGCGGTACCGCCGAGCAGGGCTATATGCATTGCGGACCCAGCGGTGGCGGGCACTTCGTCAAAATGGTGCACAACGGAATCGAGTACGGCATCATGGCCGCTTATGCGGAGGGCTTCAATGTCTTGAGGTCTGCCAACGTAGGCAAACAGACCCACGCGGCTGACGCCGAAACAACTCCCCTGCGAGATCCGGAGCACTATCAATATGACTTCAATCTGGCTGACGTGAGTGAAGTGTGGCGGCGGGGAAGCGTGATTGCGTCCTGGTTGTTGGACCTGACCGCGTCTGCACTCGTCGAAGATCCCACCCTGGCGAAGTTCGCCGGCCGCGTATCGGATTCAGGCGAAGGCCGCTGGACCATCAAGGCCTCGATCGACGAAGCTGTTCCGACGCCGGTTCTCACCACCGCGCTCTACGAGCGGTTCAGTTCTCGGGGCGAAGGCGACTACGCCAACAAACTGCTGTCCGCGATGCGTTATCAATTCGGCGGACACCTGGAGAAGTCCGAGAAGTAACTTGCAGGGTTAGGGCATTCCGTCGCGGGATCGACGGGGTTTGGTCGCTCCCGCGAGGGGGCTGCGATTGTTGATGAGGTTGAAACGAGAGCGCCGGGTATGACGATTGAAGTGCTTGCAGATGCCGAGGCGGCAGCCTCAAGAGCTGCCGCGATCATTGCCCAGGATGCCCGGGCCGCGGTCGCCGCTCGGGGGCGATTCATCATGGCAGTCAGCGGAGGCCATACCCCATGGATCATGCTGCGCGCTTTGGCCAAGGAAGACGTCCCCTGGGCTGGTGTGCAGGTCTTTCAGGTCGATGAGCGCGCGGCTCCCGCCGGAGATCCTGACCGGAACCTCACTCATCTGCACGAGAGTTTGCTCGAGAATGCCCCAATATCTCGCCAGCAGATCCATGCCATGCCGGTGGAGATGCCCGATCTCGAAGCGGCGGCGAAGCAATATTCCCGGACACTGGCCGGCATTGCAGGGATGCCTGCGGTGCTCGATCTGGCACATCTCGGCCTCGGCCCTGATGGTCACACGGCGTCTCTAGTGCCTGGAGACCCGGTGCTCAACGTCACCGACTCCGACGTCGGCGTGACCGGTGTTTATATGGGACACCGCCGCATGACTCTGACATATCCAATTCTGAATCGCTCCCGCAAGATCCTCTGGCTGGTGACGGGAGGCGAAAAGGTCGCGATGTTGTCTCGGCTGCTCGCCGGGGACAGGACAATTCCAGCCGGGAGAGTCATTCGCGAGCAGGCGCTGGCGTTGGCCGACCGCGCTGCCACCGGAGAATCTCACGATTAACGTGCGAATCGCAGTCCTGAAGCAGGGCCCAATTAGCAACTGGCTTCGATGGCGACCGGAATTGCAGGGTTAATTGACGGGCACAAAGACCACGCAGACAGGCATTGCCACCTGCAACGCATGTGAGGTTGGCGTCAGCCTCCCATTGCCTGGATCGACACGGAAGACCGTGATGGAATTCGAGTCCTGATTGGCTGCTAACAGCCACTTACCTGTCGGGTCGAGAGTGAAGTGGCGAGGTGTTTTGCCGCCCGTTGCCACGCGCTCCACGAATGAGAGTTTCCCGTTGGGTGGATCGATAGCGAACACTGCAATGCTGTCGTCGCCACGATTCGATACATACAGATACTTACCCTGTGCATCCACTTCGATCTCGGCCGTCGTGTTTTCGCCCGCGAACCCTGCGGGAAGGGTGGAAATGGTCTGTTGTTCCTGCAGTTTCCCGGCACTTGCCGTGTAGGCGAAGACCGTGACGGACGATGACAATTCGTTTACCAAATAGACGAACTTGCCGGATGGTGCTATGGCAAAGTGTCGTGGCCCAGCGCCCGGACTTACCTTCCCAAACGCGGGATCGTTAGCCGCCAAAGAGCCGGTCTTTTGGTCGAAACGGTACACCAGCAGTTGATCGAGCCCGAGATCTGCAGTCAGGACGAACTGGTTGTCGTTACTGGCCTCGATCGCGTGCGCGTGTGGGCCGGCCTGCCGTTCTTTGTTCACGCTGGATCCGGAATGCTGCACAAATGCAGAGTGGGGGCCGAGCCGGCCATCCTTCTCGATGGGGAACGCGGCGATGTTTCCGCTGCTGTAGTTTGCAACCAGGAGATAGCGTCCCGTCTTGTCCAGCGACACGTGCGCAGGATCCGCGCCAAGCGACGAGACTTGCTGTAGGAGTGTTAAACGGCCCGTAACCTGGTCGATCGAAAATGCGCTCACCGCGCCGCTGTGGCCGCCGTTGAAACTGTCGATCTCGTTGACTGCATACAAATACTTACGGTTGGGATCAACCGCAAGAAACGACGGATTCGCCGTCTCTGCGACTAACCCAATCCCGTCTGACTCGCCGGTAATGGTATTGAATCGGAAGGCGTAAATGCCTTTGCTGCCCTTGTCGGTATAGGTGCCCACATAAAGCAGAGCCTGCTGGTCGACCGCTTGGGCGACCGTGGCTGCTAGAACGATTAACAGACCAATGTGTTTCGATAATCTCAGGTAAGAAGTGCGACCAGCCATTTGAGAATTCTATTGCATCGTGCCAAGTGTTTTCTTCATGCACCCAATCAGGAATCGCCCGCCGGTCAATCACTGATCGCGGTTACAAGTAATCAAGTCGTGTCGGCTGACTAGCACTAAACGGGTAGACGCGTGATCTACCCGTGCCATTTGTAACCTGTGCTATTTGCAATTGCGTCTGGGTACTACTCGGGGTAGTATCTTTGGACAATCCCTCTTGAATTCACGTGCCTCGACCCAAGGAGCTAAAATCATGCTTGGAAGACTCCGTGACTTGTCGCAGCGCTTAACTGTGCTGCTGGCGGTTATATTTGTCCTAATCTCAACACTCTCGGCCCAGGTCATGCAGGGTCCAACCACGATCCGGCAAAGCGTGCATCACGACGTCTCGCTGCCGCTCAGCGAAATGATTAAGAATGCCCCGCCGCCAGACTTGACGTTACATGAGGTCGAGCCGATGAAGCGGATACCGCTGCCTCCCGGATTTGTCGCGCTGCCGGAAGACCCGGTGCGGCAGGCACTGGCACCGATCACCACGGGGAGCCCGACTACCGGTCTCAGCTTTGAGGGTCTCGGGCAGGGCCAATACGGCTTCGGCGTGCAATACATCCCGCCGGACACGAACGGTACCGTGGGTGCCACGCAATATATACAGTGGGTCAACGCCTCGTTCGCGATCTTTAATAAGACCACCGGCGCGCTCATTGCGGGGCCCACTCTTGGCAATACCCTATGGCAGGGATTTGGAGGTGGTTGCCAGACCAACAACAATGGCGACCCGGTCGTGACTTACGACAAACTGGCAAACCGCTGGGTGATGAGCCAGTTTTCGGTATCGACCACTCCATACCTGCAGTGCATCGCGGTGTCGCAGACTTCAGACGCGACGGGCGCTTGGTATCGCTACTCGTTCAGCTACGGCAATAGCGATTTCGATGACTATCCCAAGATGGGCGTATGGCCCGATGCCTACTACGAAACCTTCGACATGTTCCTAAACGGTCAAACGTACATCGGTCCCGATGCGTGCGCCTATGATCGCAACAAGATGCTGGCTGGACTGGCCGCCACGCAGCAGTGCTTCCAGCTGAGTGCCTCGATAGGTCCGCTTCTGCCCTCCGATCTCGATGGCGCCACGCCGCCTCCGTCGGGATCTCCGAACTACATGCTCACGTTCGGAACCAACACGCTGAGCATGTACAAATTTCATGTCGACTGGACAAATCCGGCGAACTCGACGTTCAGCGCACCTATCGGAATCCCCGGCGTCGCTGCTTTCAACCCGCTGTGCGGTGGCGGCCAATGTGTCGTTGAACCCGGCGGCTATACACTCGATTCGCTAGGCGACCGTCTGATGTATCGCCTGGCCTATCGCAATTTTGGCACCCACGAGTCTCTCGTCGTGAGCCATTCGGTGGTTGCGGGCAGCAGCGGCGGCGTCCGCTGGTACGAGATTCAAAACCTAAGCGGCACTCCCATGCTGGCACAGCAAAGCACCTACGCTCCGGACTCTACCTATCGATGGATGGGAAGCGTGGCAATGGATCAGGCCGGCGATCTGGCCGTCGGATACAGCAAGTCAAGCAGCTCCGTGTATCCCTCTGTCGCTTTCGCGGCGCGCTTGGCAAGCGATACCCCGAGCACGCTGCAAGCTGAGACAGTCGTGGTGAGTGGAACGGGCTCTCAAAACTACAATTCCAACAATCGCTGGGGCGACTACAGTGCCATGCAGGTTGACCCGGTGGACGATTGCACTTTCTGGTACACCCAGGAGTACATCAAGACCACTGGCAGCTTTAACTGGAATACCCGAATTGCGAATTTCAAGTTCTCAAACTGCGGAGCTCTGGTTACGATCAGCCCGACAAGCCTGACGTTCAGCAGCCAAGCGGTGGGTACTACGAGCTCACCCCAGGTTGTTACTCTGACGAATAATCAGACGACTGCAGTTACAAGCATCAGCGTCAGCGCCTCGGGAGATTTCGCCCAGACCAATACATGCGGAACCTCACTGGCTGCAAGTTCGAGTTGTACGATCAACGTGACGTTTACTCCAACACTAGCGGGCAGGCGGACGGGCACGCTTACGGTGACCGACAGTGCAGGTACACAAACGTCAAGCCTTTCGGGCACGGGAGTCGCTAACGTGTCCCTTAGCCCGAGCACGGTGAGTTTCGGCAACCAGGCCTACGGAGTTAAGAGTGCTCCCCAAGCTGTGACCCTATCGAACGGCCCGACATCTTCCCTGACGGGAATCAGTGTATCGATTACCGGCACCAACGCGGGTGACTTCGCGCAGACGAACAACTGCGGCACGACGCTGGCAGGAAGTTCCACGTGCACGATCAATGTGACCTTCACTCCGGCCGGGTACGGTTCCAGGACCGCGACCCTGAGCGTGAGCGACAGCGCGGGAACGCAGACAAGCACATTGACAGGCACCGGAAAAGACGTCACTCCGCCGACCACGCAGATCACCGCACCGGCGAACAACGCCACGGTATCCGGCAACGTCACAGTTACCGCAACGGCTACGGATAACGTTGGCGTCACGTCGATACAGATCTATATCGACGGAGTGCTGAAGTCTTCGGGCACAACCTCGCCCTTCAATTACACTTGGAACTCTACAACTGTAACCAACGGATCGCACACCATCTACTCGAAGGCCTACGATGCCGCCGGAAACGTCGGCACATCGACGACCATCACCGTGAAGGTAAACAACTCGTCGGTTTACCTGATTCAGAACAGTGGATTCGAAACCGGCAACCTGACCTACTGGAGCGCGACAGGTGTTTACCTCCCCTTTGTCACATCGGCGCGCCACCACGAAGGCACCTACAGCGCGCAATTAGGTGCCAGTTCCGGCCCTGAGCCCAACGGCAATTCCTCGCTGTACCAAACCGTCACCATTCCAAGTACGGCGACTTCTGCAACCCTGACCTTCTGGTATTGGGGCGCAACGGCTGACATTCTCGCGAACGACTGGCAGGAGGCTCAGGTGCAGAACAGTTCAGGAACCAAACTGGCGCAGATTGTGAAGGTGTGCACCAATGCAAAGACCTGGACTTTTGTGTCCTATAACCTGATTGCCTACAAGGGACAGACCATCCGCATCTACTTCAACACCCACCAGAACGGGAACAACAACTTGACTTACATGTATGTCGACGATGTCAATGTTGTCGCGAAGTAGGATGATTGTTTCTCCGCGCCGCACGTCAACCGCGTGCGGCGTTTTTCTTTGCAGAAAAGTATGACGCCAGAGATGCCACGCCGCTGCCGCATACGGAGGCGCATTGAGACCGTCAAACACATGGGGCGAGGGTTGGACCAGTGGGCGGATATTTCGTGGGAAGGTGCGGATGCCGAGGGCGGTCGCTGGGTTAAGAAGGCCCACGACGCTACTGCTAACGAAATGGGGCGATGCCGTCTTTAATCACATTTCCTGGCCGATTGGGCGGGGAATGCGCACCGCTGTTATTCTGGTTATGGTCAACACACCATCCGACCAAGCCCAGACATGTCCGACACTAACGATCCAGAATCTCAACCCGCCCTCGAATCAACGGAGTCATTCGATCAACTGCTTTCCCGGTACGAGCAGAGTCATGCGCGCCTCCGCGAGGATGGCGGCAAACAACTTGAAGGGACAGTAATTGCTGTCACCGCCGATTCGGTCCTCTTCGATATTGGCTTCAAGAGCGAAGGCATCCTGCCAGTGGCCGAGTTCCAGAGCAAAGGCGAGGACGTCAAGCCCGGCGACAAGCTGTTGGTTTCGGTCAAGGGCCGCGATCCCGACGGCTACTACGAGCTTTCCCGCACCAAGATCTCGCGGCCGAAAGACTGGTCTGCGTTGGAAAGAGCCTTCGCTGAAAAAGCGACCATTGTTGGAACGGTCACTGGCGTGGTGAAAGGTGGCGTGAGTGTGGATGTTGGTGTGCGGGCCTTTATGCCCGCCTCCCGCAGCGCGACCCGCGACGCCGCCGAGTTGGAAAAGATGGTCGGTCAGGAAATCCGTTGCCGCATTACCAAACTTGACGTCACGGAAGAAGACGTCGTGGTTGACAGGCGCGCGCTGGCAGAAGAAGAGATACGCGCAGGGAAAGACCGCCGCTACGCTGAGGTCAAGGAAGGTGACCAAGTGCATGGGACAGTCCGCAGCCTCACCGATTACGGAGCGTTCGTCGATCTAGGCGGAGTTGATGGCCTGCTGCATGTCAGCGATATCGCCTGGAGCCGGATCAATAAGCCGGAAGACGTTCTGACGGTCGGGCAGGAGATCGAAGCCAGGGTGCTCAAGGTCGATACCGAGAAGCAGCGCATTTCGCTCGGCATGAAGCAGTTGCTGCCGCAGCCTTGGGATTCGGTGCCCGACAAATACAAGGCCGGTGATCGCGTACGTGGGGCCGTGTCCCGCATCGCGGACTTCGGTGCCTTTGTAGAACTGGAGCCGGGGGTGGAAGGCCTGGTGCACATTTCTGAAATGTCTTGGGCCAAAAAGGTGCGGACGCCGGGCGATCTGGTCAAACCCGGTGAAGTCGTCGAAGTCGTGATCCTGGGAATCAACCTGGACGAACGTCGTATCTCGCTGGGTATCAAGCAGACGATGGGAGACCCTTGGGCCAACGCAGAGCAGAGGTTTGGGGTGGGATCGGCGATCGAGGGTACGGTTACCAGCGTCCCCAAGTTTGGCGCATTCGTGCAACTGTCCGAAGGGGTCGAGGGCATGATTCATGTCAGCGAAATCAGCGCGGAGAAACGCATCAATCACCCTCAGGAAGTTCTGAAAGTCGGACAAACCGTGAAGGCTCAAGTGATTGCAATCGATACGGAAAAGCGGCTGATCCGGCTCAGCATGAAGCAACTCGTCCCCACCAGTCTCGACGAATATCTCTCGGAACACAAAGCCGGCGACCTGGTTACAGGGCGTCTGATCGAGGTGTCGGGAGCGATCGCGCGAGTTGAGTTGGGCGAGGGCGTATTCGCCACGTGCCCGGTTCCCATGGAAGCAACGAAAGTGCAGGATGCTGGTAGCAGCCCCAAGGCCGACGTGTCAGCCCTGGGTTCCATGCTAATGTCACGCTGGAAAGGGAGCGCCTCCGGTCCCGCGGCGAAGCCGGAAGCTGCGCGTACCGGGCAGATTCGCAGTTTTCGGATTACCAAGCTCGACCCCGAGGTGAAGAAGATCGACTTGGAGTTGGCGTAACAGGACCTTCGTAACCTTGGGAACACGAGTCCACCCGATCGACCGCCGCGACCTCGATTTTGGCGGCGGGCAATTTTATGGATGAGTTTTGGCGGGATTGCGAGTAAGCTTTATGCCATCCGGCATTGAGCGAAGCACTACCGCGTCATTCTGTGATTAGCAGGTGAGTGCGGTTTTACGCTAGTGCAGGTGAAACGGTTTTGCTAACTGGTGGCGCTGTTCGCGAGTTTGATGATGAACTGCGAGTTACAGCACGTAGTATTGACCGGACGCACAGTCCAGTCTGATGCAGCAATACAAAATGGCCCACTGAGGCCTACATGGAGGAATACATGAAGAACTTCTGGACGGTAATCGTCCTTGCTGGGTTGGTGGCGCTGGTTGCGGTTATGCCAGCGGCGGCGCAGAACACATTTAACGGTGATCAGCTAAACGTAAGCTTCAAGGCTCCGATGGAGTTTTATGCCGGCGACACCAAGATGCCCGCCGGCTCGTACCACATCATCCAAGGCATTGGCCCCGGCATGCTGGTAGTCAAGGCCGATAAAGGCAAGCATGAGGCCATCCTGCCGTTCGACGCGATCGAATCGCCCAAGCCGATCCAGAACATCGACGTTTCCTTTAACAAGTATGGAAACGACGAGTACCTGAACTCGGTTGCCTTTGGAAGCATCTCGAACACACAGGGCAGTTGGATCCTGAAGATCAGACCCAGCGCCGGCGAACAGGCTGCCGCCAAGGCCGCCGCCGCTGCCTCTCACAAGGTTTCAGGCACCAATACCAAGAAGTAAGCAGATTTCGCCAGAGTCGGTGAACGCCCACTTCAGTACGTTGGAGGTGTTGACCGTTTCTGCGGTTCACAGTGGACGGAAGGGCAGCGCACCGACGCTGCCCGTTCTTGTTTTCGGCAAAGAGATCACTTGCGCAGCGTCCCCAAATCTGGCTAGTATCCAGTTTCGGAGACGCTGGTCTGTGGGAGCGTCGATCGCCGCAATGGGCACTGACTCAACGAGAATCGCATGTTACGACTGATCCGCGAACTGGTTCGTCCCTACCGGGGGACGCTGCTCATCATCCTGCTGGCCATGCTGGTGGAGACGGCGATGAGCCTTGCGACTCCATGGCCGCTGAAGATCATCCTGGACAACGTGGTGGGCAATCACAAGATGTCACCATGGCTGGCCGACGTGCTCCATCCCTGGATGGATGGCAGGCACCAGATGCACATTGCCGCACTGGCCGCGATCGCCTTCGTCGTGATCGCCGTCCTGGGCGCAATCGCTACCTACATCGACAACTACTACACAGAGAGCGTCGGTCAGTACGTGGCGCATGACCTGCGAATGCGCACGTTCCACCACCTGCAGCGCCTGTCTCTGGGTTACTACAACACCCACCAGACCGGCACGATGCTGAGTACGATCACTACCGACATACAGACGATCCAGGGATTCGCTTCGTCCTCGACCTTGAACATCCTTGTCGATATGCTGACGATTGTCTGTATGCTGGCCCTGATGTTCTGGCTGAACTGGGACTTCACGCTGATCGCCATCGGAGTTACGCCTTTCCTGCTGCTGTTCGTTTCGCGCTTTAAGAAAGCGGTGAAAAAGGCGACCCACGAAGTTCGCAAGGAACAATCCGACATCGTCGCGGTGGTACAGCAAGGCCTGGAATCGATGCAGGCCATCAAGGCTTTTGGACGGCAGGACCAGGAACAGGAACAGCTTCGAGGGGTCAGTCAGGCTACAGTGGGAGCTGCTCTCAAGGCACGCAGCATCAAGGCGGTTCTGTCCCCAGTAGTGACCGTGACAGTTGCGGTATGCACTGCCGTTGTTCTTTGGCGCGGGGCTTATTTGATCCTGGCCGGGGTGATGACGGTTGGCGCCTTGACCGTGTACTTGTCTTACCTGAACAAGTTCTTCAAGCCCGTAAAGGACCTCGCCACCACCACCAACGCGATTGCGCAGGCAGCGGTGGGAGTCGAGCGCATCCGCGCCATCCTCGAGACCGATACCATCATCCCGGAAAAGGCCGACGCCATCGATGCGCCGCCGGTGCAGGGTGAAGTCGTGTTCGAGCACGTGGCGTTTGCCTACGACGTTAAGAATCCCGTACTGCAGGATGTCAGTTTCACGATCAAGCCCGGCCAACTCGTGGGGATCGTTGGTCCCACGGGCAGCGGTAAGTCAACGGTGGTCAGCCTGATTCCGCGATTCTACGATCCCGTGAAGGGAACAGTCAGAATCGATGGCCATGATGTGCGGGACTTCAAGCTGAAGTCGTTGCGGGAGCACATTGGTTACGTATTGCAGGACACCGCACTGTTTCGCGGCACCATCGCCGAGAACATTGCTTTCGGGCGGCCGACGGCCAGTCGCGAGGAAATCATTGCGGCGGCAGAGCTGGCCAACGCTCATGAATTCATCTCCAAGATGGCGCAGGGCTATGACACGATGGTCGGCGAGCGTGGATCCACGTTGTCCGGTGGTCAGCGCCAGCGCATCGGAATCGCCCGCGTGATGGTTCGAAACAACCCGATCCTGCTGCTGGATGAACCGACTGCCGCACTCGACAGCGAATCGGAGAAATTGGTAATCGAGGCGCTGGAGCGCTTGATGAAAGGGCGCACCGTCATAACTATCGCACATCGTTTGACCACCATCCGCGACGCCGACCAGATCATTGTGATTGCTGGTGGTGTGGTGGCGGAAAGCGGCACCCACGACGAACTGATGGCAAAGAATGCCATTTACGCGCAACTACACCGCACCCAATTTGATGAGGCGGCACAGGCGACCGCCAAGGCGTGATACGTTTCATTGCGGCTTGATCGAACTGACCGTCTGTGCCACTAAAAGAGGATCGATATGTCCCGCTCGTTAGTTGTACTCCCCGATGATTCCGCGCGCCCCATGCTGGATGCCATCAATCACGCATCCAGAACGCTGCGCATCAAGATGTTTGTATTCTCCGACCCAGCCATTCTGCAGGCGGTCATTGCAGCCCACAAGCGCGGCGTCGATGTGCGGGTGATGCTGAATCCCGTGCGCCGCAGCGGCGAATCGGAGAACGAGGAGAGCCGCAAGCTGCTGACCTCGGCGGGAGTCAATGTGCTCGATAGCAGCCCAGCGTTCGACCTCACCCACGAAAAGTCAATGGTGGTCGATGACGAGACGGCATTCGTGATGTCGTTCAACTGGGAGCCCAGGAACTTAACCGAAACACGGGACTATGCGGTGGTGACGAGTGCCCATCACGAAGTGGCGGAGGTCATGGAGTGCTTTGATGCCGACTGGACCCGGAAGCCTTTTACTCCCGGCGACCACTCGCACTTGATCTGGTGCGTGGGCAACGGGCGCCAGCGCATCGGACAGTTCATCGATGAGGCGAAACATACTCTGTGGCTGCAGAATGAGCGCTACCAGGACCCCGTCATCATCGAGCGCCTGGTTCGGGCGTGCGAGCGTGGAGTGAAAGTCCACGTGATGGCCAGGCCGGCCCACAAACTGAAGAAGGAGAAGCTTCTCGAGGGTGTGGGCGGATTGCGTATTCTTGACGACGTGGGTGTGAAGGTCCACAAGCTGAAAGGGCTCAAGCTGCATGCCAAGCTGCTGCTGGCCGACAATGTTCGTGGGATCGTAGGATCGATCAACCTGGCTCCAGGCAGTTTTGACAGCCGGCGGGAATGCGCTATCGAGGTACGGGACGAGGATGTCGTCGGTCGCCTGCATGAAGTGACCCACGCCGACTGGAAGAACTCGCATCCGCTTGACCTGACCGACGAGGGTTTGTTGGCCGAGTTGGGAGACTACGACGACAACGCGGCGGAAGATCTGGCCCTCAAAAATCACAACGGCAAACACAAAAAGTCCTGACTTCTGTTCGTGCCTGAATCAGTGATTGCCGAAGGTGGATAACGCCAATGGGCCGGTGTTGCGGAAAGTTTATTTACGACGTGGCTTAGATCTGATTTATTTCGATCGCGAGGTTTGGTTTAACGCGGGCTGCCTGTATGGTGTCTGCGAAAGTGTCGCCTGCTAGCAACCCCCTGAGAAGGCGATAGCGCTGGAGCCATGTGGCCCCACATGGCCCAGCGCAGTTTGTTAGGTCAACTCGGGAAGCGCAGTAATCGTCTTGCCTGTTCCTTCCAGGGAACAACCCCCGGCTCAGCGCCGAGGAAATTCGATTGGAATTGCCGGCGGACAACGGCACAAAAATCGGGCCCCACCCGCCTCGTCAGAGGAGAGGGTAGTGAGCCCCGGGATTTCGTCAGGCCCCGGCTGTAGTCACTCGCCAGGGGTTGGTTAACGGATTTAGGGCAGAATCACCAGTTCCGGCTTGGCGCCACCGCTCATTCCGTAGGTTGCCCCGGAGTAGAAGGCGCCGACGTCGTACTTGTAGCAACCGGGGGTACTGGCCTTGACCGTGACCTGCTTGTTGGCGCCCCCGACAATCGGATCGTCGGGAACAAACGGCGAGTCGGTGCCGAATGTGACCATGAATCCGGTGTTCTTGTTCGAGGTCATCCACACTACCGTCGTGCCGGCGTTGATGCAGAAGAACTGGTTGTTCTTCGCATTGGGAATACCGGGCTTTACATTGGACGAGCTGCCGGACTTGGTGATGTCCACCGTGCACGGGGCCGAAGCCGAACCGCAGGTGTTGGCCGCGTTACACAGGCTCGCAGGTTGTGCTTCATCGCACACATACTTGCTCTTTTTTTGCGCTTGCGCGGTGGTACAGATCAGTAGCACGAGGCAAGGCAATAAGAGCGAGATCATCGAAATTCCATACTGCCGTTGAGTTCTCATCATCCACCTCACTCGGAGTGATAATTCAGTTCTTGAAACCTGACCGCGCAAAAAACACAGTTCAGGTTTCGTGCGCACGAGACCGTAACGCGGGAATTGCCACGCCGCAAAGCAGCAGCCAGTGCGGTTTAGCTTCTACCCGTCGGTAGCGTCCCGCAACGGGTCTGAGCTAGTTTTCCGCCGTGCCCTTCCAGTCGATGAAATTGCTCAATCTCCACGCGTTCTGGTTCAGGTCGAGCTGAATTTCTCCGTCTTTGTTGATCAACAACTGGGCAGCCGGATACAAGACGCCGGTGCTCTTGCTCTTGTCCTGGTCGTTCAGCTCAAACTGGCCAGCCGTCAGGTCAAAGCTCTGGGACTGCGAATCGGCATAAGCTTCGCCGAAGGAAATCTTGCGGTTGGTGATGAATTTGATGGTGCGTCCCGTTGACGTTGGAATCATGCGAATGAAGCTGACGTCGTAGCCCAGCGTGCCGGGAATCTGGATGCGGCCCACCGCTTTCATCTTGCTCAGAGCGTTGTACAGGCCCTGGTTCTGGCCTTTCTGAAAGGCCTCGACCAGAATCTGACGGTCTTCTGGTGTGGAGAATTCGTAGATGATCAGCGTGACTCCGACATTGCGTCCCAACTGGGTGCTGGTGCCGTAGGCGGTGGCGTCGATGGTCTCATATTTCTCCCGGGCAAAACCGGGCAGGCTGATCATCGCCACCAACAACAGGATTGCAAGTGCGGACTTGGATACTTTCGATGTAATGGGCATAAGTCTCTTTCTCCGTTTCTGCAGAACGGTTCCGGTTCTGTCGTACGGCTCGCGGCTATGGTATGGGCAGCGGTTACAAGTTAACGGCGACTGAAACGGTAACTACAGACTGCACTAAATGCAAGGCAAAAATTTAGAGCTCGGCGATAACCAACGTCTGCAAAACGCCAGATGGAACACCGGGGCCGGG
>JGI20181J14860_1000035_pt1 | contig 20466 bp, 19 predicted proteins | sample NGESurdeep072012_5_FD_14860 | JGI IMG/M metagenome (IMG submission 14860) | reverse complement strand
GCAACGGCGCGGATTCGCGCCGGGGCGGGGTGGTGTGGCGGCGACCGGGAGCGTGCTGGCGAGGAGTTCCTACGGTTCCTGAGATTGCTCAGTCGTCGATCTCATCCCAGACGGCCTGCTCGTCGTGCTCCTCCCAGTCGGCGCCTGGCAGCGCGATGGCCCAGCTCGTCCAGGTCCCGACTGGCTGAGCCGGGCTGGTCCTGACTCTGGCTCGGACGACCATGCCGGGCGTGAGGTCCACGGACGAGTTCAGCGGGGCCGTCGTCATTCCCCAGTGAGTCGGCGGATCTCCGGGCCCCACGGAGAGCGAGATGCCGGGCGCGAGTTCGGCGCTGAACCACAACGCCAGCGCATTCGCCGTTCCGTGTTCGCGGACTTCCAGCAGCGTCTCGGCCTCGTGGGGCGCCATCGCCTGCTCGAGCGGGACCAGGTTCGTATCCGTCGTCCACAAACGACTCGGCTCGGAACGCCTGTCACCCGCCGCTAGATGACGGAACGTTCCCGAATACAGAATCTCGTTGACCGTCTTGTCGACCAGATCATCGAGCCTGAGGCCGTACGGATTTGCTCCCAGGAAGTCCACCATGTCTCCGAGGTAGCGGTCGTGCACCAGAGCCGCCCACGCCGTGACCGAGCCGGGAATCATGGCTCCGCCCGGTTTGAGCCAGCGGTCACGCGCGGCAATGACGGGAACGAGCATCCCCTCGTCGATCCCGAACCCTCCGAGCCACTCCGAGACGACGACATCGACACGTTCCGGTGGCTCGATCTCCAGGATGTCGCCTTGGATGACCTGGACGATCTCTTGATACCCGTTCGCGGCGGCCAGTTGCTGCGCCAGAACCGCGATCGTCGTCTGTTCCACTGCGTAGACGCGTGCAGCACCCGCCCGCGCCGCGAACAGGCTCAGGATGCCGCTCCCCGCCCCGACGTCGAGGACGATGTCGCCGGGTCGAACGACCGCGTCGATCGCCCGCCGGAATGCCTCTGTGCGGACGCGGTCACGGATCATCGTCCGGTGCACTTCGAATTCCGCGTACATCGGGTCCGCTGGATGTTTGATCGGCGTCCGCATTCGCAGACTGTAAACGACCCGCCAGTGGCGAACCTCGCGTGTCGGCCCCTTGCGCCGCCCGCCGCAGCAGCAGTTTCCCGCCGCCTCATCGGCCAGCCGCGGAATCCAACCCGTTGCCACGCAACACGTTCGCCGTCGCCACCAGCAGAGATCAAGTCAACTTCGGTCCATGCTCAGGGGCACTTCCACCCGGTCGCGTGTCCAAACGTCGCTACGGCCGACGATTTCACCTTCTCACCCTTCCCGGATGAAGACGGCTCCCACGATCCGTGGCACGGTTCAGGTCTGATCGAAGATGGATCGGCCGGCGCACGGGAAGGGGTTCTCATGGGATTCAGGCGACGGACACGACGCCGGGCGCTCATTGCTGGAGCGGCGATTGCTCACCACAGGGACAGGACGTACGCCGACCAGCAGGCCGAGGACGAGCCGCCTCCCGACGACGACCAGGGCCAGGCGCAATATGCGCCGCCGCCGGCGGACCCGGCCGACCAGATCGAACACCTCGCACAGTTGCACGCATCGGGCGCGCTGACTGACGCTGAGTTCACGGCGGCCAAGGCACAGGCTCTCGGCTCGTGAACGCCTGCCGGATTGCCAGAGCACGGGAACAGGAAACCCAATGAGCGAATCGCGCAAAGACGTGCTGTTGAAGGCACTGGAAGCCGAGGTCGGTGGCGCTTCGGTCGATCGGGCCACACTATTTACCGACGATGTCGTCGGTTGGTCGCCGATCGCGACGGTGTCAGGTTTGACTGATCTGGTTGAACTCGCCGCCGACCGTGAAACCACGTTTTCCAATGTCGTCATCATGTTCCGAGGACTCGACGAGGTGGGCAACAAGGCGTTCGCCGAATGGCTCGTCGAAGCCGATCACACGGGTCCAATGGTTCTCGGCGAGGATGTCGTGTTGGAAGCAACGGGACGGCGCGTCCGGTTGGCGGGCGTCACCGTGGCCGACTTCCGCGGGGAGAAGATCCGGTCGTTCCGGACGTACTTCGACGACGTCTCGCTGATCGAGCAGATGGTCGACGTCTGACGAGTGGGTCGCTGTGGAATTCGTCGTCGAGGACCACCCGGATCCGCTGGACATCGATGTCCTCGAAGCGCAGATACGTCGTGAGGCGTCCGCCGCCACCGGGCTCGATGACGAAGTCGATCTGGCGATCTTCGTGCGCAACGCTGGCAGGGTTGTCGCCGGTATCAGCGGATGGACCTGGGGCGACTGCTGCGAGCTGCAGAACCTCTGGGTAGAGCCAAGTCTCCGCGGTCAAGGCCTCGCGACTCGGCTCATCGCCGCCGCCGAAGCCGAAGCGGCCGCCCGCGGGTGCTCACAGACCGTCCACTTCACCTACGCCTTCCAAGCTCGCGCTCTGTACGAGCAGAACGGCTACCAACTGGTGGGTCGAGTCGAAGAATTCCCATCAGGAACTGATGTCCTCTGGTACCGCAAATGCCTACAACCCACCCCAGATCGCGCCGAGCCAGCGCCCGAATAGGCGTGCCCCGACGATCACCGTCGGCGGGCTTGCGTGGCCAAATCCAGATCCCGCGACATCGATGGTTCCCTTTTCGACCAACAACACCCATTTGGCGCACCTGGTGGCAAACCATGAAGAAGCCCCGCTCCTGATGTCGGAGTGGGGCTGGTCTTCATCCCAGGCGTTGGGAGCTGTTGTTGGCCGGGTGAACTCCTACAGGGCGTCTGCGGCTCGGCCGTTCGGTTGTCCGATCGGCGTGATCGGTTCTTGCGTGTTGGTACTGAGCTTCGTCGATCCGGGCTTCATGACACATGTGGCTAGCCTGCCTGTATGAGGGGGTAACCCTACTTCTGATACTGGGTTGGCTCCCTGCTCCGGGCGACGCGTACCGCTGCGTCGCCTCGGTTGATTCCGAACACCGCGTCCCGAGTCCGCGGTCGGCGTTGTACGGCAAGCGCAGTCGCACCGGGCTCTTGACTCCGCGCCTTGGAATCACTCGGGCACCGGGCCGCCGACGTCCAGTCAGCTCAATGCCAGGATGTCGCTGTCGCGCTGGCCGAGAGACGTCGTTCTGCAACACCCCGAAACCCGTGACTCCGGAGGAACTGGCGTTGAACGTGTTGCCCGGGCCGATCCCGTTCGACGAGTGCACACAGCTCCCGTCGTGCCGAAGGACCGACGTGCGCTCACCCAAGCGGCCTTCGATTCGCGCCTCGCGATCGCGCATCATGAAGTTCTCGTCACCGACGAGCCGGTCGCGCGGGAACCATCGGCTGGAAGCCCGCCGACCGGGGGGNAGCGACTGTCGGTCGGCAGGCGATGCGGTCCGTGACGTGACACGGCCAGCCGAGTCGTCCGGCAGTACACGTTGCGCCGTAGGGATCATTTTCCGGGAGTTAGCCGGGACTCGCCCTGATCGCCAGCAGGCGCCACAACCTTTGACCTGGGGTTTTGTGCGCCATCAGGGACTCGAACCCCGAACCCGCTGAGTAACAGGCAGCACATACCCGGCGATTCCCGTTGATCAACGAAAATGCCCGTGAGCAGTGCAAACACGTCCGTGACGTCAACACTTTGGTGTGCGTATCCACCTCTGAGTCCGCGTCATTAAATGGGGGTAAAGTGGGGGCGGGAACAACTCCCTCGGGGAGGTTTCGTTCGAACAGTTTGTGCGGCAAGTACCTGTTTGCAGGTGGTGACACCTGTCTGGTATGGCCAATCACGTCGACTTGGCCCTCTCGGTCGGCGCCGATTGTTGTGGTGGTGATGGCTTCGGCCGCCGGGGTAGCCCGGTCGGGGCGGCGGTGCCGGTCGGTGATGGCCGCCCACCACACCGGCGTACCCGCGGCGACCTGGTCGGCACTGGACCTGCTGATCTTCGGGTCCGGCCCCGGGTGCCAACCCGAGTCACGGATGTCGGGGGTGTCGGTACAGATCGATCTGCTCGGCGCCGCCGGGATCCGCGGCAACACAGAACTGATGCGGATCGTCGCGGCCGCGGTGTCCGGTCGACCGGTCCGCACCGGCCGGCAACCATCGAAGGCGGCGGCATGACTGTCGTCGCGACCGATGCCGCAGAAACCGCCTGGGTTGAGACCAGAATGGATGGAATGGATCCGGATACCGATGTCGGGTTCTGAAGCATGTCCCCGGCCAGCGCGGAGCAGGTGAGCGTGCAGATCCGCACCGTGCTGGACCGGCATGGGAGTTCATCGCGTTGGCCTACAAGGGCCGCGCGTTCATCGCCCTGGGTTATCCGAATTGGGACGCCTACGTGGACGCGCGGTTCGGTGACCTGCGGATCGCGGTGCCGCGGGAGCACCGCGCCCAGGTGGTCGCCGAGCTGGCCGGGGTCCGGATGTCCTGCCGCGCCATCGCGAAAGTACTTGGGGTCGGAGTCGCGACCGTGCACCGAGAGCTGACCCGATCGTCGCCGAGTGATGCGTCCGGAACAGCAAACAACGACGCCCGTGACGTGGTGGTTGGTCGGGACGGTAAGGAGTACCCGCGTACCCGCCGGACCGACCCGCCAGTCATGATGCCGTGTCCGACCTGCGGGGAACATCACCCCGAGCCGTCCGGCGACTGTCCGTGGGACCTGTTCGCGCAAGGGTTGGCGCCACATCCGCACGGCGGATTGGTGACGGATCCGAGCTGCCCCGAAGAGGCCACGTACGGCATGCCGCACCGGCCTGATCCCGACGCGGCGGGACCGAACCGGGAGAACCTGGCGACCCCGCGGTTCCGGCCGGAGACCGATGCGACACCCATCGACACCGTTCCAGCATCAACGGTTCTCGAGTCTCTGACCGGGTTGGTGGGTCAGCTGGAAGCCCTCATGCAGGAGGTGTCGGGGCTCGGCGACGTGGTCCAGGCCATCGAGGACCTGACGACCGATTGCGCTCCTGGCTATGGGAACGATGCTCTCGAACGACGGGTCCGCCGCATCGGTGATGACTTGGACGCCGCCGCCGCCGGATGGGCTGGCCACGCCGGGCGTCTGGGGCGGGCGGCGGATGCGCTCTGGCTGAAATCATGACCGAGAACATTTCGCCCGCAGGCGACTCCATGGACGGGTTGATCGTCCGTGGCCGGCCCCCGTTCGCGATGACCCCGACGTCGCTGCTGCGAAATCCCGCCGTCAGCTCCCACGCCGTCCGGCTGTGGTCCGTGCTGGCGTCGTACACCTACGGCGACCAGGCGACCGACCGGCCCTCCCGCGCTCAACTGGCGGCCGATGTGGGTTGGAGGTCGCCGCGGTCGGTCGACGGCTACCTCACCGAGCTGCAGTACGCCGGCTACCTCACTGTGCAGCGGCGGTGGCGACCCGATGGTGGCAAGGCCCGGAATCTGTACATCCTCGAGTGGGAACCCCAGGACCGCGCGATATCGGATCGGCCAGCCGATCCGCACCCTGTGGACAACTCGATTTCCGCAGCTCACCCCCATGCGCAGAATCCTGCGCATGGGGGTGCCCCGGCCGCCGGAGCGAGTGTGGATAACTCCGTCGGTGCAGGTCAGGACCATGCGCAAGATCCTGCGCATGGGGTCACGACGCCCGGCACCCATGCGCAGAATCCTGCGCATACCCATGAGCAGGATTCTGCGCATTCTAGAAAAGAACCAACAACCAAGAAAGAACAACCACCAGCGGACCAGCCGCCGTCGCCGGTCCGATTCCACGTTCCGCCGACGACCGGACCGACCGCCCGAGCGACCGACCTGGCTGGCCAGGCCGACGAGCTGGTTCGGATGATCCGGGACCGGCTGCCGGACCGGCTGCAGGCGCAGCTGAGCACCGCGACCCTGCGCACCAGGGAGCAGACGTTGGCCAGCGCCGGCTGGACGGCCCAGCCACTGGCGGTGGCCGTTGCTGATCGGGTGTGGAACGGTGCACGGCGGCGCGGTGATCACCTGGCTCACCGAACTCGCAAACGTGGGTCCAACGCGCGCCGCGCCGAACAACGATTCCCGGACAACGACCCTCCGGCTGCGGGCAGAAGCCGCCCGGGCGAAATCCGCTGCAGCAGGAGCGGACTCACCCGCCCGAGCCGCAGCCAGGCAACTCGCGGCCCAGCTCGGCCGGCGTCGGAGCTCCTGATCCCAGCGCATGCTCGCGTACGCACAACGCCGGCTCGCATAGTGGCCTGGTATCGGCGGTGAACAGCGGATCTGTGCAGGTCAGGACCGCACGACCTTGGGCATGATCATCATCCTCCGCAGCAGAGTCGACTCAGGTACAACGATTGGATCGGTTCGGTCCGAAGTCAACCCCTCATCCTCGGATGGCCGCCCTGCCAACGTCGACGTCGACGAGCGCTGTCGGGGGTCACCGCCCCAGTCCGGGGGTGATCTGGCGCTTCGCTGCATTCGCGCCGCTCCCCGTGACACCGTCCAAAAGCCAACAAGCCGAGAACGCCACGAAAGACTGCAGTCGGGCCCGGATGGTGCACGCAGCAGCGCGTGCAGCGATGGCCGCAGTATCGCGTCAAGTATGGAGGGTGGCACCGCTGATGATCGCGACGGCGATGATGGCGGCGGCGACCCAGTCGATGGTCATGCAGAACGGGGGCCACCACCGTGTGTTGGCGACGTAGTGACTGCGGTGTTGCCACAGGTCTTTCAATCCGTGGCCGGCGAAGCCGACGACGAGCAGCCACGCCGACCCGGTGACGCCTACCGCGGCGAGCACGACGAATGCGCTTGCGACGATGGTTTCGACGGCGATGACGGTCGGGCGACCGTCGGCTACTGCGAACCCGATGTACACCGCCGCGATCAGGGCAATGGACATGGCGTAGACGGTCGCTGCGTCGAGCCACCAGAAGCCGAGTGGCACGGCGGCCTGGATGACTCCCCAGATGACTCCCCAGATCAGCGGTGCGCGGCCGTCGGCGAAGAGCCCTTGGAATGTCGATCCAGGTTTCGATCCGGGAACCGGGCTGTCGGCCATCATTTGTCCGCGGCAACAATTTGGCCGGCGTGCGGGGCCGCGTCGGCCCTGAGCATCCGCAGCGAGCCTCGGCTGTTCCGCCACGCCCGGTAATCAGCTTGGTGCGCTGCGGGTGTGGTGACGATCGGTCGCGGGCCCGACCGGTCCTGTGCCGGGGACCGGGATGTCCAGGGTTCCGGGTGACCGCTCATCCGGCCCGCTCCGTGCCGCCGGTCGCCGGATCGACCTCGGGGTCGACGTGGAAGTTGAACATCATGCCGCTCTCGTGGTGTTCGGCGATGTGGCAGTGCGCCATCCACACGCCGGGATTGCTGACGTCCAAGAGGATGTCGACGGTTTCCCCGCGTCGGACGAGCACGGTGTCCTTCCAGACCAGGTTCGGCTCGACGGTCTCGTCGCGGCTCAGGATGAGGAACCGGCCGGCGCCGTGCACGTGGAACGGGTGGTGCATGGGGTGGTCGGAGTCCATTTCGTTGACCAGCCGGATCTTCACCTGGTCGCCGACCCTGAACCGCCAGTCGATCCCGTGGTTCCGTTCGCCGGTGTCCCGGTCGAGCAGGATCCATCGCATGTTCGCCGGGGTGGTCATCCGGTTCACCTCGACCATGTCATCTTCCCACTCGATGCCCGCCCCGACCGGGTCGTGGCCCGCGTGATGGTGGTCCGCGGACGGCGGGGCGGCGTGAGAGTCGCCGTGCGCTGAGTGACCCTGGTGGTCCGCGTGACTCTGGTGGTCCGCGTGACTCTGGTGGTCCGCGTGACTCTGGTGGTCGTCGTGCCCGGTGGGCGACCCGACGAGGTGCGCGGGCACGAGTTTCATCCCGCAGTCCGGGCATCGGGAGGGTTCGGTGCTCGTCACCTCGGGGTGCATCGGGCAGGCATACCCGGCCGTGGGCGCTGCCGTCGGCAGGAGTTTCATCCCGCAGTCCGGGCACCGGTCCGGTTCGGTGCTCGTCACCTCCGGGTGCATCGGGCACACGTAGATCACCGCCGCACCGGGGTCGGTGTCGGGGGCGTCCGTGTCCATCTCGGCGACGAAGGCCACGGTCTTGTCCGGGGCGGTGTCGAGCATCGGGGTGATCCGGTCGCGTTCGGCGACCATGTCCGCGTTGGTCCGCAAGATGCCGAACGCATCGGCCAGGTCCCGTGCGACTCGTTGTGCGGTGACGGTGATCTCGGCCAACGGGTAGACCCGGTCGGGGGTGTGGTGTTCCAGCGTCACGGTTCCGGGTTCGGTGAACTGCACGTCTACGACGACCCGCTCCGAGGGAGCGAGCACGACCTCCTGCACGAATTCTTCGTGTTCGTAGCGGCCGCTGTCGCCGCCGACGAGTTTCAACCGGGCGCCGGGGATCGCGACGTTGAAGACACGGGTGTTCGCGGTGTTCACCAGGTAGAACCGGACGACCTCGCCGGCGCCGGCGGTCAGAGTCAGGTTCGGGTCGCCGTTGACCAGGAGCACGTCACCGAACCGGCCCATCGCGGTGTGCGTGGTCTGGGTGCGGCTGAACGGGGCGACGGCGCCGTCGGTGAGCAGGACGTCGTCCAGGGTGAGGGTGATCTCCCGATTCACTGGCGGCCAGTAGCCGGGGTCGGCGGGCTGGACGATGATGGTGCCGTAGAGGCCCATTTCCTGGCCGTAGTCCTGCCGGATGTGCGGGTGGTACCAGTACACGCCGGGGTCGGGGAAGGCGAGCCGGTAGCCGAAGGCGCCGCCCGGCTCGATGGGGTCCTGGGTGTGGTGGGTGCCGTCGAACCGGTTGTCCAGCCGCAGCCCGTGCCAGTGCACGGTGGTCTCCAGGTCCCCGTCGTTGGCGGCGTTCACCACCACCTCGGTGCCCTGCTGGACCAGCAATGTCGGTCCGGGGATGGACCCGTTGTAGGCCAGCATCCGGACCGTGTCCTCGCCGATCTGCTTGGTCACCGGGGCGACGCGCAGGTCGAAGACGTCGCCGTCGGCCAGGTCAACGGTCTCGGTCGCAACGCCGGCGGGCAGGCCGGTGGTGTCGGTGCTGAACGCATCCTGCCCGGCCGATTCGTGCCCGCTCAGGATGTGCGCGTCGTCGGCCTGCGCATCGTGCGGTGTCCCCGAGATCGTGGTCATCTTGGTGGTCCTTTCCTGATGCCCCGCCGGCCGGTTGGCTGGCTGGCCGGTGGAAACTGTTGTGTGACAGGGAATTTCGACTATGTCATCCGCTGTGCCGGTATCGACTTGCCGTCGTTGGTCGGCACACGATATCCCTCTTCCCCGCCATCGGCCTCCGGGCATCGGAGGCAGTGGTGATGGCGGAACCGCGGGGGTCCTGCTCTTCCCACCGCGGTGGCCGGGCATCGGCCGCCGTACCAACTGGTGGGTGAGCGGGAAATGACGTTGAGGAAGGACTATCTGGTGGGGTATGTGGTCAATCTTCGGCGCTGCGGGGTGCGATCGCACCGGTGAAACCACCGGGTTCCGACACCGGCCCGGGGCCCATGGATGGCGGCGTCCATGGCCATCGGCCGGACTTCAGATGGTGATCGCGATTTTTCCCCTGACACTGCCGGCTTCGAGGTGCCGCATGGCTTCGGGCATCCGGTCCAACTGGTAGGTGCGGTCGATGCTCGGGGTCACGGTGCCGGCCGTGATGTGGTCGGCGAGGACCTCCAGGTCGCTGGCCCGTTCCTTGGCGGCCAGGCCGGTCAGCCGTTGGCCGATGAACGGTGTCAGGAGCATGGCCCGCAGCTGCCGGTCGATGCCTCCGGTGAGGTTGCCCCTGCTCTCGCCGCCGACGATGACGGCCGTTCCGGTGGGGGCGAGCGCGCGCCGGAGCCTGGACAGCGGGGAGTTCCCGCCGATGTCGATGATCAGGTCGTACTGGTGCACCCCGTCGGCGAAGTCGTCACGGGTGTAGTCGACGACCCGATGAGCACCGAGACCCCTGACCAGGTCGAGCTTCCCGGTGCTGGCGACCCCGGTGACCTCCGCCCCGGCGGCCTTGGCCAACTGCACCGCGTAGCTGCCGACGCCACCGGAGGCACCGATGATCAACACCTGTTGTCCCGGCTGAACCCGACCGGCCGTCAGCGCCTGCAGGGCGGTACCCCCGGAGATCCCGACGACCGCTGCCTGCTCGAACGAGGCGTTCGCTGGTTTGTGGGCGAGCTTGTCCTCGCGGGCCGCGGCGTACTCGGCGAAGGAGCCCCGGCTCACGCCGAACACCTCGTCGCCCACGGCGAACCTGGTGACCGCCGGGCCGACCGCGGCGACGGTGCCGGCGACGTCCAGGCCGGGCACCCGGTTCTTCGGCCTGTGGAATCCGAACCCCATGATCCGCATCAGGTACGGCGTGCCGGTCATCAGGTGCCAGGTCCCCCGATCAAGACCGGCCGCGTGCACCCGGATCAGCACCTCGTGGTCGGCGATGACCGGTCGGCCGATCCGTGCCGGGCGGAGCACCTCGGCCGGGCCGTAACGGTCCTGCACGATCGCCAGCATCGTCGATTCGTCTGCTGCGTGGTTCATCTGGGTCGTCGCGGCGTTCCTGCCGATAAATCTCATGATCGTTTCCCTTCCAGGGTTCGGGTTGTTCGGTTGAAAGGTGCATTCGTCAAGGGGCGCGTGGTCGATTTCCGTGTCCGCTTCAGTTCAGGGGTGTGCCGGTTCGCTCGGCGTCGACGACGGCGGTGATTGCCTGGCTGGTCGTGGCGGCGTGGGTTGGGTTGTCGAGGAGTGCTTCGTGTTCCGCGCCGGCGACGACCTGGTGGATGCTGTTGCTCGACAGCGCGGCCAGGTCCATTTGCGGGGTGAGCCAACCGGTTTGTGCGTTCACGGGTGCGGTCAGGACGTACAGCGGTCGGTTACCCAGGGTGGTCACTGCGCCGGCCTGGGCCATCATCGTCGGGACCATCGCGAACTCGTCGCGTTGGCTGCGGGCCTGCCCGGCGGTCGACAGGGCCGCGCGGGCCTGCTCCCTGACCGGTGCTGGCAGCTCGGGGTGGCTCGAGGAGTAGATCAGCCCGGTGACTCCGAGGCGGGCCAGGCCGGGGAACAACCCCGTGGCGATGCGGTAGATGTCGTAGAACGCGGGGTAGTCGGGCAGCGCGGTGAATGCGGTGGGTGGGGTGGCGTCCAGCAGCACCATCCCGGCGACCTGCTCGGGGTACCGGGCGGTGTAGTCCAGGACGTACAGGCCGCCGAGGGAGTGCCCGGCCATGACGAGCGGGCCGGTGATGCCCGCTTGTTCCAGCAGGGTGTGCAGGTCGGTGGCGATCTGGTTGCCGTCCTGTGGGGCGGGGGAGGGTTCGCTGCGGCCGCGGCCGGCGCGGTCGTAGACGCAGACCCTGGTGTGTGCGGCGACGGTGGGGGAGATCAATCCCCAGGCTGCTGAGGTTTCCCCGAGGCCGGGTTCCAGGATGACGGTGGGTTCACCGGATCCGCTGCAGGACAGGAACAGTCGGTGGTCACCGACGTCGATGAGCTGCCCGGGCAGGGTCTCGGCGGAGGCATGGTTGATGGACTGCGTGACGGTGTGGTAGCCGCCGCCGACCGTGGCGATGGCGGTGACCGCGATGACCGGGTACAGCAGGCCCCGGCCGCTGCGCCGCGGCAGTTGCCGGCGGATCCGGGTGGTGATCCAGGCCAGCAGGAAGAGCAGGGCCGGCGGCCATATCCAGCCGAGGGCGTCCAGGGTGGCGTTGCTCGGGGTGAGGACGAGCAGTGCGGCGCCGCCGACGCCCATGACGGCGGCGGGGACGGCGGCCCACCGCTGTGGCTGGTCGGTGAAGCGTACCGACAGCGCCGCCAGCAGGGCCCAACCGACGGCGAACCCGAGGAGCACCAGTCCGTCGACGACCGGTTCGGTCCCGCCCACGGACACCACCACACCGGCGGCGGCCGCGGCCAGCCCGCCGATCACGCTGACCGCGACGACCGCCCGCATCGGCCACCGGGCGTGCCGCCGAGGCGCGGGGCCGGGAACAGTTCCGCTGGTGGTGGGTGGAGTGCCGGCCGGGTCTTGAATGCTGGTGCGGTGCTGGGACATCACGGCTTCCTTACTTCGAAGGGGAGTGCTGTTGCTGGGCCTCAGTTTTCGTCCGAACAAGTGATGGTCGCGCCGGTGAAATCACCAGGATCCGCCGCTACCGCAGTTCAGGCGGCCGGCACGACCGCCGGTGCGGCCGTGATGTGCTCGGCGAGGGCTCGGCCGCCGTTGGCTCCGTCCACGAGTGCGCTCCGGACTACTTGGCCAGCGGTCCGCCGCTCCGGACTGATGAGACGACGTCGAGGATCGCTTGAGTGGTGGTGGCGGCGGCGTCTTCGTCCGCGACCAGCGCTTCGTGGACGGCGCCGTCGATGACGCGGTGCACGCTGTTGGTCGACAAAGTCGCCAGCTCGTTCTGCGACGCCAGATGGGCCGCATCGCTTCCGCTGCCGGCTGTCAGGACGGCCAACGGCTTGTCGGCGAAGTCGCCGAGAGATGCAGCTTCCTCCATCGAGGTGTTTGCTTGGACGTACTCGTCGATGGTGCTGCGTAGATTGCCTGCGGTCGCGGTGCTGGCGTCTACCTCGTCCTGGGACTGCGGTGGCAGGCTGCCGGAGGCGAGCTGCGCGTACAGGCGGCCCAGACCAAATCGAGCCGAGGTCGAAACCAGCGCGGAGACACGGCCCAAGATTTCGTAGGAGCCCCCGTCGCCGGGCGATGCTGCCCTCGGTTTCGTCGCCGATGCCGGAGCGGTGGAGTCGACCAGCACCATTCCGGCGACCTCGTCGGGGTAGCGGGCGGCGAAGGTGAGTGCGTAGAGGCCGCCGAAGGAATGGCCGGCCAGCACATAGGGTCCTGGAACGTGTCCGGACTGCAGCAACGTGTGGAGGTCGGTCGCGATCTGGGTGGCGTCCTGGGGGGTGTCAGCGGTCTCGCTCCACCCGCGACCTGCGCGGTCGTAGGCGCAGACTCGGGCATTGCGGGCGACGGCCGGGGTGATCCACCCGAGGTTCGACGACATTTCGCCTGCGCCTGGTTCGAGCACGACGGTGGGACTGCCTGAGCCGGTGCAGTTCAGGTGCAGGCTGTGTCCGCCAACGTCGATCAACTGACCAGGCATCGGGTAGGCGTTTGCATCCACGGCTTCACACACGGTTTCATAGCCGCCGCCCACCGAGGCAAGAGCCAACATCGCGAACACCGGGTAGAGCAGCCATCGTCTGCTCCGGCTACGCAGCTGTCGATGGGCGCTGACGATCATCCAGATCACCAACCCCAGCAGCGCTGGAGGCCACACCCAGTTGAGCACCTCGTGCGCCGAGGAGCCGAACCCCACCAGCAGAAGACCGCCCAGTCCCATGAACAGTGCGGGAGCCGCGGCCCATCGCTGTGGCTGATCGGTGAACCGCGCCGATAGCACGGCCAACATCGTCCAGCCCAGCGCGAATCCGCACAGGACCGCACCGGTGACGTCGCTCTCCGTTGCGGGGATGAACGGGGCGAGGACGAGGAGTAGAGCAGCGACCAGTCCGGTGGCCAACGAGCCGACCACGATCCAACCAATGCGTGCCCGCGGCCCCGGATCAGGGCTGGGCGGACGGTCCGTGACGACCATCTGCATCGGCCACCCGGTGGGCGGCCGATTCGCGGGTTCCGGCACCTCTTCGGTCGTCAAGGGAGGGGTGGTGGCCGACTCCGCCTCGGGGCCGTCGGCGCGGGGGGTGGTCGTCGTGGGTGGTGGCGGTGCGGCCGGGTCCTGAACGCCGGTGCGGTGCTGGGACATCACGGTCTCCTGATCTCGGAAGTGGGAGCTTGCTGCTGGGCCCAAGTTTTCGTCCGAACGAGTGGTGGTCGCGCCGGTGAAATCACCGGGCTCGACGCGCCCGGCGGTTCAGGCAGCCGGCACGACCGCCGGTGCCCCGATGTGCTCGGCGATGTGTGCGGCGTCGGCGCCGACGAAGCCGAGCAGCGCCGATCCCCGGGTGTGCTGCCACGGGAGTCCGAGGAAGTACAGGCCGGGGACCGGGCTGACGCCCCGCCGGTGGATCGGTGTGCCGGCGGCATCGATGGCGCCGGTGACGTCGATGAAGGTGTAGTCGGAGTGGTAGCCGGTGGCCCACACGATCGCCGCCGGGGTGGTCGTGGTGCCGTCGGCGAAGGTCACGGCGGTGGTGTCGGCGGCGGTGACCCGGGGGTGCACGGTGACCCCGGCCCTGGCCAGTTGCCGGGTGCTGGTCCCGATGACCAGCTCTCCGCTGTTCCGGAATCGCCGACCCAACCGGGACTGACCCGATGCGCTGATCAGTCCGGTCGTGGTGAGCCACCAGAACAGGTCTCGGCCCAGAACCCGTTGCGGCAGTGCGCGGGTGGCCGTTCCGCTGGACAGCGCCACGGGTCGGCTCTGGTGGAGTTCGGTCGCGATCTGGGCGCCGGAGTTGGCGGCGCCGACGACCAGGACCGGCCCGTCGGGCAGCTGTCCGGGGTTGCGGTAGGCGGAGCTGTGCACCTGCGGAATGTGCGGGCCGATCGCTGCCGCGATCGCTGGGATGACCGGGTTCTGGAACGGCCCGGTGGCCACCACGACCTGGGCGGCATGGAGGGTCTCTCCGTCGGTGTGGACGGTGAACCCGGCCCGGTTCCGGGTGACCCGGGTGACCCGGGTGTTGTGCCGGATCGGCAGTCCGAACGTGTCGGCGTAGTCGCGGAGGTATTGCGCGGCAGCGTCTTTCGTGGGGTAGCTGTCCGGGTCGCCGGGGAATGGCAGGCCCGGGAGGCCGGAGTACCTGGCCGCGGTGAACAGGGTCAGGGATTCCCATCGTGACCGCCAGACGTGACCGACCTCGGGGCCGGCGTCCACGATCAGGAACGTGCGGCCGTGTTGCTGCAGCTGCCGTCCGATCGCCAGGCCGGACTGGCCGGCGCCGATCACGATCACCTCGAAGACTGAATCCGCTGGCTGTTCGACATGGGCGCTGTTGGTCGTCATGGTGGGCTCCTTGGGAATGGTGTGCTGGTTGGTCACCAGTGTTGGGCTAGGCCGTCCTTCGTCGCACCGGCGAAGTTGCCGGGTTCCCGGGGGCGACGGCGCTGCGCCGCCGCCCCCGGGTGCGTGTTGGGGGGGTCAGACGCTGGCGAGTTGTGCTGCAGCGGGTGCCTGATCGGCATCTGCAGGTGCACTGGTGGGTTGGTAGTGCTGCGGGTGGCCTTCGATGTGGACCTCGGGTAGTGCGCGGTCGAGCCGGGCCGGGAGCCACCAGTTGCGGTCGCCGAGCAGGTGCATGACGGCGGGGACGAGCAGCATCCGGATCACCGTGGCGTCGATGAGAATCGCTGCGGCCATGCCGATCCCGATGACCTTCAACGCGATGTCGGTGCTCGGGATGAACGCGGCGAACACGGCGATCATGATCGCTGCGGCGGCGGTGATGACCCGGGCGGTGCCGGCCAGGCCCTTGACGATGGCCTGCGTGTTGCTGCCGGTGGCCAGCCACGTTTCCCGCATCCGGGCGACCAGAAAGACCTCGTAGTCCATGGAGAGACCGAACAACACGGCGAACATCAGCACCGGGATGAACGGGGCCAGCGGGGTGGGATGGTCGATCCCGATGAGCTGCCCGGCCCAGCCGCCCTGCAGAACGAGCGCGACGACACCGTAGGCGGCGGCGACAGACAGCAGGTTCATCACCGCGGCCTTGACCGCGACGGCAATGCTTCGGCAAGGCCACCAGCAGCAGCAGCATCGACAGCAGCACCACCGCGGCGATCAGTATCGGGATCCGACTCGAGATGTTGGCGGTGCTGTCGATGGCCACCGCGGTGGCGCCGCCGACGTGCACCGTGGCCTGGCTCCCGGCGATCGCTGCGGGGATGACGTCGGCGCGCAGGGTGCGGACCAGGTCTTCAGTGCGGGTGTCCTGCGGCCCGGTGGCGGGGGTGACGATCATGATCGCGGTATCGGCGGCCGGGTTCAGCTGGGCCGGGCTGACCGCGGCCACCCCGGGAGTGGATGCCAAGGAAAAGGCGACCCGATCAGCGAGAGCCGCTGCGCCAGTTGGCGATTCGACGGAGTCGTCCGGCGTGCTGACGATGATCAGCAGTGGCCCGTTGACGCCCGGACCGAACCCGTCGGCGAGCAGGTCGTAGGCCGTCCTGGTCGAGCTGCCCTCCGCGCTGTTGCCGGAATCGGGGAACCCGAAGTGCACACCCAGGAACGGGGAGGCGACGGCGAGCAGGATCCCCAGCCCGGTGGCGGTGGCGACGAAGCGGTGCCGCTGCACCAGCTGGCTCCACCGCATCCACCCGGTACCCGCTGTGATCCCCGACCCGTGCTTCCTGGAGCGCCGGCGGAGGCGGGGGAGGCGCAGCCGGTCGATGTGGGCGCCGAAGTAGCCGAGCAGGGCGGGGAACAGGGTGATTGCGGAGAGCAACACGATCACGATCGCGGCGATGGTGACGAGGGCGCCCCGCATGAAGGACAGGCCCATTTCGAACAGGCCCAGCATGCTGATCACCACCGTGCCGCCGGCCAGCAGGACGGAACGTCCCGCCGTGTCCAGGGTCGCAATCGTCGTGTCCTCCGGGTTGAGACCGGCGGCGCGCCATTCCCGGAACCGGGTGACCATCAGCAGCGCGTAGTCGATGCCTACGCCGATGCCGATCATGGTGGCCAGCGAGGTCGACCAGTCCGGGACCGGTAGCAGTGCGGCGATCAGCCCGGTGAGCATGGAGCTTACGGCCAGGCCGGCGAGGGCTACCAGGATGGGCAGCCCGGCGGCAACGATGGAGCCGAACATCAGCAGCAGGATGACCGCGGCGGCGAGCAGCCCGACGACCTCGGACCCGATCGGCGGCGCTTCGGCGTTGGTGATCGACACGCCGCTGACCGCCACGGTGAGCCCGTCGTGGCTGGCGTCCTTCGCGATGCGGATCAGTGCTGCCGCGGACTCGTGCGGCATGTCGAGCGGGTCCGTCACATCGAGCCGCAGGGTGGCCACGATGGTTCTCCCGTCCGCGGAGAGGGCGCCCGGGTTCTGGTAGGGATCGCTGAAGCTGGCGACATGCGCGACGGTGCCGGCCTGGTGGAGGGTCTGGTCGATCCGGGCCTGTACATCGGGTGTGGTGACCGGCTGGGTGGAGTGCGCGACCAGGGTGACGGTGTCGTTCGCGGAGGCGGGGAACCGGGTTGTGAGGAGGTCCTGCGCGGCGGCCGAATCGGACCCGGGGGCGCTGTAGTCGGCGTTGAACGCTCCGGCGAATGCGGTCGACAGGCCAAGGGCCACCACGAATGCGGCCATCCATAACAGGACTGTGCGGCCGCGGTAGCGGAAGGCCAGTCGGGCGAGTCTGCCCAGCGGGCCGGGCCGGAACGGCGGCTGTGGTGATGCTGGGGCGTTGTGCCTTGGGGCATCGGGGGTGATCGGTGGCTGGTGGGAGTCGATCGACATGATTGATTCCTTCGCGGTGGGCTCGGCGATCGTCTGCGGCTGTTGGTTCGCCGCAGTGCGTGGTCCGTGGGTGGTTGTCGGCAGGTCCCAGGCTGTTCGCGGACCGGGTTTTCTCGCACCGGTGCAATGGCCGGGATCGTCGGGGAACCGCGGTGCCTGCGGCCACGCTGGAGGGGTGGCCGGATTGGGGAAACGCGCACGCTGACAACGCCTTTTGCTATGGCGGCGTTGGGGAGCGCTTCCGCCGGTGGAACCGGCCGGTCGGGCCGCGCACGATCGGATACCGGTGGTTTCGCCGGTGCGAGGACAACCGAGCACAGCGAACACTGATGAGATACCGCTCCACCACGTTCGGCGCAATCGCCCATAGTCATCCGCCATCAGTACGGCGGCCGATGCCCGGCCACCGAGGGGAAGGCAAGGTTCCGCAGCCCCCACCATCGCCACAGCAGCCGATGCCCGGTTGTCGATGGCGGGACGGGATCGTGTGCGTTTGCCCGAGAGAACGCTCCGGTTGGTCGGTGAACGTTTCCGATGCCTTCCGGCGTCGACTCTGGCAAAGGAGCCGTCATGATGTCCAACACCCCGCGGGTGTTCGTGGGCGCTACCACCTTGCTCGTTGCGGGCATGACGTCCGACGGCGCACTGCAAACGGTGACCGCAGCGATGAATGACTTTCCTGGGGTACGAGTGATCGCCGCGGATCGAACCACCGGACTGGTCACGCTCAGCGCCGACCGGCCGGTCAATCGTGCGGACCTGACCGCCGCCATCACTCAGGCCGGTTACACCGTGCTGGCATAGCACCACGCAACCAGGCCGGACAGCGTCGGGTGCCGCAAGTCCCCAGTTCAGGGTCATTGCCTTGGCAACGGCGCCGACGAGCAGTGGTCCGCCGGCGTCGCCGAGTTCTCCCGGCGACCTCGGCGGCGCCGATGGTTTGGCAGAGTCGCTCTGGTGGTGTGGTGCCGGCGAGCTGGGCGAACAAGCGGCGGCGGCTGGTGCTGGGGTCACGCGGGATCGCGGCGATGCCATCGCCGGATCGTCGAGGAATCGTGGTGGCTGCGCTCGAGCGNTTGGCGGCACCTGACGACTTCGTCGCGGGTGACTACGCTGCCGGGGTGCTGCATGGTCGGGTTCGCGAGCGGGANCGTCTCTTGGTGCTGTTGGGCGACGCTCGCGGCGGCAGGGGCGGGGTGTTGGTTGTTCGGGGGCAGCCCGGTGTCGGCAACCAGCGTTGCTGGCCGACCTGGTGGGGCACGCGGAGGGGATGCAGGTCCTGCGGACGCAGGGCATCGAGTCGGAGTCGCCGTTGCCGTTCGCGGCGTTGCAGCGGCTGCTGCGCCCGGTGATGCGGCACATCGAGCGTCTCCCTGCGCGGCAGGCCACGGCGCTGCGGGCGGCGTTCGGTGAGTCCGATACCCCAGCCGGCGACCGGTTCCTGGTGTTCTTGGCCGCGCTGAGCCTGCTCGCCGAAGCGGCGGAGGAGTCACCGGTGCTGTGTGTTGTCGATGACGCGCATTGGTTGGACGAGGCTTCCACCGCCGCACTGCTTTTCGTGGCGCGCAGGCTCGGTCCGGAACGGCTGGCGCTGCTGTTCGCCGCCCGCGACGGTGACGTCCGCCGGTTCGAGAGCGGCGAGTTGCCCGAGCTGGTGGTGGGCGGCATCGACGCGGCCGCTGCGACCGAGCTGCTCACCGAGCTGGGTGGTGTGCCGGTCCTGGACGACGTCCGGGACCGGCTGATGAGGCAGACCGGGGGTAACCCGCTGGCTCTGGTCGAGCTGCCCGGGTCGCTCACGCCGGCTCAGCTCGCCGGTCTGGAGCCGTTGCCGGCGGACCTTCCGCTGACGGAAGGCGTGCAGCGGGTCTTCCTGGATCGCAGCCGACGGCTGTCCGCCGATGCCCAGGCCTTGCTGTGTGTCGCGGCCGCCGACGATTCGACCAGGGTGAGCGTGGTCCGGCACGCCGCGGAACTACTCGGTGTCGGCGCTGGTGCGTTGGTGGAGGCAGAGGAATCGGGGTTGTTGACCATCACCGGGGTCGAGATCGGTTTCCGTCACCCGCTTGTCCGCTCCGCGGTGTATCAGGGCGCGACTACGCACGTCCGCCAGCAGGCGCACCGGGCGCTGGCCCAGGTGATGCCCAGCGGTCAGGACGCCGACCGGCGGGCCTGGCACCTTGCGGCGGCGGTCGACGAACCCGACGACGACGTCGTGGCGGGGCTGGACGACGCCGCTCGGCGCGCTGCGTCACGTGGCGGCTTCGAGGCCGCCAGCGCGGCGTTCGAACGGGCTTCCGAGCTGACCGGTGACGAAGATGCCCGCAGCAGAAGGCTTCTCGCTGCGGCAACGAATTCGTGGCTGGCGGCGCAGTTGCCGCGGGCGATGCGCTTGGCGAACACGGCCCGCGCCGATGTCACCGATCCCGTGGTGCGGGCCGACCTCGATCGGCTCCGCGGCCGGATCGAATTCATCATCGGTTCCGTGCCGGTGGGAATCGGGATCTGGGGCCGGGCCGCCCGGGAGGTGGTGGCCACCGATCCGCAGCGGGCCAGGGAGATCGGCATGATCGCCACCGCCGGGTCCACATTCCTGCCCGAACGGGACCGTACCGATCTCGACCCCGCCGAACTCCTGGCGACCGCCGCGCAGGACCCCTCAACCCGAGCTCGGTGCTTTACCCAGCTGTTGACCGGGTTTCACCAGCTCAACCGCGGAGGCCTGGCCCGCGCCGCCGGTTCCTTGCGGCAGGCCGTCATCCTCGGAAGTGACTTGTACGACACGGACCTGTTGACCAACCTCGGGATCGCGACCTTCCAACTCGGCGACGACGACGGCTTCCGACGCTTCTTCAGCCGCATGCTGACACAGGCCCGCAATGATGGGGCGATCGGCCTCGTCCTGTTCGCGTTGCCGCGGTTGGCGCTGGCCGATCTGTCGGCCGGGAGCTGGACCGGCGCAGTGGGTCATGCCACCGAGGCGCTGGAGCTGGCCCGCAGTACCGGGCAACATGCCTTGGCCGCGATGCCGCTGGCCCAGCTGGCGTTGGTC
>JGI20181J14860_1000034_pt1 | contig 20661 bp, 17 predicted proteins | sample NGESurdeep072012_5_FD_14860 | JGI IMG/M metagenome (IMG submission 14860) | reverse complement strand
AAACGCCCGGTCCCATCCCGAACCCGGAAGCTAAGCCCTTCAGCGCCGATGGTACTGCACCGGCCACGGTGTGGGAGAGTAGGACACCGCCGGACATACATTCCCGAGGGAGGTCACACGCATTCAATGCGAGTGACCTCCCTCGGCTTTTGTATCTCCAACAAACGGGAAAGTATTAATATGCCGACCATAGGCCGCACGTCATGACCGATTCTTCCGACGGCGACCGCCCCGAACGTACGGCGAAAGCGGCCGGTGAAAGCGGGGACGGTTCGTCGGGGGCCGGCGATCGCCCAGCAGGAAACGACAAGAGCCGGGCCGACAGCCGGGCAAGTGGCGACCGACCGGATCGAGTCGATCGCTCCGGTCAGCAGGATGGCCCCTACGAGCGCACCGATGGCGGCCGTGGTTCCAGTGGATCGGCCGAGCGCGGCCGCACCGACCGGCCGTCGCGGGCATCGTCCACGACCGGCCGCTCGGACAAACCAGGCAAGTCCTTCCAGCGGCGTGCGTCGCAACCCGCTCGCAGGCGTGATCCCACAGACGATCGGACCGCGAGGGATTCCGACCGGCCGCGCAGTGCCGACCGCTCGCGTGGCGAGGATCGGAGAACGACCGATCGCCGTGGCGATGATCGGTCGAATCGGTCCCGCACCGACCGCGACGGGTCGGAGCGCCGGGACGGGCCCTACCGGGCGACCGGTCCGGACCGCGGCGACCGGCCCTATGGTGACCGTCCACGCGCCAAGGGCCAGGACCATGATCGCCCCGACGGTGATCGCCCCGACGGTGATCGGCGCGAATGGGGCTCGCGCGACAGCGGCTCGTACCGGGGCGGATCAGGCTCGGAACGGGATCGTCCGCGTGGTGAGGGCCCGTACCGGGGCCGTACCGCTGCCGATCGTGCCGGCTGGACCGGTTCGCGTGGTGAGGGCTCGTACCGTGGTGGCGCGGCGTCGGATCGCGATCGTCCGCGTGGTGAGGGCTCGTACCGTGGTGGGTCGGCGTCGGATCGTGATCGCCCCGGGGGCTCGTACCGTGGTGGGTCGGCGTCGGATCGTGATCGCCCGCGTGGTGAGGGTTCGTACCCGGCTCGTCGCGATTCCGATCGTGGCGGCTGGAGCGGTACGCGCGGCGAAGGTCCGTACCGCGGGGGCTCACCCCCCGATCGGCAGCGCCCGCGTGGCGACGACTCCGAGCGCGACCGCCGCCCCGATGACGGCGCAGATCGCGGCGGCCGATTCGATGGCGACCGCGCGCGCGGAGCAGGCTCTTATCGCGATCGTCCGTCATACGACAAACGTCGTGACGAGCGAGATCGCCCGCAGGCTGGGCCGTCTCATCACGATCGCGCACGCCCAGATCGTGATCGTGCAGATCGTGATCGTGCAGATCGTGATCGTCCAGACCGTGCCCGCTCAGATCGCAATCCTGCCGATGGGGAACGTCCGGGCGGCGAAGTCGCGTATCGTGACCGGCCGCCAACTGGTGGTTCGTCCGGCGGTCGAGCTTCCGCCCGCGGCGAACGTAGCGATCTCCCGTATCGCGGTCGCCCGCAGGGCGAATGGCCGGAGCGATCCGGCAGCAGCTGGACATCCGGCGAGCGAGCACCGCGAGCCGGCCGGGATCGGGCAGATCAAGGTTCGCGATCCTCGGACCGACCGGAGCGCCGCCCACCGTGGGAGCACCGGGAGGATCGCCCGCGGCGCGACGACAAGGATGCACCGGGCGGTAGCCAGGATCGCCGGTACGGATCGGCGGGCGGCGCCGACCGTCCGCCCGAGGATCGCCAGTACCAGGATCGCCAGTACCAGGATCGCCAGTACCAGGATCGCCAGTACCAGGATCGCCAGTACCCGGACCGCCCGCACCAGAATCGCCCGCGTGACAGGTCCGACGAACGCGATGCCCCGCGCGCAGACCGCGGCGGTGCGAACGACGATCGTGCCTGGCGCACGGCGAGTGACCGGCCGCGGCGCGACGACCGCGGGAACGACCGGCCGCGCCGGGACGACCGCGGCACCGGCCGTACCGATCATCCCGGCCACGACCGGGCAGCCGGCCGGCGAAAGGACGTCGGTCTCGGCGCGGACCTGAGCGCCGGCTTCCGTGAGACGCCGTCCGCACCGGCGGAACACCCGCGGGAGAAGCGCGACTGGGACGCCGCACGTCACAAGCCGGAGACCGAGCGCGACCGCGGAACGCGCCAGTCGACGGGTCCGCGCTCGGCCGACCGCCGACCGCCGAGTGATCGCCGACGCGCCGAGGCGTCGGACGGCACGCCGCGAGGGCCGGAGCGTGGTTCGCGGCGTCGTGAGGAAGACATCGGCGAGAGCTGGCCGGACCTGCCGGAATGGGCGACTCCCGACGAGCTCGACGCCGACGTGCTGCGCGACCTCCGCGGCCTGAGCAAGGACGGAGCGGAGTTCGTCGCCGGGCATCTCGTCGCGGCGGGCTCACTCGCCGACGAGGAGCCCGAACTCGCCTGGCTGCACGCGCGGGCGGCGCGGGCCAGGGGCGGCCGCATCGCGGTGGTCCGGGAGACCGTCGGACTGGTCGCTTATCGCGCGGGGGAATGGGCCGATGCGATCGGCGAGCTGCGCGCTGCTCGCCGGATGGGCGGCGGCCCTGGACACCTCGCGGTGATGGCCGACTCCGAACGCGCCCTCGGGCATCCCGAACGAGCCATCGAACTATCGCGGTCCGCCGAGGCCGACGATCTCGACGAGGACGCGGCGATCGAGTTGGCCATCGTCGTCGCCGGGGCGCGAGCCGACCTCGGGCAGATCGACGCGGCGCTCGCGCACCTGGAGCGGATCGGCTGGCGCGAGGAGGCGCCAAACCCCCGCATCGCCTACGCCTACGCCGACCTGCTGCTGCAGGCCGGCCGGAGGCAGGAGGCGCTCACCTGGTTCGTCCGGGCGGCCGACGCCGACACCGACGAGGAGACCGACGCCGGGGATCGGCTCGCCGAGTTGAGTGACACCCTGGGCGAAACCAGTTTCACCGCAGGTTCGGGATCCGACGACCTGGTTTCCACGGACGCTGGCTCGGCGGGCTTCCCGCCGGTCGACGGGGCGATCTCGAGCGTCGACATGCAGCCTGCCGCGGATCTCAGCGATACGCGCTCGGGCACCGGGCCGGCGGCAGGGTCCGGGCACGGTGCCGAAGCCGGCGGCGACACCAAAGAGCCCCAGGAGTCCGACACCGCCGTCGGCACAGCTGGTTTCGAAACGGTTGGTGCGGACGTGGAGGCCGCGACCATCGCCTCCGGGGGCGTCACCGCCGAGTGCTCCGACATCGGGTACATCGAGACGGATGACCCGGAAACGACTTTCTGCGCCGACGTCAACGGAACCGCCGACATCGACACCGGAACCGTCGACATCGCCACTAGCACAGACGACGTCACCGTCACCGTCGCCGCCGACGTCACCGTCACCGACGACGTCACCGTCACCGTCACCGACGACGTCACCGTCACCGACGACGGGACGCGATCGGCGCCGGATGGGCCACCGGCCGGTGAGTCGGATGACCAGGGCCTTGCCGATGCGGCGGACGCGAATGTCCCCGACACTGACACGGACAGCACGACTGGTACGTCGACAGCCATGATCGACCTCACCCCCGGTGCCGGCGATGCGAGTCCGTCCGCGGACCCGCTGTTCGTCCCGCCGCTGTTCTCCGACGATCCGTTGGCAGGAGACCGATGAGCACCCTGGCCGAAACCCACGATGCCCTGCTCCTGGACCTGGACGGCACCGTGTACCTGGGCGGTCAGCCGATCGACCATGTCGGACCCGCGCTGGCCAGGGCGGCGCAGCAAGGCGCACGCTCGGTGTTCGTCACGAACAACGCCTCACGGCCGCCGGCCGAGGTCGCCGAGTCGCTGACCGCGATGGGCGTGCCGGCGTCGCCAGCGGACGTGCTGACCTCACCCGAGGCGGCCGCGGACATGCTGATCGACCGCCACCCGGCGGGATCGAAGGTGCTGGTCGTGGGTGCGCCGTGGCTGGTCGAATCGGTCAGCCAGGTCGGCCTCACGCCGGTGCGGTTGGCGACCGATGAACCGGTGGCCGTGGTCCAGGGACACTCACCGGACAACGGCTGGCGGGAGTTGGCCGAGGCATGCATCGCGCTGCGGGCCGGCGCCGACTGGGTGGCGTGCAACGTCGACACGACGCTGCCCACCGACCGCGGGCTGTTGCCGGGCAACGGCGCGATGGTGGCGGCGCTGGTGGCGGCCACCGGCTTGAAGCCGCGGGTCGCCGGCAAGCCGGAGCGTCCACTGCTGGACGCCGCCGTTCACCGGGTGAACTCCCGCAGGCCGTTGGTCGTCGGCGACCGACTGGACACCGACATCGCATGCGCGCACGCCGCGGACGTGCCCAGCCTGATGGTCTTCACCGGCGTCTCCAGTGCCGCTGATTTGCTGGCCGCCCCGCCCGCGCTGCGGCCCACGTTCCTGGCGTTCGACCTTCGCGGACTGGTGGACGAGGACCGGTCGGCGCGCATCCCCGTCGGCGTGGCCGACGGCGCGCGCAGCGTGGAGTGGTCGGTCGACAACGAGACAAGCCGTCTGGTACTGGCCTCCAGCCAGCAGGGAGCCGATGTGCCGCAAGCTGTTTCGGACGCCGGGGCGCTGCGGGCGCTGGCGCTGCTGGCAGCAACGGCCTGGGCGTCCGGCGTGACGGCCGTGCACGCGCAGGACCAGGCCGCGGCGGCGGCGCTGTGGCGGTGCAAGCTGGACGGGACGACCTGAGCATCTCCGGACGCCCCGTCGGCCGGTCGTCGATGGTCAACTGGGTGGCTCGGCTAGCGTGAAGGTCGTCGAATCCTCCGGCGATTCATCGTCGGCGCGGGTCAACCGGCTGCCAGGCCGCCGTGTTCGTCAGCAGCTTCAGGTTCGTCAGCAGCTTCAGCGGGAATACGGGGAGCCAGGACGTCAGGGAGGGAAGCGATGCAGGACTCCGAGGACCGCACCACCCCGCCAACCGTCGGCGCTCCCATCGCGCCTGCTGCCCGGCCGTCGGCCGACGAGGCGAGCGCCGGCCTGGACGGCGTGCTGGAGGACCTGGAGTCACTCGACGATCTCGACGTCGGTGAGCACGTTGCCGTGTACGGGCGCATGCACACCGCACTCACCGACGCGTTGGCCCGCACCGCCGACTCCGGGCCCGAGCCGGAACGCTGACGTGCGCCGTGCGCGGCTGGATGCCGAATTGGTGCGCCGCGGACTGGCCCGCTCCCGCGAGCAGGCAGCCGAGCTGATCTCCGCCGGCCGGGTGAGTGTCGGCGGGCGCGTCGCCACCAAGGCCGCCACCGCCATCGGCCCGGGCGAGCCTGTGCTGGTCAAAGAGGACGTCGCCGATGAACACTGGGCGTCGCGCGGCGCGCACAAACTCATCGGCGCGCTGGACGCGTTCACCGAGATCACCGTCGACGGGCGCCGGTGCCTGGATGCGGGTGCCTCCACCGGGGGGTTCACCGACGTGTTGCTGCGCCGCGGCGCTTCGCGGGTCGTCGCCGTCGACGTCGGCTACGGCCAGCTGGACTGGCGGCTCCGAACGGATCCACGCGTTGATACCCACGACCGCACCAACGTGCGGACGCTGACGCCGGAGATCATCGGCGGCAAGGTCGACCTGATCGTCGCGGATCTGTCCTTCATCTCGCTGGGCCTGGTGCTGCCCGCGTTGATCGGTTGCGCCGCCGCCGGGGCGGACATCGTTCCGATGGTGAAGCCGCAGTTCGAGGTGGGTCGGGACCGGCTCGGTGCCGGCGGGGTGGTGCGCGACCCCGCGCTGCGGGCCGAGGCGGTGCTGGGTGTCGTCACCGCTGCTGGTCTACTTGGCTGGGGTCTGGCGGGTGTGATCGCCTCGCCGCTCCCCGGACCCAGCGGCAACGTGGAGTTCTTCGTGCACCTGCGTCGTGACGCCCCGGTTGACGATCGCGGTGCCGAACGATCGAGGCGGATGATCGACGTCGCGGTGAAGGAGGGACCGGCATGACAGATCGACGGGTGCTGCTGGTCGCGCATACCGGTCGCCCTGAGGTCGCCAGAACGGCCGCGGCGGCCTGCAAGCGGCTGGGCGACGCCGGGATCGAACTCGTCTCGCCGGCCGGCGAGAGCAGCGAGTTGGACCTGGCGGTCTTCGACCCGCACGACCATTCCGACGCACCGATCGAGATCGTGCTGGCCCTGGGCGGCGACGGCACGCTGCTGCGGGCCGCGGAACACGCCAGGCCACTGTCCGTTCCGGTGCTGGGCATCAACCTCGGTCGGGTCGGGTTCCTTGCCGAGGCGGACGTCGACCAGCTGGACGACACGCTGGACGCCGTCATCGATCACCGCTACCGGATGTCCTCCCGAATGACGGTCGAGGTCACCGTCGAGCACGAGGGCAGGCTGATCGCGACCGGCTGGGCGCTGAACGAGATCAGCGTCGAAAAGGGCACCCGGGAAAGAATTCTCGATGTCGTGGTCGAGGTCGACGGGCACGGGGTTTCCGCGTACGGATGCGACGGTGTGCTGATCGCCACCCCCACCGGTTCGACGGCGTACACCTTCTCCGCGGGCGGCCCCGTGCTCTGGCCCGGCGTGGACGCGTTGCTGGTGGCGCCGTCCAACGCGCACGCGTTGTTCGCCCGGTCCCTGGTGGTGGCGCCGGAATGCACCGTCACCGTGCACATCGACCCAGCCGGTCAGAACGCCGTGCTGGCCTGTGACGGGCGGCGGATCCACGAGATCCCGCCTGGTTCCCGAGTGCACGTCCGCAAGGGCCAGAAGCCGGTCACCCTGGTCCGGCTGACCGACCAGGTGTTCACCGATCGGTTGGTGCGCAAGTTCAAGCTCCCGGTGCACGGGTGGCGCGATCAGCGGTACTAGCGGCCCGACGCAGTCTGGACGGCGGCCAAACCAGAACAGCGGCAGTGATCGAGTTTTCGAGCCCGCGAAGCCGGTTTTACCCACAGCCAGCGGCCAGGGTCGATCATATGTCCACAACCCGGCGCGTCGCCGGGGAACTGTCGGACCCTCCCGCTAGCGTCAGGGTCGTGCTCCACGAACTGCGGATCAGCGGCCTCGGCGTCATCGACGAGGCCGCTCTCGAACCGCACCCAGGGTTCACCGTCGTCACCGGTGAGACCGGAGCCGGCAAGACGATGATCGTCACCGCGCTCGGTTTGATCACTGGTGGTCGAGGCGACCCGTCGCGGGTGCGGGCCGGCTGTGACCGGGCCGTCGTCGAGGCGCGGTTCGAGGGCGAGGTCGACGGCACGGCAGCGCCGATCGTGGCCTCCGTGGGCGGGCGGCTCGACGAGGACGGCTCGGTGATCGCGATCCGGTCGGTCGGCGCGGACGGTCGGTCCCGCGCCTACGTCGGCGGGCGCGCCGCACCGCTGGCCATCCTCACCGAACTGACCGATCCGCTGGTCGCCGTGCACGGGCAGTCCGAGGCACTGACGCTGCTCCGGCCGGCCCAGCAGCGGGCCGTGCTCGATCGGTTCGCCGACCTCGACGGCGACCTGACGGCCTACCGCAAGGTGCGCGCCCGCTGGCAGGAAGCCGCCTGCGATCTGGCCAATCGACGGGCACGGGCCCGCGAGAACGCGCAACGCGAGCAGATGCTCCGGTTGTCGCTAGCCGAGATCGCCGAGATCGCTCCGCTGCCGGGGGAGGACGCCGATCTGATCGCCGAAGTCCGCCGGAGGGAGAACGCCGACGCCGTGCGGGCCGGCGCGCAGGGCGCGCTGACCGGGTTGGTGGGCGATGAGACGCTGACCGACGTACCGACCGTGGTGGGGCTGATCCAGGCCGCCCGGCACGACCTGCAGGCGGCCGGTGATCCCCACCTGACCCAACTCTCCGTCCAGCTCGACCAGGCGTCGGTGATGCTGGCCGATGTCGCGGCCGATCTGTCCGGGTTCCTTGCCGACCTGGATGCCGACCCGGCCAGTTTGGAGCAGCTGCTGTCGCGGCAGGCGGTGCTCAAGACTCTCACCCGGCGGTACGGGGCCGATGTCGATGCCGTGCTGGCCTGGGTCTCCGACGCCGAACACGAGCTGGACACCCTGGACTCCTCCGACCACCGGTTGGCCGAACTCTCCGACAATGTCGACAAGCTGGCCGCAGCGACGGGGCAGGCCGCGCTGGCGATCTCGGAGCGACGTCGGGAGGCGGCCGCTCGGCTCGGCGATCTGGTCACCGACGAACTCGGTCACCTCGCGATGGGGCGAGCCGAGGTCCGGGTCGCCGTCTCGCAGCGCCCGGCCGGCTCGACGGACGCTGATGCTGTCGAGATCGACGGACGCTTCATGGCAGCTGGTGTCGACGGGATTGATCAGGTCGAGATCGTCATGACGGCACACTCCGGGGCTCCCGAGCTACCGATCGCGAAGGGTGCCTCCGGCGGTGAACTGTCCCGGGTGATGCTGGCCCTCGAGGTGGTGCTGACCGATGCCGACCCGGTGGCCACCCTGGTGTTCGACGAGGTGGATGCCGGTGTCGGTGGCCGGGCGGCGACCGAGATCGGCCGGCGGCTCGCACTGCTGGCCCGCAACCATCAGGTGATCGTGGTGACCCACCTCGCGCAGGTGGCCGCCTTCGCCGACCGTCATGTCGTGGTCGACGCCGGGTCATTCGGCGCGGTCGGGCGGTCCGATCTCCGGGTCGTCGCCGGTGTCGCGCGGGAGGTGGAGCTGGCCCGGATGCTGGGCGGGACCAACGGCAGCAGCGCCCGCGCGCACGCCAGGGACCTGCTTGCTGCGGCCGTCACGGCACCCAGCAGGCGGCGCAAGGCGGGGTAGCCGGGCCCGTCGTCGGTACCGCAGCGCTCCCACAGTCGCACCCGCAGTCGCAACCGCAGCCGTGGGCACAGGGTCCGCCAGCGATCCAACAAGTGCATCCGACCTGATCACGCCACTGATCGGGACCGGAAAGGTGCGACACGGCCCGTTGCCTACCGCCGTATCCTCCCGCTCACTGTCACGATCGAGGAATGAAACTTCTGTCACGCCAGTCACGTGCGCTGCCGGGAGTCACAGGCGTCGCACGGGTGTCGCGACGTAGTGACGCGTTGCTGGGACGGGTCGGTCACAAGGACATCGTCATCTTCGACCACATCGACATCGACCGGGCGACCGCGGATGCGCTCGTCAAGGCGGGTGTGACGGCGGTGATCAACGCATCACCGTCGATTTCCGGCCGGTACCCGAACCTGGGCCCGGAGATCCTGGTCGCCTCGGACATCATCCTGGTCGATGGGGTCGGCGAGAAGATTTTCGGCAAGGTCAAGGACGGCGCCAAGATCCGCATCGACGGCGGCGCGGTATATCTGGGCGAGGAACCGGTCGCGCAGGGCACCGAGCAGAGCCCGGAGTCCGTCGCCGACCTGATGATCGAGGCGAAGACCGGGATGTCCTCCCAGCTGGAGGCCTTCGCGGCCAACGCCATCGAGTACATGAAGCGGGAACGGACGTTGCTGCTGGACGGCGTCGGGGTGCCGCAGATCAGCACCGACCTCGAGGGCAAGCAGGTGCTGGTGGTGTCCGCCTCCGCGGACAACAAGGCTCAGCTCAAGTCGCTGAAGAAGTACATCTCCGACTACCGGCCCGTGCTGGTCGGCGTGGATGGCGGCGCCGACGCGTTGCGTGAGGCGGGCTACACCCCCGACCTGATCATCGGCAATCCGGAATCGATCGACTCCGAGACGCTGCGCTGCGGTGCCGAAGTGGTGATTCCCGCGCACACCGACGGGCACGCGCCCGGTCTGGAACGGTTGCAGGACCTCGCCGTCGGTGCGGTCACCTTCCCCGCCACCGGGACGACCGAGGACCTCGCGCTGCTGCTGGTCGATGCGCATGACGCCTCGCTGATCGTCACGGTGGGCATCAGGACGACGCTGACCGACCTGCTCGACCGCGGCCGGGGCTCGACGGCCTCCACCTTCCTGGTGCGGATGCGGGTGGCGAACAAGGTCGTCGAGGCGCCCGCCGTCGCGACGCTCTACCGCTCCCGCATCTCCTGGTGGGTGGTCATGCTGCTGATCGTGGCAGCGACCGCCGCCATGGTCGCGGCGCTGGTGGTCTCGGACGTCGGAGGCATCTACGCGGACCTGCTCCGCGGCTGGTGGAACCAACTCGTGGAATGGGTCAAGGGGCTCTTCGGATGATCTCGATGCGCTATCACATCGTCTCGCTGGCAGCCGTCTTCCTGGCCCTGGCACTGGGCATCGTGCTGGGTGCCACCAAGATCTCCTCGCCGTTACTGTCCGGGCTGCAAAGCGACAATCAGAGCCTGACCAGCCAGCAGCAGGAGCTCAGCTCGACGAACACCGATCTGACGAACCGGGTCACCGGCGACGAGAAGTTCGCCGGGGCCATCGGTCAGTTGGCCGTCCGCGGCACGCTGCCCAAGACCAACGTCGTGTTGATCACCACGGCCGACGCCGACCCTGCCGACCGGGACGCGGTGCTGAGCCTGCTGAACCGGGCCGGCGCGACCGTCACCGCGCAGATCCAGGTGACCAAGGACTTCACCGACCCGGCGCGCGCGGACGAACTGCGGTCGCTGGCCGCGAAGTCACTGCCCACCGGTGCGACGCTGCCCGAGGTGCCGCAGGTCGGTGCGGTCGCCGGCGGTCTGCTCGGATCGGTGATCGTCGTCAAGCCGGACGGCTCCGGTGCACCCAACCCCGACCAAGCCGCGGCGGCCCTGGCCGCGCTGACCAGCGGGGGTTTCATCTCCGTCAGCGGCACCCCGGCGCCGGGGAGCTCGGTGGTCATCCTGACCGGCGGTGCCGTGACCGGCGGCTCCGAGGGCAACCGGGCGGCGGCGATCGCGGACCTCGCCTCGCAGCTGAAGAAATCGGCCACCGGTGTTCTTGTTGCCGGCCGGACCGGCTCCGAGGGCGAGACCGGTGTCGTCGGTGTGATCCGCGGGGATACCGCGGCCAGCGCAGCCGTCACGACCGTCGACAACCTGGACAGCTCCTCGGGCCGGCTGGCTGCCGTGCTCGGGCTCGTCGAGCAGAACGGCGGCGGGGTCGGTCGGTACGGTCTGGCCGCGACCGCCCAGGCTCAGGTGCCGACGCTCGCCGCCGGCTGATTCCCGGCTGACTTCGGCACTGTATCCACGCCCTGTACCGCAATCGAGTCGCCAGGATCGGTCCTGTCCGGGCAACTGACAGGACCGAAACCGGCGACTCGATGGGCGTCTGCGGGGGCCGTCGCTGCCTGTCACCCGTTTCTCGTTCGGGGGTGTCGACCTGCGGTGACGCCGCGGCGGGGCGACGTGATGTTAGGGTGAAATCCCGTGGGGCGCTCGCCGTCAAAGGCGGTCGCCGAGCCCGTTCGTCGAGGTTGGCGACGGACCATTGCCGGACATTCCGGTGGTGGCCACTGTCGGATTCGTCCGACAACGGACACGGGGAGTTGCCTTGGTACAAATGCCGCGGATCACCAAGCACATCTTCGTCAGCGGCGGCGTCGCCTCATCACTGGGTAAGGGCCTGACGGCATCGAGCCTCGGCCGGCTGCTCACGTCCCGCGGATTGCGGGTGACCATGCAGAAACTCGACCCGTACATCAATGTCGACCCCGGCACGATGAACCCGTTCCAGCACGGCGAGGTCTTCGTCACCGAGGACGGCGCGGAAACCGACCTGGACATCGGGCATTACGAACGGTTCCTGGATCGCAACCTGTCGGCGGACGCCAACGTGACCACCGGCAAGGTCTACTCGCGGGTGATCGCCAGGGAACGCCGCGGCGAGTACCTCGGCGACACGGTGCAGGTCATCCCGCACATCACCAACGAGATCAAGGACCGGATCCGGGCGATGGCCGACCCCGATCCTGACGGGAAATCGCCGGACGTGGTGATCACCGAGATCGGCGGCACGGTCGGCGACATCGAATCGCTGCCGTTCCTGGAGGCCGCCAGGCAGGTCCGCCACGAGGTCGGCCGGGACCACGTCTTCTTCCTGCACGTCTCGCTGGTGCCCTACCTGGCGCCGTCCGGGGAGCTCAAGACCAAACCGACCCAGCACTCGGTCGCCGCGCTGCGCAACATCGGTATCCAGCCCGATGCGCTGATCTGCCGGTCCGACCGGGAGATCCCCGAGCCGCTCAAGCGGAAGATCTCGCTGATGTGCGACGTCGACGCCGAGGCGGTGATCTCCACGCCGGACGCCCCGTCCATCTACGACATCCCCAGGGTGCTGCACCGGGAGGGCCTGGACGCGTACGTGGTGCGCAGGCTCAACCTGAGCTTCCACGACGTCGACTGGACGGTGTGGGGCGACCTGCTGGACCGCGTGCACCACCCGGCCGAGACGGTGCGGATCGCCATCGTCGGCAAGTACATCGACCTGCCGGACGCCTACCTCTCGGTGACGGAGGCGCTGCGCGCCGGCGGGTTCGCGCACCATGCGCGGGTCGAACTCGTCTGGGTCGCCTCCGACGACTGCCAGACCTACGCCGGCGCGTCCGCAGCGCTGGGTGACGTGCAGGGTGTGCTGATTCCCGGCGGCTTCGGGGTACGCGGCATCGAGGGGAAGATCGGTGCGATCAACTACGCCAGGATCAACCGCATCCCGGTGCTCGGGCTGTGCCTGGGCCTGCAGTGCGTCGTCATCGAGGCAGCGCGCAACCTGGCGGGGTTGGGTGGCGCGAACTCCGCGGAGTTCGACGCCAACGCCGCGGACCCCGTGATCGCCACCATGGCCGACCAGACCGACGTGGTCGCGGGGGCCAAGGACATGGGCGGCACCATGCGACTCGGCGCCTACCCGGCGCGGCTCGTGCCGGGCTCGCTGGTCGCCGAGATCTATGGCACCACCAGTGTTTCCGAGCGGCACCGGCACCGGTACGAGGTGAACAACGCCTACCGGGACGCGCTGGAACAGGCCGGCTTGCACCTGTCCGGCACGTCGCCGGATTCCTCGCTGGTCGAGTTCGTCGAACTCGACCGGAGTCAACACCCGTTCCTGGTCGCCACCCAGGCGCACCCGGAGTTCAAGTCGCGGCCGACCCGGCCGCATCCGCTGTTCGCGGCGTTCGTCCGGGCGGCGCTGGATTACCTGGAATCCGAGCGACTGCCGATCGGTGAGGACGAGATGGCACCGCTGGACTCCGTGGCCGACCCGGTGGGCGTGCGATGAGGGCTGTGCCACAACGGTTCTCGGGTGGCATGTCGGAAGGTATGTCGGGCGGCAGGCGATGAGCGACTCGGCGACGACGGCGCGGGCGCTGTTCTCGGTGACCTCCAGCCAGCGGGTGTTCGACGGCGCCGTCACCTCGGTGCGGATCGACGACGTGGTGATGCCGGACGGCAAGACCGCCAAGCGGGAGGTGGTAGAGCACGACAACGCGGTGGCCATCGTCGCCCTCGATTGGGCCGGTGGCGCCGGCGCCGATGCTGATCCCGATCCCAACTCCGAACCCACAGTGATCCTGATCGAGCAGTACCGGCACCCGCTGGGCCGCCGGCTGTGGGAACTGCCCGCCGGGCTGATGGACGTGGACGGCGAAGGCGCGCAGCAGACCGCGGCCCGGGAACTCGTCGAGGAGACCGGGTACGCCGCGGCGAACTGGTCGGTGCTGGTCGACGTCGCCCCGTCGCCGGGCTTCTCGGAGGAGATCGTCCGGATCTTCCTCGCCACGGACCTGACTCAGGTCGGCCGGCCGCATCCCGGTGATCACGAGGAGGCCGAGCTCCGGGTGGTGCTGGTCCCGCTGTCGACCGCGGTGCAGGCGGTGCTCGACGGGCGCATCGTCAACGGCATGGCGGTGTCCGGGCTCCTGGCGGCCGAGCGGACCCTGCGCGAGGGTCCGGTCGAGCGAACGCACACCGGAGACCTGCCGTGGGCGAGCGCTACCGGCGCCGACGTCCCGGGGGCGCCTTTCCTTGCGGGAGCAGAGGATCGGTGACGGCAGCGTCATCGGTGACAGGCCCGGGAGGCGTCCCTCGACCGGGCGGCGACACACCCGATGACGCCGCGGACGATCTTGTCACGCCGTCCCCGGCGCTGACCTCGGCGCTGCGGGTCTACCTCGACCATCTTGCGGTGGAGCGCGGCGCGGCCAGGAATACGCTGCTGTCCTACCGCCGTGACCTGGAGCGCTACCTGCAGTTCCTGGCTCGCGCGGGCCGGACCGAGGCTCACCAGATCACTGCCGCGGACGTGTCCGGGTTTCTTGCGGTGCTGCGCACCGGGTCACCGGACCATCCGCCGCTGGCCGCTTCCTCGGCGGCGCGGGCGGTGGTCGCGGCCCGCGGATGGCACCGGTTCCTGTTCGCGGAGGGGACGGTGACGACAGACGCATCGCGTGACGTCCGGCCACCCACCCCGGCTCGCCGGCTGCCCAAGGCCCTGCCGGTCAGCACCGTAACCGCGTTACTCGAGGCGGCGTCGGGCGACGACCCGCGTGGGCTGCGGGACCGGGCGCTGCTGGAGCTGCTGTACGCCACCGGAGCGCGGATCAGTGAGGCCGTCGGACTGGACGTGGACGACGTCGACGTCCGCGACAGGGGCCGCCCCGCCACCATCTCCTCGGCGCAGGGACCGGCCGGCCGGGATGCCGAGATCGACGAGAACCCAGACATGCCGGCGTTGTCGGTGGTGCGGTTGCGCGGCAAGGGCTCCAAGGAACGGTTGGTCCCGGTCGGCTCCTACGCGGTGGCTGCGGCGCAGGCCTACCTGGTGCGGGGGCGGCCGGCGCTCGCGGCGGGCCGGGCAACCCGCGGGCCGGCGGGCGCGCTGTTCCTGAACAGCCGCGGCGGCCGGCTCACCCGGCAGGGTGCTTGGCAGGTGCTGCGCGACACCGCGGAACGCGCCGGGATCGGTGGCCGCGATGGCGCTCCCGCGGTGTCCCCGCACACGCTGCGACACTCGTTCGCCACCCACCTGCTCGAGGGTGGCGCCGACGTCCGCAGCGTGCAGGAGCTGCTGGGTCACGCGTCGGTGACCACCACGCAGATCTACACGCTGGTCACGGTCGACTCGCTGCGCGAGGTGTACGCCACCGCCCACCCGCGCGCCCGCTGAGCCCGGCGGCCAGGACCGCGCGAATCGGCGGTATCAGGCTCAGCGCCACGCTCTCTTGAGGACGGCGGTCCCCACTGGGTACTCGCTCCGGGCTTCTCCTGCTGCCCGCCCCCTCGCCGGTTCCCCCGGCTGCCCCGCAACCGACCGGAGGTCGCCCGATGTCTGCGACCCGGAAATGCCAGAGCACCGACATGGTGTTGGTGCACAAGGTGTTTCGCCGCGAACTCGGCCTGCTGCCGGCGATGATGCGGGCCGTCGAACCCGGTGACTCGGCCCGGGCGGCTGCCGTCGCCGCGCACTGCCACGAGCTGACCACGGCGCTGCGGCACCACCACGCCGCAGAGGCCGAGCTGCTGATGCCCAAGCTGCGGCGCCGCGCCCGGATGGATCCGACCGTCGAACCCCGGATCCTCCGGTGGCACAGCACTCACCTGGCGCTGCTGGACGAGCTGGACGGGCTGCTGCCGGTCTGGGACGAGGCCGCCGACCCGGAGCTGGGCAACCTGCTGGCGGACATCGTGACGGAACTGGCGTCCGAGGTCGCCGATCATCTCGACGCGATCGAGCAGGTGCTGCTGCCGTTGGCCGACCAGCACATCACGCCGGCCGAGTGGCTGCAGCTGGGTCTCCGGGCGGCGGGCTGGATCCCGCTGACCCGGATGGCGGTGCTGCTGGGTGCGCTGCTGGAGGACGCGACGCCGCAGGAACGGCAGAACCTGCTCGGAAAGGTGCCCGGCCCGGCCCGCCTGCTGTTCCGGATGGTCGGGCGCGAGCAGTATGCCCGGGAGATGCGGGTGCTCCGCGAGGGGGTACTGGCCGCGGCCTGATCGGGCTCTGCTCAGGCCACGCCGGCGCCGGACCCGCGCGTGCCGCGGCCGGCGGTCACTCCTTCTGCTGCACGTCCGCATGAATGCCGAGCCGAGTCGAAACCTGGGCCATCCGTGTGTCCCGGGTCCACAGGCGCGTGCCCGGGATGAGCAGGGTGGCGGCCAGCAGCTGGGCATCGACGTACCCGATGCCCGAGCCGTGCAACGCCTGAGACCCGATCAGGTGAAGGATCTCGTCATCGTCGGCCACCACGGCCTGCGGCTGGGTTCCCAGCAAGTGGAGGATCTCGTCCCGATCGGCCAGGGTGCCGAGCGCGAGCTCTCCGGTCACCCACGGGTGAACCACCACATCGCCGTCCTCGAGGAGAGCGCTCAAGGCCGCATCGCCGATACGGAGATGGTCGATCCAGATCGACGTGTCGACGAGGATCACCCAGATGTCCTCCGGTCGCGTCCAGGTGCCGTTGCGGACGGATCGGTGCCGCCGAGCCGGGAAAGTCGCAGCGCGCTTTCCCGTTGGATCAGCGCGATCAGAGCTTCGCGAACGAGCGCGGACTTCTCGTGCACCCCGGTCAGTCGTTGCGCCTCCGCGAGCAGGGTGTCATCCAGGGCAAGCGTGGTGCGCACGGGTTCACCTTCCGTCGTCTCCACCGTGCTCGAATCCGGCACCATTTGATGCTAGCTTTCGTGCCTGCCGTTGCTGGTCGCGATGCGAGGCATTCGGCGTCATCCGTCGTCCGGATCGTGTGCGAGCGGCACGCCGGACCCGCTGGAGCCTCGCCCGAACGCGTCGGACAGTCGCACGGGCCGGTCGGGACCTGGCAGTGGCGCGGCCGCGCCGGCCGCCAGCGCCGTCGTCCGTCCGGTTCGCAGCCAGCTGCCCAGGGTGCCGTCCCCTTCCGCCAGCGTCCTTCCGAGCACCGCGGCGACGGTGACCAGCAACGCCAACCCGGTGAACCAGGTGACCAGTGCCAGGGCGATCCCGAACGCACCGAATTGGGCGAATTGCTTGGTGACGGTGGCTGGCATCCACGCCGAGGCGGCCAGGGTGTACAGCCAGGACCCGATGCCGGTGACGAGCGCGGTCGGGATCAGTGCCCGCCAGCGGACGTCTCCCCTGAGCATCAGGTGGGCGGTCCACCACCAGACCCCGGTTGCCGTCAGCAGGCCGATCGCCCAGAGCACGGCCGGTCCGGTGGGGATCCGGAGCACGTCGCGCGCGAGGGTCAGCACCAGCATCAGCGCGACGATTCCGCCCATCCAGACGGCGCCGCGACCCCTGTTCCGCGCACCGCCACCGGCCGGGCGGCGCCAGGCGCGCAGGTACACCCGCTGCAGTGCCGTGGTGAAGGAGATCGCGAACGCGACGGCGACCAGCGCGCCGATGACGCCGGTGGCGGCCCTGGTCTCGTCGGCCGAGGTGAACGCCTGCTGCAGGGTGCCGTACGCGTTGCCGCTGATGCCGAACCTGCCGCTGACGTCGATCAACACCTCGTCGCGGACGCTGTCCGGCGTCAGCGCCGTCACCACGATCAGGAACGGAAAGAACGATACGAACGCCTTGGCGGCCAACGCAATCGACCGGTCGACGAACTCCACCTCGAGCAGCCGGGACCACACATCGCCGATGGCTGTGCGCTGCCACCGCTCCGCATGGCGGGCGGCGGTGGTCCGGAGCTGCTGCGTCCTGCTGCCGGCCCGGCCGGAACCCGAGCCTGGCGCCGAATTGTCCGTCATGACCGGATGCTAGGCGCACCCATTACCGGGCGGGCGCTGTCAGGTGGCCGGCGCGACCGGGTCCGGTGGTGGTGAAGGCGAGCTTGAGGCGCCTTTGGACCCCTTGCGGCCGATCAGTTTCCGTTTCGGCCGGTCGGGGTCCTTGACCTTGAACACCGGTTCGTCACCGAAGAACAACTGCAGCCACTTGGCGTCGGGATCGACGTCGATGAGTAGCGCCTTGAACAGCAAACTGGCCGGGATCGCCAGGATCGCGCCGAGCGGACCGAGGATGTACGCCCAGACGATCAGTGACAGGAAGCTCATCGTGGTCGTCAGGCCGACCGCGTCACCGACGAACTTGGGTTGCAGGACCGACTGGATGACGAAGTTCAGCACGCAGTAGACAACGATGACGGTGATCGCCAGGCTGGGTCCGCCGACGAGCAGCCCGAGCAGCGCGGGCGGGACCAACCCGATGATGAACCCGATGTTCGGGATGTAGTTGGTGACGAAGGCCAGCAACGCCCACAGCCCCGCCGCGGGGATGCCGAGGATGAGCAGCGCCGCGCCGTCCAGGATGGCGACGATGCCGCCGAAGATGGTGGCCACCGCGAAGTATTTCCGGGTGCCGGCGGCGAAGGTGCCGAGCGCGGTCAGCACGGGCTCGCGACCGGGTCGCCTGCTCACCATCCGGTCACCGAAGACCGAACCGTCCACCGCCAGGAAGATCAGCAGCGTGATGATGAAGAACAGCGAGGTGAACACGCCGGCCAGGCTGGACAGCAGGCTGGCCGCGTAGGACACGATCGTGCTCCTGTCGACGCTGCTGAGCATCTGCTGCACGTCGGCCTGGGTGATGCCGAAGCCCTCCAGCCAGGTCTTCAGCCCCGCAAGTTCGTTCTGGAGCTCGTCGGCGTACTGCGGCAGCAGGCTGGCCAGCCGGGCCACCCCGATGATGCCGGCGACCATCAGCCCGATGATGATCGCGTACATCCCGAGAACCAGCACCAGCGTGGCCAGCCAGCGGGGAGCCCCGCGCCGAATCATCATGCTGCGCAACGGGTCAACGGTGATCACTAGCACGAGCGCCAGGAAGACCGGTCCGAGGATGTTCGGCACGGCGTGCATGCCGGCGGCGACGATCACCCCCGCGGCCAGGCCCAGGACGATGATCAACCCGCGGGGCAGGCCGTAGCCGATCGCTCCCGGTGGCCGCAGCGACGTGTCGTCGCCGGCCGATTCGCTTGTCAGCTGAGCCGCGTCGGCGGTCGGGCCCGTCGTTGCGGTGGCCGGCTGACCCGGGTCCGGTGCGGTTGCGCCGGTGTCGGGTGGGGCGGTGTCGGGTGGTTCGGCGGCTGCGCCGCTGGGCGCGCCGGATGCGTCGGTCATGATCGGTGTCCGTTCTCCGCGGGGGCTTCGTCTGCGAGCGTCTGCGAGCGCTGCCGTCGACTCGAGCCGAGGGCAGAACTCCACCCTCTCGATCGGTGTCGCCGCGATCGGCGGTCGGAGGTGGCCGACAACACGGTCACGAACCGTCACCAAACTCTCTCAACGGCACTGATTCGGTGACATCATCCTTGACGGGTGAAGCGCCAGTACGTGGCGGCCCGGAAACATGGGTCACAGCAGTACCAGCAGAACCATTTCGGAGGTGCGGGACATGTCGGACACGCCCAGCGGGACGCCGCCGACCGAACCGCTCCCCCCGGTCCAGCCGGCGGCGGACGCCCCGGACCTGCCGACCGCGCCGGTCTCGACCGCTACGGCTTCGCTGCCCCGGGACCCGGCCCCGGCCCCGGACAAGGGCGCGGCATCCGGGTTCCGCCGGGCGCTCGAGCACGGCCCCCAGGCCCGCGTCTGGCGGATCACGTCGATCGTGCTGTTGATCCTGGGCTGTGTGCTGGCGCCACTGGGTCTCACGGCCGCTTGGGCCAAGAACCTGGTGACCAGCGAGACGGCGTACCTCGAGGCCGTCGGGCCGTTGGCGACCAACCCGGTGGTCATCGACGCCGCGCAGAACAGGGCCGTCGCGGGTATCGACGACGCGATCACCAACCTCCATCTCGCCGACAAGCTGGGTGACGAGCTCACCAGCTTGGGCCTGCCGCCGAAGCTGGCTTCGCTGGCGGAGGGTTTCGCCCCCCTGCTGCGGGCGCAGATCACCGAGGTCATCACCAACGTGGTCCACAAGGTGCTCACCAGCGACGAGTTCGCCACGGCCTGGCAGAAGGCGAATGCCGAGGCGCACAAGGCATTTGTCGGGGTGATGACCGGCGAGAGCACGGAGCAGGTCTCCGCCGTCAGCGTGAAGCTGGGCTCGTTGATCGGCACCATCAAGGGCAAACTCGCGGCCAACGGTGTGGCCTGGGCCTCGCAGATCCCCGACGTCCCGGTGCAGTTCGACATCGCGAACAACGCCGACGTCAAGAAGATCCAGGGGTACTACGACCTGTTGAACACGCTGGGCAACCTGCTGCCGTGGTTGGCCATCATCTTCCTGGTCGCATCGATCGTCATCGCTCCGAGCCGGATCAAGGGGCTCTTCCGGGTGGCGGTCTGGTTGGCCGTGTCGATGGTGGTGCTGGCCATCGGGTTGTCGATCGGTCGCTCCTACGTGGTCAGCGCGGCCCCGTCCCAGCCGGAGGTCACCAAGGCCCTTGCCGCCCAGCTGACGGTGAACCTGCGCGCGAGCGTCAGGGCCATCCTGATCGCGTCCATCGTGATCGCTGCGGTCGCCTGGATCTTCAGCCCGTGGAAGTCTGCGACCGCGCTGCGGGCCTGGCTGCGCAGCCTGACCGGTCGGGTGCAGGACTCCCGCTGGCGGCTGGGTATCCAGATCGGCGCAGGGGTGGTCGCGGTCGTGCTGGTGCTCATCCTGGTCTCGCTCGACGACCCCAGCCTGTGGGTCGCGCTGCTCCTCGCGGTGATCGCGGCGCTGGCCGCCGTGATAGCGGCGAGTGCGCTGCGCCGCGGACCCACGACGGCCGTCGCCGGGCCGCCCGAGGTTCACGAGACCGTCGACGCCCCCTGACAGTCTCGCCGACTGGCGGGCGCTCGCCAGC
>JGI20181J14860_1000032_pt1 | contig 21735 bp, 24 predicted proteins | sample NGESurdeep072012_5_FD_14860 | JGI IMG/M metagenome (IMG submission 14860) | reverse complement strand
GAGGCCCGGAGCGGCATGCTCCGGGCCTCTCTGGGCTCCACCGCCACGGGCATCGTGAAGGCGGGCGTCGGTGAACGTCGAGCCTCCGGCGTTCCTATCGACAACGTCGTCGTCAGGTACGGACGTGTTACCGCTTCACGGATCACTTTGACAATCCGTGACCTGGCTTCACCCGTCAGGGCCGTATGGGCGTCAGCGCCCCTGCCATGCCGCGACCCAGGTGAGAGGCCCGACAATGCCGGACGGGTTGATCCCGTTGCGCTGCTGGAAGTCCACCACAGCTGCCTTGGTCGCCGGACCGTAGAACCCGGTACCGACCAGCGGATACCCGCGACTGCCGAGTTGCTTCTGGAAGCACTGCAGGTCGCGTGCCGTGTCGCCCTCGACGAACTGGCGGCCTGGCCACGGGGGTGCGGTCGAGGCCCCGACTCCGCAGGACTCGTTCGTCACCGGCGTGTAGGTCGCGGGATCGGCGGCCGGCGCCGGCGNCGCCGNNGCNCCGGTATCCCAGGCCGCCGCCCAGGTCNTCGNCCCGATGTACCCGACGACGTTCANGCCNGCCTTGGCCTGCAGNTCCAGCACCGCGGCCTCGGTCTTCGGCCCGAAATAGCCGGTGCCGACCAACCCGTAGCCCCTGCTGCCCATCTGCCTCTGCCAGGCCTTGAGGTCCTCCGAGTAGTCGCCCTCGGAGAACTGCCTGCCCGGGTAGGCCGGCGCTCCCGAGCTGCCGGAAGTGTCCGGAGCCGGCGCCGGGCTGTCACCCTCGGCCGCTCCGCCTCCGCCGCCCTGGTTGCCGCCCACCGGCGGCTGCACCCCGGAGCCGGCATCGGAATCCTCGGACAGCCCGACGATGGTTGCGCAGGTCCATGGACTCCAGCCGCGCTGGCGGTACAGGATCAGTGCCCGGTAGTCCTGCTCCTCCGCGGAGGACTCGTTCGGGTAACCCGACCCGCCTACCGACCGCCAGGTCGACAAGTCGAACTGGTACGCCCCGTAGTAACCGTTCCCGGTGTTGATCGAGTAGCGGTTCGTCGATTCGCACATCCGCAGCTGGTACCAGTCGTTGGCCGAGGGATCGGCCGACGCCGGTCCGCTCAGCACGACCATGGTGGACGCCACGACGGCCGCGATGGACGCGATGCTCAGAGCACGCCGCATGGGCGCCCTTCCTCGGTCGCCGTCCGCCATCGCAGCGGCACCGCAGCATGCGTTGCCCGGATGCAGCAGTGCCTCTTCCCCTTGCCCGACACCGCTACCCGATCACGCCCCGCTCGACCGTTGGTTGCAAGGTGCCAGGGCGCCCGGCGTGTGAGGAGCGGGGAGCCAAGCCGCCGGGCGGGCCTCCTTGCGGACGGCCCACCTCACCGTAGAACACCAGTCACACAAGTAACAAGTGTCCCAGCAAACTCATTCTGCCCCAGGAGACCCAGATCACGGCCCGCGACACGCCGCGGCGGCGGCTGGAATCACAAAAAGGTGATCCCGAGGGCGCCGTGGTCCGTGCGGATCGGCCGGATGATCACCGAGTCTGGCCCATTCCGTGCTGTCCAAGGACACGAAACGGCCTGAAGTGTTGATCTTCCCGGGCATCGCCGAGTCGGCCTCTTCGGGGAAGCAGGGGGTCAGCGATAACGTTCGCCGAGAGGCGCCCGGCAAGGGAAGGACGGCGATGACGCGACGCGGCTGGGTTCTCTTCGGTGCACTCAGCGTGATCTGGGGCATCCCGTACCTGTTGATCAAGATCGCGGTGGCGGACGTCGACCCGCTGGTNGTGGCCTTCGGACGCACGTTGATCGCCGCTGTGCTGCTCGTCCCGCTGGCGCTGCACCGTCGGGCGNTGCTCCCGGTGTTCCGCCGCTGGAAGGTGCTGCTGCTCTACACCGTGGTGGAGATCAGCGGACCGTGGTTCTTCCTCGGCCATGCCGAGACCAGGCTGAACAGCTCGACAGCGGGGCTGCTCATTGCCGTGGTGCCGCTCATCACGGCGATCATCCTGACCGCCATGGGCCAGGATCGGCTGGACGCCAGGCGGATCGTCGGGCTGATGATCGGCTTCGCCGGGGTGGCGTGCCTGGTCGGACTGGACATCCAGTTCGACGACCTGGTGGCCGTCGGCGCGGTGATGCTGACCGCGATCGGCTACGCCATCGGACCGATCATCATCAACCGCAAACTGGCCGACCTGCCCAGCCTGGGCGTGGTCACCGCATCGCTGATCGTCGCGACGGTGCTGTATGCGCCGTTCTCGGTGTGGTTGTGGCCCGCCACCATCACCGCGCCGGCCGCGTGGTCCATCGTCGGCCTGGCCGTGGTCTGTACCGCGATCGCGTTCCTGGTGTTCTTCGCGCTCATCGCCGAGTCCGGGCCGGCCAGGGCAACGGTGATCACCTACATCAACCCCGCGGTGGCCATCACACTGGGCGTGCTGCTGCTGGACGAGCCGTTCACCAAGGGCATGGCGATCGGCTTCCCGCTGGTCATCCTGGGCTCGATCCTGGCCACGTCACGCACGCGCCAGGCGCAGGCGGACCCAGCGGTGTCATCAGGGACCGCGTCCAGGGGGACCAGCCCGGCCAACGAGTAACAGGTGCCCAGGCGTCACCCACCGCAGTCCTGCAGGGCGCTCGCCAGGCGGGCACCCTGCAGGATCTCTCGTCACCGCGGAGCGCCTCAGGCGGACAGTGACTTTCCGGCCGAGCCCAACTGCTGGGCGGCCTGCACGATCCGGTCGGCCATGGCGATCTCGCCGAGCTTGTTGTAGGCGCGCGGGTCGTAGGCCTTCTTGTTGCCGACCTCGCCGTCGACCTTCAGCACGCCGTCGTAGTTGCGGAAGAAGTGATCTGCCAGCGGGCGGGTGAACGCGTACTGGGTGTCGGTGTCGATGTTCATCTTGATCACGCCGTAGGACACCGCCTCGGCGATCTCCTCCGCGGACGAACCCGATCCGCCGTGGAACACCAGGCCGAACGGCTTGGAGCCGGCGGCCAGGCCGAGCTTCGCGACCAGTGCGTCCTGGCCGTCCTTGAGCACCTTCGGGCGCAGCGTGACGCCGCCAGGCTTGTACACGCCGTGCACGTTGCCGAAGGTCGCGGCCACGATATACGAGTGACCCTCCGGCAGGCCGAGGGCGTCGACGGTGTCGATGAAGTCGTCCGGGGTGGTGTACAGCTTCTCGTTGATCGCGGCGACGACGCCGTCCTCCTCACCACCCACGACGCCCACCTCGATCTCCAGGATGATGTTGGCCGCCTTCGTCAGCTCCAGCAGTTCGGTGGCGATCTTCAGGTTCTCGTCCAGCGGTACCGCGGACCCGTCCCACATGTGTGACTGGAAGATCGGCAGCCCGCCTGCCTTGACCCGCTCGGTGGACAGCGCGATGAGCGGCTTGACGTAGGTGTCCAGCTTGTCCTTCGGGCAGTGGTCGGTGTGCAGGGCGACCGTGACGCCGTACCTGTCGGCGACGACTTTGGTGAACTCGGCCAGCGCGACCGCGCCGGTCACCATGTCCTTGACCTTGGTGCCGGAGGCGAACTCGGCGCCGCCGGTCGACGCCTGGATGATCCCGTCGCTGCCGGCTTCGGCAAACCCGCGCAGCGCGGCGTTGATGGTGATGGACGAGGTGATGTTGATTGCCGGGTATGCAAAGCCGCCTTCCTTGGCGCGGTCCAGCATCGCGGCGTAGGTCTCCGGGGTGGCGAGGGGCATGGTTGGTCCTTCCGTCATGGGTGGCCGCCCCTGACCGGGGTCGGGCCTGGTGGAGCCGAGATCGAAACCGGGGGTCGAGCTGGGATGGCACTGGATGGACCGCAGGGACGAACTTGGAGAAGCCGCGTCACGGCCACTTGCCATGAGGCTATCGGGACCGACAAGGATCGGCTCGGCGGTACGGCTCTACTGCGTCACATCTCGGGCGGTCACATCTCGGGCGGTCACATCTCGGGCGGCGGCGTCAGTCCTCGATCAGGTCTGTCCGCCGATCCGCTCAGGACGCATCCGCGCGCCGGCGCTGCGGCGGAACGTCCGGCTGGTCGCGGCGGTCGGCCGACTCGCTCTGCACGGGGGACCGTCGCAGGCCCGGCGGTGCGGTCGTGCCACGGCGGATGAGGCTGGACCCGACGGACACCACGGATGGCGGCCGGGGAACCGCGCTGTTGACCTGCTCGAGCAGCAACCGGGCGGCGATCCGGCCCTGGTCACGAACGGGTTGGCTGACGGTGGTCAGGTCGAACAGGTACGCGAAGTCATGTCCGTCGACGCCGATCACCGACAGATCGCGGGGAACGGCAAGGCCGTGGCCGCGGGCCGCATACAGCACCCCCATGGCCACCTCGTCACTGACCGCGAAGACCGCCGTCGGCGGCTCGCAGTCGGCGGTTCTGCCGAACATCCGGTGGAACGCGGCCTCGCCGCCGTTCAGCGAGAACCCGGTTCGCTGCACCAGCGCCGTGTCGGACTCGATGCCTGCCTCGCGCAGGGTGAGATCGTAGCCACGATGCCGGTCCGCGGCGGCGGTGAAACCGTGCAGTTGTTCCAGGTCATCGCCGAAGAAGGCGATCCGCCGGTGTCCGAGATCCAGCAGGTGCTGGGTGGCCTGCCGGCCGACCTCGACGTTGTCGACGAGCACGCCGGACATGCCCTCGACCGCGGTGCCCACGGTGACCACCGGCACTCGCAGATCCTGCATCGACAGCAGCGACGGAGCGGCCAGCGGCACGTTCAGCGCAAGCAAACCGTCGACCCGTTTGTTCAGCGAGCGGGTGTCCAAACCGCCGGAGCGGCGCCCACCACCCGCTCCCAGTGGGTACAGCAGCAGGTCGTAGCCCTGCTCGGTCAGGATCTCCTGGGCACCTTCGATGACCGCCGAGAAGAACCACCGGGACACCCAGGGCGCGATGACCCCGATGGCGTTGGTCTTCCCGGTCGTCAGCGCGGCAGCGGACGGCGACGGGAAGTAGCCGAGTTGGGCGGCGGCCTGTTCCACCGCGACCCGGGTGGACGCGGACACTCCAGGGAGACCCCGGAGTGCCCGCGACACCGTGGCGGGTGAGAACCCGGACAGCGCCGCGACTTCGACGATGCCGGCTGGTTCGGCAAGGGGACCGGACATGGGCCGAGTGGATTTCCGTGATTCCGATCGGCTCGCACTCAGCCCTTGACGCCGCCAGCCAGCAGGCCTCGGACGAAATAGCGTTGCAGGCCGAGGAACACGGCCAACGGCACGACGATCGCGATGAATGCACCCGCTGACAGCAACTCCCACTGATTCCCCCGCGTACCCGACAGCTCGGCGATCGCCGCAGTGATCGGCTTGAGGTTCGGGCTCGGCGCGAACACGATGGCGACCAGCAGATCATTCCAGACCCACAGAAACTGGAAGATTGCGAACGCGGCAATGGCCGGAACCAGTAGGGGAAGGAGCACCACGAAGAAGATCTTCACATGACCCGCACCGTCCACTCTGGCCGCCTCGACGATCGACGCCGGAACCTCCTTCATGAAATTGTGCAGCAGGAAGATCGCCAGCGGGAGGCCGAAGATGGTGTGCGAAATCCACACCGGCCAGAACGAGTTCTGCAGGCCCAAGCTCACAAAGATTGTTTGCAACGGAATCAAAGTCACCTGGATCGGTACGATCTGCAGGGCAAAAACCGCAACGAACAGGACGCTTCGGCCCTTGAAATCGATCCAGGCGAATGCATAGGCCGCCAGCAACGCCAGGCTGATCGGAATCAGGACAGCAGGCAGGGTGATCACGAAAGAGTTCAAGAAGAACGCGCTGAGTCCGCCGTTGCCGGACCAGGCGTTTTGATAGTTCTCGAACGTGATGCCCGGGTTTGTGAAGAAGGTCCACCAGCCGCTGGTGCTGATATCCACGGGTGGGCGAAATGAGGTGACGAAGAGCCCGAAGGTCGGAATGGTCCAGAGGATCGCCAGGAGAATCGCGATGCCGGAAGCCCAGGGGGATGACAGCTTTGTCTTGGCGTCCTGAAGTCGCAGCTGCCTCTTCAGCTGCCGTGACGACACCTTTTCCTCGGGGGTGGCGTCTGTGGTGACGGGAAGCTCTACCGCCGAGCCGGACATGCTCATCGCATTTCCTCCGAGAGCCGCATCTGCCGGACGTTGTAGAGAATGACCGGGATGATGATGACGAACAGGATGACCGCGAGCGCCGCGCCGATTCCCTTGCCACCCTCGCCCTGTCGGAACGATTGGGTATAGAACTCATTGGCGACAATGGACGTGCCGAAGTTGCCGCCGGTCATCGTCCGCACGATGTCGAAGGCCTTGAGCGACCCCATGGCGATGGTGGTGAGCACCACGACAACGGCCGGACGGATCGTCGGCACGGTCACCTTGCGGAACAGCTTGAACCCGGTCGCCCCATCGATCTGGGCGGCTTCGACGATGTCGTCGGGCACCGACTTGATCGCCGCAGATAGCACGGTCATGGCGAACCCCGCCTGGATCCAGATCATCACCGCGATCAGGAAGAACGTATTCCAGGGCTCGGTAATGATGAACTGGTACGGATTCAGCCCGAGCCAGACGAGAATCTGGTTCAACAGACCGATTTGCGGTACATCCGCCTGCCGGTACTCATACATGAACTTCCAGATGATCGACGCTCCGACCATGGAGATCGCCATCGGCAGGAAGACGAGCGCCTTCGCCAATTTCTCGCCCCGGGTCCGGTCCACCAGCACTGCGTAGATCAATCCGAAGAAGGTGGCCAGCACCGGCACCAGCACGACCCACCAGACGGTGTTGATCAGAACCTTCTGGAAATTCGGATCGGTGAACACTGTTTGGTAGTTGGTGAGGCTGAACGCCAACTCGGATGTCTTCTGTCCCGTGTTGGGGTTGACGACCGGCCTGCCATCCGGACCGATCGCTGTTTGCGAGACTTGGAACGACCGCCACACCGTGCCTAGGGCGGGATAAAGCAGGCCGACTATCAGTGCAATGGTCACTGGCCCAAGGAATCCGACAACGACCAACCAACTCGGAACGTTCGGACGGTCGATCAGCCAAAGAATCAACCCCATGATCGCGACGAACAACGCGATGGCGATGACCATCACGATCAGCTTGTCAGCAACCGAGGTGGGATTGAGAAACCAGTCCATCAGAAACTCCTTTCCTCATTCGCCGGGGCAACTTGGCGGGGAATGGCCCCACCCGACCGGAACGCGTCCGGCGGGGCCAACCCTCACCTGTTCAAGCTCGACGCATCAACTCGCCGGCCAGGCCTTGTCGATATTGGCCAGGGTGGTCGCATCATCCTGACCGGTGATCCAGGCAGTGAACTGCTTCCACTCCGCGTCCGAGCCCACCGGCGCCGGCATCAGATCCGATGCATCGAACCGCACGACGGTTTCCGGATCACTCAGCGCGGCTTGGGCAACCTTCTGGACCGCGCTGTCGATGGACGACTGCTCCAGACCCTTGTTCGCGGAAATCCATGCGCCCTGCTTCGCCCGTTCGTTCGAGTAGAACGGCGTCGTGAAGTAATACTGGAGCGCCCAGACCGCCGGCGCGTCCTTGAAGGCTGCGACAGTCTCGCCGCCGACCAGCACGGGCTTGCCGAACTGTGGGTCGATGCTCGGGAAGTAGAACGCGTTGACATCGCCGTCCGGCCCGATGACGGTGCCCGCTGGAAAGTTCGCCTCCTGGAATGTCGCCTGGCGGTGGAAGGCACACTGGTCCTTCAGAATCGGCAATGAAGCGTCCTGGAACGTCGTCGACGCGATCGACTTGACGTCCCCGAAGCCGCCGTTGACATAGGCCGGGTTCTTGATGACCTTGGCCATCTCCGCAAGTGCATTCGCAATGGCCGGGTCGGAGAACTTGACGTCGTGAGTGACCCACTGGTCGTAGACATCCGGACCTGCGGTGCGCAGCACGTAGTCCTCAAGCCAGTCGGTCAGCGGCCAACCGGTCGCCTCACCGGAGCTGATGCCCGCGCACCATGGCTTGATGCCGGTGGCCGCGATCGTGTCGGAAAGCTTGATCAGCTCGTCATAGGTGGTGGGAACCGTGTATCCCTGTGCCTTGAAGTACTTCGGCGAGTACCAGATCAGGGACTTGAAGTTGGTGCTGTTCGGACTGCCGAAGTAAAGGTCGTTGACCGTGCCATAGTCCTTGACACCGTTGGGGTACCACTTTTCGACATTGGCGGCGGTCGCATCCGGAACCTTCAGGACCGCACCACTGCTTTCCACCGTCTGGGTGAGCAAGGCCGGCTGCGGAAAGATCGCCAGATCGGGCGGGTTGCCGCTCGACACGCGGACCCCGAGTTGCGCCTCGAACTCCTTCGAGCCTTCCCAGGTGACGGTCGCCCCGGTGCACTCGGTGAACGGCTTGATCGAATTTTCGTACAGGGTCGATTCGGGGGCGACGATGCTGTTGTAGACGTTCACACTGGTGCCCTCGGTGCCTGGCCAGTTCTGCTTGATCGCTGCACACCAGTCGTCACTCGCGGCATCTGCTGCACCGGCCGGAGCACCTCCGCCACTTGCCGCCGCGCTGGTCGCTGCCGACGTGGAGCTGGAGCTGCTGGTGCTGCTACTGCTGCATGCCGCCAGCACCAGCGCGAGAGCGCTGACACCGACGATGGTCGCGGTGAACTTCTTTGCCGGTCTGTAGGTCACTCGGCCGACCTCCGTTTCTCAGGTGAAGGAGCATGTGAGGGCGCTCACACGTCATTCGCATGGAAGCGTTTTCATCGTCAGCACGCAACTCGAGATCGGACATTGCGAGTAACGATTTAGTAACCCATATGGCACATTCCGCGCTCCGCGCTCCGTGATCACGACCCCCTGCGCCAAATGGGTGGTACCCACCCGGAACCGGTTACATCGACCCAGTCAGATGGGCGGGCTTGCGGACCCGGCCACCCGGGTCGAGCCGGCCGTGCCAGGATCGACGTATCCACCTCAGACGCCAGGAGACGAGGCACGTCGACGATGACCGACCAGGGCGGCGGAGAATCTGCGGTCGAGCGCACGCTGGGGACGCTGGCCACGCTGAACCCCGCCTACGCCGTTGATCATCAGACGCCGCCGCCCGCGGGCCCGATCACCATCGACGACCTGTACCGCTCGCACCGGATGCAGATGGTCCGGCTGGCGATCCTGCTGGTGGACGATCTGGCCAGCGCCGAAGACGTTGTCCAGGAAGCATTTGCGGGGCTGTACCGCAACTGGTCGGGGCTGCGTGATCGCGCCGCTGCCGTTGGGTACCTGCGCACCGCGGTCGTCAACGGGTCGCGGTCCATGCTCCGCCGCCGCCGCACCGCCCGCGCCTACGTTCCGCCCGACCCCGGGACGGCACGCTCGGCCGAATCGCTGGCCATGCTGTCCGCGGAGCACCAGGCTGTGGTGACGGCACTCGCCGACCTGGCGCCCAGGCAGCGCGAAGTCCTGGTACTGCGCTATTACGGCGGGCTGTCGGAGGCCGAGATCGCCGAGACGACCGGGTTGTCCAAGGGCACCGTGAAGTCGACCGCGAGCAGGGCGGTGGCCAAGCTCGGAGAGATCATGAAGGCCCATTCGTGATCGATCGACCCGAGCACGCCGATCAGCCGCGCCATTCGCCGGCGCAGGACTCGCGCGCCGAGCAGGTCCTCTCGCAGGCGCTGCGGGCCATGGTCGGCGGTGACAATCCCAGCGACAAACCCAGCGACAAGCCCGGTGCCACAGCAGGTGTCACCGGTGACGCGGGAACAGGTCCCGGTTCCCGGCGGCGGCTGACCACCGGACAGCTGCTGCTACTGGCGGCAATCGTCGGGTTGCTGGTCGGCATCGCCGTCGGCCTGCTGTCGTTGCTGCTCTGAGGCGGTGGAGGGGCCGACGGATGGGCCGGCGGATGCGGTTGCGCCCGCAGTGAGCAGCGCCAGGGCCAGCGCTCCGAACACCACCAGCAGGGACCGCAGGATGCCCGCCTGCTCGGCCAGGAAGCCCACGAGCGGCGGTCCGGCCAGAAACGCGGTGTAACCGATCGATGCGACCACGGACACCCGTCCGGCGGCACGCGCCGGATCGTCTCCGGCGGCGCTCATCCCGACCGGGAAGCCGAGCGCGGCGCCCGCACCCCACAGCAGAGCGCCGGCCACCGCCCAGGGCAACGACGGGCCGAACACCACCAACAGCAGGCCCGCGGCCGCCAGTCCCGCGGTCACCCGGAGCACCGCGGGGCGCCCCCACCGCTCCAGTGCACCGCCACCGACAAGGCGGGACACCGTCATGGCCATGACGAAGACACCGAAGCCCAGCGCACCGAGGGCGTCGCTGGTGCCGTGCCCGTCGACGAACGCCACCGTCAACCAGTCGTTGGCCACCCCCTCGGTGAAGGCGAAGCTGAGCACCAGCAACCCGATCAGCAGCGTGCGTCGTTCCCGCCAGGCCCGCAGCGTCTGCGCCGAGGTGCGCACCTCGCCGTCCGCCGCGACAGGGACGGGCAGGAACCAGCGCGCCGCGACGACGACCGCCGCCGACACCAGCACCGCGGTGCCGATCAACTGCGCCGGAACTCCGACACCGAGCCGCGCGCAACCGGCACCGGCAAGCGCGCCGGCCACGGTGCCGATGCTGAATCCGGCATGGAATCGCGGCATCAGCGTGCGTCCGAGCCGCTGCTCCACGTCGGCAGCCTCGACGTTCTGGGCCACGTCCCAGGTCGCCATGCCGAATCCCGTGACCACCAGGCCGACCCCGGCAAGGACCACCAGGTCGGCGCCGACCGCGCCGGCGACCGTGAGCATCCCCAACCCGACGAGCACGCCGCCCGTCCTGACCGCTGCGGCCGGACCGAGCCGCTGCACGACCGGCCCGGACGAGGGCAATCCGGCCACCGACCCGGCGGACAGGCACAGCAACAGCAATCCCAGTTCTGCCGGGCCCAGCCCGAGGGAGTCCCGGGTGCCCGGGATCCTGGAGATCCAGGAGGCCAGCGCGATCCCGCAGGCGAAGAAGACGACGGCCAGCGCCACCCTGGCGCGTTCCTCGGTAGCGACGTCGGCCGCGCTCGCGGGGCCGACGCGCTCGTCGGTCACTCGAACATCGACCCAGGGTTGAACAATCCCTCCGGGTCGAGGGCGCGCTTGATCGCCCGATGCACCTCGAGCCCGAGGTCGCCGATCTCGCCGCGCAGGAATTCCTGCTTGACCCGGCCGATCCCGTGTTCGCCGGTCACCGTGCCGCCAAGCGCCCGCCCGGCATCCAGGATCCGGCCGAACGCATCGCGCGCCGCGGCCAGTTGAGCCGGGTCGGATGCGTCGTACACGATCGTCGGGTGCATGTTGCCGTCGCCGGCGTGGCCGACGACGCCGATCGTCAGGCCGACGTCAGCGGAGATCTCCTCGCACGCGGCGATGAGGGCGGCCATCTCCGTTCGCGGCACGCAGACGTCGTCGGTCAGCCAGGTGCCGAGCACCTCCAGCGAGGGCAGCACGGCCCGGCGCGCCTGCAGCAGCAGCCGTCCTTCGGCCAGGTCCTCGGTGACGTAGCTGAACACCGCGCCCGCCTCAGTGCAGACCCGCTCCAGCAGGTCCATCTCCTGACGGCCGACGGTCGTCCCGGCGTCCGACTGGCCGATCATGATGGCGGCCGGAACCTCGCCCTCGCCCAGGATGCTCGACCCGGTGTGCTGCTGGACAGCCCGGATGCAGGTGGCGTCCATGATCTCCAACAGCGACGGCACCAGGCCGGCCCGGATCGCGCCGGAGACGGCAGCACCGGCGTGCTCGGTGTCGGAGAAGGCCGCGACCATCGTGCACGGCGCCGCGGGCCTGGGCCGCAGCGCCAGGGTGGCCTCGGTGATGATGCCCAGCGTCCCCTCGGACCCGACGAACAGTTTCGTCAGGTCGTAGCCGGCCACCCCCTTCACCGTCCGCCGGCCGGTGCGGAGCACCTCCCCGGACGCCAGCACCACCTGCAGGCCGAGGACCGCATCGGTGGTGACGCCGTACTTCACGCAGCACAGACCGCCGGCGTTGGTCGACAGGTTGCCGCCCAGCGTGCACCAGTCGTACGAGGAGGGATCCGGCGCATAGAACAGGCCCCTCGACTCCACCTCGGTGCGGAACGTCAGGTTCACCACGCCCGGCTGGACCACCGCCAGCCGGTTGCCCTCATCGATCTCCAGGATGCGATTCATCCTGGTCAGCACCACCGTGACGGCGCCGTCGACGCCGTTGGCCGCGCCGGTCAACCCGGAACCGGCGCCCCGCGGCACGATCGGCACGCCGCGCGCGGCGCAGGCCCGGACGACCGCGGCCACCTGGGCGGTGTCGGAGGGGAACACCACCGCCAGCGGCAGGCCGGAGGGAGCCAGCGGCATCATGTCCCGGCTGTAGGCGGCGGTGACGTCGGGATCGACCATCAGGCCGCCCGCGCCGACCCCCGCCCGCAGCGCCTCGATCAGGCCGTCAGGTGACGGTGGCAGTGGATCAGCAGCGACGACGGGCACGGCTCCGACATGCGTGACATCCATCCGTACAACGGTAGTGCTCCAGGGGTTGCGTGACTGTGCTCGCCGTCTCTTTCCGCATCAATCACACGAATGCGGACCACACAACCCTCTACCCTTGGATTCCGTGACCCCTTCGTATTCGGCGCTCCTGCCCGGCTGGCTCGACCCGTCGAACATGCTCACCGCCATGGGCTCGTGGGCGGTCCTCGGCATTTTGCTGATCATTTTCTGCGAATGCGGCATCCTGCTCGGCTTCTTTCTCCCCGGCGACACGCTGCTGTTCATCTCAGGCCTTTTCATCGCCACCGGAGCCATCGACATCAACCTTGGTGTGTTCATCCTGCTGGTGGCGCTGGCGGCGTTCGTCGGCAACATGGTCGGTTACGGGATCGGCTACAAGGTCGGACCGCCGATCTTCAGTCGGCCGAACGCCAAATTCCTCAAGCACGAATACATCGAGAAATCCGAGGTGTTCTTCGCCAAGTACGGCAAACCGGCTGTCGTGTTCGCCCGGTTCGTGCCGGTCGTCCGCACCATTGCCACCGTGATGGCAGGTGCGTCGAAGATGAACCTCAAGATCTACACGCTGTATTCGGCCATCGGCGGTGTGCTCTGGGTCGGCGTCGTGACGATTGCCGGCTACTACCTCGGCCAGATCGACTTCATCGCCAAGAACGTGGACCTCATCGTGGTCGCCGCGGTGATCATCGTGGTCAGCTTCAGCGCCGTGCCGGCGATCGCGCACTGGGTGCAGAAGCGGCGCGCCGCGAAGCCGGCCGGCGAGGTCGCGGAGTAGGTCGGGCCCCGAAGTAGGTCGCAGAGGGGTAATTCCAGCGGGGTAGTTCCAGCCGGGGTCAGGGCTGGCACCAGGATTCCGGCAGCGTCACCTCGATGCCGACGAAGGTCGTCGACGACTCGCACGTGGTGTCCTTGACACTGTTGGCGAAGTCGACGACCTTCTGCCGTTGCTGCCAGCCGAGGAAGATCAGCAGCGCGGCAAGTACCAGGGCGATGATCTTCCCGACCACCTTCTTGATGACGATCGCGGCCAGCACGCCGACGACGCCGATGGCTATCAGCACCCAGACCGTGGAGCGCTGGATCGTCTCGAAATCGATTGTCACCGTCTCGACTCCACTGGGTCAATCTACCTTTCGCGTCAGGCCGCGGTGCTGGACATGACGATCGCCTCGCCGGTCGACGGACGGTCGATCACGGGCCGGACAGCCACGTACTCGCCGGACATCAGCGGCGAGGAGATGATCATGTCCGCGGTGGCGATGTTGTTGGCGACCGGGATGTTCCACAGCGCGGCCAGCCGGAGCAGGGCCTTGACGTCCGGGTCGTGCGGCTGCGGCTCCAGCGGGTCCCAGAAGAAGATCAGCGTGTCGATCTCGCCCTCGGCGATCTTGGCGCCGATCTGCTGATCGCCGCCCAGCGGGCCGGACAGGAACCGGTGCACGTTCAGTCCGAGCTCGTATTCCAACAGGGTCCCGGTGGTTCCGGTGGCGAACAGCTCGTGCTCCGCCAGGGTTTCCCTGTTGAACTCCGCCCAGGCCAGCAGATCTACCTTCTTGTTGTCGTGCGCGACCATGGCAATGCGTCGGGTGGTGGCCATATGTGGCAACTCCTTGGTCATATTCGGGTCATATTCGGTTGAGTTGTTCTGGTCTTTCACCCCTTCGGACGCCGCTTGTCACGAACGGTTGTGCGGCGACGCGATGGTCACAGCTCCGGCACAGCCCTACGGCACGTGGAGGAAAAGCGTCAACGCCTGCCCGATGGCCCTCGCGGTGATGTCATCCACTCGCCCCGCCACCGTGCTGATCCGGTCTGTCGACACCGTGCGCGGTTGATCCGTCAGCACCCAGGACGGCCGGTCCAGCCCCGTCGGCCCGGTCATCGGTACATGGTGCCGCCAGCCGTGTTCGACCGTGGTAGCGGGGACGACGATGACCAGGCCGATGCGTGNCGTGACCGAGTCGAGATACCCGGCCGATGACACGACCACCGCAGGACGGTGTCCTTGCTGCTCACTCCCTACNACCGGGCGCAGCGCGACCCAGACGACCGTTCCCGGTCCCAATTCCGTCTGATCCACCATCAGGACATCAGACCGTCGGCATTGGTCTCGTCCCAGGTCGACGAATCGATGGACACCGCTTTCCGGGTGGCCGCGTCGGTGCGATCAATGTCCGATGCGATCCCGTCGAAGAATTCCTGAACCTCTCGCTCCGCGACCAGCACGTCCAGGAGTTGGCCGACAGTCACTCCGGCACGGCGCGCCTGAGCGTTGAGACGGTCGCGCACCTCGGTAGTCACCTTGATCGTGGTCATCGGCATACTTCACGGTATACCCGATTGTATTCCGAATCGGACACCCAGGGTCCTACCAGGCCTCGGTGAGGTCCGCGTGCTGGCGAATCCAGGCGTGCATCGCGATGCCCGCCGCCACGCCGGCGTTGATCGACCGAGTAGAGCCGAACTGGGCAATGGACACCGTGAGCTCCGCACCCTCCCTGGCCGCCGCGGTCAGCCCGGACGACTCCTGCCCGAACAACAACAGGCAGTGCCGCGGCAGCGTGACGGTCTCGATCGGCACCGAGCCTGGGGTGTTGTCCACCGCGACCACCGCCAAACCGGCGTCGACCGCGAACCGGACGACGTCGCCGACGGTGTCGTGGTGGTACAGGTGCTGGTAGCGGTCGGTGACCATGGCACCGCGCCGGTTCCACCTCCGCCGTCCGACGATGTGCACCGCGGACACCGCGAAGGCATTGGCGGTCCGGACGACGGTGCCGATGTTCAGGTCGTGGCCGAAGTTCTCGATCGCCACGTGCAGCGGGTGGCTGCGGCGGTCGAGGTCCGCAACGATCGCCTCCCGCCGCCAGTAGCGGTAGTGATCGACAACGTTCCTGGCGTCACCGGCGGCCAGCAGTTCCGGGTCGTAGCGCGGATCGTCGGGCCACGGCTCGGCATGCGGTCCAACCCCGACCTGCTGCCCCGCGGCGGACCATTCGGTCGGCCCGGGCGCGTGCGGGTCGTCGGGATCGCTCACATCGGTGGCAGGCCGAGGTCGTCCAGGCCCAGCAGGTACCGGTAGGTCAACCCGGCCGCCGCGATCACCTCGCCCGCGCCGGTGCCCCGGTCAACGATGGTGGCCACCCCGACCACGTCGGCGCCGACCCCGCGCAGCGCCTCGACGGCCGCCATCGGCGATGCGCCCGTGGTGGTGGTGTCCTCGACCACGAGAACCCGTCGCCCCGAGACGTCGGGGCCCTCGATCTGCCGCTGCATGCCGTGCGCCTTGGCAGCCTTGCGCACCACGAAGCAGTCGATCGGCCGCCCCGGACTGTGCATGACCGCGGTCGCGACCGGGTCGGCCCCGAGCGTCAGCCCGCCGACCGCCTCGAAGTCCCAGTCCGCGGTCAACTGGCGGAGCAGGATGCCGATCAACGGGCCTGCCTCGTGCTGCAGGGTGGCCCGCCGCAGGTCGACGTAGTAATCGGCCGCCCGACCCGAGGACAGCGTCACCCGGCCGTGCACCACGGCCAGGCTGTTGACAAGATTCGCAAGGACCGCCTTGGCGGCCGGGTCCGGCGAAGGTGCCGGTTCGGGCCCGTTGTCGATCACGGGTGCCAGCCTGACACACGGGTTCGGCTTGCGAGCATGCGCGGTGGACGGTGCACTGAACCCGAAATCGGACTATCCCGACCCGAAGGGCCCTTCTGGTGAGTGTTGAACTGGATATCGCCGTGCACTCCGTCGTCACCGATCGGCTCACCGTGTGTGTCCGGGAGTTGCACGGTCGGGAGGACGGCTGGCCGGTGATCTTCCTGCACGACGAACTCACCTCGTCACCGCTGTTCTTCAAGGCCATGCAGGCCATGCCCGGGCAGTACCGGCCGATGGCCGTCGATCTGCGCGGCTACGGGGGTACCGATACCGCGCCGGTGGACGCCACCCGCGGGCTCGCGGACTTCGCCGATGACGTGCGCGCCGCCCTGGATGCGCTCGGGCTGGCCCAGGTACACCTGGTGGGCTGGTCGATGGGTGGCGGCGTGGTGATGCAGCTGGTGATCGACGATCCATCCCGGGTGCTCTCGGTCACCGTGGTGAACCCCGTGTCTCCCTACGGCTTCGGCGGCACCACCGGCGCCGACGGCCGGCTGCTCAGCCCGGACGGGGCCGGCTCGGGAGGCGGGATCGCCAATGCGCAGTTCGTGGCGACGCTGAACGGGGAGGACGTCCGGGAGGACGCCCCGACATCGCCGGAAACCGTGTTCCGGACGCTGTATGTCGCCCCCGGCTGGGACGGTGAGCACGAGGAGACCTACATCGCCTCGATGCTGTCCATCGCCGTAGGCCCGGACAACTATCCGGGTGACTGGGTCGAATCGCGCACCTGGCCGGGGATGGCCCCCGGCGCCCGCGGGGTGCTGAACTCACTGGCCCCCACCCACCTTGACCTGTCGGCCTTCGCCGACGTCGACCCGCAGCCACCGGTGCTCTGGCTGCGCGGCGAACTCGACAAGATTGTCTCGGACAATTCGATGTTCGACCTCGCGCAGCTCGGCGCGCTTGGCGTCCTCCCTGGCTACCCCGGCGCCGATACCGCGCCGCCGCAGCCGATGCTCGCGCAGACCCGCTCGCTGCTCGATGCCTATGTCTTCTCGGGTGGGTCCTACCGCGAGGTGGTCATGCCGGGGGTCGGGCACTCGCCGCACATCGAGTCCACCGACGAGTTCTGTGCGCTCCTGTCCGACCACCTCGCGGCCAACGTGCCGGCCTGAGGAAACCCCCGTCACCCGCGGTCAGGTGAAGATGCTCACCCCGCCGGGCCCGACGAGTAGGCCTACCACGATCAGCACGATGCCCCACAAGAGCTGCTTCCGGATGATCGCGAAGATCCCCGCGACCACCAGGATTACGGCCAGGATCCACAACAGGTCGCCATCGACACCCTCTCCTTCGACTTGGCTGACTTGCCGTCGAATGGTTCCCGGTCGATGGCTGGCATAACCCGTTCGGCACAAGTTGTCGAAACGACAACGGCGCTCCGCTCAAATCCCGGTGTTTGGCCACGCCACCCCGCGGGTACCTCACTCAGGTAGCCGCTGGCGGTCTTCGCGAACGGCTCGTGACGAAACCAGGAAGGGGTTCACCATGACTATGGGGGACAAGATCAAGCACGCCGGCGAAGAGGCGGTTGGCAAGGTCAAAGAGGCCACCGGCAAGCTGACCGACAACGAGAGCCTCGAGGCGCGTGGCCAGGCCGAGCAGGCCGAGGCCAACGTCAAGCAGGCCGGCGACGATGCCAAAGACGCCGCAAAGGATGTCTTCGGTCGCTGATCCACGCTGATCGAATTGCTTTCCGAGGGCCGGGCCGGTTCAGGTCCGGCCCTTGGTGTTCACCTTCGAGGCCACCCGGCGGACCAATGCCCGAGGTGCCAACCGGGTGACCACATAGACGGTCTTGTACAGCGCTCCAGGGATCGACAACGGTCGGTTGGCCCGCAGATCATCCAATGACGTCCTGACCAGGTAGTCCACGTCCACGTAGGCCCAGCCCGGGGTCCTGGACATGTCGATGTTCGCCCGCTGGTGGAACTCGGTTCGGACGAAACCCGGGCACAGCGCCTGGACCCGCACGCCCGTCCCGCGCAGCGGCATCGCCAACCCCTCGCTCAGCGAGATCACAAAGGACTTCGCCGCGCCGTAGGTCGAGCCGCGGCCGGGCACCAAGCCGGCCGTGGACGCCACGTTGATGACCCCGCCGTGACCTCGCGCCACCATCGCCGGCAGGGCAGCGTGGGTCAGCACCATCACGCTGACCGCGTTCAGGTTGACCTGTCGCACCAGGTCGGCCTCGTCGGCCTGCAGGAACTCCGTGCCCAGGGTGCTACCCGCGTTGTTGATCAGTAGGTCGACCGGTCGTCCCGAGTCCCGTAACCGGTCGGCAACCACGTCGCGTTGACCCTGATCGGTCAGATCGGCGGCGATCACCTCGACGTCCGGCGCGCCCAGCGACAGCAGCGCCGTGCAACGCTCAGCCAGCCGCTCTTCGTCCCGCGCCACAATCACCAGCTGATGACCGGCCGCGGCGAGGTGCCGGGCGAACGCGTCACCGATTCCCGATGTCGCTCCCGTGACGAGTGCGGTAGTGGGCATCGGACAACCGTAATTCAGCCCGTTGCGGTGATGCCGGCTGGCCAGCGGGCGGGCGATGATGACGCACAGTGCAGGTGGCAGTCCCAGTGGCGCTGCAAGAGGGAGGTGCCATGGCAGCGGTTGACGATCTCACCGAGCTCGTCGAGCGAGCGGCCGCTGCGGAGCGGGCAGCGCTCGCGTCGAAGTGGAAGGACCGCGCGGACGTCGAGGCGGTCAGCCGCCGGGTGCGCCGCGCGATCGTCGATCAGACCGACGAGCTACGGCGCTCCACCGGGACCCGCGCCGACCTGATGTCCGACCGCTGGCGGGAGATCCGGGAAGCGGCGCTGGACCGGCCGGATCCACTGGACACCGATGCCCCGCGTCAGACCCCCGTCACCCACGTCGACGCGGCCCGCACCGAGGCCGACGCCACGACGGCGGTCGCACTGGCGCGGTTGGCACTCACCGAGGCGCAACTCTCGGTGCTGCAGGCCAGGCTGGCGCGGATCGACGCAGGCGACGCCGAACCCGAAGCCGCCGCTATCGACGGCTACACCCCGCTCGCGGGGCGCAACGCGGTCACCCGGCACGGGCCGGCGCTGGCCCACGGCCTGCGGGGCGAGATCTCGTACATCCTGCGGCGCAAACCCCGGTCGGTGGTCAAGAGCCTGGCCGTCACGCTTGCGCTCGGCCTTGCCTACCTGGGCTTCATCCGGCTGTTCGAATGGGACAAGGATCAGAAGTGGCTGCCGTACCTGGGCCTGTGGGTCATCTCCGTGGTGATGGGCGGTGCGGTCTGCATCAACGCGATGAGCTTCGACGCCATGCGGGTGCGCGCGGCCCTGGACAGCGGCGCGCGGCTGTGGCACCTGCTGGTGATCAAGAACCTCGCGTTGCTCTGCCTGGTCGCACCGCTGGGGTTCCTGCTCAGCCTGCTGCTGGCCTGGCGGGCCGGCGAATGGGCGACGCTGTTCAACGCCTGCGCGTTGACGATCAGCTTCATCCTGCTGTGGCTCGGCGTGGGCAACGTCCTCTCGGTGGCGTTGCCGATCCGCGACGAGCCGATCCGCAAGCGGAGACAATCGGGCAGCCTGAAGCAGTTTCTGATCGCCTTTGCGGTGTCCTACCTGATCGGCTACCTGGTCAACTTCGCGCTGGTGTTCCGGATCTTCGCGGCTCAGGACCTTGCCCAGAGACTGGGCGAAACGATCATTCCGGTGCTCCTTGTCGTCTTCAGCAGCCTGACGATGTGGTTCCTGCTGACGGTCCTGGCCGTCGCGCTGTCGCAGCAGCCCAAGGTCCGCCGCACCCTTCTCCAGGAGATCGCCGACTACACCTCGAACGCCGAGGCTCGGGCCTACGCCGCCGAGGCCGCGGCGGAGACGGTCTCCAAGGAATCGCCACCAACTCCCCGCGCATCCATCGGCTGACCGGACCCCCATCGGCCACGGAGTGAAGGCCATCGAGTTGCTCGAGCAAGGGCTTCCGCTGTCCTAGCCCAGTCCTGGCCGAGACCTAGCCTGGCGAAATCGGCACGGGCCGGCGATGACGGACCGAGGCAAAACGAGCGAAGTCGCGATCGAGAGTGACGACCTCGCATCCCTGCTCGACCGCGATCGCGCCGATCACCGCGTCCGGCAGCAGATCACCGGTGGCATCAGCCTCCTCGCACAGCCGGCGCAAGACCTCGAGATGCCGTGGGCCTGGGCTGGTCGGCAGGTGGTGCGGCTGGGCGCAGGTCGCGGCGACGAACGCGAAAGCCTCGTCGCGCGGGGTCGGCACCGCGAAGATCCGTCGATTCGTCGCCAGACGCAGGAACGACCCCCACACCACTGTCGGGACGGTGAATTGGTTGTCACCGGCGAGTAGATCGTCGAACCACCCCCGCACCTCACCATGTAGCGGGTGATCCGCGCGGTGGGCCGCGAGCACCACGTTCACGTCGAGCAGGAGCATTGTCAACGCCGCTGTTCGAGCGGCACGCCGTCATCGAGGACCTCGTGCAGAGCCGCATTCGAGGACAGGTCGATTCCCGGGCGGGGCCCGGTCCCGCCGCGGAAGACCGGCACCGTCGGCCGNTCTTCGTCTCGCTGAGTGTCGGACAGTTCGCGTCGTAGCGCGGCNTCCACGACCTCGCCGAGCGTCTTGCCGGTTTCCCTCNCTCGGGTCTTGGCCGCGCGCAGCAGTTCGTCGGAGATCGACACGGTGGTGCGCATGATGACGACGNTACCGCATCACCCGCATCACACTGGACGACGCAGCGGATCGAGCACCCCGATCGAGCACCCCGATCGAGCATCGTGGCCCCCCGGTGCGATCATGGCGCGCATGGACGCTGACGAGATCCGGCGGATTTACCTGCAGTTCATGGTCGAGCGCGGCCATGTCGTCATCCCCCGCGCCCCGCTCATCCCGCACAACGACCCGACCACGCTGTTCACCGGCAGCGGCATGCAGCCGCTGCTGCCCTACCTGCTGGGCCAGGACCATCCCGACGGGCACCGGCTGACCGACAGCCAGACCTGCCTGCGGGTGCAGGACATCGACGAGGTCGGCGACAACCGGCACACCACCTTTTTCGAGATGCTCGGGAATTGGAGCCTCGGCGACTACTTCAAGACCGAGCAACTCGCCCAGTTCTGGGAATTCCTGACCGAGCGGGTGGGTCTGGACCCGAATCGCATTTACGTCAGCTGTTTCAGCGGCGACCCGGCCAACGGCATCGGAAAGGACACGGAGAGCGCGGCGATCTGGACCGAGTTGTTCGCCACCGCCGGAATCAGCGCCGATCAGGTGGATCTGGGCACCGAGGAGCGCGGCGGCGAGGTCGGCTCGCAGGGCGCGCGGATCGCGTTCTACAGCAAGAAGAACTGGTGGTGCCGCGGCGGTAAGGCCGAGAACATGCCGGTCGGTGAACCGGGCGGACCGGATTCCGAGGTGTTCTACCTCTATCCCGCGATCGAGCACGACCCGGCGTACGGCCGCCATTGCCACCAGAATTGCGACTGCGGCCGGTTCATCGAGCTCGGCAATTCGGTCTTCATGGAATACAAGAAGGCCGAGACCGGCTTCGAGCCGCTGCCGCGGCGCAACGTCGATTACGGCGGCGGG
>JGI20181J14860_1000030_pt1 | contig 22342 bp, 18 predicted proteins | sample NGESurdeep072012_5_FD_14860 | JGI IMG/M metagenome (IMG submission 14860) | reverse complement strand
GCTAATCAAGTTTGATACGGAGTTTGACACATGGAAGTCATTCTGAAGGAAGACGTAAACAAGCTGGGCCACCGCGGCGACGTGGTGAAAGTCGCTGAAGGCTATGGCCGCAACTACCTCATCCCGCACAAGCTGGCAATTGAAGCTACCGCCGGCAATAAGGCCGTCATCGAGCAGATGAAGGCCGCCTCCGTGCGCAAAACTGCCAAGGAAAGAGGCAGCGCGGAAGCGTTGGGGCAGCAGCTTTCGGGCCAGGCGCTGGAGTTTACCCGCAAGTCGGGCGAGCACGATCAGTTGTTCGGCTCGGTCACTTCATCGGACATCGCGCACGCGCTGGAGGCCAAGGGCTTCACCATCGACCGCCGCAAGATCGATCTCGACGTGCCGCTGAAGACCGTCGGCGAGTTCAACGTGCCGATCAGGCTGCACAAGGACGTTACGGTCACGGTGAAGGTGACGGTCGGCAAGGAAGCCGGTGCCGAAGCCGCGCCGGTTGCGGTTGAAGAAGCCGCCAGCGCTGAAGCGTAAACCCCGACTCAAGTTCATTCGGGTGCCCCACTCAACCTGAGCTCGGTTGAGTGGGACTCTTGCCCCAAGTGATGAGCCCACTACTCATTCGCGAAAGCCACATCTCATTCCACGACATGGCCCCCATTTTGGCCCGCGCAGCTGCTCCCACCCTGTCGTCCAAAAGCAAGGAAGAAATAGATGGATCACTCCATGGCAATGGGACATGGGAGCCTAAGCGAGAAGAGTGAGCCGGCCGTTTCCCCATCTTCGAGTTTCGTTTCTAAGCGGTCAGCGCCGTAACCGGAGACAAGCAATTTGCCGTGCTCTCCAGTTCGAGGCCTTTCGGCATTGGCTCCCCGAAGGTGCGCACTACGTCGGCGCGGACGGGCGCGGTATATTCCTGCAGCGGCCGCAAAAGGGCCTCGTCGGCAACTTTGGCTGACTTCAGTTTCGCAGTTGCCAGTTGCGCCATTTCCGGACCGATATCGCGGGTGCGATCTTCGACTCGCCGTCCGAGTTGCAGAATGGCGGATGCGGTCTCGTGCGTCAGCTCACGCAATTCCAGAAGCGTCGCGATCCACTCCGACGCGGTCTCCGCGGGAACCACGCAACTGAGCGAACCATAGAGCGGAATGCGCGCTCCGAACCGGCCCAACGACCATAGCCACCCGCTGTCAGAGGGCTCTTTCTTGAGTTTGCGAAGTAACTCACTGCCGAGCGCGGCGCGGGTCGCGCCGGAAAGATGCTCGAGGCTGGCCAGCAATCGCCAACCATCGTGCTCCACTTGGGAATTCAGCCGCGTGCCCGGTTTCTTGCGGCCAATTCCGAGTTCTCCGAGATAATTTCGGAGTTCGTGCTGGTGGGCCGAACTGAGGCCGCCAGCAATGCGCCGCCACAGTACCAGCCAATCAACCTGCGACTGAAGCTCGCGCGGGAACGCCAATCTCGCCGAATAGATCCGCCATGTCTGGATGATGCGAACGCTGTCCAGCGGATCGCCGAATCCCGGACGCAGACAATAGCCAATCAAGTTGAGCCAGCGTACTTCGTGGCGCGAGCTAAGCTTGCGCCCGTCCGCCATTTCGAGCAGCGCATCGCAGAAGAGCCGCGATGTCGCGAGGGGCCATGCTTCCCTTTTCAGACCGATGACCGACTCCAGTTCGCCGACCAGGGACGCGGGATCAGCCAGATCACTCTCGTCCGCCGGCGACTTGCCGAACGCACGCTTGATGAGTTGCACAGCTGCTTCCTGCGATTCTTGCGAGATGGACGCAGATGTATGCCGGATCGCAGTCGAGGTTGTCTGCGATGTGAAGCCGAGCTGATCGGTTGCGCCGGCTTCCCGCCGCAATTCGAACTGCAGCCGCCAACGGTGTGCGGAACTCGCGGACTCGCACCACAGCTCGAGCGTTCCCACCTCGGTGAAGCTGACCGACAAACGCACTGCCAGTTCCATCTGCTGCAGCTTTTTGCCATAGCGCAGCAAGGTGACCAGCGGCGCGTGACGATGCACCTCGTCGGGAACAAGGTCTGCGATTGCGCCGTGCGCATCATGGCGGACCGTCGAGCTGTAGAGATGGAACGATACAGGGCGGTTGGCCAGCACGGAGAATTCACGATCGAGCAGCGGCAGGGTCGTGCCCTCATTGGTGCCCGAAGGCAGCACGCAGACCGCCTTGATGCCGTGTTCCGAGCGCATTCCGATGTAGTAGGTGCGAGCGCTGCCAGCCTTGACGCGCAGTCCTGCCCCGCGCCGCACGCGGCCGTAGTAAGCGGCGCCGATTGCGACGGCGCTGCTCATGAGTTCGTTGCGGAGAATCTTCGGACGCCAACCGTCACCGGCGCCAAACCAATTGGCAATCGCTTCGGCGATGCGCTCGCGAGCGATGGTGGGAATGCAAAAGCCGCCGTTGAAGAGAATGGCGTCGGGCCTTGCCATCGGGGCGCGATCGCCGCCTGAAGTCTGAATACTCTTCCCGGCGCGCTCGGCCATCGCGGCTTGGCGGAGGAATGCCGCAAGGTGTTTCGTGATGGCAGGGTCGGTGGCGTACGGCAGTCCAATCTCGCGAAGGCCGGCGGCGCGGGTGCGCGCAGGCATCTCGCCGCGTGCCGTCAGCGGCAGGAAGCCACTAGTCAACAACTCGACCACTTCGTCGCGGGTCAATTCGCTGCTCAACATTTGCCCGACGACGGAGCGTCCGCCACCCAGAATGTTGATGGGCAAGCGATCAACGTCTTCGTCGCTAAGCAGGCGTTCTTTGGCGGCCGAACAAGCAATTCGCAAAGCGTGACGCTGACGCAGGCTCAACTTGGCGTTGCGCTGCTGCTCTACTCGGCGGGCCAGCGCGAGGTCGAGATTCTCGCCTCCCAGCAGCAGGTGCTCACCGATGGCAGTGCGCTCGAACTCGACGCTGCTGCCCTGCACGTGCGCGCGCACCAGGCTGAAGTCGGAGGTGCCGCCTCCGATGTCGCAAATCAAAACCAAATCGCCGTCGCGCAGGTGCTCGCCGAGCGCGTGCTGATGCTCCGCCACCCACGCGTAGAAGGCGGCCAGCGGCTCTTCCAGCAGTGTCATGTTTTGCAGCCCGGCCTGTCGCGCCGCTTCCACCGTCAACTCTCGCGCTTCCTCGTCGAACGAGGCCGGCACGGTCAGTACGATGTCCTGGTTCTCGAAAAGCCGTTGCGGATCGGTCGCAGCCTCGGCCGCCAGCATATGGTTCCAGGCGTTGCGCAGATGTACGAGGTACCGGGCAGAGGCCTCGACGGGGGACACCATCGGCTCAGGCGGTTCGGCTTCACGAGGCAGGATGCTGGCGGTGCGATCGACCGCACTCTGGCATAGCCACGACTTCGCTGACGACACCTGCCGCCCCGGCACCAGCGCTCCCCGCTCGCGGGCCATGACGCCGACAATGGAAGACGGCCGCTCTTCCCAAGGCAGGTTCACCGTGCCCGATGCAATTTCGTCTGCGGTGGGGAAATAGAGGAACGACGGCAGCAGCGGCACGGCCCGCACTTCACCGGGGCCGGTGAGCTGCGCGATGTCGAAAACGCGTATTCCTGACGAATCGGCTGGGCCCGCACTCTCGCGCGTATCGACATAGGCTACGGCCGAATTCGTCGTGCCCAGGTCGATGCCAATCCGGTAGCGCGACGGGCCTGCCATCACAGCCTCGACATCAGCCGCAGCGTCATTGGTCGCTCTTCTCGCGGATATTCAGCTCGAGCTTCCAGCGATTGGCGTTGTCGCGCGAGACACACCACAACTCCAGCGTGCCGATTTCGGTGACACGTGACTCCAGGCGCACCGGCAACACGGTTCCCTGCTGGCCTTCGAGGTTGAGCGTCACTTCGAGCGGGCTGAGTTCTTCGATGTCGGGGCCCCAGTTTTCCAGGAGCTCTCCAACGCGGTCCTGCTTGCGAATGGTCGAGCTGAGGAAGCGGAACTCCGCGGGCTCGCCGACCACCAGGCCGAACTCGCGGTCGAGCACCAGCGCTTGGCTGCCTTCTTCCATACCGAACGGCACCACGCAAAGCGCCTTGAGCGGGGCTTCCATGCCGGGGACGGCGGGCATTGCGCTTTCGATTCCCACATAGTAGGTGCGGGAGGCTCCACTGCGGATGCGCACTCCCTGTCCGCGACGGGCGCGTCCGTAATACGCCGCGCCTCGTGCCACAGCGTGCTCGAGGTCAGGCGCGTCCAGGATCTGCGCGGGACCTAGCGCTTCGAATCCTTCGGCGAGCAGCCAACCATTCAACACTTCGACCAGCACGCCCCGCAACACGTCGGCCTTCATGACGCCGCCATTGAAAAGCACCTGCGTCGGGCAGGCCAGGCCGCTGGGCCCACGCCGGATGCCGGCGGCTTCCGGGCTGTTCTGCACCTGTTGCGTCAAGAAGCGCGCCAGATGTTTGGTGACAGCGGCATCTGCGGCGTAGGGCAGTCCTAGTTCCTGAAATCCGATACGGCGTTGCCGAGCCGGCATCTCGTCACTCGCCACCATGGGGAAGAAGCCTTCGACGAGGACACGGTTTAGATCCTCGCGCAGCAGTTCGGTCTTGATGGTACCGCCAACGAGCTTGCGTCCCTTGCCGAGCAAGGTGACATCCTGCTTCTGGCTCTTGGGGTGCTCGAACAAGTACTCCTTGGCAGCGCGGCACTGGTGCCACAGCGCCTGCAACTGAAAGGTGTCGATGTGTTGCCCTTCGTTCGCCAGCTTCTGTTGCAGTAAGCGGGCGAGGGCGAGGTCCATGTTGTCGCCGCCCAGCAGGATGTGTTCTCCGACCGCAACACGCTTCAACGCCAGGTCGCCATCCTCTTCTGATACAGCGATCAGGCTGAAGTCGGTAGTTCCGCCGCCAACATCGCACACCAGGACCAGGTCTCCGACCTTGATGCGCTGGCGCCAGTTGTCGCCCTGGCTCTCGAGCCATGCGTAGAAAGCGGCCTGCGGTTCTTCGAGAAGCGTGACACGCTGCAGTCCGGCCTGCTCGGCCGCGCGCCGGGTCAGCTCCCGAGCCACTTCGTCAAACGATGCCGGCACGGTGAGCAAAACGTCTTGGTCGCCCAAGGCGTGACCGTCCGCCGCGTGCTGGGTGTCCCAAACCGTTCGAATGTACTGCAGATATTGCGATGAGACTTCAACCGGCGAAAGTTTGCTGACCTCATCCGGAGCCTGCCACGGCAAAATCGGCGCGTTGCGGTTGGCGCCAGCATACGACAACCATGATTTCGCGGATGCCACCAGCCTTCCCGGATTCTCCGCACCGCGCTTCCGTGCCAACTCGCCAATCACGAACTTCGGGTCGGCATCCCAGGGCAAGCTGAGGCTCCCCTTGGGGAAGTCCAGTTCACCGGGAATATAGAGAAACGATGGAAGCAGCGTGCGGTCCGCCAGTTCGTTGGGATTGACCACCTGCGGGATGGCGCCAACTTCGATGCGCGCGCTCTCGGACGCAGCAGCCGTATCGGAGTGGGCCAGCGCGGAATTAGTGGTCCCTAAATCGATGCCTACGATGAATCGCGAATCCAAATAAGTCTCCTGTGGCAAAGGTTGCGCCAGGCGAAAATTGCGCCGCTAAGAGAGAAATTGCCTAGGGGATCTCAACCTCTGCCGGAGCAACGATCGCTCGGCCTGCGCCCTGGGGCAGCGCCGGTAAGTTCACCTCGGTGACGCGCCAGCCGCGATGACGCAACAATCCACGAAGCGGTGGTTCGCCGGCAACGTTTCCAACCAGCTTAATCGCCGCCGGATCGAATCCCACCGGAACGGTGACCGGCTGGTCCTCCTCGGAAGCGAGCACCGGCTCGAATTTGAAGTAGCGGTCGAGAACCTGGCGACAGGAAGTGTGAATGCTGCGCACGGCGGCCCCGAGTTGGGCGTCCGGGTAGGGAGAAACGTTCTCGGTGAGGAAGTCCAGCAGGCGGCCATCGCGCTGAAGCAAAGCCAGCATTTGGACCGCCCGGTCGAGCGATTCAGGCGCCGATTTGTCGCCTAAAGTCTTTGCTGGAGAGGACTTAGAGATCCCAAGCCCCTGCAGCACGTCCTGCGGGATCTCTCCCTCAAACAGCAGCGAGAAAAAACAGCGAAAAGCGAAAGATAGCCGGGTTGAAAATCCGATCATAGATATATCTGCTCCGAAACCGAACTGGCATTACCCCTAAAAATACGCTTGTATTAAGGGAAACACAGCGGGGAGGCTTATACAAGGTCTGGAATGCAGTTGGTGGCTGCTGAAACTAGCTTAGTCCAATAAATTGAACATCTTAGGCTCTGACGCAAACCCGTTAGGACGACCGAGCCAGCGCCGGAAGCAGGCTGGTGTCGTAGGGGCCGCACAGTGTGTAGACATGCCGACCTTCTAAGATGTGAGAACAAGTTCAAGTCCGGACTGCCGACACCAAGCCCTCGCGATACCACTCGAGGGTACGCCGCAGTCCCTCTTCGATGGAGAAGCGGGGAGCGTGCCCCAGTTCCCGCACTGCCGAAGTCGTGTCGGCCTGCGAGTCGCGCACGTCGCCGGCACGAGACGGACCATACACTGCTGGAATCTCCACTCCCTCGATTTTTTGCAGCAAGTTCCAAATCTCGTTCAGAGAGTAGCGATTGCCGTTTCCGGCGTTGAAAACTCTGCCGGCGACTCCGGGCGCTTTCGAAGCTTTGATGACTAGATCGACAACATCCTCAATAAACGTAAAGTCTCGGGTCTGCCCGCCGTCGCCGTGAATGGTGGGCGACGTCCGCTCCAGCACACTCGTCATGAAGACCGAGATGACACCTGAGTAGGGACTTCCGGGATCCTGGCGGGGACCATACACATTGAAGAAGCGAAGCGAAGTTGCGTCCAACCCGTAGCAGGAGGAAAAGGCGCTGCAGTAGTACTCCCCCATCAGCTTCTGCGCGGCGTAGGGCGATTTGGGGTTGGGCGACATGATTTCCACCTTGGGAAGTTCCTCGGTGTCTCCGTACGCCGAGGACGACGCGGCATAGACCACCTTGCGAACTCTGCCTTCCACACACGCACGCAGGACGTTGAAGGTCCCATCGATATTGGATTCGTGCGACGGCACGGGATCGACGATCGACTTCGGGACCGACGGGATCGCGGCGAGGTGGAACACGGTGTCGGCGGTGGAGATTAGGGGACGAATGGCTTCGAAGTTACGAAGGTCCACCTGGTGGAATGTAATCCGGGATGATACTTCTGTGAGGTTCTGTTGGCGACCGGTAGAAAGGTTGTCTATGACCTCGACCGAGCCATCGCCCATGGCGAGCAGACCACGAACCAATGCGGACCCAATAAATCCCGCGCCACCAGTTACGACGTATTTCTTCATGATTGCTTCGATTTCCAGTCGAATAATTTGGCCGACCGTGGTTATTGTACTGTGGGAAGGTACACACGCGGGACATGGCTGCGGCTACCGTTTGATTTTCCGCAGTCGCGAAAGTTTTCTGCGCCTCCTGGACAAATTCGGCTGGCCGAGAAGACCCGGTCGACCGGCAGGACACCGTACGTTGTCTTGAGGCCGCGTGATGGTATTCTATAGGCTGCCGTCTTTATGGCGAATCCAATACTGGTTATGGCAACTCTTGAGCCGCCGACCTTACCTCGGAGATCGGTGACGAAAGACGGTGGATCGCGTCCTAGAGATTATGCAGCCCGCCAGCATCGAAGTGCGACGGCTTTCGGTTGGTGGCGCTTCGAGTTTGCGTATGCCAACTTCAACAGCGGCAACTGCGGGCTCTATTTGCCGGACTACAAGGCTCTTGCTGACGCCGAAGATCCAAGAGATGCAATGGGTTTCCGGCACCTTCCAACACCAAGAGAATGGAGCAAGTGATTAAAGTGGCGCTCGAACCCACAAATTCGACGGAATCTGCTGTGGCGGTTGCATCCGACAACCCGATTGTCGAAGGCGGGAGGCGTGGCGGCAAGGCACTCGCGGTGTGGGAGCAAATCCGGAATTTTGGGTGGCGTGGCTGGTTGCTGGTTGCCGTTCTCCTTGGTCTCTATGGGCCGGTTCTCGTCCGCCTGGTGCGGCAATGGAACAGCGATGCCGATTATTCGCATGGATTCCTGGTTCCGTTTCTCTCGGCATACTTAATCTGGCAGCGTCGGGACAAGCTAGCGCAAGGGGTGCGGCGTCCGTCCAACTGGGGGCTCGTGGTGGTGCTTGGTTCCCTGGGACTGCTGTTTCTTGGAAGCCTGGGCGCGGAGCTTTTTCTTACCCGAATCTCGATCATCGGAACGATCTGCGGGCTCATTATCTACTTTTCGGGATGGCGTTTGCTGCAGGCACTGGCATTTCCGCTGGCGTTTTTACTGTTTGCCATACCGATTCCGGTTTTGATCTACAACGAGATCGTTTTCCCGCTCCAGTTCATCGCTTCGCGCTTTGCAACCGGCGTCCTGGAGATGCTCGATCTGTTCCCCATCATGCGCGAGGGCAACGTCCTGATCATGCCGGGGATGCGCCTGGAGGTTGTGGAAGCTTGTAGCGGCATACGCTCGCTCATGTCGCTACTGGCCTTGGCGGCGGGTTATGGATACCTGGCGGAGAACAGCGTACCGGTCCGCTGGTTCTTGTTCCTGGCCATGATTCCACTGGCGATTATCAGCAATGGGACCCGCGTGATGATCACGGCCCTGATGACAAATTACATCGGCCCGCAGGCGGCAGAAGGCTTCATGCACGAGTTCTCCGGCTGGGTGATCTTCGTGGTTGCGACGGCCTTGTTCCTGGCCTTGCATTCCCTGACCGTGGTGGTTCGCAAGAAATTCGGCTGGATGCCGAAAGAGACTGAAGTTACAACGAAAGCGTAGGTGGTGGGATGAATAGTGCGGCGCGATATTGGACGATGATTGCCGTGCTGCTGGCGGGCACTGCAGGCATGGGCTTCCTCTCACACGGGGAGTCAACGCCGCCCTCTCGGCCGCTGACTGAATTCCCCAAAGACATCGGCAATTACAGGACAGTGGCCGAGATTCCGTTTGACCAGAACACGCTGAAGGTATTGGGGGTTACAGACTACCTCAACCGGGTGTACTTGTCGCCGAACGATGGCGAACTGGGACTCTATGTGGGATATTTCCGCACCCAGCGCACGGGAGCGACAATCCACTCGCCTAAGAACTGTCTTCCCGGCGCGGGATGGCAACCCATGGTTTCTGAAACGCACCAACTTGCCCTGGATGACGGCCGGAAAGTCCCGATCAACCTTTATGTGATCCGGAAAGACCTCGATCAGGAGATCGTTCTTTACTGGTACCAATCGCACGGCAGGGTGGTGGCCAGCGAGTATTGGGGCAAGTTCTACATGGTTTACGACGCTATGCGTCTGAATCGTACCGACGCAGCGCTGGTGCGCATCACGGTCCCAGTGCGAAACGGCGACATGGACGGCGCGCGTTCGCAGGCACTCGCTTTTGCCAAACAAGTTGCAATGGATGTTGGTCAGATCATTCCCCAGTGACTCCAGGAGAATTCATGCGGAATCGTTACATTATTTGTGTTGCAACGGCCTTGGTGGCCGTCCTTCTTGCAGGCGCGACCGGGTGCAAGGGCAACCCGGAAAAGGCCAAGAAAAAGTATCTGGAAAGCGGCCTGAGCTACGTGGAAAAAAAACAGTATGACGCTGCCGTAATCCAGTTCAAGAAGGCGCTGCAAGTGGACCCCAAGTTCGCGGAGGCCCACTATCAACTGGGATTGACCTATCTGCGTCAGGGCAACGACAAACAGCACGTTGTATCGGGTTACCAGGAACTGCGTCAGGCGGCCGAACTCGACCCCAAGAACGTGAAGGCCAGACTAGAACTGGGCAATCTCCTGTGGGGGGTGTTCAAGGAATTCAAGCGGGCAGAAGATGAGGCCCGCAAGGTCATTGAAAAGGACCCCGACAACGCCGATGCGTACACGCTCCTGGGCACCGCACTGTTCGCGCAGAAGGACGCCGAAGGAGCCCTGCAAGCTTATAACAAGGTCATCGAACTCAAGCCGAATGACTCCGGCGCGCATTTGAACCGTGGCGTGCTGTACACCAGCATGAAGAAGGACGCCGAAGCGGAAGCCGATTTCCAGAAGGCCATCAGCCTGAACCCCAAGAACCTGGAGGCATACGCCAACCTCTCGCGCTTCTATCAGTACAAACAGGAGCCAGCCAAAGCCGAGGAAGTGCTGCAAGAGGGCATAAAGAACGATCCGGATGCGCCCGCGAACTACCTGCGGCTGGCCGGCATGCTATTGCAGGAAAAGCGCCTTGCCGACGCCGAAACGGTAGTGGGAAATCTGCGCAACCGACTTCCGAAGAATTCCGACGTCGCCGGTGCGATCGCGGAGTTCTACCTGGCCGCACGCAACCCAGACGCCGCGATCAAGGAATATCAGCGTGGACTCTCAATCGATCCCAAGAGCGAGAAGCTCACGGTCGCTCTGGCCGAAGCCTACTTGATGGCGGGGCACATCGAGGAAGTTACCAAGTTGGACGAGCAGATGCTCAAGGATAAGCCCAATGACGTATCCGGTCGAATGATCAAGGGGCGCCTGGAGGCAATTAAGGGCGACTTCCCGGCGGCGGTCACGACCTTCCGCGGCGTGGCGAAGGACTCGCCCGAAAACCCGCAAGCCCATTACTTTCTGGGACAGGCGCTGCTCAAGACGGGTGATTTGTCTGGCGCAAAGAATGAATTCCAGGAAGCAATCAAGCGTCAACCTGACAATCCCCTCTATCTTCAAGCCCAGGCCGAGGCCTACCGCGATGCGAGAGATTTCGCCACCGCGAAGGAATTCGCCAACCGTCTGCTCAAGCTGAATGACAAGAATCCCCAGGCCCACTTCCTGCTCGCCACCATCGATTTAGGTGCGAAGGAATACCAGGCTGCGCTGGAGGAATTGTCGATCGTATCCCAGGCGGCGCCCAATGACCCCAGCGTCCACATGAATATGGCATTCGCCTACGGAGGATTGAAGAAATTCCCTGAAGCCGAGCGCGAGTTTCAGACGGCGATGAAGTTGAATCCGCAATACGACGGCGCCATGGGCGAGTACGTCGCGATGCTGTTTGGGCTCAACCAGAGCCCCAAGGCGCTGGAAGTAGCCAAGCAATATGCCACCGCCAATCCTAATCGCGCGGCAGCTCAATTTATCTACGCTTCCGCCCTGGCCAACAGCAAGAAGCTGGACGAAGCGGTCCCCGTCTATCAGAAGGCGATTCAACTTGAACCGAAGTCGCTCTTGTCGTATATGCAACTGGCCCGTGTATACGAAATGCAGGGCAAGAACGACGATGCGCTCGCGCTCTACCAGAAGGCACTCACGGTCGCTCCTAATTCCCCCACCATACTGGGCGCTATCGGCAACGCCTACCTGGCAAAAAACGACCTGAAGTCGGCTCAACAGTACTTGGAAAAAGCGAACACGCTGGCTCCCCATGACCCGCTGATCCAGAATAATCTGGCGTGGGTCTATGCCCTGGAGGGCCAGAATCTCGACGTGGCCTTGTCGCTGGCGACGCAGGCGAAGCAGGCAGCTCCCGATCTGGTGTCGATCAATGACACCCTAGGCTGGATCCAGTACAAGAAGGGGAATTACGTAATCGCAGTCGGGTTGCTGACCGAAGTGGTAAACAAGCTGCCGCAGAGCGCGGAATACCGTTACCATCTCGGTATGGCGCTGAAGAGTGCTGGGCAGACCGACCGTGCGAAAGAAGAGCTCAAGAAAGCACTGCAAATGTCCCCTCCGCTGAGCCATGAGGATGCAAGTCAGGCACAAAACACGCTAGCCAAGTTGTAGTCAGTCAATCGTCTGAAGGCGCGAAGCGTTACGGTTTGTCGGTCTGGGGAATTATCCTCAGGCCGACAGTTTTTTGAGGACACGATTGACTTCCACGCGAGACGGCCGGCATGTGCTCGATGAGCGGCGACATGATGCAACGGAAGTGCCCACCGTTTGGCGTCGGCCTCGAGAGATGGGTTGCAGGCCGGGATGCGGCGAAAAGTGTGCACCGCCTGCGCGCCCACAGCCAACCCGGCGGCACACCCCTGGCCGTCACCGTCCAAAATTGGGAGGGAAATTCGATTATGTCACTGACTCGCGCCGGGGACGGACGTATCCTCAGGCAGTGAGATCAGAATGACATCTTTCTCTGGGAGGACTGAACCATGAAGGCTTATGTGGTAGTGACTGCAAGAGCAGGCACCGCGCGGGACATTGCTGACGCCATGACCGCCCTGCCCGGCGTCCAGATGGCCGACGCATGTTGGGGAGGCGGCGATGTGTATTCGGTGGTTGACTTTCCCGACTGGAAAGATCTCAATGGGTTGGTATTGGACAAGGTGCACTCGATGCCGGGTGTCATTCGCACGGAAACCCACGTCGCCGTGGAACGCTAGCGTAGCCGTCGAGATTCACAAAGATCAACGTGACGGGCCGATACCAAACGCGTCCCGCAGATGTTGAGCAGCAATGATGAGGCGCGCCGGGGTGTAATCGCCCGGCATGGCGAGAAAATCTGCCGCTCACGACACGCAGAAATCAAATACGCTGTTCCACACCTGCGCGAACTTGTTGGGGTCAAATCCGGATCCCGATTTCAAGAGATCATAAGATTGGTATTTCCTTCCGGCTACGCCGTGCTCCGCCCTCACAAGCCTGAAGTGGCCGACGATATCCATATGATCAGCGTTCACCAGAAGAGTCTCCCTGCCATTTGGCCAAAGCATCGAAGCGCTGTTCACGATCCCGTCGTTATCCCACACGGCAATCGTGCGCTGGTGCCCCGCCTCATCAATAATCATGGGTGGGTGGGGCAGATGGCGAATGTCCGGATATTGGAATGGACCTCCAGCGCACGCGCGATAGAGGTCCCACTGCGGCGACGGACACGCTGGATCAAAGTCGAACGGACGAGTTCCCACGCTGGCATAAGACCGTACACGGATGTGGTGACGTTTCCACGCATCGGTCTCCTGCTTGCGCATCTTCTTGTCGAAATGCGCTGGACTGGCTGCATTGCTGTCAACATCGGCGGCGAGGTCTTCAATAGCGCCGAAATCTGTGGCCGCGTGCCGCAGCCACAGCGCTAGCTCAGAGGCAGCTTCCTGGGCCAGCGCAACCTGCATGTGCTCAGCGTCTATGGGTGTTTCCGCTTCGGACAAGGCATCTTGAATTGCTTTCATTAAATCGAGCCGCGTTGCTGTCGCGACTGAACTGGAGATCCAATCCTGCAGGCGATCCAGTAGAGGGACTTGAGACACCGCAACTGAGGCCCTTAGCTCAGCCACCACTGCCCGTCTTCCGGCAGCATGGCCGCGCAACCAGTCGGCAAAATTTGTACCAAACTGCGGCACCGACAGAAACACGATGCGGTTCACCACGCGAAGCAACTCACCGGCGGACACAGTGAACGGCGATTCGTGGGTGCCGTCAACTGGGTATCGAGCATTGGCACTTTTCTTGTAATCAGCGGCCAGGTCCCATATCAGTCGACGAATGTCGAGTCCGCCCGTGGAGTGTCCAACGAGCGCGAGTGAATCGCCGGGCAGAAACTCTCCTCGCGCAATCCGTTTAGCGAGATAGTCGCGAAGTTTGGCCGCGCGGATAACGACGGCGGCAGTGGGAAAGTTGTCGAAGTAATGCAGAACCGCATCTTGTCGGTCTGCGCCGCCTGCTTTCTTCCAATGACGAAATAGTGGCGTGACGCCGGCGTAGTATTCCAACTGGCCGAGCGCGTCAAAGCCGGCAAAGCCCGGAACCAGAATGATATGTCTGCGGGAACTAACCGCGGCACGACGAATGCTCCGAGCTCTTTTCACGACTCCAACGTCCTTTCGTGGCTTCGCTCGATTCGCTGTCGGGCCGCCAGTTGACGAGGGAACCTTACTTAGAATGGCCGTGTACGCCGCAGAATCTTGCCTACGAGCGCATGCTAGGTCTGCGGCAAGGTTTAATCAAGAACATAGGAGCAGGAGGCGTGAGGTCAGTTCCAAATACGGAATCTAGATTCGGGGATTAGTGAGATGCTTCGAGGGCATCGGCGGGAGTTGAGGGTAGCAACCGGCTGACCACGTAGCCTACGAACATGGTCGCGCAACTGCCCTGCGCAACATACCAAGTGAACGGTACGCGAGTGAACAGCCACAGGTACATGTTCAACAGGAAGCCAACCAGCATTCCTGCCATCGCACCGCGCTCCGAAGCACGCTTAGTCAGCACGCCAAGCAAAAACACGCCTAGCAAGGATCCGTAGGCCACCGAAGCAATCGACAAGCCAACTTCCAGCACTCTACCGCCGTGCCTCGCCATAATCGCGAGCACGAATAGCACCAGGGCCCACCCAACGGTTGCGAGACGTGATATCCACACGCGGCGCTCCTCGCTGGCCTGCGGGCGCCACCGACCGTAGAAATCGACTACCGTCGTTGACGACAGCGAATTCAGCGCTGCGCTAAGGTTCGACATGGCCGCCGCCAGGATGGCCGAGATCAGCAGCCCGCTGATTCCATGTGGCATCTTTGTCACTACGAATGTCGTGAAGATCGTGTCCGTGCGGGCGAATGGCACGACCGGCGGAAACAGCTTGTAAAAGACGAACAACATCGCGCCCATCATCAGGAACAGCGAAAACTGCACCATCACCACAATCCAACTCGTCATCAAAGCGATTTTCGATTGGCGCTCGTTGCGGGCGGCCAGCAGCCGCTGCACGATGAGCTGGTCGGTGCCATGGCTCGCCGTGGTGAGAAATGCGCCGCCGATCAAGCCCGACCAAAAGGTATAGGTGGTATAGAAATCCCACGAAAAGTGGAACACGCGAAACTTGCCCGCCTCTCCTGCGATCGAATGGACTGTGCTCCATCCGCCAGGCACCAGGTGAAGAATGGTGAAGAACCCGACCACGGTCCCGCTGATGTAGATGGCCAGTTGGACAACATCTGTCCAAATCACCGCCGCCATGCCACCCTCAAAGGTGTAGATCAGCGTCAACGCCGTGACAATGGCGATCGCTGATACATCGCGCGCGAAGTCGCCAAGCCCCGCCAACAGGCCCGACAGTGCAATTCCCACGACGATCGCTACCGCAAATACGCGCACGCCCTCGGCGGCGGCGCGCGTGATCAGAAACAGCCCAGCGGTGAGCGCTCGCAGTTTCTGACCGAAGCGGCGCTCCATGAGCTGATACGCCGTGACCAGTTCGCTCCGGAAATAGTGCGGAATAAGCACGAAGCTGACGATGAAGCGCCCGAGCAGGTAGCCCATCACCAGTTGCAGAAAACGGAAGTCCTTTTCGTAGGCGAGTCCTGGCACGCTAATGACGGTGAGCGTGCTGGTTTCTGCCGCGACGATGGAGAGCGCGATGGCCCACCATGCGATTTGCTTGTCCGCAAGGAAGTAGTCTCTCAGAGTGCGCTGCTGCTTGCGAAAGCGCAGGCCGAATGCCGTCGCCCCGGCCAGATAAATGATGATGACGGCGAGATCGAGGGTGTTCAGACCCATCCGCAGTTGTTCTCCTGGGGTGTCCGGTGTCGCGACCCAACTCCGGTCGCAGTGTACTTGTTCACGCGGGTCGCGGTAAAACACAATCAGAACTCGCCTGACCATACGGATTAAGATTGTGCGGTGATGGATTTAAGACTGGAGGGGCCCTTCTCATGCACTGGTGCCTGCGGCTCGAATATCCCGAATCGTCCAGTCTCTGTGTCCTTTCCTTTGAGGGCTGCTGATGCATCGCAGGGTTCATGCGAGATATGTCTCGCGACTGCGAAGTACGTCCCGCCTAACTACCACGCGACAATTCCAGCGTCGTTGGCTATCAGGAAGCAATCCACACTCTGACATGCGGACCGGTACCGATAAGTCGGCCAGCGTTTACGAATGTGTGCGCGCCCGCCCGCTCACCGAACACTATCCAGAGCTGCTGCAAGCCTTAAAGAAGTTGGTGGAGCCGACGACGCGCGGCGACCCGGAGTCGCCGTTGCGCTGGACGTGCAAGAGTACACGCCACTGGGCGGGCGAGTTGCAACGGCAGGGGTACCGTATTGGGGAGCGGAAAGTGGCCGACCTTCTCCACCGGATGCGGTACAGCTTGCAGGCCAATGCCAAAACCATCGAAGGCAGTGACCACCCGGATCGCAATGCCCAGTGTGAGTACATCAACGCGCAGGCCAAGAAGTTCTTGCGACAGAATGTGCCCGTCATTTCCGTGGACACCAAGAAGAAGGAACTGGTAGGCAACTACAGCAAGGCCGGCCAAGAGTGGCGCCCACAAGGAGAACCGGAGGAGACCTTGCTCCATGACTTTCCGGACGAGGAACTGGGCAAGGCAATCCCTTATGGCGTCTACGATGTCGGTCAGAACCAAGGCTGGGTGAGCGTAGGCATCGATCACGACACGGCGGAATTTGCCATGGATAGTATTTTGTCCTGGTGGAAGCACATGGGGTGCAAGACCTATCCGCAAGCCACCGAGTTGCTGATCATGGCCGACGCTGGCGGCAGCAACAGCAGCCGCTCTCGGCTATGGAAAATGGGGTTTCTGCTCTGGGCAGAGCGATTCGCCATTTCACGGGCTCCCCGTTGTTATGACAGCAAGCGGACGCGACCGCCCTGCGATTGCAGTATAGAGATAGCCTTCGAGTCGAAGGAAACAAACTCTTCTGCGCCCAGCCACTCCCCTTCATAAGCGATTACACCATCCGCAAAGTCCCCGCCGGCATCGAGCACGGATAGGCCCGCTTCGATCGTCGGCCGGTTCATTACGACATTAGCGCTCTTCATCAGGCGACGAATCGCTTCGGAGATATCAGGAAGAGATTTCTTATAGCCTCGATGCAGCACCCACACAAACTCGCAAAGGACCGGAACAGGCACGGCAACCAACTCGGCCTGCTGCAAGATATTCGCCGCCTTCCGGGCTTGATGCGCATCGTCTTGCACAGCGGCTCTGACCAGCACGTTTGTGTCTGCGGTAATTTTCATTTTGACCTTGCCCATCCCCGGGTCGCGATCTCGCTCATCTCATCAATCGTGAGTTTGGGCCCTCCCTTTTGTGACAGGCAGCCAATGAAATCGGCAATCCTAGCCTCCGGTACAGCGGCTTTCACAACGATCCGGCCATCAGGCAGCTTGTCAGCTTCAATTTTCTCTCCGGGACTGACGCCAAGATGCTTGAGCAACTCTTGCTTCAGTGTGACCTGGCCTTTTGCAGTAATTGTGAGCGTCGTCATTGAGGGCCTCCGCGATCAACATGTACTATTGTAAGGCATAACTGCCTTACCTTCTAGTGGGGGCACCTCTTGTGTCAGTAGATGGGATGAGAAGGTCGATCCCCGGTCACGGATGAGGCTAAGCTAGCCGTGATCAACGCACTCTCAGGTGCAATCACAGTTGATAAGGAGATCGACCTTGAAGAAGACTAACAATTCGTCCACGAAGAGTGAACCGTGCTCGAAGCAGCCTAAATCGCGGGTTTCGGTGCAGCGGGATAGCAAGGAAGTGATGGCAGAATTATTGGGAAAACTGACGGAAAAGCTGAATCCGAAGGCGATATCGGCGAGCGCGGGAAAAGAGAAGCAGGGGCGTGGCCCCAACCTGGATCGTCTGACGGTGGGAGTGGATCTGGGTGACCAATGGAGCGTCTACTGCATTTTGGGCCTGGAGGGAGAGACGCTGATCGAGGGACGGTTGCCGATGACCAAGCAGACGGTGGCGGAGTTTTTCCAGGGCTTGCCAGCGGCGCGGGTGGTCATCGAAGTGGGGACCCACTCCGCTTGGGTGCAGGAAGTCATTTCCGGTTATGGGCACGAAGTGCTGGTGGCCAACCCACGGCTGATGGAAGGTTCGAAGCGTCGCAAACGTAAGAATGATCGGATCGATGCGAATAAGCTGGCCCGGTTGGGACGGATGGATCCGCAGTCATTGCACCCGATACAGCATCGTAGCCCGGAAGTGCGACAGGACCTGGTGATTCTACGAGCCCGCGATGCCTTGGTGGCAGTGCGGACGGAGCTGATCAACGCCACGCGAGGGTTGGTGAAAAGTGTGGGCGCACGGCTACCGACGTGTGCCAGTCCGAGTTTCTCCAAAAAAGTAGAGGAGTCCATTCCTGTCGAGATACGCGAAGCGCTGCTGCCACTGGTGCGGTTGGTGGCGGCCATCAGTGATTCTATTCAGGAGTATGACCAGCAGATTGAAAAGCTGGGCAGCGAGAAGTATGGGCATACGAAGTTAGTGCGGCAAGTGACAGGAGTGGGGCCGATCACCGCCATGGCCTATGTATTGACCTTGGAGAACCCGAAGCGATTCGCCAAGAGTCGCGACGTAGGGCCCTATCTGGGATTAGTGCCCAACCAGCAAGACTCCGGAGACATCCAGCCACAATTAGGAATCAGCAAAGCCGGCGACGCGATGCTGCGCCGGCTACTGGTAGGGAGCGCGCAGTACATCTTGGGGCCGTTTGGACCGGACACCGACTTACGACGGTATGGGCTACGGTTATGCGAGCGCGGCGGAAAGAATGCGAAGAAGAGAGCGGCGGTAGCCGTGGCACGGAAACTGGCGGTCTTACTGCACCATCTCTGGGTGAGTGGAGAGGTGTATGAACCGCTGCGGCAGGGCTTGTCAGCGACGCCGACACCAGCGGCTGCCTAGCGAGCAGTGCTAGGGAGCAGACCGGAGTTGATGACTAACTAACAAGTTACCGAGAGAGCTTGGCAACAACGACATCCACCGCCTTGTTCGGGTGACTGCGTATCATGTGCTGGTCCATGAAGATCGCTCAGTAGATGGCAGCACCCCAACAATCCCAGGTCCGTCACGAGGGTGATGGGCCTGGGCTTTAGAGCGGACCCCAACTTGCACCGGGCCGGAATCGGCCCATTCAGAGTGCGGATAGAAGCACGGCAACGGTGGGTGGCGCCGACTAGGGTCTCTGGCCAAACTTAGTTAGACGTGATCAATTATGTTCTGTGCCCTGGATGGAAAACACGATGACTGGAGAGTCCCCGGAAACGGTGAAGCGAGCCTGCGGTCCACGAGACTCCAGAAAAACTAATCGAATCCATTAAGGAACGAAGCTCAACTGAACTGCGTTTCGCTTCGTTCCGAGTTCGATTATGAAGTGACATGGGGAACTGTCAAGGGTCAAGATGAACGTCCCTACGGGACGCCCTTGACAGCTCCCCATGTCACCCCCGGAGTTTTATGCATCGCGGGAAAGAAATAATAAGGATGGCCGCCACGTCGGCCCTTGACTTTTTCGACCTTCTCATAGAAGCACATGATATGTCCGGTTGAGATAGCAAGTGATCTGTCCGCTTTTCAGGCGGCGAGAGTAGGCGAACATGGAAGGCATGTTGGTTTACTCGAAGGCCGCGGTGGAGCGGGCAATGAAGATACAGGAAGTAATTTTACGGGCCATGGCGAAAAAGATTACGTGGTGGCAGGCCGCCGAGATTATCGGCATCAGCGATCGGCAGATGCGGCGTTGGCATGAGCGCCTGGAAGAGTTTGGCTATGACGGATTGTTTGACCGGCGGCGGGGACAACCTTCCCCCAAGCGAGTCCCTCTGGCCACTTTCGAGCAGGTGTTGGGGCTGTATCGGGATCGCTATTTCGATTTGAACGTACAGCATTTTCACGAGAAGCTTCGGGCCGAGCACCAGATCGAGTTGAGCTACACCTGGGTGAAACAAGCTCTGCAAGGGGCCGGACTGGTAGCGCGGGGGCGCAAGCGGGGAGTGCATCGCAAGCGGCGGGAACGCCGGCCGCTGCCGGGCATGCTGCTGCACATCGACGGCAGCCGTCATCGGTGGTTTCAGGACGAGCGCTGGTATGACCTGATCGTCATCCTGGATGATGCCACGAGCGAGATCTACTATGCGCAACTGGTGGAGGAAGAATCGACGGCGACGGTGATGGCTGGGTTGCGGGAAGTGATCGAGCACAAAGGGCTGTTCTGCGCCCTGTACAGCGACCGGGGCAGCCATTTCTGGCTCACCCCCAAGGCGGGCGGCAAAGTCGATCCCCATCGCCTGACGCAAGTGGGACGAGCCCTACGCGAGCTGGGAGTGCAGATGATCCCGGCCTACTCACCGCAGGCGCGGGGCCGCAGCGAGCGCAACTTCGGGACCTGGCAAGGGCGGCTGCCACAGGAGTTGCGGTTGCATGGGATCACCACGCTGGAAGCGGCGAATGCGTTTCTGCGGGAACATTACATCGCCGCGTTCAATGACCGCTTTCAGGTGGCACCGGCGCAACGCGGCAGCGCGTTTCTTCCTTGCCCACGCAAGAATCTGGACTTGATCTTCTCCCTGCAGTTTGAGCGCACCGTAAACCGCGACAATACGGTTAGCTTTCAGAACCTGCAGCTACAGATTGAACGGGTGCACTGGCGCGGGACGCTGGCGGGCTGCAACGTCATGGTTCACCAGCATCTGGACGGAACCATCAGCCTCACCCACGGGCCGCATCGGCTGGGGCGTTATAGCGCCCAAGGTGTGGCCCTCAACGCAAACAAAAACGCGGCGGCGAACACTGTGGAAAAGACGCGCCGTCGTACGGATTGTGATTGGCGATAGACCGCGTTCGTTGTCGAGAAATGAAGCGAAGTAGCTCAAGCGGTCAGCGAATACTTTGATCGGATCCTCTGGTCGCTGCAAGCGTCCCAGGAATCTGAGCCAGTCCTTTGCCACCGCGATGAAGCGCTTTCGCGACCTGTCTCTGCCCGATGGTCTCTTGAAGCGGCGCCGACCCGCTGCCCAGTCGGCAGCCGCGAGTTCAATCTGCCCCAGATCGATCGAATTACCCGCGCTGATGTCAATGCGGTTCGCAATCGCTATCAGTTTGCCTGCAAACGCTTCGATCGTCTGAGGGCGTCTGTTCTCTTGTGCAAGATGGTTGAGGTACTCCTCTCGCTCTTTCGCGAATGGCGTCTTTTCGTGGCGGGCCAACGCACGAGGGCCGTCATATATTCGTTCAAACATGGATCGAACCTCCAGTAGATGATGTGGGGGAGCTTCGACCAGTATCCGTCGCGTCGTCAGTTATGTGGTGCTCAAAGTGTCTCCGCCGATGACGGTGCGACAGTTACCACAACGCGACCACATAACTTCAGAGACCACATATCAACTCCATTCTCTTATTACTGTGCGGACCAAACTCGCTGTCATAAGGCGGATTCAGATACAGGAGTGAACAGGTTTCGGCCAACGCCCGGCACTCAAAGCGCTGCCGTGGACGGTGGCGATTCCTTTCCCGGCGGCTGCCGCGGCCCTGTCTGCGTCGAGTTCGATGCCGGTCAGGTGCCCGCCGGTGTCTTTGGTGATTTCGATCAACGCGGTACCGTCGCCGACACAGGGATCGATGGCCTCATATGGTGCCGCCGGCAACAACAGTGTGCGAATGTTCTTGGCTTCTTCGACAGGCAAAGGGTAGTAGCCGAGCTTTAGCCGGCCAGAATTTCTCATCTTTCCTCCAGAGCTGTGCCGTGTTTTTGGCGTGTGACTTGAAGCATAAAGTGGCACTGAGTGCCAATTCTTGCTTCAAAATGCTATCGCCGGTGGGTTGCCAAACGGGTTCCGTTGGCAGACGTGCCGGCACTGCGGTGCTCGGCGCGTGCTTTCTGGTGGGCTTTAGGACATGGCGCTTCACCAATTGCACGAATTGCACTTAGTGCCACCTTATCCTTCTCTTTTGCACTTAGTGCCACTTTATGCTTCAAACGACGGGTTCCGACGGGGAGAGTGCGCACTGATTTGAAAGGGATTACGAGCGCGGTAGTGCCATTTTATGCTTCAATCCGGTGCCACTCTATGCTTCAAGTCACATGGCGAGGAACGCATCGCAATGATGTGAGCCAATACGTTGCCCACATCAGGCGACGGTTGTAGCACAATAGAACTTTCCAGTCGTTACGTAGCTAGGGGGAGCAATGTCAGTCACGCACAATCGTGGCAATGATCAACCGTCTTTAGAGCTTCGACCGTTTGACCGCCTTACGCTCGGATTGATTGGGGTGGGAGTGATATTCGCTTCCCTTGGTCTTGGCGAAGCCGTCTATCGGCTCCTGTTCTTCGATTTCGATGGCGCAACCGACCGTCTTCCAATCGAAATGTTGTTCGGGCTGGCGTTCGCGTGGATGGTTACAAAGGTGGCAAAGAGAATCTACCGGCACCGCATGGAGTCCTCGGCCAGAATGAATTTGATCTGGGACCGGAACCACAAGATCCGTCACGCGGTGGAAGCCATTCCACCCGTTCCGTATCCCGCGCATCAGCAAGCGATCCGGGTGATTCGTGAGGAGGTGGACCGCATCGAATGGGCGCTGGCCGATAT
>JGI20181J14860_1000028_pt1 | contig 22400 bp, 23 predicted proteins | sample NGESurdeep072012_5_FD_14860 | JGI IMG/M metagenome (IMG submission 14860) | reverse complement strand
GCGCCCCCCGCCGATTCGGCGGGGGGCGCGCCAACGCACCCCGGATACATCACATTCGGGTACGAAGATCCCGTCCGCCGGCTCTTGCGGCGTCGCCGACCGACGACGCCCGAGCCTTCCTGATGACACCCGAATATGGGCGGGCATCCGCGGTACCGAACGCGTAGGTGGCGTCGTTGTACCGCCCGGGCCCGGCGTCCTCGATCTATTCGTAGCAAGTTCCTGCCGAACCGCAGCCAACGGCTTCTTCCCCAGTCGGATGACACCCGAGGAGAATCCGTTCTGTATGCCATCGGGTCGGCTTTGGCGGCCCGCTGGGTACTCGCTGCAATGGCCCGGGCGTTCGTAGCCGGTGGCCCGAACACCACAGGGGCCATTCTTTGCCGAGGTCAGGGACGGTGTACGAATTCTGACGCCGTAGAGTACGGAATTCGCCCGTTGGATCCCACCGAGTGGCCCTGGGGCCCAGCAAATGTCATCGCGTGGCCACCCGATACTGGTCGGTGTCCCGCCACGGCCCAACGAACGCGGTCCCGCCGGGTCGCTGAACCGCCGATCGGGATTATCGTTCGCGCGGGGCGATTTCGCCGAAACCCAGCAAATCCGCGCAGCGCTGGACCTGCCCGGCGCGCGGCAGCCCTGCTCCCGCCGCTCGTCGGGGATCCTCGGCAGGACGCCGGTGACCGTGCCGGTGCTGAGGGCCGTCGCCAAACTGCTGGCCCAGGGCGAGGATGTTATGCCCCAAGGCTGCCCTTATCGCGATCGCCGTTCTGACGGGCCTGTTCCACGCTCCGGTGTGACGGGCCGTCCACGGTGCGACGAGACTGGGCTCGGCGCCCACGTCGTACGGGTTCCCGGATCGAGCGGCGCCAAACCCGCGTGGGCTGATCTGGGTGTCAGGGGAGCTGGTGTGGTGGCGTTCGCCGGGGTTTTAGCATTCGCGCGGTGAGGATTCCGAAGCGACGGTCGGTGATGTAGGCGGGGATGNTGCGCGGGTCATCGTTGCAGGTCAGCGGTGTGGCCCAGCATCGGCCGCCGTGCCGGGGTGTGGGATGGGCTTGGCAGAAGGGCAGTATCCNGTCGGCGTAGTACCCGGNGTGGCCGCTGGCGCATTCAGCCGCCCCTTCGTGGTGCGGTGGCAGCATCACCTGCTCTCCGGACGGCAGGCGTAGCGCGAACGCCACCGTCGGCCAGTCCGTGTGCACCCGGTCGATCAGTGCATCGATCAGCTGTCGTGCCTGCGCATCCATCACATCTCCTGCCAGAATCCCTCGGCATGCGAGGGGCCGTACCGGTCCGCCGGCCGACCGGTGTCGCCACGGGTGGCCGGGGTCGTCGGGGCTGAAAGGGGGGAGAACTTTTCCGTGCCAGTGGTTTTCGGTGATCGGGTGTGGGGTGGTGCGGGGTGGAGGGATTTTGCGGTTCAGCTGACCAGGCCGTTGCGCATGCCGAGGGCGACGGCATGCCCGCGGTCGCTCGCGCCGAGTCTTCTGAACAGTCGGCTGGCGTGTGTTTTCACGGTGTCCACGGACAGGAACAGGTCACGACCGATTTCCCGGTTGGTCTGTCCGCGGCTGATTCCGCGCAGGACCTGCAGTTCTCGTTCGGTGGGTGGGTCGGGCCAGATTTCGGTGCGCAGCCGCGGGGCACCGGTGTCCGGTTGGGTTCGGACGGGTTGATGTGGTGGCGGTGAACCGGTGGGCGTGGGTGGTTGCGGCGATCGGTCGGCGGTCCACAGCAGGAAGCCGTGGGCGCCGCTGGCCACGGCCGCGGTGAGCAGGGCGGTGTCCCGCGGCGAGCCGTAGACGATCACGTTGGCCAGCGGGTGCTGGGTCAGGAGTCGGTGGGTGGCGGCGGTGCCGTCGGGTGTGCCGGATGGTAGGCCGATCAGCACCAGGTCGGCCGGTTTGGCCGCGTAGGCGGCGAGCAGGGCGGTCCCGTCGGTGACGAAGTCGACGTTCGCGGCGGTGTGGATGTGCCTGGCCATCCTGGTCAGGGCCTGACGAATCCCTGGCCGAGCATCACAGATCAACACGTTGTGCACCGGCACCCACACCGGTTCGTCGGCGAAAGGCCGGGTCACCCCACTCGCCTCGCCAACGCCGACAACGAGAACCCCAGCACGCGGCCGCTCCGGTCGCTATTCCACGCGGTGCCCCCCGTTTGCCGGTGGTGGCGCCCTCTGGCGCGTCTCATGTGCCGGAGCCCCTTTCCTCACGCCGCGTGCGGATCCGCCGCGTGCATGGATCCAGGTCCAGCGGGCGCCGGTCCAGCCCGGCCGGGAATGGTTCAGACGCCGTTAGCACGATGTCGATGAGCCTGCTCCGGCCGCGCCGGCGTGACCTGACCGGCTCCTTGTGGATCACCGCAGTCCCGCGGTACAGCACGACCCACAGCAACCCGTCGGGACTTCGTTCAAGCTGACCAAGAAACGGCACCGAGACACCCATCGTGATCATTGCTGCTCCCATCGTTGGGACAGAGGTAGCGCGCCAACAGGTGTAGTGCAGGAAATGATTCGCATGGTTGCCGTGACTGCCGTTGGCAAACCGCGACCGGGGTTTGACCGAATCCGGCAAGGCTTGATGGGCGATGTTCGGCGAGACGGGCGGACCCAGTGACGCTTGGTCGAATGGGACCGTCGGCGGAAATGTGTTCGCGGGCGGCAATGCGTTGTTGTGATGGTCGAATGCAGTGGTTGCCTTTCCCCTGGATCGAGAGCTGACCGCGATGGCTGCGGACGGGTGATGCGCGCCGGCGTAGGCCCTTTGCCCGCCCTGCAGGGGTTCGGTTGCGACGGTTCGGGCCAGCTAGCGCGGCAGGGCGGCTTGATCCAATCTCGCACAACACCCTCCCCCACGCTCGGTAAGCTGATTCGGCGGCGTACGGGGTCTGACGCCCCATTCGGCCTACATGCGTGAATGTACCATCGCGACTACTGCCCGGTGATCAAACGCCCCCAAAAGAGGCGTGACTGGATCCAGATGCCACCCGAACGGGGCAGGTCGAACGACCCAGTATTGGCCGAGATCGGCGAGGGCGGATGGCGTCCGCTGCTGGCAACCCGGTCCATCCGACAAGCCCACGGCTTGAACGAAAGCACCTGCCTTACTGCACTAATCGGATCGCCCGTCGAGTCGACCACGGCGACAGCCACGTCCAGCCTCCGATCGACGTGCGACCGGTGAGGCTCATCCGACGCCGAGCGGTGGCTGTGGGCGGGTCATGTTCTCGCTGTTGAACCTCCGGCCAGTCTCGGTCACGTTCAGCCACCGTTCGCGGCACTTCACCGACGCCTGCGATAGCGTTGATCAGAGGACCCAGCAGCCTGGAGTCACCGAGATCGCCACGAAAGGGGGTATATCCAACCCGTTTGGGCGAGCCAGTCAGACCGCGCAGCGGCTAGCGTTGCGCCCATGTGTGGCATCGTGGGGTATACGGGTTCGCGTCAGGCACTTCCGCTGGTGCTCGGGGGATTGCGTCGTCTGGAGTACCGCGGATACGACTCCGCAGGCGTCGCCATCGTCAACGAGCGCGGTGGTCTTGGCATCGTGAAGAAGGCCGGTGAGCTGGCGAACCTGGAGGGCTGCCTGGATCCAGTGCCAGACACTCTGAGCGGTCATACGGGCATCGGACATACCCGCTGGGCCACCCATGGCGGCCCGACCGATCGAAATGCGCACCCGCATACGGAAGAGTCAGGCAAGGTCGCCGTTGTGCACAACGGCATCATCGAGAACTTCGCGCGTTTGCGTGCTGATTTGGAGTCCACCGGCATCGAGATGTCCAGCGACACTGATACCGAGGTGGTGGCGCATCTGCTGGCGAACGCGTTTGGGTCCGGGCCGACTGCGGGAGACCTCCCAGCGAGTATGGCGGTGGTCTGCCGGAAGCTCGAGGGGGCATTCACTTTGGTCGCCGCCCACGCCGACGTTCCCTCGGTACTGGTTGCGGCCCGCAGGAATTCGCCGTTGGTGGTCGGTGTCGGTGACGGCGAGATGTTCGTGGCCAGCGATGTCAGCGCGTTCATTGCGCATACCCGTCAGGCCATCGAACTCGGCCAGGACCAGCTCGTCGTCCTCACCCCGGACCGCGCCGAAATCACCTCCTTCTCGAACTCGGAGCCCGACTACCGACAGTTCCACGTCGACTGGGACCTCGCCGCCGCGGAAAAGGGTGGCTATTCGACGTTTATGGAGAAGGAGATCTTCGAGCAGCCGGCTGCAGTCGAGCGGACCCTGCTGGGACATTTCGACGGATCGGGCATCGTGTTGGACGAGCAGCAACTGGACCAACGGCAACTGCAGTGTGTCGACAAGGTTCACGTGGTCGCGTGCGGCACCGCCTACCACTCCGGGCTCGTCGCAAAGTACGTGATCGAGAACTGGACGCGGCTACCTGTCGAGGTCGAACTGGCCAGCGAATTCCGCTACCGCGACCCGGTCCTGAACGGCGACACCTTGGTCGTCGCGATCAGCCAGTCCGGTGAGACGGCCGACACGCTGGAAGCGGTGAGATACGCACGACGTCAAGGGGCCCGGGTCCTGGCCGTGTGCAACACGAACGGGTCCCAGATACCTCGTGAATCGGATGCGGTTCTGTACACCCGAGCCGGACCCGAGATCGGCGTCGCAGCGACCAAGACCTTTCTGGCTCAGGTGACGGCGAATTACCTGGTCGGCCTGGCACTGGCCCAAGCGCGGGGAACGAAGACCCTTTCGGAGATTGAACACGACTTCGCACTCCTGTCACAGATGCCAGTTGCGGTGGAAACGACCTTGACCCTGATGGACCCCGTCCGTGAGCTCGCGCGCGACCTCGCCGACTCCAGGGCGGTGCTGTTCCTCGGTCGCCATGTGGGGTACCCGGTTGCCTTGGAAGGAGCGCTCAAACTCAAGGAACTCGCGTACATGCATGCCGAAGGATTCGCGGCCGGCGAACTCAAGCACGGTCCCATCGCCCTGATCGAGTCCGGCCTGCCGGTCGTGGTGACCATGCCCTCACCGAAATTCCGGCCGATACTGCACGCCAAAATGCTGTCGAACATCCGGGAAATCCAGGCGCGAGGCGCCCGCACCATCGTCATCGCCGAGGAGTTCGACGACACGGTGGCTCCCTTCGCCGACTACCTGATAGAACTGCCGAGAGTGCCGGCCCTCTTCCAACCACTGGTCGCAACCGTGCCCATGCAGATCCTGGCCGCGGAGATCGCGAGAGCGCGAGGGTACGACATCGACAAACCCCGTAATCTCGCGAAATCGGTCACCGTGGAATAGGCGCCGTTGATGGAGTCGATTGGAGACGAGTTCCTCCGCCGGCAGCGTGTCCTGGTGATCTCACCGCACGCCGACGACGAGACATACGGCTGCGCAGGCACCATCGCGCGGATCAAGGACCTTGGCGGGCAGGTGTTCGTCTCATTGATCTCGGTGGGGTCGCTCGACCACTACGCCTCCGACGCTCAAGGGCCCGCGATGCGAAGGGTCACGAGTGGCACCCGCCTTCGCGAGTTCTCAGCGGTGATGAAGCTGCTGAAAGTCGACGATTGGGACGTCGTGTACACCGACGACGCCGTCCACCTGGCCCTCGACACGTTGCCTCGCCGGGAACTGGTCAGGCTCATCGAACGGGACGCGCGCCTGTCGATCGAGAAAGTCGAGCCGACGCTCATGCTCATTCCCGCTTTCAGCTACAACCAGGACCACGAGGCGCTGTTTCGAGCCTGCATCACCGCCACCAGGCCCGGCGTCAGAGGTCAGCGCCATCTTGTTCCCTACGTCCTGGCTTACGACAACACCAGCCTTTTCTGGTCTCTGGAGCGGGAGAAGTTCCATGCCAATTTCTACGTGGATATCACGGAATTTCTTGCAGTCAAGCTGTCGGCGCTGCGTCTGCATGCGTCGCAAATCCGGGAGCCGGAATTCCATGGCAGCCCGGAGAGTCTCGAGCTCATGTCACGCCTCCGGGGTCGCGAGATCTCCGTGGACAGTGCAGAAGGCTTCATGACGCTTCGGGCGGTTTTCTGATGGTAGCCGTGTGTCTTCATCAACCGAATTTCATTCCCTGGACGAAGTTGATGGCCAAAATATCCGCCAGCGATGTGTACGTCGTGTATGACACCGTTCAGTTCACCCGCACCGAGTACCACAACCGACAGAGGATACGGGCCAGGAACGGTCCGATGCTCCTGTCTGTGCCGGTGTACAGCGCGAGACATCGTCAGCGGTTGTGCGACGTTCGACTCGTCCAAAATGACGATTGGCGCGGCTACCACCTCCGGATCCTCAAGCAGGAGTATTGCCGTTCGCCATTCTTCGGCGACGTGTTCCCGCTGGTCGCTGAGGTCTACGGGCACCCACACACGATGCTGGTCGATTTCAACACGGATATGATGGCAAAGCTTTTCCAATATCTCGAATTCCGAACAAAGATCGTCAAGGCATCCGAACTGTCGCACCACGGTGACAACACCGACCGACTGATTCAGTTGACCGCCGCGGTCGGCGGTGACGAGCACATCACCAGCACCTGGGGTACCGATCGGGAGTACATCGACTGGGCTCGGGTGGCCGATGCCGGACTGAAGGTGCGTACGCAAGAATTCACCCATCCCCGGTACCGGCAGCAGTTCGAACCGTTCGTGGCACATTTGGGAGTGTTGGATCTGATCTTCGCCCAGGGCACGGCTGCGTCGGAGACAATTGCCCGATCCAGCCACTTCCCGCACGCGCTGATTGATTGACCGGAAGCCCGGTACTGCCACCTGACTTTCGCCCAGGCCACCGACGGGCTCTCGATGGGGTCAGCTGCGCGAATGCGGTCTGTGTTCCTGGGCCGGTGATCGCCGGTTGAGCACGACGGCCTCAGCTCACGCCGGATGCGGGCGCCAGAAGCGTCGACCCTGATTCCGAACTCGTCTCCGGCGCGATCGGCGATGTGTTGGCGCGCCGGGTGGGGCTGACCCACACGCCGGACGACTGTGCTCGCCACGCCACGGGCAGCACTCGCAAACACAGTGCAGCGTCGACAATTCGCATCAACGGGAAGCCGATGCCGAGCAGAAGGTACCGTGGCCGGCGGAGCACACACGCGGCCATGATCGTCAGCAGATAGTCGGGGATCAGCACTCCGAAGATGACATTCTGCGGCTGCAATAGATCAGCCAGCCAGGCCGACCAACTAGCCGGGTCCGGTGCGATTGTCTGAACGAGCTCGGCCAGCATCGAGGCCGCCAGCACGGGGACGATGAGCACGAACATCAGGCTGCTGGTGAGAAGTTCGACGATGAAAACTGCCAACGCGGCCCAAAAAACTCCGGTGTGGAATCGGTGGCGACGCACGGTTTGCCAGAATCCGAGGATCCACCGGCGCACCTGTTTTCGGTAGTCGCCGAACGTATCGGGATCCTGGGTGTAGGCGATCGCGGCGGATGGATGGAACTCGATGCGGCCCAGTTTCTTCGCGTGAATCTCGAATGTCATGTTGAAGTCCTCGATGACCAGACCTGCGCCGGTGACATCGATGTGCTGCAGGGCGTTGGTCCGATACATGCTGGCAAAGCCCGGCACGATGGTCACGGCATTGGCCCACTTGGCAGCCTGCCCGAACTTCAACAAGAGCTGCACGATGAGATACAGACGTTCGCGATACGCCACCAAGAATCTACCCAGCCGTGTCGCTGACCCGCGGTCGTCGATGGTTCGGGCTCGTCCCGCCACCGCCACGACCTCCGAATCGTCGAACAGCGGGAGCGCGGTTTCCAGGTAGTCCGGTGCCAGGTGCGTGTCCGCGTCCAACAGCAACACAACCGCGTAGCGCTGACACAATTCGAAATGCTCGATGCCGGCCGCCAGGGCGCCGGCCTTACCCCGATTAGGGCTGAGCTCCAGGACGTTGGCGCCGGCTGATGTCGCCACGCTCGCCGTGGTGTCGGTGGACCCATCAGAGATGATGTGGATGTTGCTCGTAGCAACAAGGCGCGATGCGGCCCGGATGGTGTCGGCGATGACGAGTTCTTCATTGTGCGCCGCCACCAGAACGGCAACATCGGCCGGGCTGACCCGACCCGGCCGGGGTTTGTCGCCGTCCACGAGGGGGTACTGGGTGTTGTCGTCACGACAACACCCAGTGCTCGGCGAGTTGGACGGATAGGCGCGCTGCGTGACTCGGCGCCGCCGTCGGCCGTCCACCACCCGTCCCAGCCCGACGATCGACCAGAACGTCGTGCTCACCCCCAGGACGAGCACGAGAAGTATTGCAGTCACAAAGGTCTCCGCATCATGGATGGCGCTCCCCGAGAGCGTTGGATGGAGCTCCAGCCGGCTCGCCGCGACTGTCCGGGCGTTCTCGGTGAAGTCCAAGTGCACCGGCCACGGTCCAATGTTACCCACCGTATCGCCTCGTAGGTACCCACTCCACTAAAGGGTATGAAGTAATCCGTTTGGGTGCAGCTGAGCGGATTGCTTGACAGTGGCTGTCACACACAGTTAAACAGAATTGGTAGCGAACGGGCAAAGGGGTGATGTCTGCCCAGCAGCACGCCGGTCGCCGCGTCCAAAGGGGCGCTTCATCGGGACGGCTAATTCGGAATCTACGAAGGGGTAGTGAAGGCAAATGGCAGCGCCAGGTCTGATCAGTAGGGAAACGGTTGGTGGCCCCGGGGAAATGAGTCTCGTCGGTGCGCCCGCCTCTATGCGGGAGAGTCCTTCGGCGGAGCATGGCTTTGCCTTTGACATCGCCATCGTCGGCCTCGGTTACGTAGGCCTGCCGACGTCGCTGGCCCTGCACGCAGCGGGGCAGCGGGTGCTCGGCGTTGATGTGAGCGAACGCCGGCTGACGGTCATCGCCGAGGAGCGTGCCGACCTGTTGGACTCCGACCGAGATCGGTTGGCCGTGGCGTTGGCGGATCCGGGATTCGAGATGACCAGCGACACTCGTCGGCTGAGCACGGCGGCGGCGGTTCTGATCTGTGTTCCGACGCCGGTGGATCACTACCTCATTCCTGATCTCCGCATTCTGGAAAGTGCGTGCGAGACCGTGGTTGCGGCAACAGTGCCGGGTCAGGTGCTTCTGCTGACGTCGACGACGTACGTGGGGACCACCCGGGACATGCTGGTCGGCCCGCTCAATGCTCGAGGCCTGACTGCAGGTCGGGACGTCTTCGTGGCGTTCACCCCCGAACGGATCGATCCGGGCAATGACCGGCACGCGCAGGAAGACGTCCCGCGGGTGGTCGGTGGTGTCACCCCGGAATGCGCCAAGCGCGCCTCAGCCGTGCTGGGCAGCTATGCCAGGAACGTGCACATCGTGCCTTCGCCGGATGCGGCCGAGATGACCAAGTTGCTGGAGAACACCTTCCGCGCCGTGAACATTGCCCTGGCCAACGAATTCGCCGAGATCTGCCAGGTCATGGGGATGGACGTGATCGACGTGATCGACGCCGCGGCGACCAAGCCGTACGGATTCATGCCGTTCTTTCCCGGCCCCGGCGTGGGCGGCCATTGCATCCCGTGCGATCCGCAGTACCTGCTCTGGCAACTGCGTCGTGAACGGTTGAGCAGTCCGGTGATCGAGCAGGCGATGGCGGCCATCGCCGGGCGCCCGCACCGGGTGGTGTCCCGGATCCGCGAAGTGCTCTCCAACGCGGGACGAGGTCTTGCCGATGCACGAGTGCTGGTCGTCGGGGTTGCCTACAAACCCGATGTCGAGGACCTGCGGGAGTCCCCCGCGCTGGAGGTGCTGTCGGAGTTGATCGCCGACGACGTCACGGTCGCCTACTACGACCCGCTCTTCAGCTCCGTGACGTTGGCCGAGGGAACGACCCTGATCGGCGTCGACGACCCGGCCGGCTTCCAGGCCGACATCGTGCTTGTTCACACCGCGCATCATTCGGTCGACCTGTCCTGGCTCACGGACCAGCCATTGGTGCTGGACGCGACCTATCGCCTGTCCCATCTGCCCAACCGGATCGCGCTGTGACGCGCCCGGTCGGGGGTCAGGAACGATCAACGAGGGCCACGTTCGTTGGACGCGGTGTCGTGAACGTCGCGATGAGTGCCCTCCTTGTGCTGGGAATGATGGTTGTTGTCGGCGGGGCGTCACCGGCGAACGCAGCGACCGGCACGATCGTGTCGTTGACGTTCGACGATTCGAACGCCGACCAGTTGGCGCCTTCCCAGTACATGACGTCGAAGGGCATGAAGGGCACCTTCTTCATGAATTCGGGATTCATCGGAGCCCCGAACTATTTGACGCTGGCCAACGTGCAGTCCATGGTCGCGGCCGGCCATGAGATCGCCGGTCACACCATCTCCCATCCCGACCTGGCCGCGGTGTCCATCGACGAGGCGACCAGGCAGATCTGCAACGACAGAGTGAACTGGGCGAACTGGGGCATCCCGGTGGCGAATTTCGCCTATCCGTTCGCGTCCTCGACCACGGCGGTCGAGACGGCGGTGAAGAACTGCGGCGAGAACAGTGCCCGCGGCCTGGGTGATCTCAAGACCCGGTTCTCCTGCACCAACTGCGCGGTCGGGGAGACGGTGCCACCGCCGGATCCGTATTACACCAAGGCGCCGGACGAGGTGGAAAGCACGTGGACGTTGGCCGACCTGCAAAGGAGCGTGACCCAGGCCGAGGCGAAGAACAACGGCGGTTGGGTGCAGTTGACGTTCCACCACGTCTGCGTCACCACCACCGGTTGCGTTGCGCCGTCGGTGACCTCGGCGATCTTCAAGCAGTTCGTCGATTGGCTCGCGCCGCGGGCGGCGTCCAAGGGCACGGTTGTCAAGACGGTCGGCGCTGTGATCGGCGGCACCACCAAGCCGGCCGTTGCCGGGCCGGTGGCTCCGGCAGCGCCGCCCGGGGTGAACGCCATCAAGAATCCGTCGATGGAGACGTTCAATTCCGGGACCGGGCTGCCGGCGTGCTACCTGGCCGGCGGCTACGGGACGAACACGCCGACCTTCGCGGTCACCCCCGACGCGCACACGGGCACCAACGCGGTGAAACTGACCGTGGCGAACTATTCCTCGGGGGATGCGAAACTCGTTCCCAGTCTTGATCTCGGGGAGTGCGCGCCCACCGTGACACCGGGCACCACCTACTCGATCGGCGAGTGGTACAAGTCCACCGCGGTGACCCAGTTCGCTCTCTACTACCGCACGGCGAACGGTTTGTGGCAGTACTGGACCTCCAGCCCGTGGTTCGCCCCGTCCGCGGCCTACACGCAGGCGACCTGGGTCACCCCCCCGATGCCGCCCACCGCCACCGCGGTGACTTTCGGGCTGAACCTGTTCAACAACGGCACCCTGACCACCGACGACCTGAGCATGGTCCAGACCGGCACCACTGCTGTCGCGCCCGCCGCGTTGCGATCGGGTTCCGCTGCCGTCGTGGCACCGGTATTCGAGGCCGCGGCCTTTTCGGCGCCGTTGGCGGCCAACAACGGACCGCACAAGCGCAAGGGCGACAGGATCACCACCCATAACACGGTCCCCGCACCCATCGGCCCGAGCCGACCCGGTAAGGGCGGACGAAGCCCCCAAACGGGCATTCCCCCAGGGGATGTCGCCCTGGCGCCGTTCGTTGTCTCGCCCGAGCTGACCCGCGGCTGACAGCACGTCCGGTCCAGCGCGCCGGGGGCGCGCTGGACCGGACGTGACCGCACAACATTGCTGCGGAAATCCCCACAGCAATGCCGGAATCCGAGAATGAAAAGGAAGAAATTCATGAGAACTGCAGTGACGGGCGGGGCGGGCTTCATCGGAAGTCATTTGGTGGAGTACCTGTTGGGGCGGGGCGACGACGTCGCCGTCATCGACAACCTGTCGACCGGCAGGCTGGAGAATCTGCAGGCCGTCATCGATCATCCGCGGCTGTCCTTCCTCGAGGGGACGATTCTGGATCGCCGCGCAGTCGACAGGGTTGTCCGAGGCGCGGACCGCGTGTTCCACTTGGCGGCCGCCGTAGGGGTGCACCTGATCGTGGACCACCCGTTGGACAGTCTGCGGACCAACATCCATGGCACCGAGGTGGTTCTGGACGCATGCTTGGCCGAGGGCAGCACCTTGTTGTTGGCGTCGACCAGCGAGATCTACGGCAAGAACGCCGCGGACAGCCTGCCGGAGGACTCGGATCGAATTCTCGGTTCGCCGCTGAAATCACGGTGGACCTACGCCGCGGCAAAGGGTATCGACGAGGCGTTCGCGCACGCATACTGGCGCGAGTTCGGGTTGCAGGTGTCGATCGTGCGGTTGTTCAACACGGTCGGTCCGCGCCAGACCGGAAGGTACGGCATGGTCGTACCGAATCTCGTCGGGCAGGCGTTGAGCGGACAGCCGCTCACCGTGTTCGGTGACGGACGGCAGACCCGCTGCTTCTCGTATGTTCGTGATGTGGTGCCGGCGATGGTGGCCATCGCGGAAGACCGCACCAGCCGTGGTCAGGCGTTCAACCTGGGCGGATCGTTCGAGGTCTCGATCCTGGACCTGGCTCGTCGCATCGTCCAGGTGCTCGACAGCGACAGCTCTATCACCCTGGTGCCCTATGACCAGGCCTACGGCGAGGGCTATGAGGATATGCGGCGGCGGGTGCCGGACAACACCAAGGCGCGCCAGCTTGTCGGCTTCGACCCGACCACGACGCTCGATGAGATCATCGTGAACGTCGCGGAGGGCAGTGTGTTCGCGCCTGCCGCGCGTAGTGCCGGCCTGGCCGATCAGCTGCTGGCGGGGTGAAGCACGGCGTTTCCGACGTCGTCGAATCGCGGGCCCGGCGCCGGAGGATTCGGGGACCATTGGTGCTGTTGGTCGGGGTGCTGGTCGCGATCATGATCGGATTCGGGGTGCCCATCGGAAACGCGAACCCGGACCGGTCCAGCGCGTCCGCTCCGGGCGTTGACCAGGGACTGCTCGTGGTGGGGGCCGTGCCGTACTGGGACGAGCAGGAAGCACGGACCACATTGGACCTTCACGGTCATCAGATCGGGGTCGCCTCGCCATGGTCGTACGCGGTCGCCGCGGACGGTGCCGTTCAATTGCAGCCCGATCTGAAACCGGCCGGCGAGCAGGCGCTGGCCGATCATCTGCACGACCTCGGNATCAAGGTGGTCCCGACCGTGGCCAACACCACGGCCGGTCTGTGGGATCCGGCGACNGTGTCAACCGTGATCAAGGACCCGACACTGCGGGGTGTCCATATCCAATCGATCATTTCCCTGATCCAGTCGAACAACCTCGACGGCATCCAAATCGACTACGAAGACCTGACCCCCGATGACCGCTCCAGCTTCTCCGAATTCGTGACCGAACTCGGCCAGGCGATCCACCAGATCGGCAAGGTCCTGTATGTCACGGTGCACGTCAAGGAGGACGACGCCGGCTACGACGCCCGCAACAAGTCCCAGGACTACGCCGCGATCGGCAAGGCCGCGGACCTGGTCTGTCTGATGGCCTACGACTGGCATTGGAGCACCGGCCCGAGCGGCCCGATCGCCCCCTACGACTGGGTCGAGCGAGTCATCAAATACTCGATCACCCAAATCCCGGCTCACAAACTCCTTCTCGGAGTGGGCCTTTTCGGATACGACTGGGTCGGGACCACCGCCACCAACCTGACCTGGCGGCAGGTGATCACCCTGGCCGCGCAGGACCAGGTCGACGAAGCCTGGGACGTCGGCGCCCAGTCCCCGCACTTCTCCTACACGGTCAACGGAGTCCAGCACGACGTCTGGTATGAGAACGGCCGCAGCGCGGCGGCGAAATTCGACCTCGCCAAGCAATACGGTCTCGGCGGCGTGGAACTGTGGCGACTCGGAGGGGAGGACCCGGCGATATGGGCACCAGGACCATGACCGGCTCAGCATCGTCCGGCCGGCGCCGGGCGAAGCTGCGCCGCCGAATGATGATGCTGGCGACGATGACCGTCCTGCTGGCATCGTGTTCGACCGCCGGCGCCCAGCCGCCCGACCCTTTGCCTGCGGCGTACCCGATGCACACCGGTATCGTCGCCACCACGTTCTGGGTTGGCGAGATCTTCGACCCCAACGCCAGCGACGGCAGTCAGGTGTACTCCACCTACGACTCGCAATGGGCCGCGCACTACGGCGGCTGCGACGGCGTCGTGATCAACCGCGACTGCACCACCGAGCCACGCTCGGCGGAGAACGGATACTTCCCCACCTCGATGACGCCGCGGGAGAACCCGTTCTACCTCGACCTGCCCTTCGACGACATCAACGACCCTGGGGCGTTTGCACGCCGGGCCGCTGTCATCCCGTGGGCCGCCGAACGTGGATACGGCGGCCATGACACAGATCCCGCCTTTTCCTACATGAAGAACCGGTGGGTTCAGATCAGCAACGGACCACGGACCTGTTACGGCCAGATCCAGGACGCCGGACCAGGTCAGTACAACGACGCCGACTATGTCTTCGGACCTGACGACCAACGACCCGAGAACACCAAATTCAACTCAGCCGGAATGGACGTCAGCCCAGCGCTCAACGGCTGCTTGGGCTTTTCGGACCTCAACGGCGAGGACGATCACGTCGACTGGAGATTCGTGGATGCCGAGAACGTCCCCGACGGTCCCTGGCGCACCCTGATCACCGACAGCGGAGTCACACCTTAACCAAGCCACCAACGAACGTGAGCCCGCCGAAACCTCATCCGCCTACTCGTCGGTCGCCCCCTCGCCACGGTGATCGTCACCGCTCCGACTCACCCGCGAACCACGGATGAGCCGGACCACGTCGACCATCTCGGCAAGATCCGCCGTCAACAGGTCGCGACCGTCGGCGGTGGCGGCTGCGGGCAGGGGTCGAATGAAGTCGCGAACGAGCATCAACAACGCCGCCATCCGGGAACCGACCTCCGGACGGATTTGGCAAGCCTGCAGTTGCTCCTGAATAGTCGCCAGCACCATCACGACCGCGTCGACCGCGTCCTGTTCCTGTACCACGTCACGAGGACCCGCGGGCGGAGGTTCGATTCCCTGCAGGAATGCAATGACAAGCCGCTGACCGGCTCCTTGCAGCCGACCATCCAAAGGAACCGGCGAAGTCATGCCAACACGCTAGCCCACGTTCCGTGACCCTGACCCGTGCCTTGCTCGTGTGCACCCGCGGCATCGCTGTACCTCGACCGAAGCACAGCATCCGTCATGGGGAACTGCATCTCGCTGTCGACCGGTGTCCGCGCCACCGCTCAGCGTTCACCGAGAGTGATCGCATCCATCACACCGTTGGGCTACTCACCGGTGACCCGTCGCCCATTCCCGGGTCGCGGCCCCTGCTCCATGGCTCCTTTGGCGGGCACTCGACATCGTGCAGCGTTCCGCATCCAGGTGATAGAACGGACAATCAGTGACAGAACCGGCAGTGATCGGTACCGTCGATTTTGAGTGACTGCGGTATTCCATGATGGTGGATTTGGCGACCACCCAGGCATCTCCACGGAAGTTCCCGGTGGCCGCCCTCCCGAAGCGACGCGGAGGATAGGGCCCCCGGTATGCCAGTGCTGCGACTCCCGCCCTCAGACCAGGATTTCGCGGCCGGAGGTGGATGGCGGCCGAGATTGGTGTCCGGCCCGGGCTGGCAGGACGCCCGATGACCCGCATCGATGTGGGCGGTGGTGGCTCCCGGATGCGGGACCGGTCGGGCGTCAACGCGATCTCTGAGCAGCGGGACTTCGAGGGCGGCTCGGCGTCCGCAGCGGCACGCCGACTGTGGGAAGCATTGTGCAGGGCGCGGAATGAGCAGCAACCGCTGAGCCAGGCCCATCTCGAGGACGCGGTGTTCGGGTTCTATCAACCCCGAGCGCGCCCGCTGGCCGATGCGATCGTGGCCGAGGACACCGATCCGGATGCCCGCGGACGCGCCGCGGAACTCGGTCTTGCCAGGGCCGTCCTCAGGTGGAAAACGGAGGACCCTGAGGGATTCGAGCGGTTCCTGCGGGCTTACATAACCTCCGAGCTTCGGAACACCGAACATCGTCGCCCTGTCGGCGCCTTCGCGGGCGGCGCCTGCGGGTATTCGGCCGGGTCAGGTCAATCCACGCCCGAGCAATAGGTCTCGAGCAGTGGTGGGTCACCGCGGTTCGCCGTCGAGTGTGCGCGCAACCCACGAGAGGAATGCTCACATGGATGAATTCGCCTTTTCGTGTCAGTTCTGCGATGAGCAGCAGAAATGGGACAGCCAGGAGTCCGCCGACTCGGCCGCGCTCTGGCATCTGTTCGACGAGCATCCACTTCGGTGGCTATCCGTCGCCGGCGATCCGCACCCGGCCGGCCCACCGCCGACACAGGTGGGTCACCGCGTGGTCCGGTCCTGAGGCCCACGCGACTCCCCTCGTACCACCCGTAGGGATGTGCCCCAGGGACATCGGCGGCGTCGACCATCAACTCTTTCCCCGCTGCGCAGCCCTCACGGACAAGCCCGAGGGCCGTCACGGCGGAAGTATGGGCGTGGTGATGACGGAGCTGCAGGTGTCGATCGGACTTGATCGGTCGGACCGCCGTGCGGGCGAGTCGATGGTGAGCCCTTGTCGGTCATCGATTCCGGGCCGTCCAACAGGACATCGAGGTGACGGTCGTGGATTGGCCCGTCGTGCACGCGCGGAACGTGGGAGACCCGGATTTCGTCGGGCGGTGACCATTCTGGACGAGGAAGGCGCGCAGATGGCCACCGTGGAATGGCCGGCGCCGACGGATGGGCGGCCGACCTGTCCCCCGAACAGGCACGGGTGGCACCGGGTCGGGTAGTGGGAAAGGGGGCTGGCTCGGCCGCCGGGTGGCATCGGTGATCCGAAGGACGACGGCGCTGCTCGGTCAATTGCACCGATAATGCAGGCGGTGCCGATACGATGCCGATACTCAGGCGAGGAGATCATATGACTTTCGACCCACCGGTGGGTTCCGGTCAGAGTTACACGGTCACCGCGGTTGGCGGTCAATGTCCGGCCGCGCTGACCGATTTCGTGGGAACCACCGAAATCACCGTGCTGAAGGACGGCCAGGTTCATCGCCTGATCGGTGGTGGCGCGCAAGTCTCGGCCACCGTCCGGTTCCATCAGAAGGATCCGGGGCCGGACGACAAGGACGTCCGGGTCTGGACGATCACCGACCAGGGCGCCGGTAATTTCGTGGCCGTGCCCTGCGCGTGTTTCTGATCGCGAATTGAACGGCGCTGGCCCCGGCCACGACGCTCGCCGATCCGAGCTCGATCACCAGCAAGTCACGTGACGTCGGTCCGGGCACGGCTGTGCCGGCGCGGCCGGCCGGACGGTTGCCCGGAAGTGAGGCGGTGACCACGGCTGTTTGCCGGCCCTGGGAGTAGGGAACGTTTCACCAGGAGTCTCGCCGTCGCGGCGTGACGGTCGAAGGAGGTCGCAGGTCATGGTTCGGTTGGTGCTGGGCATCGCTGTGGGCTACGTGCTCGGAGCCAGGGCCGGGCGTGAAAGGTATGAACAGATCAAGCGATTGACTGCCAGGGCGGCGGACAACCCTGCCGTGCAAGGCCTGGCGGGATTCGTCCGGGCCAAGGCGTCCGCAATACTGCCGAGCGGCAGGCGGCACGAGCCCAGGCGACCCGATCCGGCCTATCTGGATTCGGCGGATCTCGATCCGGAACGGGTATAGGTCGACCGCGACCCGGTGCCACGCACCGCGATGGTGAGGGTGACCAACGCCTGGCTCAACGCCTGGACCCCTAAGCCAACGCCGGAAGCGCAAGCGCCGCTGAGGTACTCGGGTCCGCTCGGCGGGGGGTCGAGCGGCCGAGATCGGGTCAGGGCCCCCCGCGCCAGTGGTCGATCCGATGGTGGTCGGGGGTGAAGCCGTTGTTGACCCCCCACAGCACCGCCTGGGTGCGGCTGGCGACATCGATCTTGCGATAGATGTTGCGAATGTACGACTTCACCGTGTTCGGGCTGAGGAACGTCAGCGCCGCAACGTCCGCGTTGTTCTTACCCTGTGTGATCAGCGCGAGGATTTCCGATTCCCGGTCGGTCAAGCCCTCCCCGCGCCCCGGCCAATTCAGCCCAATGGTGCTGCGCGCCCGGGGCGGCTGATCGCTCACCACGACCTCACCGGCGTGGACCGCTTCCAGCGCCGCGACGAGATCGCGCGCGGTCAACGTCTTCGACAGGTAGCCGCGTGCGCCCTGCCTGCGGGCGCTGTCCACCAGATCCGGGTGAAAGTTCCAGGTGTAGACCACCACTCGCCGCGCCCGCGGGTTCTCGACCAGTACCCGGATCTCCTCGTGATCGGATTCCGGCTGCGCGAAAGAGTCGTAGAGCACGATGTCGACCGGGTCGTCCAGGGGCTCGTTGCTGTCGATCTCCGCGACGACCACCCGGTCCCGGTACTGGTCGAGCATCTGCGCGACACCCAGCAGCACCACGTCGTAGTCGTCGACCAATGCGACGGTGATCGGGGCCTGGGCGTGCGGCGGCATCCTCCGACAATACCCTCCCTAGGGGTGTACCGGACCAGCCCTAGGGGTGTTTGAGTTGGCCTAGGTCAGCGAACCGTTGATCGTCGGCCGGACAAGGCCGATCTCGCCGTCGGACGTCTGGAACGTTCGCCAGTCGGAAGGCACGTCATGTTTGGTCTCATCGTCAGCATCATCGTCATCGGCCTCATTGCGGGAGCCCTCGCCCGTCTGGTTGTGCCTGGCAGACAGGACATGTCGATCGTCATGACGATCGTACTGGGGATCGTCGGGTCCTTCGTCGGTGGATTCCTGGGTTACCTGCTGTTCCACAAGGACGCCCAGGACGGTTTCCTGCAGCCCGCCGGCATCGTGGGTGCGTTCATCGGCGCGGTGATCGTCCTGTTGCTATGGATCAGCCTGGGCAAGCGTCATTCCGTGCGCTCCTGACCGGTCGGCGTCACGACCTCAGCGGGGTGTCCGGGCGCGCGGCGCCCGCCCGTTCCCGCGGGCGAGCCGAATCCGGATCCCGCTGCGGGTTGTGCTGATTCCGGTGCAGCACAACAGCAGCAGCCGCTGAGCCGGCGAGGGGTGGCCCAGCGGAGATCGCGTTGCCTGGGTTGTCGCATAGGGACCAAGGCCGACGGTTGCGTCAAGGTTGTCCCCAAGTCCTGATGGTCGCCCCTTCACCGAGGGATGTGACGTTCGGAATTGACCGTGAGATTGACACAGCCGCCCCGCGGGTATTTCAGGGTTGACCGCGCGGGTGGCCCCTGAGTCGCGGTCCTCGGAAACGGACACGAAAGGATCTTCCTCGTGACTGATACGAATTCGGAGATTGCCAAGGTCGCTGACCTGGCCAAGGACATTCGCATCGGGATGCTGACCACTGTCGATCCGGACGGGCATTTCGTGAGTCGCCCGATGGCACAACAGGAAGTCGAGTTCGACGGCGACCTGTGGTTCTTCGCGGAGAAGGACTCGCGGAAAGTGGCGCACATCGCCGCCAACCTGCACGTCGGTGTGGCGCTCACCTCCAACGACAGCTGGATTTCGCTGGACGGCGACGCCGAAATCGTGGACGACACGGCGAAGGCCAAGCAGCTGTGGAATCAATGGGTGCAGGCCTGGTTGCCGCAAGGCCCCGAGGACCCCAGCATCGTGCTGATCAAGTTCAACGGGCATTCCGCCGAGTACTGGGACACCCCGGGCGGCCGCGTCGCATCGGTGATCAGCTTCGTCAGAGCGAAGGTGACCGGCGAGCGCTACGAGGGCGGCAACAACGAGAAGGTCTTGCTGTAGTAGCGATCTCGTGTAGCTCGGCGGTGGGGTTGGCTCATTGACGAACAATGTCGAGGTCGCCGGCACCGCGGTACTCCCCGACAGCGCGAAGGCGGCGCCGCACGCGAAACTGACCGCGCCCAGGAGCGGAACGCTCAGCTGCGGCCCGCCGCGACCTTGATCAGCAACTGGTCGGTCACGGTGGGGCGTAGCGGCATTTTCTGGTGCTGCACCGTGTCGGCCGCCAGGTCGCGGAGTTTGCGGTTGCTGTGCTGGCTGGCAGTGGCGAGCAGCCGGAATCCCTGAGTGGCGGTCAACCGGTATTTCGCCATCACGATGCCGACAGCGGTGCCGATCATCCGGTTGCTGTCCAGTGCGTTGCGGATCTGGCTGGCGCGTTCTTCGGCCTCGTCGACCGCGCTCTGCCGCAGCTTGGCCAGTTCGTGGTTGGCGCGCACCCTGGCGAGCAGTTCCTGGGACGGGAACGGCTTGGTGATGTAGTCGTCGGCACCGGCCGCCAGGCCCTCCGATGTCGCCGCCGTGCCGTGACGTGCGGTCAACACGATGATCGGCAGACGGTCGTTGCGGGAGGAATGCCGCAGCTGCTCGACGAGGTGCAGCCCGCTACGTCCGGGCAGCATCACGTCGGTGATCACCAGATCCACCGCGCCGTCCGTCAGATCCATGGCGGCAAGGGCTGTCTCGGCGTCCGGGACGCCCCGGACCGACCAGCCGTCGGAGGTCAGCAGGCGCGTCAGGTAAGCACGCAGATCGCTGTCGTCCTCCACCAGCAGTACCCGGGGGAGCGCCGCACCGTCGTCGGTGGTGCCCGACTGTTCGGCGACGTCGCGCCCGGCGTCAACCGCCAGCGGCACGGTCACCGTGAACATGGTGCCATTTCCGTTGGTACTGACGAGGTCGATCTGCCCGAGGTGCGCATGGACGAGGTCGGCAACCAATGCCAGACCGATGCCGACACCTTCTGTGGCCTCGGCTCCGGCGCGGTAGAAGCGTTCGAAAACCCGCTGCTGCTGATCGGGGGAAATTCCGGATCCGGTGTCGCTGACCACCAACACAGCCTGCCCGTCCGCCGTGTCCAAGCGGATCCTGACGGCGCCCTGCTGGGTGTACTTCACCGCGTTGGACAGCAAGTTCGTGACGATCGTGGTCCACATCGCCCGGTCCACCCGCGCGGTCACCGGGGACGGCGGAAGATCGACGGTGAATTCCAGCCCGGCGTGTTCTGCCGTCGAACGGAACATGCTGGCCACGTCGGCCGTCAGCCCGGCCAGATCGGTGGGCTGTCGATCCGGGTTCAAGGTGCCGGCCTCGGCGCCGGCGAAGTCCAGCAGCGCATCCACCATCCCCCGCAATCGCTGCGCCGCCCGCACTGCAGCCTCGAGGTCGTCGCGTTCCGGCGAATCCTGGTTTCCGGCGGCGGCAAGGAGATCCTGCAGCGGCGCCAGCAACAACGTCAGCGGGGTGCGCAGTTCGTGACTGACGTTCTGGAAGAACTCCATCTTCGCGCGGTCGAGATCAGCCAGCAGTTGCGCGCGGACCCGCTCGCCCTCGTAGGCGACGGTGTCGGTGAGGGCCACGCTGATCTGCCGGCCGATCAGCGTGAAGAACGACCGATACTCGCCGTCGAGCCTGCGGTACGGGTTCACTCCGAGCACCAGCGCGCCGATCGGCCCGGCACGTCCACTGATCGTCAACGGCACGACCACTGCCGTATCCGGGGTCGACGGGCCCAACGGACCGGGCAGCAGCGCGTCGGGGAACTCGCGCAGGCCGGTGACTTCCTCGGTGTGGCCGGTCGCGATCACCCGGTCGACGACGCCGGCGGGCGATTCCGGACCCGTCTCGGTGATCCCCGGCAGGCAGGCATCGGCGCCAACCCATAGTCGGCGACGCGGCGGGTGGCGCCATCCTCCTCGCGGAGAAACGCGACCGCAAATGGCATTGTCTCGCGGGCGGTCCGCAGCACCTGCAACGCCGCCCGGCAGGTCTCGGACGTCCGGCCCGCCTCCGCGATCGACAACCCGCCGAGCTCGCGCACCACCCGCATCCGGCGCTCGTACAGCACCTTGGCGGTGGTTTCCGTCGACACGGTCAACATGCCGGCCGTGCTGCCGTCGACATCGACGATCGGGCTGTGCGAGTAGGTGAAGTAGACGTCCTCGGGGTACCCGTTGCGCTCCATGAGCAATTGCTCGTCGTCGGCACGCAGTCCGGCCCTCCTGGGTGACCTGGTGCATGCGGCCGCCGACCCGGTCCCACGCCTCCGCCCAGGTGCTCCGGGCCGGTGCGCCCAGGGCGGCCGGGTGCTTGCCGCCGATCGCTGCCGCGTATGCGTCGTTGTACAGGGCGACCAGCTCAGGTCCCCAATGGATCAGGATCGGGAACCCGGAGTTCAGGCAGTTCTGCACCATGGTCCGCAGCACCGGCGACCAGCCGTGCGGATCACCCAGGGGTGTCGCCGACCAGTCCTTCTCCCGGAACAGCGCGCGCAACTCACCTGGCCCGGCGAACGCCGACAGCACGGGATCCGGGACGGTCATCCATCGATCCCTCCTGATACTGAGCGACTTGAGCTGGGCGGCCCCATTCTAGGTGGCTGGTGTCGAACGACCGCATTTGGAGGCCACGCGCAAACCCGACAAATCGCGTGGCGCGGAGATGGCCACAC
>JGI20181J14860_1000024_pt1 | contig 22800 bp, 20 predicted proteins | sample NGESurdeep072012_5_FD_14860 | JGI IMG/M metagenome (IMG submission 14860) | reverse complement strand
CAACCTCTTGCGGGGACTTTCCGCGCAACGCCCGCGCTGCCAGCCATCGCTGCGGCGGCCAGCGGCATCCGTCCAGCACCCGCTGCCTGGGGTCCATCGCCGCCAGCACCGCGGGTGGCACCTCGGCGTCGATATAGCTGGCATTGTCACGAGCACGGAACACCGGGTCGAACCCGATCGCATACAGATCCACGACATCGCTGGTGTGCCCGGCGGCGGTGCGGCGGTCAACCCGGCCGTGAATCTTTCCAGCGCGGAGTGACAAAACGACCGCGGTTCGTGGTGTGCATAGACCGTCAATACCTTCATGTCAGCCTCCGCTGGCCTTCGTCGATCCCACGGAATACCGCCGCTGCCCTGAACGGTGTGGTGGGGGTCATGGTGGTCAGGCCCCGGCGGGGAGGAGTTCGCCGATGAGGGTCTGCACTCGGCCGCGGATGTCGTCGCGGACCCGGCGGACGGTGTCGATGCCTTTCCCTGCCGGGTCATCGAGTTCCCAGTCCTCGTAGCGTTTGCCGGGGAAGATCGGGCAGGCGTCGCCGCAGCCCATGGTGATGACCACGTCGGAGGCTTTGACGGATTCGGTGGTGAGGATCTTCGGGGTTTGGGTGGAGATGTCGATGCCCTCCTCGGCCATGGCCTGGATCGCGACGGGGTTGACCTGGTCACCGGGCATGGACCCGGCGGAGTGGACGTCGATTCGTCCGTCGGTGAGGGCGGTGAGGTAGCCGGCAGCGATTTGTGAGCGGCCTGCGTTGTGGACGCAGACGAACAACACGGTGGGCTTGTGCAGTGTTTCAGTCACGATGAGGATTCTCCTTCTCAGGTCAGTGAGTGTTTTGCAGGGGAACAGGTGTAGCCGCTTCGCGGGTGGCGGTCCAGGCTTGGCCGGCGATTTGAACGGCGTCCCAGGGGCTGCCCAGCGGTGGCGTGTAGGACAGGTCCAGGTCGCTGACCTGGTCGACGGTCATTTCGTTGAACAGTGCGGCGGCGTAGGTGTCGACTCGTTTGGAGATCTCCGCGCCGAGGCGCCCGATCAGTTGGGCGCCAAGGAGCCGGCCGCTGGTGTGGTCACCGGTGACGGACAGGGTGATGGGGGTTGCGCCCGGGTAGTAGGCCTTGTGGTCGTCGGTGGTGGTGGCGGTGACCGGTTCCCAGCCGTGTCCGGCGGACCGGGCTTCCTGGTCACGCAGCCCGGTCCGGGCGGCGACCAGGTCGAAGACCTTCACGACTTGGGTGCCGAGGCTGCCGGCGAACTCGCGGTGCCCACCGACCGCGTTTTCACCGGCCACGCGGCCCTGTTTGTGCGCGGTGGTCCCCAGCGGTAGCCAGACCTGGCCGAGCAGCCGATGGTGGGTGACGACGCAGTCCCCGGCGGCGAAGACACCGGGCAGGGTGGTCCGCATCTGCTCGTCCACGGTGATGGCACCCTTGACGCCGAGGGCGGCGCCGGCCGCCGCGGCCAGTGTGGTGTCGGGGCGAACCCCGACGACGACCAGGACCAGGTCCGCTGTTCGGGTGAGTTGGCCGGTGGGCCCGCTGGCCTCGACCTGGAGAGCGCCGGTGGGGTGGCGGGAGATTCGATTGACCGTGGTGGATGTTGCCACCTGCACTCCGTTGGTTTCCAGTTCGGTGTGCACGAGCCGGCCGAGGTGCGGATCAACGGTAGGGAGCACCTCGGGGAGGGCTTCGATCTGGGTGACCTGGAGGCCGAGGGTCGTCAGGCTTTCGGCCATTTCCAGGCCGATGTATCCGGCGCCGATGACCACCGCCGTCTTCGGTTGACGTGTTCTGATTGATTCGGCGACCGCGAAGGTGTCACCCATCGAATGCAGCAGATGCACCCCGTCGCCCGGGCCCAACGCGTCCGGCCCGGTCAGGCCCGTGATCGGGGGCCGGGCGGACACCGCCCCGGTTCCGATGACCAGGGCGTCAAAGGGCAGTTCCGAGGTGCCGCCGCCCGGGTTCTGCACGATGAGCCGGCGGCCGGTGACGTCGATGTCTGTGGCCAGGGTGTTCAGCCGCAGGGCCATGCCGGTGGCTTCCAGGTCGGCGGCGGTGCGGTGAGCGAGGTTCTGCCAGCGCCCCACCTCCCCGGACAGGTAGTACGGGATCCCGCAGATCGAGAAGTTGGGGAACGCGTCCGCGACGACCACGGTCACGTCCCAGCCCGGGTCAAGCGCTCGAGCGCGCAGGGCCGCCGCGATGCCCGCGTCGCTGCCGCCGACGGCGATCAGATGTTTTCCAGACACGGCGTTCAGTGCTCCCTATTCGACGAGGCCTCGGCGGCAGCGCCCGCGGAGTCATGCCCAGCAAATGCCATGTCCGGGTGAGTGTTGCTGAGCGGGAACAGTGCGACGACAAGACCCACACAGATGGCGGCTCCGATGATCTGCGCGCCGACGTAGAGCGGAACCGACGAAGGCGCGATCCCGGCGAAGGTGTCGGAGAAGATCCGGCCAACCGTCACAGCGGGGTTCGCGAACGAGGTCGAGGAGGCGAACCAGTAGGCGGCGCCGATGTAGGCGCCGACCGCCGCCGCGGACAGCGCGTGCCGCCCGGTCCGGGCCAGCAGGAAGATCAACGCAACAAGACCGGCTGTGGCGACGATCTCGCCGATACCGTGCCCGCTCGTCGCCCGCTCGGTGCCCGACATCTGCACCGCCGGGAGATCGAACATCACATTCGCCAGGACCGCGCCAGCGATGCCACCGACAACCTGCGCGACCAGATAGGGACCGACAGACGAACCGGGAAGCCCCGTCCCGCTGGGGCGGCCCAGCAACCAGTCCGCGACAGTGACGACCGGGTTGAAATGCGCACCCGACACCGGGCCGAACATCAAGATCAACACCGCCAACCCGAACACCGTCGCGGTGCTGTTCTGCAGCAACTGCAGCCCCGTGTCCTGCGGTGAGAGCCGCTCCGCGGCGATCCCGGACCCCACCACCACGGTCACCAGCAGACCCGTGCCGATGGCCTCGGCGAGCAACCGGCGCATCAGCCCGGCGGGATCATCCTTGACTCTTGTCATATCTCAAGTATAGTTGACTCAACAGCGGTGGAGGCAAACTGATGGTGACGGTGCAGCGACGGGCGAGTGTCCATGCCGCGTTGGGTGAACCGGTCCGCCTGGCGATCGTGGACCTACTCGGCCCTGGCGACGCGTCACCCGGCGAGCTGGCCGAGGCCGTCGGGCTGGGCAGCAACCTGCTGGCTCATCACCTCAAGGTCCTGGAAGAGGCCGGGGTGATCCGCCGGGTCCGGTCTGAGGGTGACCGTCGGCGCAGCTATGTGCAGCTGTGCCTGGACGACCCGATCGTGTGGGCAGCCGCCCAAGCCGGCCTCAGTGATCGACTGCCGGCGGCTGCAGTGCCGCGGGTGGTGTTCGTGTGCACCGCGAACTCGGCCCGCTCGCAGTTGGCGGCGGCGCGGTGGAACGCGATCAGCCCGGTCCCGGCAGCCTCCGCCGGGACCCACCCCGCAGCCCGGGTGCACCCCCGGACGGTCGCCACCGGTCGGCGGCACGGGTTGCGGTTGGGTCGGGTGAAACCCGTTGGTATCGAACAGGTTCTCAGTGCTGGGGACCTGATCGTCGCGGTCTGCGACAACGTTCATGAGGAACTCGACCAGGGTCAGGCCCGGTTGCATTGGTCGATCCCGGACCCGGTCCGGGCGGACACGGACGAGGCCTTCGAGGCCGCGTATGCCGACATCACCCGCCGGGTGGAGCGGCTGGCCGCCGCAACGACTCCCGGCGATGGCGAACCCGGCGCTGCCGGCCGCCCCCGACAGCCCTAGAAACCACCCCGCCACCCTTTTGGAGGAAGCAATGGGCACCACACCGACGTGGAACACGCTGACGCTGGACGAGTCGCTGGCATTGCGACGCGCTGCGACCCGGCTGGCGACCGACTTCGACGGGGTCTTCGGGCAGGAAACGATCGAACGTTTCCTGCATTCCTCGTTCGATCAGTTCGCGCAGCGGGCCACCGTGGTGAAGTTCCTGCCGCTGATGGCCGAGCGGTTCGCCCGGCAACGCCTCCGGGCGCTGGCCAAGGTCGAGGGCCTGCGCGATGACGGCAAACCCACCGTGCTGTTCCTGTGTGTTCACAACGCCGGCCGGTCACAGATGGCGATGGGCTTCTTCACCGCGCTGGCCGGCGACCTAGCGGTCGCCTGGTCCGGCGGCTCCGAACCCGGCATCGAAGTCAACCCGGCCGCGATCGCAGCGATGGCCGAACGTGGCATCGACATCTCCACCGAGTTCCCAAAACCGTGGACCGATGAGACCGTCCGGGCAGCAGACGTCGTGATCACCATGGGGTGCGGCGACGCCTGCCCGATCTTCCCCGGGAAACGTTACGAAGAATGGGTTCTCGACGACCCCGCAGGGTCGGACGTCGAAGGGGTGCGGCCGATCCGGGACGAGATCGAACGCCGTGTCCGGAATCTGCTCGATGAACTCAAACTGCCCGCGGCCGCGCTCAGCGGGGGAACCCGACGCTGAGGTAATGGGTCAGGCGCCGATCCCGGTCACGACGACAACTCCGTTGCCGCAACACCGCCCGGCTTGACTGCCCGGACGATGGCTCCGTGCATCCCGGGAGCGGCCTCGTGGGTGAACACCACTTCCGGATCGGTGAAGCCCGCCGCGGTCAGGCCGGCGAGGTACTCGGACCGGGACAGGGCGCCGGCGACGCACCCGACGTAGGAGCCCCGTTCGGCCCGGTCCGCCGGGGACAGGTCGTCCTCGGCCACGACGTCGGAGATGCCCAGCCGCCCACCCGGGGTCAGCACCCGGAACATCTCGGCGATCACCGCGGACTTGTCGGTGGACAGGTTGATCACACAGTTGGAGATCACCACGTCGATCGAGGCATCTGGCAGTGGAATGTCCTCGATCTGGCCCTTCACGAACTCGACGTTGGTGGCGCCGGCCTTGGCCGCGTTCGCCCGGGCCAGGGTCAGCATCTCCTCGGTCATGTCCAGGCCGTAGGCGAACCCGGTCGGCCCCACCCGACGCGCGGACAGCAACACATCGATCCCGCCGCCGGACCCGAGGTCCAGCACCCGATCCCCTTCCCGTAGCTCAGCCACGGCGAGCGGGTTGCCGCAACCCAGGGACGCCAGCACCGCTTCCTCGGGCAACCCGTCGGTCTCCCCCGGGGTGTAGAGGGCCGCACCGAAGATGTCCCCCTCATCGGCGTCACTGATCGCCGACAGCGCATCCGACGGACCGCAACAACCGGCCTGCGGCCCGTCCGACGGCCCGCAACAGCTCGCCGCCGACCCCGACACCACCGCCAGCGCCGCCGCGGCATACCGGTCCCGGACGTGCTCCCGAATCTCCTGATCCGAACTGGTCATCGCCAACCCCTTCACATAGACGAACATCAATGTTCCACCAATGGTGACCCAGACATCGACGTCTGTCAATACGTCGGGCATACTGGATCCATGACCCGATCCGCGACCCTGCCGCTCGCCGACGTCGCCTGCTGTGTCCCGCTGGTCCGACAGCCGCTGACCGCCGTCGCGGCAACGGATCTCGCCCGGACGTTGAAGGCGATCGCGGACCCGGCCAGGCTGCGGTTGCTGTCGCTGATCGCCGCCCACGACGGCGGTGAGGCGTGCGTCTGCGACCTCACCGAACCCCTCGGTCTGACTCAGCCCACCGTGTCCCATCACCTGAAGGTGCTCGTCGACGCCGGCTTGCTGACCCGCGACAAACGCGGCGTGTGGGCCTACTTCACCCTCGTCCCCGGTGCGCTGGACTCGCTGGCCGACGCACTGAGCAGCAGCGAACGGGTGAGATAAGCCCGGTCGTTGGACCCTGCCTGCGCGCCCGCTGCTGGCTGCGGGAGATCCTCAGCTGTGGCGAACGGATCCGAGATCACCGACCCGCGAGAGCCGGGCGCGGTGCGCCGAGTTCGGACAGGGCGGTGATGCCGACCGGTTCCCGATGCTGAACCGGCACCAAGGCGAGTCGGTGCGCGTGCTGGTCACGGATCCGGCCCATCTGCTCCAACTCGTGGGCGGCGCGTCGCCGCAGCAGCGGCGACGACGTTTCCGCGGCCGCGAGGCTGTTGTTGATCACCCACGCCCACGGCTGGATGCCGGCCCGTTCCAGATCGGCCTGCAGCGCAGCCGCTTCCAGGACCGGGGTCGTCTCCGCCAGGGTCACGATGACCACCTTGGTCTGGGTGGGGTCCCGCAGCTGCATCATCGGTGTCGTGACATGCATGGTGGCCGGCAGGTGCCGGGTCGCGTCCCGGTGGTAGGCGCCGGTGGCGTCCAGCAGCAGCAGGGTGTGCCCGGTCGGCGCGGTGTCCATGATCACGAACGCGTGCCTGGCCTCCCGGATGATCCGCGAGAACGCCTGGAACACCGCGATTTCCTCGGTGCACGGAGAGCGCAGGTCCTCCAGCAGTGCGGCGCGGCCCTGGGCATCCAGGTTCGCACCCTTGGTGGCCATGACGTGGTCGCTGTAGCGGGCGATCTCGACCCGCGGATCGATCCGGCTGACCTTCAGGGTGTCCAGCGACCCGGCCAGGGTGTCCGTCAGGTGGGCCGCGGGATCGGACGTCGTCAAGTGCACCGGCAGTCCGCGTTCGGCCAATGCCACCGCCACCGCGGCGGCGATCGTGGTCTTGCCGACCCCACCCTTGCCCATCATCATCACCAGCCCGTCGCCGGCGGCGGCGATGTCGTCGACCAGCGTGGACAGCCGGGGCAGGTCGTACGCCTCGACAGACCGGGCGTCGTGGCCTCCGGGGGGTGCGGTGTCGCGGTCCAGCAGCCTGCTCAGCGCATCGATGCCCATCAGCTCCTGCCCGCGGAGGGTCACCTGGTCCACCGGCAGCACCTTGAGGGCGTCGGGCATCAAGGCCAGGGCGGCCTGCTCACGGCGGCGTAGGGATGCTGCGAGATCGTCGACCGCTGCCTCGGTCTCGGGCATCAGCCCGTTGATGACGAGGTACTGCCGGGCCAATCCGATGGCCGCGAGTTCCTCGTGGGTGCGGGCAGCCTCGTCCAGGGCGCCCGTGTTGGCCCTGGCGACCAGCACCAGACGTGTCCGGGCGGGGTCGGACAGCTTGGTGACGGCGTCGGCGTACCGCTGCCGTTGCTTCTCCAACCCGGCCAATGGTCCCAGGCAGGATGACCCCTCGGGGTTGGAGTCGATGAAGCCGCTCCAGGCGCCGGGCAGCTGCAGCAACCGGATGGTGTGCCCGGTCGGCGCGGTGTCGAAGATGATGTGCTCGTACTCGCCGACCAGGGATGGGTCGGTGAGCAGGGCGGTGAACTCGTCGAACGCGGCGATCTCGGTGGTGCACGCCCCGGACAGCTGCTCCTCGATGCCTGCCACCACGTCCAGGGGCAGCACCCCGCGGACAGGGCCGACGATGCGGTCCCGATAGGCTTGCGCCGCTGCTTGCGGGTCGATCTCCAACGCGGCCAGCCCGGTCACCCCGGTGATCGGGGTGATGGTGTTCCCGATGGGCTGGGCGAAGACCTGGGCGACGTTGGATGCCGGGTCGGTGCTGACCAGCAACACCCGCTGTCCCTGCCTGGCCAGCCGGATCGCCACCGCGCAGGACAAGGAGGTCTTGCCGACTCCGCCCTTGCCGGTGAAGAACAGGAACCGGGGCGGGTCCTCGAGCAGATGCATGACGTGCCGTGCCTTTCGGAGATGTGGCGGATCGGGTCAGCAGTTGCCGCAGCCGGGCCCGCACCCTTCACTCGCGGCAGTGTCCTTCGAGACGATGTCCAGCGAGATCGAGGCAGTGGGTGGGAGTCCGGCCATGGAGGCCAGTTCCTGCCGGCTCGGGTAGCGCCCGGCCATCGCCGGCTCCCCGTCGACGAGCGTGACCGGCAAAGCGGCCGACCCCTGGGCTTGGAGCAGCTCCGCGACCACCGGGCTGCCGGCGAAGTCCTCGGGTTGCTGCGCGAGGTTGTGCCGTTCGATGCTGGCGCCGCGGCCCTCCGCCCATCGCACCAGGCCGGAGAAGTCGACCAGGTCCTGATCCACCTCGGCCCCGCAGACGCCCGTGCTGCAGCACAGGGCCGGGTCGTAGACGTCGATCTTGCTCATATCGTTCCTTCCATTCGGGTGGGGCTCACAGGTCGCCGGCGAGCCCGGCTGCTCTGAATCAGCTTGACCTGCTACAGATCTCGCGGAACCACGGGATGCGGATCTCCCGCTTCGAGGTTGTCCTCAGCTGGTCTGCCTATCCCGCCGGTCGCGCGCCGCAGGGTCGTCGTCACGCGGCCACTGACGAGAACCGGCGCCTATACCAACGGCGGTCAGCACGCCAGCGGCGGCTTCCACGGCCCCCGGGACGAGACTGAAGTGGGCCCACTTCCCGCGCTGCTCACGATCGAGAATCCCGGCGTCGACGAGGACCTTCAGGTGGTGAGAGACGGTGGGCTGGGTGAGGCCGACAGGGTCGGTGAGGTCGCACACGCAGGCTTGGCCCCCCGGAGCCGCGGCGACCAGGGACACCAGACGCAGCCTGGTCGGTTCGGCCAACGCCCTGAGTACACCGGCCAGACGCTCCGCCGATTCGACGTCCATGCCGACCCCGCCCGCCGGCGCGCAGCACGCTGCGGTACCCGCGATCGGCGTCCCTGCGCGTTCCTCGGTGGTGATGCTCACGCCTCCCACAATGCCACACGTATAGATGACTATCGATCTATGGGAGCTTTGTCACAAGCGGCGCCCAAACGAACTCGAAGCCTCGTCGGCTGCTGCAGCGGCCAGCCGATTGGCAGCCGATCGCTGCGGGAACGACGCTGTCGACAACCGCGAACCCGCTCCAGGTGCACACCGCCATGTCAACGGAAGCGGGCTGTTTTCAGCGCACGGCCAGCATTGCCACGGTCCCAGGAACCCATGCAACTGGCACGGTTGGACACGCTCGGTGTGTCGCCATGGGCGGATCTGGCCGAACGGACCCATTGGGTGCGGATCAGGCCCAACTCGGTGACCGGCCGGCAGATTGTCCACCCACCCGCTGATCACTGCACGCCGTGACAACCGTTTCGGCAACCCCTATCGCGCCACCGTGCCTTTCCACCAGGTAACACGCCGTCGGCCCTCGGGGCCTCCACCGGTCAGGCGTCGGCCGAGATCATTCGCCCGTGCTGTTGATATTCGTGATCAACAGCACCGCCTAGCATGATCCATCAGGGCCCTCGATTCCGACTCTGGCGGACTGCGTCTGGCCGCGAAGCCGGACGGCACGCGCGGGCCGACAGTAAGGGCTCCGCACCCAGCGACCGTCGTACCTGCACGGACGACACCAACGGCCAAGTCCGCGACCGGCGCCGGTTGCACCCGACCCCGCGTCAGCGGTGGCCCCCGGGAATGCGAAGCTGGCAGCGGTCAGAGGCATCTCACGTTGGCAGCGTGGTCGCACCACCACCGGACGATCACGCCCCGGAGCAGAAGGCGGCTCGAATGCCCGGTCCCGCCGGGGTACCCACCGGCCGGGTTCCAGGAACGAGCCCTCGGTCCGCCGCCGTCCCCGTCCGGCGGACCCTGGCGCGGCAGCACGCCACCTGCAACCCGGCGTGCGGCGTCCCGTCCCCACGGACCATCGGGGCCGCTACGGGTCATCTTGGGGTCGGTGGCGTTGACGATTGCCCCCATGAGGCGCCGCCATCGGGATTCTCCGTTAAGGTCAAGGGGTTACGCGGGTCGCCGAGTTCAGACCACGTCGACGTCCCGCCTGGACCTGTACGGCTCGCACCAGGAGAGATCGGCAAGCCGGCCACGGAGACCCCAGGGCCGCCGACCAGGTCGCGATACTCGCGTCGTCGCTTACCGTGTCAGGCGCCCGGACCGATCTCACAACCCCCTTTGCAGCCCGGAAGATGCGTGAGACAGTGTCCTCGCCCACGGTGCCGGAATTCGGGCCCAACGATTGGTTCCTCCAGGAGAGGTATCAGGCATTCCTGGCCGACCCGGCCAGCGTGGACTCGATCTGGCGGGATTTCTTCGCTCACACCGAATCCAGCAGTGCTCACTCGAACCCGGCCGCGGGCCACGGCATCCACGCCACGACATCGACGATCAGCGCATCGGCCTTGCCGCCACACCCGGGATCGTCGTCGGCCACCATCTCGGCGGCTTCCGCTGCCGCTGCCGTCTCCTCCGATTCACCGGCCCGCCCGGGACGGCCCGTCCGCCCGCCTCCACCACCTCCACCGATCCGCGCTACGTCGAACGCGCAGCTGCCCACCACCGGCGCCGGCGGCGGGAAGGATCGGGATGCGCCGCGGGCGACGACACTTCCGACTCGCCCGACGATCACCGCAACCCCCGACGACCTGATCGCGGTCAAGGCGGCGAAGGCGGCCAGGGCCGCCCAGGACGCGGAGGGTTCCGGCGAGACCAGCGCACCGTTGAAGGGTGCTGCGGCGACCGTGGTGAGGAACATGACGTCCTCGCTGGAGGTGCCGACGGCCACCTCGGTGCGGGCGGTGCCGGCGAAGCTGATGGCCGACAACCGGATTGTGATCAACAACTTCCTGAAGCGGAACCGCGGCGGGAAGATCTCCTTCACGCACCTGATCGGCTACGCCATCGTCCGGGCGATCGCCGATCACCCGAGCATGAACCGGCACTTCGCGGTGGTGGACGGCAAGCCGACGATCGTGACCCCGGCGCATGTCAACCTCGGCCTGGCGATCGACCTGCCGGGCAAGGGCGGCAGCCGCAATCTTGTCGTGGTGCCGATCAAGGGCGCCGAGACGATGAGCTTCACCCAGTTCTGGAGCGGCTACGAGCAGATCGTGCGCAAGGCCAGGGCCGGGTCGCTGACCGCGCAGGACTATGCGGGGACGACGATCTCGCTGACCAACCCGGGCGGCATCGGCACCAATCACTCGGTGCCGCGGTTGATGTCCGGGCAGAGCGCGATCATCGGCGTCGGCGCGTTGGAGTATCCCGCGGCCTTCCAGGGCGCCAGTACCCAGACGCTGTCCGACCTTGGCATTTCCAAGATCATCACGCTGACCTCCACCTACGACCACCGGGTGATCCAGGGCGCCGAATCGGGCGAGTTCCTGCGGCGCATCCACCAGCTGCTGATCGGCGAGGACGGCTTCTACGACGAGGTGTTCACCTCGCTGCGGCTGCCCTACGAGCCGGTGCGCTGGGTGCAGGACCTTGATCAGGGCCGGGTCGGGTCACACATCGACAAGACCGCCCGGGTGCTGGAGATCATCGACGCCTACCGCACCCGCGGTCACCTGATGGCCGACACCGACCCGTTGAACTACCGGCAGCGCCGGCACCCCGACCTTGACGTGCTCTCCCATGGATTGACCCTGTGGGACCTGGACCGGGAGTTCCCGGTCGGCGGGTTCAACGACCAGCAGTTCATGAAGCTGCGTGACGTGCTGGGCGTGCTGCGCGATTCCTACTGCCGCACCGTCGGGGTGGAGTACATGCACATCATGGATCCGGCGCAGCGGCGCTGGATCCAGCAGCGCGTCGAGGTCAAGCACGAGAAGCCTCCGGTGGAGGAGCAGAAGTACATCCTGGGCCGGCTGAACAGCGCCGAGGCGTTCGAGACGTTCCTGCAGACCAAGTACATCGGGCAGAAGCGGTTCTCGCTGGAGGGCGGTGAGACCGTCATCGCGCTGCTGGATGCGGCGCTGAACAAGGCGACCGAGTACGGCATGGACGAGGTCGTCATCGGCATGGCGCACCGCGGCCGGCTGAACGTGCTGGCCAACATCATCGGCAAGCCCTACTCGCAGATCTTCCGCGAGTTCGAGGGCAACATGGACCCGGGCCAGGCGCACGGCTCCGGTGACGTCAAATACCACCTGGGCGCCGAGGGCAAGTACATCCGCCCGTTCGGCGAGGGCCAGGTCGACGTCACGCTGGTGGCCAACCCGTCGCACCTCGAGGTGGTCGACCCGGTACTGGAGGGCGTGGCCCGCGCCAAGCAGGACATGCTGAACCTGGGCGAGCAGGGCTACACGGTGATGCCGCTCGCGCTGCACGGCGACGCCGCGTTCGCCGGTCAGGGCGTGGTCGCCGAGACACTCAACCTGTCGCTGCTGCGCGGCTACCGCACCGGCGGCACCATGCACGTGATCATCAACAACCAGGTCGGTTTCACCACCGCCCCGGAGGCCTCCCGGTCCAGCGAGTACTGCACCGACGTCGCCAAGATGATCCAGGCGCCGATCTTCCACGTGAACGGCGACGATCCCGAGGCCGCCGTGTGGGTGGCCCGGCTGGCCGTGGAATACCGGCAGACCTTCGGCCGCGACGTCGTCATCGACATGGTGTGCTACCGGCGCCGTGGGCACAACGAGGGTGACGACCCGTCGATGACCAACCCGCTGATGTACCAGATCATCGACGGCAAGCGGTCCGTGCGCAGGATCTACACCGAGGCGTTGATCGGCCGCGGCGACCTGTCCGGCGCGGACGCCGAAGAGGCGTTGCGGGACTACCACACCCAACTGGAACGGGTCTTCAACGAGGTCCGGGACCTGGAGAAGTCTCCCCCCGCGCCGTCCCCGTCGGTGGAGGCCGAGCAGCCGATCCCGCCGAAGGTGGAAACCAAGATCAGTGAGGCGGTGCTGCAGCGGATCGCCGACTCGGCCGTGCAATTCCCGCCCGGATTCACCCCGCACCCGAGGGTCAAGACCGTGCTGGACCGGCGCGTGGAGATGTCCAGAAACGGCGGGATCGACTGGTCGTTCGGCGAGCTGATCGCGCTCGGCTCGATCGCGATGGAGGGCCGGCTCGTCCGGCTGTCCGGTCAGGACACCCGGCGCGGCACCTTCGTACAGCGCCACTCGGTGCTGATCGACCACAAGACTGGAGCGGAATTCCTTCCGCTGCAACACCTTTCCGACGATCAGGCGCGGGTGCTGATCTACGACTCCGCGCTCTCGGAGTACGCCGCGCTCGGCTTCGAGTACGGCTACTCGGTGTCCAACCGCGAGGCGCTGGTGCTGTGGGAGGCGCAGTTCGGCGACTTCGTCAACGGCGCGCAGTCGGTGATCGACGAGTACCTGTCCTCCGGTGAGGCCAAGTGGGGCCAGCAGTCCGGCGTCGTGCTGTTGCTCCCGCACGCCCATGAGGGGCAGGGCCCGGACCACACGTCCGGCCGGATCGAGCGCTTCCTGCAACTGTGCGCGGAGGGCTCGATGACGGTGGCGGTGCCGTCCACTCCGGCGAACTACTTCCACCTGCTGCGCCGGCACGTGCTGGACGGGGTGCACCGCCCGATGGTGGTGTTCACCCCGAAGTCGATGCTGCGGAACAAGGCAGCCGTGTCGTCGGTGGCCGACTTCACCGACGGCAAGTTCGAGTCCGTGATCGCCGACCACACCGTCGAGGCCTCCGGGGTGCGGACCGTGCTGCTCACCAGCGGCAAGCTCTACTACGAGCTGGACAACTACCGCAGGGCACACAACATCACCGACGTCGCGGTCGTCCGGCTCGAGCAGATCTACCCGGTCCCCAGGCGGAAGCTCTCGCACGTGCTGGAGGCCTATCCGGAGGTCACCGACATCCGCTGGGTGCAGGAGGAGCCGGCCAACCAGGGCTCCTGGACATTCCTGGCGCTGGCGTTGCCGGAGATGATCCCCAGGCTGCACGGGATCAAGCGGGTGTCCCGGCGCGCGATGGCGGCGCCGTCGGCGGGGTCGGCACGGGTGCACGAGGTGGAGCAGGCAGCGGTCATCACCGCCGCGTTCGCGCACTGAGCCGGGGGCCGTCGCTCGCCGATCCCGGGACCGATGTTGACCGGCGTCACCNACGGTTTTTCCCCGNCGTTGGCGTCACCGGAGGTCGGCCGCCGGTTCGGCGTCCGGATCGCGGTCGGCCCGCTGGCCCCATGCGGTGATCAGTGGCGCCGTGGCCAGTACCATGCGCCCGGTCGCGATGTTCGCCAAGTGCTCGGCGATCTCCGCGTCGGTGGCCAGGCCGGCGGCCACCAGCAGGTGCCGGACCTGCAGCACGGTGGCGCGTTCCAGCATGGCGCATGCCGGCCCGGTCATCGGGAAGTAAGCGTCCGCCGAGACAGCACGCAGCTCAACCTCCCGGAGCCGGCGAGGCAACGTTCGGCCGAACCGGAGGTCCGCGCCACGCTCGGCCAGTAGCGAGCGGAACCCGCGCCGGAGGCGATTGCCGAGCACCTCGGCGGGTCCCGATTCCTCCGGACACAACAAGGGCTGCAAGCCCGGGTCGGCATCCTCCAGGACCAGCCATCCGCCGGGCCGCAGCGCCCGGGCCATCGCCGCCAGGGCTTCGGCGCGGCGCGGCACGTGCGTGAGCACCAGCCGCGCATGGATCAAGTCGAAGCTTCCGGGCGGCTCGTCCGCGGCAACGTCGTGTTGGAGCACCTCGAAGCCGCCATGTCCGGTCAGCCAACTGGTGTCGATGTCGGTGGCGAGAACGCGGCCTGCGGGGCCGACCCGNTCGGCCAGCCACGCCGGTAGATCCGGCCCGCCCGCGCCGACCTCCCAGCAGTGCCAGCCCGCACCCAGCCCGGTCGCCGAGAGGTGGCAACGCGTCCACGGGTCGAACAGCTCGGCCAGCGCCCGGAACCGAATGCCGGCATCGGTCTGCGCGTTGTCCAGCAGGTACTCCTCGTCGGCCACGGATTCATCGTCCCCGGTCGGGTGCAGGACCGGCGGCGCGCACCCGAACATCGGGATGGGACATCGGCATCGAGGGCATCGCGGCCGATGACACCCGCCGTTCGACGATCCGGGCCGAAGCATGGTCGGCGAAGAAGATCAGCGGCCGGCCGCGGAGACAGCCGGCAGTGGGACGAAGTCCGGCACCACCGAGCAGGGCCGGGCCGCCAGCCGACCGGTGCGATACTGGCTGCGCCGACCAACGGGGTCGGCGCGACCGGCGGCAGAGGGACGGACACGATGACGGGTTCCTGGAGCAAGTGGCTCAGGATCCCCAGCTTGGCCGACCGGTTGCGCGCCCAGGGCGTGCGGGAGGACGTCATCGCGGCCGCCACGCGGACGGCGTTCGGCCGGCAGACCGATCGGGCACTGCCCGCGCTCAACGAGGTCCTGACCAAGTCCGAAGGCGTCATCCAGCTGGTCGAGGGCCGCCACCACGGCACCTACGGCTTGCTGGTTCTCACCTCCCGCCGGTTGGTGTTCCTGCCCGCCGAATCGGCGCGCGACGGCCAGGCGGTCGCGGTCGACCTTTCCGACGTGCTGACCGTCGACTGGCAGATTCATCGCGGCCTCGGGGTCGTCGAGGTGACAACCGGATCCGGTCCGTTCATGGTGGACAAGATCCTGGGCAACCAGGCGGAGTCGATCACCACCGGAACCCGGCAGGCGATGTCACCGCCGCCGGACGGGCCGGCGGCCCACCGCGACCCGCTGGAGCAACTGGCGGAGTTGCGGGCCATGCACGACGCCGGGCTGATCGGAGATGCCGAGTTCCAGGCGCGCAAGCATGACCTGTTCGGGCAGATCTGAGGGAGTCATCGGGGTTCCGATAGAGTGAACGGTTGACGGGTCAACCGTCTACGTTTCGCACCGGAAGGAACAACCGTGCAGATCGAGGTCTTCTCCGATGTGGTGTGCCCGTGGTGCTACATCGGCAAACGCCGCCTCGAGGAAGCACTCGCCGGGTTCGACCACACCGACCAGGTGACGGTCACCTACCGCTCGTTCCAGCTCGACCCGTCCAGCCCGGACACCTCCGAACTCGGACTCGACGACATGCTGGCGCACAAGTACGGCCGCAGCATCGAACAGGGCAGGGCCATGAACGACCACGTCAGCACCATCGCGGCGAGCGTGGGGCTCGATTTCCGGCTGGACATCGCGCGGCCGGCGAACACCTTTCGTGCCCACCGGCTGATCCATCACGCCGCGGATCACGGCCTGGCCAACGGACTGACCGAAAGGTTGATGCGCGGCTACTTCTGCGAAGGTGTGCGGGTCGGCGAACGCGAGGACCTGCTGCGACTGGCCGTCGCAGTCGGCCTGGACGAAGCCGAGGCGGCGGCCGTGCTGGGCTCCGAGGCCTATGCCGTCAACGTTCGCGCGGACATCGACCTGGCCCGGCGGTTCGGTGCGACCGGCGTTCCGTTCTTCGCCTTCGACCGCAAGTACGGCATCTCCGGCGCGCAGGACGCGGCGGTGTTCACCGAGGTGCTGGCGACCGCGTGGGCCGACGCGCATCCGCTGATCACGGTCGGAGCCAGTGCGGAATCCTGCGACGACGACGCGCGCGCGCTGCCCGAGCGGGGCCGACACCGTCCCGGTAGGGACGTTCGGCACTGACGTCGATAGGTGCGCGGCCGCACGATCGAAGGACGGGCCAGCCCATGCCGGTCGGATTCGCCGGCCGCGTGCGCCGCCTGCCCGTCACGCGGGAATCGAGGTAGCAGCAATGATGCGATACGGCAACGCGGGTGGCTGGATGTGGGCATTCGGTGGGGCGATCATGCTCGGCGTGCTGGTGCTGATCGTGGTCGCGGTGTGGGCGATGATCACCGTCACCAAACATCGCGCTCAAGTCGGCGGTGAGCCGATCACGGGGCTGGATTCCGCCGGCGGCGCCCGGACCCGGCAGATCTTGGATGAACGGTATGCCCGTGGCGAGCTGACCACCGAGGACTACACCGAGCGCGTGCACACACTCGGACTTTGACGATCTCGGCCCGAGAGCGTCAGTCCTGCCGACCCGGATCACGTCACCGAAACGCGGATGCCGGAGCCCGGCCGGCGATCGCGAATCGACGTCCGTGCCCGGAACTCCCGACCCGGTGTGACGGCCGGGCCAGCAATGTCACAAGACGGCCCGGGTGCCGGCCGACGGTTCCCGAGGGCCCGCGACCGGGGTCGGGACGCTCACGCAAAATCGAGCACATTAGGCCGAATGAAGCCGCCCCCGGCACCACGAACACCCGTACGGGTGCTAACTGTTTAGCTCGGCTATCTGCTAATCTGCTAACAAGCGCAACGCCACGCCCGTGGCCGTTGGAAGCGCGTCGCACACGAGGCGAGGGGACCTATGAGCGCCGCAGAGAGATTGCGATCCGAACCGTCACGGCGCCGGGTGCTGATCGCCGATGACGATGCACTGATCCGGATGGACCTCGCCGAGATGCTCGTCGAAGAGGGCTTCGACGTGGTCGGTCAGGCCGGCGACGGCGAGTTGGCCGCAGCGCTGGCCGTGGAACTCCGACCCGACCTGGTGATCCTGGACGTGAAGATGCCCGTCAAGGACGGCATCGAGGTGGCCGCGGAGATTGCCGGGCAGCAGATCGCACCGGTCATCATCCTGACCGCCTACTCCGACCGTGAGCTGATCCAGCGGGCACTTGACGCCGGCGCGATGACCTATCTCGGCAAGCCTTTCTCCTCCGCGACCCTGCTGCCTGCCATCGAATTGGCGGCCGCCCGCTACGCCGAGGCCGTCGCGCTGCGCGCGGAGATCGCCGATGCGAACGAGCGCCTGCTGGCCCGCAAGGTCATCGACCGGGCGAAGGGCGTGCTGATGACCCAGGCCAAGATGACCGAGCCTCAGGCGTTCCGATGGTTGCAGCGAACCGCGATGGACCGCAGGACATCGATGGACTCGGTCGCCAGAGACGTGATCGAGCGACCGCTGGCCAGCGCCAGTTGATCACCCGACAGCTGATCACCCGCCAGTTGATCACTCGCCAGTTGATCACTTCAGGGCATCCAGGTATGTGCGAGGGAAAGGACACCGTCCGATGACGCTTCAGGAGACCCGAATCCAACAGGCCCTGCGGGAAGTGCCATCGGCAGGCTGGCTGGGCCGACGCGATCGCGCACTGCTGGTGCTCTCCCAGATGGCGGGCCTGTCGCAGGAGGACATCGCCCGATTGACCGCGGGCGACGTGGTGATCGCGGACGGGGTGGCCACCATCACGACTCCGACAGGTGTGATCCGTCTCGCGGCGGACGGCGACGGGCTGATCTGCGGCCCGTGCGCGCTGGCCCGCTGGTTGCACGTGCTGAACCTGACGGCGGTCTACTCCGACCGCTGCGTCATCGACTCGGTGATCGCCCGGGGCGCGCCGTTGTCCGCCAATTCCCCGCATCTGTGCGACGGCACGGCCGTGGCGTCCGACAGCACCGCGCAACTCCAGCTGCTGCCACCGATCGACCGCTGGGGACTGATCTCCGCGATCAGCGCGCCGCGTCCAGCGCGGGACAGCCGTCCATCCGGCGCTACCGGCCACGCCAAGCCCAGGCCGCACCGGAGCTCCGGCACCCGAAACGTGCTCGGCCGCTGAATCTCCAGCGCTGCCCGCCGTGTGCTGACCCACAGGTCCTCGTCGCCCGCCTGACGGCGCGGATCATCTTCACCAGCGCGCATCAACGTTGCGGTTGTGGGACTCGTGTGACGTGAGTCGCCAACTTCATCCGCGCGACGACGCGAATGCGCCAGCCAGGCGAATGAGCTACTCACGGGCGTGATCGCCGAATTTGGCGCGGCCAAGATCACTTTTCCTGTGACGATTGATTACCGCGCACAGAGTTTATCGCGTTCGATTGTCGTCTATACTCAAATCAATGAGTTCTGCAATGTGCTCCAGGTCACTGTATCGCATATGAAGGGTAGGCTAATGCACCCCCGGATAGTGCAGGGCGGCATGGGCATCGGTGTGTCCGGCTGGCACCTGGCCCGGAAGGTGAGTCTCGCCGGCGAACTCGGGACGGTGTCCGGCGCGGGGATCTGGCTGGTGATGGCGCGCCGACTGCAGGACGGCGATCAGGGCGGACACTACCGCCGGGCGCTGGCGGAGTTTCCCGACCAGGCAATGGCCCAGTCAATACTCAAGCGCTATTTCCTGCCGGACGGCAGGCAGGGCAAGAAGTATCGCGAAGTGCCGATCATGCGTTTGCGTCTGAAAAACGGCTCACAGCAGGGTCCGCTATCCGAGCATCTCGAGAATCTCATGGTGACGGCGGGATTCGCCGAAGTGTGGCTGGCCAAGGAAGGGCAACCCGGAGTTGTTGCCATCAATCTCCTGGAAAAGATCCAGCTCAGCCTGCTGCCGATCCTGTACGGAGCCATGATTGCGAGCGTCGACTACGTACTGATCGGCGCCGGTTTACCAGCGCAAATTCCCGAGGCCCTCGACCTTCTCGCACAGCATCGGCCGGCCCGGTATCTGATCACTGTGGAAGGCTCACAAAGCCACGACCAATTCGCCGCCACCTTCGACCCGAAGCGATTTTTGGTCGCCGCACCGTTGCACCGACCGTTCTTCTTCCCGATCATCAGCATTTCCCTGGTGGCAACGATTCTCGACCGGCGCAAGGGTGGTCGGATCGACGGTTGGATCATCGAGGGCCCGACGGCCGGCGGGCACAATGCACCGCCGCGGTCGAAGAAGCTCGGTCCCGACGGCGAGCCGGAATACGGGCCGAAAGACGAGGCCGATCTCGCCCAGATCAGCGCGCTGGGCCTGCCCTTCTACCTGGCCGGCTCGTACGGCGGCCCGGAGCAGCTGGCGAAGGCTCTCGAGCTGGGTGCCGTCGGCATTCAGGTGGGCAGTATTTTCGCGTTGAGTCGTGATGCCGGAATCCTTCCGGAAATCCGGAACGCAGTGCTTGATCAGTGGCGCGGCGGTGGTGTGACGGTGCGGACGAATCCCCGCAGCTCCCCCAGCGGTTACCCCTTCAAGGAAGTGGACCTGGCGGGCACGGTGACGGACGACAATGTAGTTCGCCAGCTCATCTGCGATATCGGGGCGCTGCGGACCCCGTATCGGCAGGACAACGGATTGCTGGGCTACCGGTGCCCGGCCGAACCGCTGGATGACTTCCTGACCAAGGGCGGCAAGATCGAGAAGACCGGGGGCGCCAGGTGCGTGTGCAACGGCCTGTTCGCCACCACCGGCTGCGGCCAGGTCCGCCCCGACGGGTCCTGCGAACCGGCGCTGGTTACGTTGGGCACCGACGTCCGTTTCCTGCACGACCTCGACCGCGACTACGGCGCGGAAGACGCGCTGGACTACCTGCGAACCCCGGTGTCCCACCCCTCCTGACCCGGTCACCCGGGCTTGGTTGGCCGTGCTCGCACCACGTTGACGTTCGGACCCGCACTACAGCCGGAAAAGTCGGCACAAACTGCCCGGGGTGCCTTCCGTTGGGCCGGGATTTCGCGGATCGCTGCTGTCCGAAAGGAACGCCCGCAACAGTGCTCAGCTGACGTTCGCGCGGAGCGCGGTCGCGTAAGTGCGGTGCGCCGGCACACATTGGAGAACGACATGTCGCACATGCTGCCAAATTAGGGATCACCAGTCGGACCCAGACCGCGGCGCTCGGCTCCCACGCCCGCGACCAGCGGCACGCAGCCCGGAATCGATGATCCCCGGCCGGCCTTCGAACACCAGAAACAACCGGCACCAGTCGTCTGCGGGTCGGGGCCCGCTGACGCCGTGCATTGTTCGGGGAATGGCGGCCCATTCACAGTGTCGTTCAGCACCGGACTCCGGGCCATGGGCGTGTCCCGGGTCCCACTTTTCCACTGCCAGGAAGGAGCAACATATTCCCCTTCACCCAAAGGCCGCTCACAGGAATCATGGCGACAGCGGCCTGGGACCCTCCTGCGATAACGCGTCCGGAGGCCGCACCAACCCAAAGCCCGTGCGCCATCGCATGGGCCCGGCGACCCGATGGCTGAATGGGTGACGCGGACAGTACCGGGGAACCAACACTAATGAGTGATCACCCCCGTGAATTAGGTGAACACCGCCACCGCATGTTGACAACCCCGAATGCCTCGGGTCAACTCATCAATGCTGAGAACACAGCCGCCTGGAAACGGTGCCGCCGCCAGCGCAAGTCGCGACACCGTGAGATCCCTCTCGACGTCCAGGGCAGTCGGTAACGAGGACAGTTGGCGAGCCCACAACCTATTGGCCCGCATTTGTGTCACCTTGCGTTTCCCGGATCGTCGGTAGGTTCGGTGTTGTCCCACGGGGGCGATCAGCGCCGAGCAGTCACCGGCACATGATCACAACGGGATCCACCGCACTCCACGCACGGCCCGTGTGTCGGGTCCATATCGCGCGCGGGACAGCTCACAGAGGGGGAGCCCTGCCATGGGAACAACCAGACCGGCCGGACCATGACTCTCACGGCCACCGAGGCCGCCATAGGCTTGCCGAACGGTGCCACCCACGGCGGTCTGACCGTGCGGTGGAGTGCCGACGACCGCCGGCAGATGTCGCCGACAATCTCGGCACAACGAGCCCGGCCACGGGCCACGGTGCGCCGGGTGCTGATCTACGACTCCCGGCCCGAAGCGCGCGCCGAGCTGACTCTCAGGATCACTGCCGCGGTTCCGGAGGTCAACGACATCACCTGCCCCGCCACGTCTGCGGACCTGATCGCGGCATTCGGTGGTCACCCGGCCGACCTGGTGTTCATCGGCGTGGAACACCAGGCCTGCAGTGCCGTCGACACGACCGCCCTGTTCCTGCGCCAGTGCCCGACCGCGACGGTGATCGTCTTCGGCGCGATCCTCGACATCCCCGCGCTGACCGCGGCCGTGGCCCGTGGAGCCGTCGGCCTGATGCTCTGGCACCCGTGGCACGACCACCCCCTGCAGCCACCGGCGCGCCCTCTCGTTCAACGCGGAACCCAGGATCACACAATGACCCGCGGCGAACGCGGAATCCTGCAGGGCATGAGCCGGGGGCTGTCCAACCGGGAGATCGGTGTGCAGCTGAACCTCTCCGAAGAGACCGTGAAGGCCAAAGCCCGTGTGCTGTACCGCAAACTCGGTGCCCGTGACCGCGCACATGCCGTCGCGCTCGCGCTTCGGCAACAACTCCTGTCCTGACCGGCCGCAGCCGCGGCGGTCCCACGGTCACCCACCTCGGCCGCCGATTCGACCCAGCACGAACCCGAGAGAACGCGCTGGGAGCGGATCCGGACGGCCGCATCTCCGGCGTCACCGACAGCGGTCGAGCACCAGACTGCGAACGCATTGACGATCAGCCACCCCGTACCGCCCCGAACCGGCGTATCGGCAACCTGGCAATCCCGTGAAACCGTGATTGCTGTGATCTTGTGAGTTCGCCGATCGCTCAGGCGCCCGATCGAGGGGTACCGGAAAAGAGCGGCACGCCCATCGCCTTTATCGAACGTGTGTGCGACACTCTGATCATGGCAATGAAGACGGTGGCATGTCGTGGGTGCGGAGCTCCGGCCACGGTGAACGTTCGCTCCCGGCCACGCGAGCACTACTGCTCGGAGGCCTGCAGGCCCACCTGCGACTATCCGGGCTGTAGTACGCCGGTGCCCGGCCTGGGTGGGCGGTGCTGGACGCACCGCAGCTACGACGTACCAGGCTGATCGCCGCCGAACCAATGCTGATCGGCGCTGATCAGCCAGCAGCCACCCGATCGGCGAATAACTCGAACGCCACCGCGTCGATGGCGAACCGGTAGCCCACCTCGCCGGCCAACGGCGCGGTTCCACCGCCTCAGCTTGCGATTAGACCTTGACCTTCCTGTTCTTGGCTTCGTCCATGATCAGCTGTGTGGCCTGTGCGGCGATCTTGCGCATCTGGGTGAGCAGGGCGCGTAGTCGTCGGTCGTTGGCGATCCATTCCTGGTAGAGGGCGGCCTCGGTGTCGCTGAGCCGACCCCCGACGTGCACACCATCAGCACCGACGACCGCTACGGCACCGCGCAGGTCACCGCCTGGCACGGCCTGCACCCCAAGCTCGGTCGCCGCGGCCACTGGATCGACCACGACCAACCGCCGATCGTGCCCGGCACCGTGATC
>JGI20181J14860_1000022_pt1 | contig 23087 bp, 32 predicted proteins | sample NGESurdeep072012_5_FD_14860 | JGI IMG/M metagenome (IMG submission 14860) | reverse complement strand
ATCACAGATGCCATCAACTTTGGGAGGCTGGAAATAGACGTTGTAAATCCGCCCACAGGTGGGACAAGAACGACGCCCGGTGATTCGCTGCAGTAGACGATTATACTCCACCACTAAACGGATAACAACCGGCTTCATATCGCTCGAGGGCGCCGAACCGTTGCCCGATTGCCGACTTTTCAAATATCTATCCAACCACTCGGCCTGTACCACGGTCCGTGGGAAGCCGTCCAAAATATAGCCGCGGTCACAATCTGGCCGCCGTAACCGCTCCGCCACCATGTCGCAGACTAGGTCATCAGAAACCAGCGCGCCCGTGCCCATCAGCGCTTTGACCCTGAGGCCCAATTCCGTCTCGCGGGCCACGTTATCGCGCAGCAGGTCGCCGGTTGAAACCTGCGGGATCCCGTAGGTGGCTGAAATCAGCTTGGCCTGGGTCCCCTTGCCGGCGCCCGGCGGTCCCAACACAATGATGGTCCCGACCACGCGTTCTGTCCGTATGACGCCCAATGCTGACGATGAAGTCTGTGCCTGCACGTCACGCCCCCGTGGGCCGGTTCCACTGGCCCATTACCCGCCCGGGCGGGCCGGAGCCTCCCGGTAGCTCCGTACTACCAAGTCGATCGGCGTCCCCGAATGCGTCCGCTACGCGGGGTAAATCCCTCATAGTGACGCATAATTAACTGCGACTCCACCTGATTGACCGTGTCCATGGCTACGCCGACCACGATCAGCAGCGAGGTACCGCCAAAGTAAAAGTTCACGTTCAAGCCGCTGGTGATCCAGGCAGGCAGGTGCTCGAAGAACGCCCCCACCGGACCGTACAGGTGGTTCAGGTGGATACCCGTAATCATCCACTCGGGGATGAACGAGATCAGAATCAAATACCCCGCGCCCACCAGGGTCAGCCGCGTCAGAATGTCGTTGATATAGTTCGCCGTCCGCGCGCCCGGCCGAATGCCCGGAATGAATCCCCCGTACTTCCGCATGTTGTCGGCAACCTCGGTTGGGTTGAAGACAATCGACACGTAAAAATACGCGAAGAAGACGATTCCGACTGCGTACAACAGCGTGTACAGTGGCTCTCCCCAACGCAGAGCATTGAAAACGGGGCCGAAGTAACGGTTGTCTTTGAACATCGGCAACGCTCCCAGCGTCTGTGGAAGCGTCAGCACCGACGAGGCGAAGATGACTGGCATCACGCCGCCCGAGTTCACTCGCAGCGGAAGATGCGTGGACTGGCCTCCCATGACCTTGCGGCCGACGATGCGCTTCGCGTACTGCACCGGTATTCGCCGCTCACTTCGCTCCACGAACACTATGAAAGCGACCACCGCGACCATGACCACGACCAACAGCAGCAGCGCCGGGACCGTAAATGCTCCCCATGCCTGGGTGCGGACCTTGTCGTAGAGATCGGCGACCGCGCGGGGCAGTCCCACCACGATGCCGGCGAAAATCAGCAGCGACATGCCGTTGCCCACGCCGCGTTCGGTGATCTGCTCGCCCAGCCACATGATGAACACGCTACCCGTAGTGAGCGTGAGCATGGTCATCAGCACGAAGCCGACTCCGGGATTGTTCACGAAGCCCGCCTGGCGCTGCAGGGTAAACGCGATTCCCAACGACTGCACTGCGCTAAGCAGCAGGGTCAGGTAGCGCGTCCACTGGGTAATTTTTTTGCGGCCCAGTTCGCCTTCCTTCTGCAATTTGGCGAGTGGCTCGTACACCACCGTCATTAACTGCAGAATGATCGAAGCCGTGATGTACGGCATGATGCCGAGGGCGAAGATCGTCAGGCGACGCAACTGGCCGCCGCTGAACAGGTCGATGAATCCCAGGAAGGTGCCGCGGTTCTGGTCGAAGAACTGCGCCAGCACGTCGGCGTTAATTCCGGGCGTGGGAATGTGTCCCCCGAACCGGTAAACGGCGAGCAGCCCGAGGGTAAACAGAATGCGCTTCCGCAGGTCGGGAACGCGAAATACGTTGGCCAGCTTCTCAAGCATAGAACAAAAACCTCAGTTGCCAGTCGCCAGTTACCAGCTACGCTCTACAGAACGTTAATCTTGCCCCCGGCCTTTTCGATCTTTTCCTGGGCCGACTTGGAAAACTTGTGCGCGTGCACGGTGAGCGCCTTCTTCAGCTCGCCCTGGCCAAGTACCTTGACCAGCGTGTTCTTCGAGGTCACGATGCCCACCTTGCGCAGTACTTCCGGAGTGATCTCCGTCTCGTTCAGGGTGGCCAGCCGCTCCAGATTCACCACTTCGTATTCCGTCTTGAAGATGTTGGTGAAGCCGCGCTTCGGCAAACGCCGGTGCAGCGGCATCTGGCCGCCTTCAAATCCACGCATCAGGCTGGAGCCGCTCCGCGATCCCTGGCCCTTGTGGCCACGCGTCGAGGTCTTACCCATGCCCGAGCCCATGCCACGGCCAACGCGCTTCTTGTTCTCGTTGGCTTTGCGGGGTGCCCGTAAATTACTAAGATTCATTTTGTACCGTACCTGGGCGGCGAAACGCTGTGCGCCGCATCACATTGCTGAATTTTCTCTGGCACCGGCAGGACTTGAGGTCGCTGCCGTTGCTAACTCCGTTACTTGCCGGCTGCGACAATCTCAACCAGGTGCGGAACCTTCGCCACCATGCCACGGATCGACGGCGTATCTTCCCGCTCGATCACCTGGTACAGGCGGGTAAAGCCCAGTCCCTTGATCACCAGCTTATGCTTGACCGGCGTACAAATCGCCGACCGCACGTACTTGAGATGCAGTTTCGATCCCGCGGCAGCGGCCTTGGTTTCGGTTTTTTTGCGAATACGCGCCATGATTAAAGCTCCTCGACCGACTTGCCACGCGCCGCCGCAACTTCCTTGCGATCGCGCAACCGGCCCAATGCGTTAAACGTCGCCTTGATCACGTTGTGCGGGTTGGTCGTCCCGATGGACTTGGTCAGCACGTTCTGGATCCCGGCCGAAGTCATGACCGCGCGCACCGCTCCGCCCGCGATGACGCCAGTTCCTTCCGGGGCCGGCTTCAGCATGACCATGCCCGCTCCATAGCGCCCCAGCACCTGGTGGGGAATGGTGGTCTGCGTCAGGTTGATGCGCAGCAGGTTCTTCTTGGCCGCCTCGATGCCCTTGCGGATCGCCTGCGGAACTTCCTTCGCCTTGCCGGAACCGTAGCCCACGACCGCGGCGGACGGATCACCCACGACCACCAGCGCCGCGAACGACATATTCTTGCCGCCCTTGACGACCTTGGTGACGCGGTTGATCGAGACCACCTGGTCCTTGAGTTGGTAGTGATTGGCGTCAAGCTTTTTCTTCACTGCTGCCATTCCGTTTGTTTCTCCTTGCGTCGGCTACTGGCCGTCGCCGCGTGCAGACCTTGTCCGCTATTGCAATCCCGTAGCTCTTAGTTCTTAGCCTTTAGCTCGACGTTGTAGGCCGTTCCGCTTTAAGCTAATTACTAATCACTAATTACTTCTTCTAAAACTCGAGTCCGGCTGCGCGGGCTGCTTCCGCCAAGGCCTTGATGCGGCCGTGGTACAGATATCCGCCGCGATCGAAGACCACCTTCTTGATGCCCTTCTCCTGGGCGCGCTCGGCAATCAACTTTCCGATTTCCTTGGCCGAGGCCACGTTGCCGCCGGTAGGACGCTTCTCGCCCTTCATGCCCTTGCCATTTTCGGTCGAGGCAGCGGCGACCAAAGTTGCACCCTTAGCGTCGTCGATGACCTGGGCATAAATGTGACCAACCGAGCGATACACATTCAGCCGCGGACGCTCGGCCGTGCCAGCCATCTTTTTGCGAATGCGGGTGTGGATCCTGCCACGCACTTCGTTCTTCGATGTTTTTCCAATCATCTCTTTGCTTCCTTAACTCCCGGGGTTCTGAACCAGGGAGACGGGGCGTTGCCGCCATTCCGTCCCAACACTTTTGTCATCCTGAGCGGAGGCGGTTTTCCCGCCGGAGTCGAAGGACCCCTTTACATCTGATCTCTAACTTGTCGCAAGACTGCCGCCACTATTTCGCGCCGGTCTTGCCAACCTTCTTCTTCAGGCGCTCATCGCTGTAACGCACACCCTTGTTCTTGTACGGATCGGGCGGACGCAGGGAACGCATTTCAGCGGCGACGAATCCAACCTTCTGGCGATCGATGCCGCTCACGGTCAAGTGGGTCAGCTTGGGATCAATCGTCACTTCGATACCCGCAGGTAGCGGGTACTCGATGGGGTGCGAATAGCCCAGCGTGAAAACCACCAAACCTTTGCCCTTCAATTCGGCGCGGTATCCGATGCCGACGATGTCCAGGTCTTTGGTCCAGCCCTTGGTCACGCCTTCTACGGAATTGTTGACCAGCGCCCGCACCAGGCCATGCATGCCCGCCTTCGAATCATCCTCGCGAACGATGTTCAGGACGCCGTCTTTGGTCTCCAGCGCCACGCCAGCCGGCAGGTGGGTTGTTACTTTGCCCTTGGGACCCTGTACCGTCACCGTGGTGCCTTCAACCACGTAGCTTACGCCCTTCGGCAGCGGGATCGGTTTTCTTCCAATTCTCGACATAATGTCTCTCTCACTAAGCAATTAGCAACTAGCAATTAGCTCGTTACTCTTGGGTCGCTGCTCTTAGCTCTCGCTCATTAAACTACTCGCTCTTAGCGTCTCGGTCTTAGCTAGGCGCTAGTTGCTCGTTGCTAGTCGCTAATAAACTTCGCAGAGCACTTCGCCGCCCAGCTTTTCCTTGCGCGCCTGGCGGCCCGTCATGACGCCCTTGGGAGTTGTCAGGATATTGATCCCCAACCCGCCCAGCACCCGCGGAATTTCGCTGTGGCCGACGTACACCCGGCAGCCGGGACGCGAGATGCGTTTGAGCTGCGAAATTGGTGACGCACTGTCAGCCCCGTACTTCAGGTACACGCGCAAAACCTTGCGACCCTCTTCTTCCGTCGTCTTGTAGTTCGCGATGTAGCCTTCGTCTTTCAGAATGCGGGCCATCTCCACCTTCAACTTGGAGAGGGGAACGTCCACCTTCTGGTGCCGCGCGTTGATCGCGTTGCGTACCCGCGTCAGAAAATCTGCGACCGGATCGGTCAAACTCATGCTAGCTATCTCCTCAAATCGTCGCCCGTTAGCTTCCCGCGTGAGGCCCTGTCCCACTGGTGGGATGAGCGCTCGTGAAAGAACCAGCCGCGACGGACTTACCGGTAGTGCCAGCCTTCAGGCTGGCTTACCACCGCTTACATCTACCTTTTCCGAGCGGACTTTAGTCCGCGAGGGCAACTACCAGGACGACTTCGAAACGCCGGGAATTTCTCCCTTGAGCGCCAGGCCGCGGAAGCACAGACGGCAGACGCCGAACTTGCGCAGAAACGCCCGCGGACGTCCGCAAATGTGGCAGCGGTTGTGCTGGCGGCTGGAGAACTTGGGTTTCTTGTTCGCCTTGGCGATACTGGATGTCTTAGCCATCGTTTCCTTTACTCAGAGCCTGCGCTCTTGTTCATCTAAACCCTTGTTACTGCGCGGGGCGGAACGGCATGCCCATGTGCTTCAACAGCGCACGTGCCTGGTCGTCGTTGCCCGCCGTGGTCACAATCGTGATGTTCATTCCCCGCATCTTCTCGACCTTCGAGTAATCGATTTCCGGGAAGATCAACTGGTCGCGCACGCCCAGCGTGAAATTGCCGCGTCCATCGAACGACTTGGTCGGCACGCCGCGGAAGTCACGCACGCGGGGCAGAGCAATGTTCACCAGCCGGTCGAAGAACTCGTACATACGGTCGCCGCGCAGGGTCACCATCACACCGATGGGATTTCCTTCGCGCACCTTGAACTGCGCGATCGATTTCTTCGCCTTGGTGATGATCGGCTTCTGCCCGGTGATCTGGGTCACCTCGCTGGCCGCCGGATCGATCACTTTGGCGTTCTGCGTCGCTTCGCCCACACCCATGTTGACCACGATCTTGTCCAGCTTCGGGGCCGCCATGGTGTTCTCCAGGCTGAATTCCTTCATCAGCGCCGGCAACACTTCCTTGTAATATTTCTCGCGCATGCGGGCCGTTGCGCGATTGTTCGCCTTCGGCCGCGACGGCTTGCCGGACGCCTGCTCTCCGCCTACTTCTTCCTGCGCCGGCTTGGCCTTCTTGCCTTGGGGCTTTCCGCCAGCCTGGGCGGGCGCCGCGCTCTTTTGTTTCTTCTCGCTCTTCTCGTCTGCCATTTCCTGCTTCACCTTTCTCACGGTTTCGGATGTCGCACCGGTTCGTGAGGTCGTCAATTTTGAGCGGCTAGCAACTAGCGACTAGCTCTCAATTTTGTTTCTTCCCAGCAGCTAGTTGCTAATTGCTAGCTGCTAGTTGCTTACTTCTCCAGCGTCGCCTTGCAGATCTTGCAGACCCGCACGTGCTTGTCGCCGCGCTTCTCGTGGCCCACGCGCACTGGCCGTCCGCAAGCCGCGCACATCAGCGCTACATTGCTGATGGAGATCGAGCTTTCCTGCTCGGCAATGCCGCCCTTGATGTTCTTCTGCGGATTGGGGCGCACGTTCTTCTTCACCATCATCACGTGCTCCACCAATACCTTGCCAGCGTGCGGCATAACCCGAAGCACGCGGCCTTCCTTGCCCTTGTCGCGTCCGCTGATTACCCGGACCTGGTCGTTACGTCGAATGTCGACTACTTTCTGCATCTCTTAATCCTCACCGGCTGTCAGCTCTTAGCCGCCAGCTCTCAGCAATCGCCGACTTCCCCTTACCCGCGTTCGTAACCAGCTCAGTTCTACTGGCAACTGGCTACCGATAACTGGCAATTGTTCTACAGAACTTCCGGCGCCAGGGAAACGATCTTCAAAAATTTCTTTTCGCGCAGTTCGCGCGCTACGGGACCGAACACGCGCGTCCCCACCGGCTCGCCGCCTTCATTGATCAGCACCGCCGCATTCTGGTCGAAGCGGATGTAGGTGCCGTCGCGTCGGCGATGCTCTTTCCGAGTGCGCACGATCACGGCCTTCACCACGGTGCCCTTCTTGGCGGTGCCATCCGGCGAAGCTTCCTTCACCGAAGCAGTCACCACGTCGCCCAGGTGCGCCACCAGGCCAACCCCACCGCCCAGCGGCAGGATCACCTGCAATTTGCGCGCGCCTGAGTTATCGGCGACATCGAGCATGCTTCTCATCATCACTGCCATAACTTTGTCTCCTCGCTCCGCGGCCTAGCTAACCGGCTTCACTTCGACGGGCGCTACCTGCGCGGCCTTCCGCACGATTTCGTTCAACTGCCAGCGCTTCAGCTTCGACAGCGGACGCGTCTCTTCAATCTTGACCACATCGCCGAGCTTGGCGGTGCCGTTTTCGTCGTGCGCATAGAACCGCTTGCTGCGCTTCACGACGCGCTTGTAGAACGGATGCGCCTTCTGCCGATGCACCTCGACCACGATGGTCTTTGCCATCTTGGTGGAGACCACTTCGCCAATCAGGAGCTTGCGGCGTCCCTGCGTCTTTTCAGTCGTCGTTGCGGTTGTCGTCGTTGTATCGGCCATGGCTTACTTCTTCTCCGTCGCAGCCATCTTCGTCTTGCTGGCCGCCTTCTTCGCCTTCACTACCTTGGTTGCCTTCGCCGGTTTCAGCGCTTTTGCTGCCTTTGCCACCGGCGGTACTGCCTTTACCTTGACCGAGCCATTACCACCAGCCAACTGCTTTTCACGCTCGATAGTCTTGATCCGCGCGATATCTTTCTTCAGGTCGCGGATCTTCTTCAGGCTCTCGGTTTGGCCCATCTTCAACTGGAACTTCAGCTTGAAGAGCTGGTCAGCCAGCTCGCCCTGCTGGTGCGCCAGTTCGACGTCGGTTAAATTGCGGATCTTGTCTGCATTCATTTCAAAATTCCTTAGTGGACGCCTTCACGCGCCACGAACTTGGTGCGCAGCCCCAGTTTGTGCGAAGCCAGGCGCATGGCCTCGGCTGCATCTGCCTGCGAGACCCCTTCCATTTCGAAGAGGATCTTGCCCGGACGAACCACCGCTACCCAGTGGTCAGGAGCGCCTTTGCCCTTACCCATACGGGTTTCGGCCGGCTTCTTGGTGACCGGCTTATCGGGAAACAACCGGATCCAGATCTTGCCGCCACGTTTCACAAAACGCGTCATGGCCACGCGGCTGGCTTCGATCTGACGATCGGTGATCCAGCCCGGCTCCATGACCTTCAGGCCGAAGTCGCCGAACGATAATTCGCCGCCGCGCCACGCCTTGCCGCACATCCGACCGCGCTGCTGCTTGCGGTACTTAACTTTCTTTGGCATCAACATAATGAGTTCTCAGTTCTCGGTTGTCAGTTCTTCGTTACCCTGATCAGTTCCGAGTCATTTCTGACAACCGGCAACTGACCACTGACAACTGCTTTTAAAACGCTCCCACTCCCTGCGGCTCGCGCTTCTTCTCCCGCAAGATTTCGCCCTTGTACACCCAGCACTTCACGCCGATGATGCCGTACGTGGTGCGGGCTTCGGCAAAGCCGTAGTCGATATCGGCGCGCAGCGTGTGCAGCGGCAAACGGCCCTGCAAATACCACTCGGAACGCGCAATTTCGTTGCCGTTCAAGCGTCCGCTGACCCGCACCTTGATGCCCTTGCATCCGAAGCGCAACGCCGAATCCACGGCCTTGCGCATGGTGCGGCGGAAGCTGACGCGCTTTTCCAACTGCAGCGCGATGTTCTCGGCCACCAGTTGCGCGTCCAGTTCCGGCTTGTGCACTTCGAGGATATCGACGTACACATCGCGGCCCGTGCGCTTGGCAATCTCGCCCTTCAGCTTGTCGATCTCAGCGCCCTTGCGGCCGATGATGATGCCCGGACGCGCGGTGCGGATGATGATGCGCAGCTTGTTGCCGGGACGCTCGATCTCGATCGAGCTGACGCCTGCCGACTTGAGCTTGTCTTTCAGCTCAGCCTTCAGCTTCACGTCTTCCAGCAGCAGTTTGTCGTAGTCGCGCTCTACGAACCAGCGCGACCTCCACGGCTTGGTAACGCCGAGGCGGAATCCGTAAGGATGGACTTTCTGTCCCATAGTCTCGTTTACTCTCCGCAACGATCGCCTTCCGGCATCGCCGCTTCGTATCAGCGATGGCCTTGCGGCACCGCCGTTTCGTATCAGGGCACGACTTCAGTCGTGCCGCACCGCTCACTCTATTTGTCATCCCTCGCGGGCTTTAGCCCGCGGGGGATCTGCTCTTATTTCTTCGCCGTCTTCTTTCCCGCCACTTTTTTCGCGGGAGCCTTCTTGGCGGCAGCTTTCTTTACCGGAGCCTTCTTCACGACTTTTTTCGCCGGCTTGGTATCGACCGAAGTCCCGGCAGCTCCACCATGACCATTGCTCGAAATCTTTTCCGCCAGCACCACTTCCAGGTGCGAAATGCGGCGCTGGTAGCGGAACGCACGGCCCATCGGAGCCGGACGAATGCGCTTCATGCGCGGGCCATCGTTGGCAATCGCATGCTTTACGTAGAGCCGGTCCAGATCGATGTCCAGGCCCTTCTCGGCGCTCACGTAGTTGGCGTTCTCGACCGCCGAACGCAGCAGCTTATAAATCTGGGGCGCGATGCCCTTCTTGGTATACAGCAGCGTGTCGAGCGCCTCTTCCACCCGGCGGCCCTTGATCAGTTCCAGCACCAGGCGCGCCTTCTGCGGCGAAACTCGCACGTACATCAGTTTGGCTGTGAATTCCATGTTCTTCCCTTACCTCGCTGCCGGCTTGGCCGCCGTCTCCGTCGCCGCCTTCATCGAGTGACCCTTGAAGGTGCGGGTGAGGCTGAATTCGCCCAGCTTGTGGCCGACCATATTCTCAGTGACGTACACCGGAATGAACTTTTTGCCGTTATGCACTGCCAAGGTGTGTCCCACCATTTCGGGGACCACGGTCGAGCGGCGCGACCACGTGCGCACAACCTTCTTCTCGTTGCGCTCGTTCATGCCCTCGATCTTCACCAGCAGGTGCTTGTCGATGAACGCACCTTTTTTCGTTGAACGTGCCATATCGCCTCAGTCCTACTTCTGTCTGCGGTTCACGATGAACTTATCGGTCCGCTTGTTGTTGCGTGTCTTGTAGCCGCGTGTCGGCTGGCCCCACGGGGTCACCGGATGGCGTCCACCGCTGGTCTTGCCTTCACCACCACCGTGCGGGTGATCGACCGGGTTCATGACGACACCACGGTTGGTCGGGCGAATGCCCATCCAGCGCGTGCGTCCAGCCTTGCCGATGGAAACATTCTCGTGATCTGTGTTGCCCACCTGGCCGATGGTCGCCATGCAATCCACCAGGACCTTGCGGGTTTCGCCGGAAGGCAGCTTGAGCAGCGCGTAGTCGCCTTCTTTCGCAACCAACTGCGCCTGCGCTCCCGCCGAGCGCGCCATCTGCGCGCCCTTGCCCGGCTTCAACTCGACGTTATGTACCGTCGTGCCAGGAGGAATGTTGCGCAGCGGCAGGGCGTTGCCCACCAGGATGTCGGACTCCGGTCCGCTGACAATCTTCGAGCCAACCTTCAAGCCAACCGGGCAGATGATGTAGCGCTTCTCGCCGTCGGCGTAATTCAGCAACGCGATGCGGGCCGAGCGGTTGGGATCGTATTCAATCGTCGCAACCGTCGCGGGAATCCCCGTCTTGTCGCGCTTGAAATCGATGGTCCGCAGCTTGCGCTTGTGTCCACCGCCGCGGTGCCAGATGGTCAGGTCGCCGGTATTACGGCGTCCATTGGTGCGCTTCTTCGATTCCGTCAGCGCCTTGTGCGGCCGGTTCGTCGTCAGGTCGTCGTTAACGGTGCTGGTAGTGAAGCGCCGCGTCGGAGTAACCGGTCTATAAGTTTTGATCGCCATGTTTGTACTCGCTTCTTACTTGCCTGCTCGAAACTCGAAACTTGAAACTGGAAACTAGAGGTTTTCCGCGTACTCGGGCATCTTCTGGCCCTCTTTGAGTCGCACGTAAGCCTTCTTCCAGTCAGGACGATAGCCGGTGAACTTGCCCCGGCGGCGTTCCTTGCCCACGAAGTTGGCGGTGCGGACGGCTTCCACCTTCACCTTGAAAATACTTTGCACGGCGTTCTTGATCTCGGTCTTCGACGCCTTGGAGGAAACCTCGAACACCAGCGTGGATTCCGATTCCTTCACGCCCAGGCCCTTTTCCGTGATCACCGGACGGCGAATGATCTGGTATGCCGATTTCATTACGCCACCTCCGCTTGCTTACGCTTGGGCGCCGTCGCCTTCAGCGAGTCCTGTAGTTTTTCCAACGCCGCGCGCGAGAACACCGCGCTGCTGTACCGCAGCAGGTGATACGGATGCACCGCGTTACCCGCAATCAGCTCGACACCCTTCAGGTTGCGCGAGCTCAGGTGCAGGTTCTTGTTGTCGTCCGACACGTTCTCCACCAGCAGCGTGGTGCCCTTGGCATTCAGCTTGTGCAGTGCCGAGCGAAACGTCTTGGACTTGACTTCTTTCAGATCGAAGTTCTCGACCACAACCAGCTTGCCGTCGGAAAACTTCGCCGCCAGCGCCGAGCGCAACGCGCCCTGCACTTTCTTGCGCGGGAAGTCGTAGTCGTAGGAGCGGGGTTTGGGTCCATGAACCGTGCCGCCATGCCGCCACAGTGGTGAACGGATCGACGCGATACGCGCGCGTCCCGTGCCCTTCTGCTTCCACAGCTTCTTGCCGGCGCCGCTCACCAGTCCGCGGGTCTTGGTGGAGTGGGTCCCGGCCCGAAGACCGGCGCGGTAATGTTTTACCGCTTCCCAAAGCAGGTCTTCGTTGACCGCGCCAAACACCTCGTCGGCCAACTCCAGCGAGCCTACTTTTTCGCCATTCAGATTCACTACATCAATCGTTGCCATAATATTTTTCCAATCAGTTAACAGCTACCACCCAACCTATGATCTGGGTGCCCCTCAATCCAAGCCGGTTTTGCTTGGGTGGGTCTTGGAAACTCGAAACTACTTCTTCTTCGCGGCTTGCCGTTTCGATGCCTTCAACGGATCGACCGTGCCCGACCCGGCAAATCCACGACGCTCTCTGGGTGGCTTCTTCGCCCGCGAGATCAACACGTAGCCGTCTTTCGCTCCCGGCACCGCGCCTTCGATCACCAGCAGGTTCTCGTCGCGATCGATCCCTAGGATGCGCAGGTTGCGGGTGGTCACGCGCTCGTTGCCCATGTGGCCCGACATGCGCATGCCTTTAAACACGCGCGACGGAAACGCCGAGGAGCCGATCGAACCCGTGATCTGGAACATCGAGCCGTGCGAGGCCGCGCCGCCCGCAAAATGGTGGCGCTTCACGACGCCGGCAAATCCGCGTCCCTTGCTGTTGGCCACGATGTCCACGAACTTCGTGCCTTCGAACATTTCGACCAGGATTTTGTCGCCGACCTTGGCGCCATCCTGGTTCTCTTCGTCCACCACGACCTCGACCTCGCGCATAAAGCGCACCGGCGGCAGGTTGTTCTTCCCGAAGTGGCCCTTCATCGGCTTGGTCAGTCGCGACTCCTTCACGAATTCAACCAGCCCAATCTGAGCGGCATCGTATCCGTCTTTCGCAATTGTTTTACGCTGCGTTACCACGCACGGTCCGGCCTTCAGCACGGTGACCGGACGGACATCGCCCTTGTCATCGAACAACTGCGCCATCCCGATTTTCTTTCCCAACATTCCGCTGACCGCCATCTCTGTCCTCTGACTCCGCTTCCTGTTTTCCGGTGCTTACACCACCTGGGGCCTTAGCCGCGGAAGCTTTGTTCTTCTGTGTGTGATTAGTTCCTAATCACCAATTACTAATCACCAATTACTTATGCTCTTTCCCAAAAGCCTTGATTTCGACGTCCACACCGGCCGGCAGTTCGAGCTTCATGAGCGCGTCCACCGTCTGCTGCGTCGGCTCGAGAATATCGAGCAGGCGCTTATGGGTGCGGATCTCAAACTGCTCTCGCGACTTCTTGTCCACGTGCGGGGAACGCAACACGCAGTACTTGTTTTTCACCGTCGGTAGCGGGATCGGTCCAGCGATCTGCGCCCCGGTGCGGCGTGCCGTGTCCACAATTTCACTCGTGGACTGGTCGAGAACGCGATAATCGTAAGCTTTCAGGCGGATCCGAATTCGTTCTTTACCAATCACGTTAGTTTCTCTCAAAGATCAGTTCAGGGGCTCGTCAACGTTTCCGCGATCTGCCCGGCGGCTTTTGCCGCAGTTAGTAAGTGGGTGCGGCGGCTGCCACCGCACCCGGTATAAGACCTACGCAATAATCTCGCTGATGGTCCCGGCGCCCACGGTGCGTCCGCCTTCGCGGATTGCGAACCGCAAGCCCTTTTCCATCGCCACTGGCGTGATCAACTCGATCTCCAGTTGCACGTTGTCGCCCGGCATCACCATCTCCGTGCCCGCCGGCAACGTCGCCACTCCCGTCACGTCCGTCGTGCGGAAGTAGAACTGCGGCCGGTAGCCCTTGAAGAACGGCGTATGCCGTCCGCCTTCGTCTTTCGACAACACGTACACTTCGCCCTTGAACTTGGTGTGCGGCGTGATCGAGCCCGGCTTCGCCAGCACCATCCCGCGCTCGACATCTTCTTTCGCGATGCCGCGCAGCAGCAACCCGGCGTTGTCGCCCGCCATGCCTTCGTCCAACTGCTTCTTGAACATTTCCACGCCTGTTACCACCGTCTTGCGCGTCTCGCGGAAGCCCACAATCTCGGACTCCTCGCCCACCTTCACCTTGCCACGCTCGATGCGGCCCGTAACCACCGTGCCGCGGCCCTGGATCGAGAAGATGTCTTCAATCGGCATCAGGAACGGCTTGTCGATGTCGCGCGCCGGCAGCGGTACGTTCTTGTCCACCGCTTCCATCAGCTCATCGATCTTGGCTTCCCACTGCGCTTCGCCATTCAGCGCGCCCAGCGCCGAGCCGCGAATTACCGGCACATCGTCGCCCGGGAATCCGTACTTCGACAGCAGCTCGCGCACTTCCATCTCCACCAGGTCGATCAGCTCGGGATCTTCCACCGCATCGCACTTGTTCAGGAACACCAGCACGTAGGGCACGCCTACCTGGCGGGCCAGCAGCACGTGCTCCTTGGTCTGCGGCATCGGACCGTCGGTGGCTGCCACGACCAGGATCGCGCCATCCATCTGCGCCGCGCCGGTGATCATGTTCTTGATGTAATCGGCGTGGCCCGGACAATCCACGTGCGCATAGTGACGGTTCGCCGTCTCGTACTCCACGTGCGCCGTCGCGATCGTGATGCCGCGCTCCCGCTCTTCCGGAGCGTTGTCGATCGAATCGAACGAGCGGAACACGATCTTCGGATTGTGCTTCTGCAACACCTTGGTGATGGCCGCCGTCAACGTCGTCTTGCCATGATCGATGTGCCCGATCGTCCCTACGTTTACGTGCGGCTTGCTGCGGTCAAATTTTTCTTTCGCCATTTCGAGCTCCGTATCTCTATGAGGTCGTCTGAATACTGCGTTAACGTGGCGGGCTTATCGTCCGCCGGATAATTACTTCGTGCCTGCCGGACTCTTGCCCTGAACCTTGGCCACAATTTCCTCGGCCACGGAACGGGGCGCCTCTTCGTAACGCGAGAAGTGCATGGAAAACGTTGCGCGGCCCTGGGTGTTCGAGCGCATGTTGGTCGCGTATCCGAACATCTCGGCCAGCGGAACCATCGCCTTGATCACCTGCGATCCGGCGCGATGCTCCAGTCCTTCGATGCGGCCGCGGCGGCTGCTCAAGTCGCCAATGATGGTACCCATGTACTCCTCAGGCACAACCACTTCCACCGACATGACCGGCTCCAACAGGACGGGGCTCGCCTTGCGCGCGGCTTCCTTGAACGCCATCGAACCGGCAATCTTGAAGGCCATTTCGTTCGAGTCCACATCGTGATAGCTGCCGTCGTATAGCGTGGCTTTCACGTCCACCATTTCGTAGCCGGCGAGGATGCCGCCTTCCAGCGCTTCTCTAATGCCCTGGTCCACCGGCTTGATGAATTCCTTGGGAATCACGCCGCCCACAACATCGTTGATGAACTCGTAGCCCTTGCCCGGCTCGTTCGGTTCCAAGCGAATGCGCACGTGGCCGTACTGGCCGCTGCCACCGGTCTGGCGGATGTACTTGCCTTCCGCCTGCGAGGCCTTGCGGATGGTCTCGCGATACGCAACCTGCGGCTTGCCCACGTTGGCCTGCACGCCAAATTCGCGCATCATGCGATCGACCAGGATTTCCAGATGCAGCTCGCCCATGCCGGCGATGATCGTCTGACCACTGTCGGGATCGGTCGAAACCTTGAACGTCGGGTCTTCCTGCGCCAGCTTGCCCAGCGCGACGCCCATCTTTTCCTGGTCGGTCTTGGTCTTCGGCTCGACTGCAACCGCGATAACCGGCGCTGGGAACTCGATGGACTCCAGCACGATCGGATCGTCCTCATCGCAAATCGTGTCGCCCGTGGTGACATTCTTCATGCCCACGCATGCGCAGATATCGCCAGCGTAAATCTCGCTGATTTCCTCGCGCTTGTTGGCATGCATCTGCAACAGGCGTCCGATGCGCTCGCCACGCTTGCGTCCGCTGTTGAACACGGTGTCACCGGTCTTCAGGTGCCCTGAGTACGCCCGGATGAACGTAAGCTGGCCGACGTACGGATCGGTCATGATCTTGAATGCCAGCGCCGAGAACGGCGCCTTGTCGTCCGCGTGGCGCTCTACTTCCGCGCCCGTGTCCGGATTCTTTCCAATCACCGGAGGAACGTCGAGCGGCGACGGCAAATAATCGATGACCGCATCGAGCAGCGGCTGCACACCCTTGTTCTTGAAGGCCGTTCCGCAGATGACCGGGAAGATCTTCATTTTCAGGGTGGCGCGACGCAGGGCAGCCTTCAACTCGGCTTCGCCAATGGCTTCGCCTTCGATGTACTTGTGCATCAGCTCATCCTGGTCATCATTTTCAACGACCGTCTCGATGAGGATCTGATGGTAGGCAGCGGCCTTCTTTTTCAGCTCTTCCGGAATTTCCTCGACATGATATTCAGAGCCAATGGTTTCGTCATGCCAGACAATCGCTTTCATGGTCATCAGGTCGATGACGCCGCGGAATCTATCTTCCTGGCCAATCGGTAACTGGATGGCCACCGGCTTGGCATTAAGCCGCTTGCGGATAGTGTCAATCGCGTGCTCGAAGTCGGCGCCCGCCTTGTCGATCTTGTTGATGAAGCAAATGCGCGGCACGCCGTACTTATCGGCCTGGCGCCATACTGTCTCCGACTGGGGTTCAACACCGTGAACGGCATCGAACACGGCGCAGGCGCCGTCGAGGACGCGCAGCGAGCGCTCCACCTCGGCGGTGAAATCCACGTGGCCGGGCGTATCGATAATGTTGATGCGAACGTCTTTCCAGAAGCAGGTGGTCGCTGCCGACGTGATGGTGATGCCGCGCTCCTGCTCTTGCGCCATCCAATCCATCGTCGCAGTGCCTTCGTGGACCTCGCCAATGCGGTGCGTGCGTCCCGTATAAAACAGGATGCGCTCCGTGGTCGTGGTCTTACCGGCATCGATGTGCGCCATGATGCCGATATTCCTGCAACGTTCTAATGGAACCTGTCTCGCCACTGTGTCTTCCGTTTCTCTCTATGCGGCTCTCCGGCCGCGATCAACTTGTCATCCTGAGCGGAGGCAGCGTGCTTGTCGCTGCCGGAGTCGAAGGACCCCTTTACCACCCGAAATCCTTCATCCGCTCCCTACCAGCGGTAGTGCGCGAACGCCTTGTTGGCCTCGGCCATGCGATGCACGTCGTCCTTCTTCTTAATGGTTGCGCCACGGCCATTGGCCGCGTCTAGCAACTCGTTGGCCAACTTATCGACCATGCCTTTTTCGCCACGCCCGCGGCTGTACTGCAGAATCCAGCGGATGGCCAGCGACACCCGGCGATCAGCGTTGACTTCCACCGGCACCTGGTAGTTTGCGCCACCCACGCGGCGGGTCTTGACTTCCAGCACAGGCTTGGCGTTCTCCACGGCTTTCTTGAACAGCTTGATGGCCTCGTCGCCACCCTTTTCTTCAAGCTTCTTCATGGCGTTATAGAAGATGGACTGGGCGGTGCTCTTCTTCCCGTCCCACATCATGGAGTTCACGAACTTGTTAACCAGCGTGGACTGGTAGACCGGGTCGGCCAGCTGCTCACGCTTCGCGATATAACCTTTTCTCGGCATGGTTCCTCGTTACGCCTTCGGGCGCTTGGCGCCGTACTTCGATCGTCCCTGCTTGCGGTTGGCGACGCCGACGGAATCCAGCGTGCCGCGCACTACGTGATAGCGAACGCCCGGCAGGTCCTTCACACGGCCCCCGCGGATGAGCACGATCGAGTGCTCCTGCAGGTTGTGGCCGACACCGGGAATATAGGTCGTCACTTCGATGCCGTTAGTCAGCCTGACGCGCGCGACTTTGCGCAGCGCGGAGTTCGGCTTCTTGGGCGTCTGGGTGTACACGCGGGTACAGACACCGCGTTTTTGCGGGCAGGACTGCAGGGCGGGGCTGGCTGTCTTGTACTTCGGCGCCGTCCGTCCCTTACGCACCAGCTGATTAAATGTAGGCACTCTTTGCAGCTCCTTGGTTCATCTCGCCGGTCGCGACCGGCACAGCTTGCGGCTCATCGCCACAGGCAGAAACTTCGCGGCACCCTGCCGCAACCTCACGCTGCACTGGGCGGCCGACCAGGCACACACCTCTCAGCGCGATTTCGTCCCAGCTTTTGGGTCTGGGCAGCATTCAGTTGGCCCTCACGGGCCCATCTGCCCATACTTCCCCAAAACCGCCGGGGAGCATTCAGTTCATCCGGTTAAGCAAACGACGGTGGCGCCGCGATCGTTCCCCACACCGGACACTTCATTCCGGCATGCAACACGGCAACGAGGGCACTCCGTTTCGTTGCTTCGGCCCACATACCCACCGGAAAGCTCCGGCGGAAGCGCAGGCTCGTTTCAGCGAGGAATCCTGTCACACAATCCTACAGGATTAAGATTACTGCAGCACAGCCGAGCAATACAGGCAGGCTAGGTATGACTCGCAGAACCTTTTTAGTGTAGCAACTCGACCACCACCCGTCAACCAAATCCGGCGCAAAAAAATCACGAGTTTGTTGCATTTTCGTCCCGGCATCCCAAATCACAACTCGGCTGCAGAATCCGTGTTAGGAGAATTCGGCGACTGATCGCGCTACGCTCGCGCAGCGACGCGAACACGCACCCTGGGGGACTCAGCTTGCCGAAACCTAGGTCAGCTTCTACACTGAGAAATTCTGGTGGAAATCACTTTTTGGTCTTCTTATATCCGTCGGAGCCAACCCGGCGGGGAGGGTGCATGCGTCGGTTTTCAGCGGCTCGAGTTCTAGCTGCCTTGTTTGCGGTCTTTATCTTAAGTATTCTGCCTGGCTGCAGCGGTACCAGTTCGGCTAACAGCGCCGTTAGTCAACTCATTCTCAGTCCCACTTCGCTCTCCATGAACACGGGACAGGTGGCCTCGATCACCGCCAGGCCGGAGAATTCGAGCGGCGGCACAGTCGTTGCCGACGTGACTTTCTCCAGCAGCAACACCAACCTGGTGACCGTATCGCCGGGTGGATTTGTTTGCGCCGGCGTCTGGGACGCCAACTACATTAACTGTACTCCGAATCCCGGCACGTCCGGGGTGGGCTCGGCAACGATCACCGCTACCGCTACCAATTCCGTTACCGCCACCTTGCCCGTCAACACCCACCTGCAAGCGGACCGCATCGTCGTGAATCCCATCTCCGGATGCGTGAGTATGGGCGCCACACCCGCCTACACCGCCACGGTCTACAACCTCACCGCGCCGGGTTGTTCAACTTACACTCCGTGCGACATCACTTCGACAGTTGGCGCCATTACGTTCAACAGTTCCGACCAGCAGGTCATGAGCCACAACATCACCACAGGCGTGTTGACCGCGACCAATCCTGGCTCGACCACGATCTTCGCCAGTATCGGCGGCCTGAACAGCTTGCCTACGCCCGCTTTGGTGTGCCCGGTTGCTTCCATTCTGATTCACGATGCCGCCGGGTCGAACACATCCTTCACCCTCGCGCCCGCCGGGACGCAAGCTCTAACGGCCGATGTCCTTGACACCAATGGCGTCACCATCGCGCCAATCCTGACTTGGGCTTCGGTCCCGGCGGGAAGCTCCACCGTGACCGGGTCGTCCGGCGCCGTCACTGCAACCGTCACTTCGGTCGCAGCGGGAACTGCCATCGTTACCGCGACTTGCAGCACCCCTGACTGCAATCGGAATGTCGGCCCCCAATATGGCCAAAACACAGTCACAGTCACCACGTCTGGCTCGTCATCCACTACGATTTATGCTGCCAGTACGAGTTCCCTGACGCTGGTGCCCATTCCCACCTCCAGCAACACTCCCGGCACGGCAATCACTCTGCCGTTTCTGCCCAATTCCGTGGTTTCCGATAACGCCGGAGCCAACCTGTACCTGGGATCAAGTTCGGGCTTCATGACGGTGGTTACCGCTACGGGTACGGTCTCGTCCACCACTGCAGTACCTGGAACGATCCTGGCCATTTCTCCCAATGGCCAATACCTCTTGGTCTCCAACCCCACGCTAAGTGCTGTCTATCTCTATAGCATCGCCGGGAAGTCGGTCGTCCTGACGGAATCAGTTACGCCAACCGCAGCCGCTTTTACCCCTGATAGTAAGTCGGTTTCATTCCTGGTGGGACAGCAGCTCTATTACCTGACGCTCGTGCCTGCGGCAACCATTTCGAGTCTGCCCTACACACCCGACGCGCTCGACGTCAGCGCCCAGGGCAGCCTGACCTACGTCACGAGCACCGCCGCCCACGCCATCGACGTTCGCACCACCTGCAATCAAAGTTCCCAGCAGACCATGGCGGCCAACAGCCCGACCCTGGTGGCGCATATCCCGAATGGTACAGGGGCGGTGGTCGTTGATTCACCCTCCATCGACGTGGTGACGACCGGATCGATCGGACCTGGGTGTCCGCCGCTTCCCCAGAGCGCCCTGAACACATACAACCTGGGTAGCGGCGGCTTTAATCCCCGGCAAATCCTTTTCTCTACCGACGGGTCGCGCGCCTGGATCGTCTCAGACTTGACCTCGGTCATCGGTTTCAACATGTCCACCCTTACGCCAAGCGCCATTGCGCTGACGAACGGGGCCCAGGCCTACGTCGCTGCCCTTCCCATGGACGGCTCCCATCTCTATGTAGGAGCCAGCGACAATACTGTGCACGTGCTGGACACCGCAGCCGGAACCGATACGGGGCAGATCGCAGTCGGATTGAAAGACGCCAACTCCAACGCTGTCGCTCCCAACCTTGTGGTCGTGCTGCCTAAATAACGCAGCGCTCACACCGACATGAAAACGCCCTCTCGCTGCGGAAGGCGCTTTCGTGTCTGCTAATTTCGGGGCGGACTTATTGCGCCTTCGGGTCACCCAACTCGCGGGCTACGCTGTCGAGTACGCCATTGATGAATTGCACCGACTCCGGCGTTGAATATCGGCGTGCGATCTCGAGTGCCTCATTGATGACCACTGGCCGCGGTGTCTCCGGGAATCCCAGAAACTCGGCAATGCCCGCGCGCAGCACATTGCGATCCACGGCGGCCATGCGTTCCATGCGCCAGTGCTCGGCACTCTTCTCGATCAGTTGATCGATCTCGGCCTCGCGCTCCGACGCCACGCGAAATAAGTCGTCGGCAAAGCCCCGCACCTTTTCATCGAGGTCCCGCCGTTCCGCCCAAAACGTCTTACGCACCTCATCGGTTGTCTGCTTGCCCATGTCCAGTTGAAACAGCATCTGCAACGCGAGTTCGCGTGACTTCCTGCGTGTGCCCGATTTGCTCATCGCTTCCCCGCAGTCGCGCTGACAGATGGCTCAGCGATTTTGTCGTGCAGTGAAGCCATTTCCACCGCCGCCAATCCCGCTTCATAGCCTTTGTTGCCGGCCTTCAGTCCGGCGCGGTCGATGGCCTGTTCCAGCGTGTCGCAGGTAAGTACTCCGAAAGCATGCGGCACGCCGCTTTCCTGCGCCGATTGTCCAACGCCGCGCGTCACCTCGTTCGCGATCACGTCATAGTGCAGCGTGTCGCCGCGCAGCAGGCATCCGATGCAGACGATGGCGTCGTACTTTCCGCTGGAGGCCAACTGCCGCGACGTCGAGGGAATCTCAAACGCTCCCGGCACCCGCACCACGGTGATGTCAATCTCACTTGCGCCCGCCTGCCGCAGCGCCAGCAACGCGCCGTCAAGCAGCCGTTCCGTAATAAACGAATTGAAGCGGCTCACCACCACGGCAAACCGATTGCCGATGGCATTCAAAGCGCCTTCGATGCCCTTAGCCTTGCCGTTCGAATTTGCGTAAGTAAGGACCGCGACACGTAATCCGCTGACTTCCACTGCGAACATCCGCGCACCGTAAGCCGTGTCGGCAATGTCGCGCAGCACTTTGACTCCGCGCTTCTTGGCGATCTCCCACGCCGCGTCGGCATCAGAAACCTCAATGGTCAAATCGGTGCCCGGGGCACTCGCTGCGGCGATCAATTCCACCGCGCCGCTCGGGGCTTCGAGTTGAAATCCATGGGCACCGCCTTCGTGCCACTCGCGACCCGGGGTCGTTCCCAGGGCGCGAAATAAATCCAATGCGGGCTGCAGCTCGTCAAGCGACTTGCCCAGCACTCGCGGGACAATAATGTTTCGGATCATAGGAGTCCATTGTAGATGGTAGCCCGATCAGTGCCCGCCACTCGGAGGCCGGTAGCCCTGCCAAACGCACTCCAGCGCTTCGGGCAGCGTCTGCTCTCTCACGGCGCGATCGACGTGCACGGCGTTGCGCGGCAGGTGGCCCACCCGGTGGGTGCCCCTCCGCCCTCTTCTGGCGGGGTGTGTCTTTTGACTTCAACCGACTCCTGACTCCACGCACAATCGATGTCCCATATTGGAACCGCACAGTTTACATTCGTTCCGTCGGAAACTCGAATCTCCTTGCCGACCACTCGCTGCCTCCTCTATACCTTCACCGAGGATCGAGGGATTCCTGTGCCCTCAGCTCGCGGCCCAGGCCGCAATTGTCCACCGCTCTTTGACAATTCGACACCGCTCTCGGTGCCCCTCACCGGTTAGTCATCACGAAGTCGCCTTCGGCGACTGAGGGATCTGCTTTCCTGTCACTTGGGAACCAGCTCTCTGATTCGACTCCATGTCTATGTGACTTAGTGTTGTAGCTATGTATAACAATAGGCAAGATACGCATCGGTTTAATAGCGCGCTGATTCTAAATAGCTTCTCCACGTGATGTGGTGTTATAGTTACGTACAACAATAAGAAAAATTAGGGAGCTCGACTGATGAACGTGGACTCTGAGTGGGACGACAATCAGCCCATCTACCGCCAACTCCGCAACTTCGTGGTGACCACGATTCTGGACGGAAGCCTGCCGGAAGGCGACGCTTTGCCATCCGTCCGCCGCCTAGCCGCCGAATTTCGGGTCAGTCCGCTCACCGTCCTCAAGAGCTATCAGCAACTCGTCAGCGAAGGGCTGGTCGAATCGCGTCGAGGACGCGGCATGTTCGTCATTCCGGGCGCCCGCCAACTTTCGCTGGCGGCGGAACGGGAAAGGTTTTTACAGGAGGAATGGCCGCGCGTGTTCGACACGATCGAACGCCTCGGCCTGAACCCCGAAGACCTACTGAAGCGCGCACCACAAAAGTAAGAATCTGGGGCCGAACCTCGATCGTCCGACCACGAGCATTGAAGAGGTCGCCGGGTGCCCCACTCAAGCCGGTTTTGCTTGAGTGGGTCTTCTTGTAAGAGCTACGAGAATCCCCGCCGTGAATGTTTTTTCCAGTCACCGCCCACTACTTCCCCTTAAACTCTGCCGCCCGTTTCTCCAGAAATGCCCGCGTTCCTTCGTTCTTGTCTTCGGTCGAGCAGCACACACCAAACAGCGTGGCTTCGAGGAACAGCCCCTCGGCCAGGGTCATGTCGAGGCCGTGGTTCACCGCTTCCATGGCGTACTGCACGGCCAGCGGAGCG
>JGI20181J14860_1000018_pt1 | contig 24029 bp, 24 predicted proteins | sample NGESurdeep072012_5_FD_14860 | JGI IMG/M metagenome (IMG submission 14860) | reverse complement strand
CCACGCCGTCCGTCCGCGACGACCCGCGTCAGCGGCTCCCGCGCGAACCGGATGCGGTCGAGGTGGGCGCCGGCGGCGGCGATCATGGTGATGCGCACGGGATCCGATGTGAACCGCAGTCCGTCGATCGCGCGATCGAGCTCGAGCACGGCGTCAGGCTCGGCTCTCGCGGGATCGGCGAGCACCGAGTTGAACACCGCAAGGGTGTCGGGAAGTGGCGCCACCACCTTGGCGAGCTGCGCTCGGGTGTCGGCCCAGAAATCGGCCCGACCCGCGTAGAAGTCGACGAAGACCAGCGTCTGCAGCGCCTCCATTGCGGGCACATCCGCCGGATCAAGCGGCCCCTCCGTGGCGTCGAGCGCGGTGATGAGCAGGCGTTGTGCGCTCGATGCGTCACCCTCCCCGTTCAGTAGCTGGTGCGCGGCGGCGGTCACCGTCGCGAGCGTCGGAGCGTCACTCGATGCGAGCTGTGCCTCGAGCAGCAGGCGTGTGCTGCCGTGCAGGTCACCGGTGACCAGGGACCCCAGGTAGGCCGCGCGCGCGATCCGCCTTGCCCGGTCCTCAGGTGCGGGGGTGAGCTCCGCCGCCCGGACCAGCGCGGCCGTGGCGCGCGTGCTGTTGCCCGATTCCAGGAGCTGCCCCGAGACGGCCTCGAGGAGCATCGCGACGTCCTCATCGGGGGTGTCCGCGGACTGCCCCAGATGCCAAACGCGGCGCCGCGGGTCGGTGTCGAACGCCTTGGCGAGGAGTGCGTGAGCGCGGTGTCGCTCATCGCTCGTGGAGAGCTCGAAGACCGCGGCCCGAATCAGCGGGTGCCGAAACTCCATGCGACCCGAACGAGGACTGAGTCCCACGATCCCGGCTCGCTCCGCTGGTGGGAGATTGACCCTGGCCTGCGGCGCCGGGATGCAATTTTCCAGCGTCATGCAGTTCTCCGCGCCGGCCAGCACGACGAACAAGAGCATTCGCGTGTGCCCTCGGGCAGATCACGCAGCCGCTGCGCATAGAGCGATCTCAGCCGATCGGTGAGAGGGAGCACCTCGGGCAGCGCCCGGCCATTGTCCAACGCCGCCGGAAGGTCCAGCAGCGCCAGGGGATTGCCCCGTGCTTCCGCCCGGATCCGCATGCGAACATTGATGGCCAGGGCGGGGAAACGCTCCCTGAGCAGGGCGTCGGCGCTCTGGTCCGATAGTGGCCGGAGGATGTGTGCCTCGAATCCGCTTCGCACGAAGACGTTCTCCAGTTCCGACCGGGCAGCGACGAGCAGCCGCGCGTCGACACCCTTGAGCCGACGAGCCAGGTAGGTCAACACCATCCCGCTGGCGACGTCCAACCAGGGCACGTCGTCGATGACGAAGAGCAGCGGCCGGCGCCGAGCGGCCTGGGTGACCAACGCCAATGTCGCGGCACCGGCGATCAGTTGCGATGGAGGCGCGCCCAATTCGAGACCGCAGATCACGGCAATCGCCTGGAGATGAATCTCGTTCACTGTCGGAAGGTCATCGAGCAGCGGAAGCAGCAATTGGTTGAGCGCACCGAACGTCGGCCTCGTACTCCAGTGCGGTGATGCCTAGCACCGCGCGGCCGGCTCGCTCGGCGATCTCCACCGCAGCATCGAGCAGGGCAGTCTTCCCAATTCCGGGATCACCGGCGATCAGAAACACCGAAGAATCGAATTCAGCCGTGCCTGCTGCGAAGGCGGCGAGCATTTCCAGTTCGGCATCCCGCCCGAAGAGCATGCCTACCAACCCATAACAGTCAGTGCCCGGTCGCCATCAACCCGAACCTAGCCCCGACGGACAGGCCGCCGCCACCAGGCGGCACCATGAGACATGGCAGAAGTCACCAGGTCGAGCGACGATGTGATGGTCAGTGAGTGCGACGTCGCACGGGTGGCGGTGATCGGGTCGGGACCGGCCGGCATCTACACGGCCCGGGCGCTCACCGATCCTGCGGCTCGCAAGGACGTGCAGGTTGACGTCTACGACCGGCTGCCGGTGCCGTATGGCCTGGTTCGGTACGGCGTCGCACCCGATCATCCGAGGATCAAGTCGATCATCGAGCAGCTGCGCAGGGTGATGGAGCGGCCGGCTGTCCGCTTCCTGGGCAACATCCGGCTGGGTCGGGACGTCACCCTCGCCGAGCTGCGCACCTACTACGACGCGGTTGTCGTGGCGTGCGGCGCCAGTGCCGATCGAGCGTTGTCGATCCCGGGCGAGGAACTTCCGGGCAGCATCTCGGCCACTGAGTTCGTCTCCTGGTACAGCGGGCACCCCGATACGGCCGTCGACGCAATCGCCTTGAACGCAACCAGTGTCGCGATCGTCGGCGCGGGCAATGTCGCGCTCGACGTCGCCAGGATGCTCCTCGCATCGGAGCAGCGACTGCGGGCCACCGACGTACCCGAGCACGTGCTGAAGGAGCTGGCGTCCAGCCCCGTCCGGGACGTCTACATCCTCGCCCGTCGGGGGGTCGCGCAGGCCAAGTTCTCCAGCAAGGAACTGCACGAGGTCGGCGAACTGGCCGACCTCGACGTCCTGCTGCGGCCGCAGGACCTGCACCTCGACGAGCCGACGCAGAACGACCTGAACGGCGACCCGGCCCGGCACCACGCGGTCGACGTCCTGCGGTCGTTCGCGGGGCGGGAACCGGAGGGCAGGAGCAAACGGCTGCACTTCCGGTTCATGGTGCGGCCGCATGCCGTGACCGGCATCGACCGGGTCGATGGGCTCGACGTCGAACGCACCGCGTTCGACAGCACCGGCAGGCTCACCGGCACCGGGCAGATCGAGCGACTACCGGTGCAGCTGGTGGTGCGTTCGGTCGGCTACCGCGGCCTGCCCACGGAGGGCCTGCCGTTCGACACGGCCGAGGGCATCATCCCGCACCGGCTTGGAGCGGTGCTGTCGGACGGCCGGCCCGTGCCCGGCGTGTACGTCGCCGGATGGATCAAGCACGGCCCGAACGGGTTGATCGGCGCCAACCGCAAGGACGCGTCGGAAACGGTGGCGACGCTTCTCGCCGATCTCCCGGCGCTGCCGTCGGCTCCGCACCGCGACACCGACGAACTGCTGGCCGTGCTGCGGGCCCGCGGCGTCATCGTCGTCGACTGGACCGGGTGGCAACAGATCGACGCCGCGGAGATCGCGAAGGGCCGGCCGGCCGGCCGGGGACGGGTCAAGATCCATGATCGGGCCGAGCTCCTGGCCGTCGGAGCATCCGCCCACGCGGAAGCGGCCGGCGGTTCGACAGGGGCCACCCGTCGGGGCGGTTGATGACCACCGCGGCGACGGCTCCGTCGACACTCACGCGAACAGCGTCGACAGCCGGCTGTCGCGTGTCCGCGCTCATGCCGGCCACTGTTTCGCGACCAGGGTGAGCACATCGTAGGTCGCGACCGGCTCGCCTTCCTGGTTGACAACGATTGCGTCCCAAATGACTTCGCCGTACTCGGCGTCCGCACGGGGAGAGATCCGCTTGGCGGTCAAGGTGACGGTCAACGCGTCACCGGGGTAGACCGGGGTGGTGAACCGCAGGTTCTCCATTCCGTAGTTGGCCAACACCGGGCCGTACTCGGGGGAGACGAACAGCCCGGCCGCCAGCGAGACCAGGAAGTAGCCATGCGCGACCCGGCCTTCGAAGAACGGACTCGCCGCCGCGGCGTCCTGGTCGGTGTGAGCGTAGAACTTGTCCCCGGACAGGTCGGCGAACGCGTCGACATCGTCGAGGGTGACGGTTCTGGGCCCGGCGATCACGGCGTCGCCGACGCGCAGCTCGGCGAGGCTCTTGCGGAACGGGTGTTTGCCGTCCGTGTTCCGCGGTGCCCCGGTCACCCAGGTGCCCGTCACTGCGGACACCGCAGCAGGGGAACCCTGGACGGCGGTGCGCTGCATGTAATGCAGGACACCGCGGATGCCACCGAGCTCCTCCCCGCCGCCGGCGCGGCCGGGACCGCCGTGCACCAGGTGCGGCAGCGCAGCGCCGTGACCGGTGGATTCGGCCGCGGAGTCCTGGTCCAGGACCAGTACCCGGCCGTGCCACGGTGCGACGCCCAGGACCAGTTCGCGGACGACCTGGGGGTCGGCGGACACCAGAGAGCCGACAAGGCTGCCCCGCCCGCGGGCGGCGAGCTCGATGGCATGTTCGGTGTCCCGGTAGCCCATGACGGTGCTGACCGGGCCGAACACCTCGATGTCGTGGGGTTCGTCGCGGCTGGAATCCCTGGCCCACAGCAACACCGGGGGCAGGAACGCGCCGCGTTCCGGGTCGGCGCCGATGACGTCGAAGTGGTCGGGATCGCCGACGACGACCTCTGCTGCGCCGGCCAGTGCGGCCAGGTTCTTCCGGACGTCGTCCCGCTGTGCCAGCCCGACCAGCGCGCCCATGGTGACGCCGGCCGCGGTGGGGTCGCCCACCCTGACCTTGTCCGCGATCCTGGCCCGGACGGCGTCGATGACGGCGGGCACCAGGGCGTGCGGCACCAGGGCGCGGCGGATCGCGGTGCATTTCTGCCCGGCCTTGGCGGTCATTTCGGTGACGAGTTGCCGGACGTACAGGTCGAACTCCGCGGACCCGGGGGCGACATCGACGCCGAGCACGGAGAAGTTCAGCGAATCCGCCTCTGAGCTGAACCGCACACCGTGCTTCATCACCGAGCGATGCGAGCGCAGCAGTGCTGCCGTCGAGGCGGACCCGGTGAACGCGACGGTGTCCTGCTCGGACAACAGATCGAGCAGGCCGCGCGATCCGCCGGCCACCAACTGCAGGCTGCCTTCGGGGAGCAGTCCCGAGTCGATGATCTCCTTCACCGCTGCCTGCGCCAGGTAGGACGCCTGCGACGCGGGCTTCACCACGGTCGGCACCCCGGCCAGGAACGCCTGCGCCAATTTCTCGAGCATGCCCCAGACCGGAAAGTTGAACGCGTTGATCTGCAAAGCGACACCACGGCGCGGGGTGTAGATGTGTTGGCCGACAAAATGACGAGCCGCACCGAGTCTTTCTGACGGGCCGTCGACGAGCACGGTGGAGTTGGGCAATTCCCGGCGGCCCTTGCTGGCATAGGTGAACAGCACCCCGATGCCGCCGTCGATGTCCACGAAGGAGTCCCGCTGCGTGGCGCCGGTCCACGCCGAGATGGCGTAGAACTGTTCGCGTTTGCCGTTCAGGTGGGCGGCGAGCGCCTTGAGCGCCAAGGCCCGCTCGTGAAACGGCATTTCCCGCAGCGCCGGTCCACCAACGGATCTCGCGTGATCCAGCACGGGAACCATGTCGATCGGGTCGGTGCCGATGACGGCAACTGGTTCAGCGGTGGATGCGTTGAGCAGTTCGGTGCGATTTCCGGCCGGACCCTGCCAGCGGCCCGCCACATAGCTTTCGATGAGCATCGTCACTGCGTGACTCCTTGGTGCGGGCGCGGCTGGGTGGTGGTCACGTCGGCAGTCCTGGGCGTTCCGGTCACTGGTCGAAGTCCACTGTGAGCCGGTCGGTGACCGGGTGGGCCTGGCAGGTCAACACGTAACCGCGGGCGATCTCGTCGGCTTCGAGCGCGTAATTCGAGTCCATTTCCACCTTTCCTTCGACGACCTTGGCCCGGCAGGTGCCGCAGACCGCGTTCTTGCACGCGTAGGGGGCATCCGACCGGGCCCGCAGGGTCTCGTCCAACACCGAGTCCCCGTCCCGGGGCAGGGTGAATGTCAGCGATCGGCCGTCCAGGATGACGGTGACCTTGGATCCCATCACCGGGACTGCGGCGTCGGCGACCGGGCGGCGCCGGGCAATCGGTGCACCCACATGGAACAGTTCCCGGTGCACATGGGCGCTGTCGACGTCCCTTTCCAGCAGCACACCACGGACGGAATCTGTCATTGCCAACGGCCCACAGAGGAACCACTCGTCGACGTCGTCGACCGGAACGACGGTGTCCAGGATGCGACCAAGACGCTCCACATCCAGCCGGCCGGAGAGCATCTCGACGTCTGTGATCTCCTGGCCGAGCACGTGAACCAGCTGAAACCGTTCGGGGAAGAGGTTTTTCAGGTCTTCGAGCTCTTCGAGGAACATGATGGTCGAGGTGCGGCGGTTGACGTAGATCAATGCTGCGGTGCTCAGCGGTTCCACTTCCAGCACGGTGGCCAAGATGGACAGCACCGGGGTGATCCCGGAGCCGGCCGCGACGGCGACGTACCGCTTGGCGTTCGCGGCGTCGAGCGGGGTGGAGAAGGTGCCGCTGGGTGTCATCACATCCAGCACGTCGCCCGCCTGGAGCCGAACCGCGGCGTAACTGGAGAACACTCCTTCCGGGATGCGCTTCACTCCGATTCGCAGCGGCCCGCCGGTCGCCGGAGCGCAGATCGAGTAGTTCCGGCGGACGTCATCACCGAGGCTGGGGGCTCTGACCGACAGATGCTGGCCGGGGTTGAACCGGAACTCGTCACGCAGCTCTTCGGGCACGTGGAAGGTGATCGCGACGGAATCTTCGGTGAGCCGGTCGACCGAGGCGACCCGCAGCGGGTGGAACACCGCGTGCCGGCGCCCCGGTGCTGCGGTCGGGTTCAGGGCGCTGTGGATGGTGCTGTGCGTGGTGGTCATCAGATGGCCTTGAAGGAGTCGAAGGGCTCGGCGCAGGACACGCACGCCCACAGCGACTTGCAGGGCGTGGACCCGAACCGGCTGATCTCCCTGGTCGTGGTGGAACCGCAGCGCGGGCACCTCGCCGACAGGGTCAGACCGATTGACCGCGGAGCCGACAGCGCCGACTGAGCCGGCTGGCAGGCGACGGGCGGGGCGATGCCGTACTCCCGCAACTTGCGGTGCCCGTCCTGGCTCATCCAGTCGGTCGTCCACGCCGGGGACAGCACTGTTCTGACGTTGATTCGGGCGACACCTGCGGTACGCAGGGCGGTCTCGACGTCACCGGCGATCACGGCCGTGGCCGGGCACCCCGTGTAGGTCGGGGTCAAGGTGACCTCGACGGTTCCGTCCGCGGCCAGCTGCACGTCACGGAGGATGCCGAGATCGTGCAGGGTCAGCACGGGGATCTCCGGATCCGGCACCGCGCCGGCGATGTCGCGGACCTGATCCACGGTCATGGTCACCAGCTCGCTCCCGGGTGTGAGCGGTGCAGATTCTGCATGTCGGGCAGCAGGTGCCCGAGGTTCTCGGAGTGGTAACCGGCGCGGCCGCCGCGGGAGCGCCAGGTCGGGGCCGGCAGGCTCAGTGTTGCTGTCGTGATGACGGCCTCGACGTAGCGGGACCAGGCCGGCCGGAGCGCGGCCGGGTCGGCGGCGACACCGGGCAGCGCGGTGAGAATGTCCGCGGTGTCGGCGGTGTCGAAGATTTCCTCGACGTGGGGCCAGACCTGGTCGAGGGCTGCCTGCATGCGGTCGTGGGATTCCGGGGTGCCGTCGCCGAGCCGGAGCACCCACTGGGTGGCGTGGTCGCGATGGTAAGCCACTTCCTTCACCGCCTTGGCAGCCAGCGCGGACAGGGTCGGGTCTGTGGAGGTCAGCAACGCCGTATAGAGCTCGTACTGGTAGGCGGAGAAGATCAGCTGGCGAGCCATGGTGACGGCGAAGTCTCCGTTCTCGATCTCCACCAGGTGCACGTTGCGGAACTCCCGCTCGTCGCGCAGGAAGGCCAGATCGTCTTCACCCCTTGAAGTTCCGGTGACCTTTCCCTCCACTTCGCCCGCGTAACTGAGCAGTGTGCGGGCCTGGCCCAGCAGGTCCAGGGCGATATTGCCCAGCGCGATGTCCTCCTCGATCTGCGGGGCCCGGGTGATCCACTCGCCGAGTCGCTGGGCGAGGATGAGCGTGTCATCGCCCAGCCCGAGAACGTAGGTGGCGAGGGCGATTTGGTCGATGTCGGCCTGGTCGATGTCGGCGCTGTCGAGGGGCTGGCGGCTCAGGCTGGCGGCGGTCACAGGTGGGACACGCCTTCGGGCACGTCGTAGAAGGTCGGGTGACGGTAGGCCTTGTCCATCGCCGGATCGAAGAACGGGTCCTTCTCATCGGGACTGGATGCGGTGATCGCGCTGGACGGGACGATCCAGATGGAGACGCCTTCGCCGCGGCGGGTGTAGACATCGCGGGCATTCCGCAGGGCCATCTCGGCGTCCGGCGCGTGCAGGCTGCCGACATGCTGGTGGGACAGGCCGCGGCGGGCGCGGATGAACACCTCCCACAACGGCCAGCCTTTTCGGGATCCAGCGGAGCCACCGGTCGGAGCCGGATGAACGTCGGAGGTCATGCTGCTGCCCCGGCCGGGACCTTGCCGGCCCGGTGCTTGGCGGCGTACGCCTGAGCGGCCTCGCGAACCCAACGCCCGTCCTCGTGCGCGGACACCCGCCGCGCCATCCGCTGCGCGTTGCACGGTCCGTCGCCCTTGATCACCCTGGTCAGCTCCGCCCAATCGATGGCACCGAAGTCGTGGTGCTGCCGTTCGGAGTTCCACTGCAGGTCGGGGTCCGGCAGTGTCAGGCCAAGGGCCTCGGCCTGGGACACGCACATGTCGACGAACCGTTGCCGCAGTTCGTCATTGCTGAACCGCTTGATCCCCCAGGCGGTCGACTGCTCGGAATTCGGCGAGTCGGTGTCCGGCGGACCGAACATCATCAGCGCCGGCCACCAGAACCGGTTGACCGCGTCCTGCGCCATGGCGTGCTGCGCGGGGGTGCCGTGCGACAGGGTGAACAGGATCTCGAATCCCTGCCGCTGATGGAAGGACTCCTCCTTGCAGATGCGGACCATGGCCCGGCCGTACGGGCCGTAGGAGCAGCGGCACAACGGGACCTGGTTCATGATCGCCGCGCCGTCCACCAGCCAGCCGATCGCACCCATGTCCGCCCAGCTCAGCGTCGGGTAGTTGAAGATGCTGGAGTACTTCTGCTTGCCCGAATGCAACAGGTCGAGAAGATCCTCGCGGTCGACGCCCAGGGTCTCGGCGGCCGAGTACAGGTACAGCCCGTGGCCGGCCTCGTCCTGCACCTTGGCCAGCAGGATCGCCTTGCGCCGAAGGCTCGGCGCCCTGGTGATCCAGTTGCCCTCCGGCTGCATGCCGATGATCTCCGAGTGGGCGTGCTGGGCGATCTGCCGGATGAGCGTCTTGCGGTACCCGTCGGGCATCCAGTCCCGCGGCTCGATCCGCTGATCGTCGGCGATCAGTTGGTCGAAAAGCTCCTGCAGCGCCGCCTCAACCCCAGCCGGGAGCGCGCCTTCATCCGAGGATTCGATCCCGTCGACGTTGCCGTACACGGCGGCCTCCCTTGACCAGCACTTCCGAAGCGGTCTTACCGAACGAACGGTCAGTAAAGTATGTAGGGCACAATAGCCGCATGTCAACAGCTTCTGGTCGGAGAACCGGTCAGCCAGATGTGCCGGATCCGCAGCGCGGCGGTCGCGGGCGCCCGGCCAGGTACACCAAGGAAGGCCTGCTGGACCTGGTGGTGGCGGTGTTCAACGAGCGCGGCTACGAAGCGGCCAGTATGGAAGACCTCGCAAAGGCCAGCGGCTTCACGAAATCGACGTTCTATCACCATGTCTCCGGCAAGGAGGAACTCCTACGGATGGCGGTCAACCGTGCGCTGGACGCCTTGTCCGCCGCGTTGGACGAGACGGTGGGAACCGATGGCACACCGGTCGAACAGTTGGAAGACGCCATCCGCCGGACCACCGCGGTGCTGCTGGCTGAGCTTCCCTATGTGACCCTGTTGCTGCGGGTGCGTGGCAATACCCAGATCGAACGTGAGGCGTTGACCCGACGTCGTGCCATCGATGCGCGACTCTCAACGCTGGTCACAGCAGCAGTCGACGCGGGTGAGATCCGGGCCGACATCGATCCTCGCCTGGTGAGTCGTCTGCTGTTCGGCATGGTCAACTCCATCACCGAGTGGTATCGGCCCACCGCACGAACAACACCGAGAAAAGGAATTGTCGACGCCGTCGTCGGTCTGGCGCTGGAAGGCCTGAAGGCTGACCGTTCGAATCGGCAATGATCGCGGCGGGATCCGTTTCACCCTCATTCTTTTCAGACCGATTCCAGCAGCAGGGCTATCCCATTCCGACACCAATGCAGATGATGGCCACTGCGCGCTGCGCACCCTGCAAGTCCCAGCCCACGCAGCACGGCCAGCGATTGTGAGGCGAACGCCTCGTTCAGCTCGAACAGATCGATGTCGGAGAGATCTCCAGCCCGGCGCGGCCCAGCAGCCGACGCGTCGCCAGTTCCGGTCCGATGCCCATGATCCGAGCGGGCACCCCGACCGACGACAGGCCCGTGCCGACCGGGAAAGGCGGGCCGAGTTTCGCCAACGCCTTCAGCGAGGTGTCCCGGGGTTTCATCCGGGTCGATCAGCAACGCGCGGCCCTTGCGCTGCGGGACCGGAATCGGGACAATTCCCGCGCCATCCGGCCGGCGGCGATCGCCTTGGTCGCGGGTTCCTGCGACCGCAGCGCGAACAGAAGACGATGCTGTCGGTGCCCGGTGTTGAAGCGCTGTCGCGCTGGCAGGTCACGGTGACGTCGAACAGGCCGCTGCGGCCGAACCTGGTGCGTTCCACCGCGTCGGCGACCAGTTCGTCACCGAGCCGGGCCGGCGCCACGAAAGCGATGTCGAAACCGGCAGCGACGACGACCTGGCATAGGTGTTGCAGGCGAAGGCGAATGCGCTGTCGGCCAGTGTGGCCACGAACCCGCCGTGGCAACAGCCGTGACCGTTGACCATGTCCTCGCGCACCGCATCGACACACTGGACCGGCCGGGCCCGACGTCCAGCAAGCGCATACCCAATCGACGGCTGGCTTGATCTTCCGCCCACATCGCCGCCGCGCAGCGGCTCTCCAGATCCGTTGCTGCATCACTGATCTGGGTGCTCGCCTCAGAGTTCACGAAGGGACCTTCCACTCCACGCGGCCCGGCGGAGCGTGATGCACGCCCGGTACCGGCCGTCCAGATAGGCGCCGGCGAGTGCGTCCAGCAGGGCGACGATGCGGGCCGCCCCGATGCGGTCACCCCACTCCAACGGGCCGACCGGATAGCCGACTCCCAGCCGCATTGCCCTGTCGACGTCGGCGGCGGAGGCCACCCCCCTGCCCACCACGTCAGCGGCTTCGTTGACGAGCATGGCCGCCGTGCGGGCTACCAGTAATCCGGGCAGGTCGTCCAGCACGCTGACCGCCGCACCCGTCGCCTGCAGCAGGCCGGCCGCGGCCGCCAGCTGATCGGGTGGGCAGCCGTCCGAGGCTGCCAGGGCGAATCGAGTCGCGGTCGCGGGATCCAGCGCCAGGTCGAGCACGATGACCGGTCGGCCCGCGTCGTCGGCGCGCTCCGTCGCCGTTCGGCCATCGGTCGGGACCAGCAGCGCACCACCAGGCAATTCGGCATGCGGCGGCGTTGCCGCGTTGCTCTGCACGACGGTGATACCGCCACCGGTCAGTCGGTCCCGTAGGGTGCTCCACGGTCCCCAGTCCCCCGCCGCCACCACCTCCGACACGGCAGTCCCGGGCGGTGCGCTCGCGGCGACCGGCGCGGCGACCCCCGGTGCGTAGGAGTAGAAGCCTTCGCCGGTCTTGCGGCCCAGTCGACCGGCGTCCACCAGGGCCTGCTGAGCCAGCGACGGCGCGTAGCGGGGGTCCTGGCCGAACAGACTCCAGACCGAGCGGCTGACGGCAAGGCTCACGTCCTGGCCGATGAGGTCCGTCAGCTCCAGGGGTCCCATCCGGAAGCCGCCCGACTCCCGCAGCACGGCATCGATGGTGGCCGGGTCAGCGGCGCGCTCCTCCAACGCGCGCAGCGCCTCCCCGTAATACGGCCGGGCCACCCGGTTGACGATGAAGCCCGGTGTGGACGTCACCCTGACCGCCGACTTGCCCCACCTGCTGGCCAGTTCCGCCACGTCGGCAGCCACCTGCGGATCGGTGGCCAGACCGGACACCACCTCCACCAACCGCATCACCGATGCCGGGTTGAAGAAATGCAGGCCGAGGCAGCGTTCCGGCCGCCGAAGCTCGGCCGCCACCGCCGTGATCGACAACGAGGAAGTGTTGGTGGCCAGCACACACCGATCGTCGACGACCGTTTCGAGACCAGCGAAAATGCTCCGCTTGACGTCAAGGGATTCCACCGCTGCCTCGACGACCAGCCCGCAACGGGCGAGATCGGTGACATCGGTCGCCGCCGTCAGATTGACCCTGGCAGCTTCCGCCTGCGCCGACTCGAGTCGGCCCTTGCTGACCATCCGGTCCAGCTGAGTGCCGATCCCGTCGACGGCCGTCTGGGCGCGTCCAGCCACGGCGTCCAGGACCAACACCTGGTGACCGGCCAGGGCCGCGATCTGGGCGATCCCGGCACCCATGGTTCCGGAGCCGACCACTCCGACGGGAGCGGCTGCGGTCAGCTGCATCAGGCATCTCCAGGCTTCGATAAACCGAACGTTCAGTAAAGTCATACCGGACCGGGGTTGGCTCGTCAATGCTCCGAAATCGATTGCCGGCAACATCACTCGCTGTCGCGGTCACCGCATTGGAAGGCCGCACGGATGGGCGAGAGCCGCCATTGGCGGGCAATTCGGGGGCCAACGAACCCGAGTGCTGGATTTGCCATGGCACGATGAAGTATCCCGGCCGCGGCCTATGCGATCGGACTGGCCACCTTCGCGGTCGGCATGATCCATGCCGCGGGGGTCGGGTACCACGCCGATCGCTGGGCCGACCATGGGCCGTCGCGCGCCGTCCGATGCACCCTTGCTGGCCGCGGCCCTGCTCGATCCGGTGCCCCCGTCGATGGGTCACGACGGCGGCGCCACCACAGTGCCGACGGTGCCGATCCGTCCGGTGTCCTTCAGCGAGTCGACCGCTCAGCTGCCCGACTGGCTGACGGCGCCACGCACCCAACCTCGGGTCAACTTGACCCTCGGCACAGTGGCCTTCGGGGCGGTCGAGGTGCTGAACCGGGCGGTCTTCGCGATCGCACCCTTGGACGTCGATCTGTTGGTCGCCGTCGGCCCGGAGGGTGACCCCGCCGCCCTCGGTGCAGTTCCCGGCAATGTGCACGTCGAGCGGTTCGTCGCGCAGGCCGACGTGCTGCCCCTGGTCGACATCGTCGTCCACCACGGCGGTACCGGCACGGTGCTGGGCACCGTCGCCGCCGGGCTACCCCAGCTGATCCTGCCGCAGGGCGCTGACCAATTCCACAACGCTCGCCGCCTGGCCGACGTCGGAGCCGGTCGAGCCCTGCTCAACGACCAGCAACTGCCCGGCGAGATCGCCCGAGCCGTGACCGAAATGCTTGCAGGCTCCTCCGAGCGGCAGGTCGCGATCCGGCTTGGTGACGAGATTGGTGCACTGCCGATGCCCGCCGAGGTTGTCCCGGAACTTGTTGCACTGGTGAGGAATTCGCCGGGTAACGGTTGATAGCGGATACATCGTGACATCACTGGTGCCGCCGACGATCTCGGTCGAACTCAGCGCCTGGACGTGACCGTGATCGTGTAGTTGATGTTCTGAATGAAGTCGGTTGGTACCTGAGGAGGAGCTGGTGCCGGCGTGCTCGGGATGTTGATCTCACCCCCGAAATGGAGGGTGTGGATGCCCGGCCGCAGCGGCCTCAGCATCAGGTAAATGCCGTCGGCGATCGCGCCGCCACGGTGCGGAGCAACTGCCGGAGGTTTGGTACCGATCGGGAAGGGATGCCCGCAGATCAGCGTGCCGATGTTGTCGGCCGGCAGGGAGTAGGAGAACCACGGTGACGGAGACCGGTATTTGCTCCGTCCGTCGACCAGGCCCGACACGGCAATTCCGTCGATGGACGCCGACAACGAACCGGGAACGATGTCGTCGATGCCGAGCCTAGCGGCAGCTCTCAATTCTTTGGCGGAGTAATCCGTGTTCGGACAGCCCAAATTGTCGAACTCGGTATTCACGAGTGGGAAGAAAAGTGCGATTCCGGAGGGAATCTTGCAGGTCCGGTAGACATCGGCCCGCGCCGGGACGTTGGGCGCATTCGTCGGCTGGTAGGTCCCGCCCAGGAACCAAACATGGCCGCTTTGGCCCGCGCTGCAGTCGACGGCAGCGGGCGCGCTGGGTTTGCCGACGGCTGTATCCATGAACACAGGGTTCTTACTGAAGGGCGTTTGTAGGAGCCACTGCCACCATTTGGCATTCCAGGCGCCATAGGTGAATCCGTATGGCCTCGACTGCGGAGGACTGACCCCTGGTTGACCATGTCCAGCCGCAGACACCGTTGGGGATCCCATGGTCAGAATTGCCAGGGCCGAACAGAGAGTCGCAATGAGCAATCGCCGCATTGATGGCATGACATGCCTCCCCTGGGTGCCCAAATCTCGGTGCCCAAATCTCGACGGAAGGGCGAGATTCACGCTAAACCCGAAGGCTGATGACGTCAATAGATCTGCCCGGTGAACTCCGAACCAGAGCTGCAATGCCCTTGTGGGGCTGTTGATGGCTGTTTCGGTCGCATCGCCGTCTTTCTGGGGTGTGGATGGCATTGCACCAAAACGGGGCCTGTTTCATGTGTCAAGGCCCTTCTCGGTGGCGAATGCGAGCACAGAGCGGGCTGCGGCCCGCGGACAATCGCTTGATCGGCGGGTTGCCGGCCGGTCGATTCTTGACCGCAGCAGCATTTGCGAGCGGCATCGGCCGGCACCGGGGCCTCGCGAACGCAATGACCATCAGGAAGTCGTATCTCGGCCAACGTCCCGCGGCAGGAGCGACGAGCCGGGGGCAGCTGTGGACCGTGATCATTTCCGGGAAGTCGCCCGGCCCAGGTCCGAGGGGTCGAATGGTTGGCCGTTTCGCAGGTCGCGAGCGTGNGTTGGCGGCGATCGTGCGGGGGGCCCGCGGCNGCGCGGCCGCGGTAGTGCTGGCCGGGCCGACCGGGGTCGGAAAGAGTCGCCTGGCCGCTCGAGGTCCGGCCGAACTCGGTCGCTACGGCTGGTCCACCGACACGGTTGCGTGGTACCTCGTCGGCACGTGACACGCCGCACAGAGCGTTGGCCCATCTGTTGCCGGCGGTCATGCCCGCCGACGTGATCAATCCGCTGCGTTGGGCGGTGGATCAGATGGTTCCCGCAGGGCAGCGGCGGCGGGCGCTGCTCGTGGATGATGCGCATCAACTGGACGCCGCGTCCGCGGCCGTGGTGAGCCATCTGGTCGAGAAACGCCGGGCAACGGTGCTCGCCTCCGTCAGAACCGCCGAACCCACCCCCGATGCGATCGCCTCGCTGTGGCGGGGGGACCGCGCCGAACAGATCGAGCTGGGAGCGCTGTCCGTCGAGGAAACCGCACATACCGTGCGGGGCGCGTTGAGGGGTGTGATCGAGCCCGCGACGCCCGAACTCCTTGCTCAGGCGCGGACCTCCTATTCCGAGGCCGCCGGATTGCGTGGCCACTACCTTGATTCGCAGAACGCCGCCCGTGCCGCGTTGGACTCCATCGACAGCTGGCGCGACGCCGTTCTGGTGGATTGTCGTACCGCTGCACATGAACTGGATGGCCTGCGCGCTGTGGGTGGGTGATCTGGTCAGCGCCGGTGATGGTGACGCCGCGCTGCGCTGCGCCCTTGACCATGCCGAGCGTTCGATCCAGGCCGACACGCCGGCCATGGCGGCGCTACACTCTGCGGTGCGCTTGGGGGCAGCAGCGGCGAGGCGCACCGCGAGGAATTGGTGGAGATCTCCTCCTTCAACGAGGCACCCGGCAAATCCCCGGCCACCGTCGTGGCCCACGAGGTCCGTTTCGACCCGGAACGCCAGCAGTGGTTCGCCGACGTCGACGCCGACGCCGACGTACCCGGTGGCCGGACCGCCCTGCTGCGCCTGGGACTGGTTCGCTACCAACCGGAATCACCCAACGGCGCCCGGGCCTCCCGCATGGTCACCTCCGACTGGATCCCACTGCAGGCGCCGCGCACCATGACCATCCGCTCGCGGTCCGGCACCGGCACCGACTACGACGTGTCACTGACCGGCAAGCACATCGAAGACCGTTCCTTCATTGCGGCGCTGCGGTGGCGGGCCTTCCCGACCCCGGCCGGTGCCCCCGTCGGGTCGCCACCGACATCACCATCGACAACAACGAGATCAGCAAGGCGATGGGCGTGACCCCGACCTCGGACGGGACCTTCTTCGCGCAGGCCAGGCTGATCGGTCCCAACGACCCCGCGGCGGCGGCGCGCTACCGCGCCGGTCGGATCGTCGTGCGAGAGCAGCACTCCGGGTACAAGATCCGCACCGACGACAAGATCAGCCGGACCGAGTGGCTCGACGTCGTCGACGTCGTCGACGTCCCGCAACCGCGAGGCGGATGAGACACCGCTATCGCCAGCGCTCAGTCACGCCATTTGATGGAGCAGCCCATGCTCGGTCGGTGCGGTTCGGGAACCCGCTGTCCGGCCGACACCAGGCCGATCGCCTCGTCGAGCAGTGCCCCGGTCACCGGTGCACCGTTGCCAGGCGTCGAGCTGTCCATCGCGCCCCGGTAGGCAAGGCGACCGTCGGCGTCGTACAGGAAGAAGTCCGGTGTGCAGGCGGCGCCGAACGCGCGGCCCACCTGCTGGGACTCGTCGATCAGGTAGGGAAAAGCCCAGCCCGCTCGAGCGGCCTGCTCGGCCAGCCCGGCCGATGCGTCGTCCCGGTACGCTGCGGCGTCGTTGGTGCAGATGCCCACGACGTGCAGGTCCGGGTGTCGCTGCAGTGTCTCGGTGAGTCCTCGCTCGATGTGCTTGACGTACGGGCAGTGGTTGCACAGGAAGGCCACCAGCAAGGGCTCCCCCGCGAACGACTCGCTCGACACGGCGCTGCCGGTCAGGTCGCGCAGGCGGAAACCCGGCAACGGCGACCCCAACGCAACCATGGCGGATTCGACAGCCATGAGCTCAGGCTAGCGGCCCTCTGCCTTGCGCATCGCGTTTTGGCGGTCGTTTCTTGCCGTTGATGACGTCATCGTGGATGAAGACCGAAATCTGGGGCGTGGTCGGCCGATTGCCGTGCATGCCAGGGTCAGGTGGGACGCCGATGACAGCAGCGCCAAGGATGCGTGGGGTGCGTCGAGCCGGCCGCCTCCGAAAGAGCCGATCAGCGCCCACACCGGGACCGCCGTGCCGACCCGGTCCCGGTAGCGCAGTGCTATTGCGAGCAACCAACAACGGTCATCCCGCATTGGCACCGGATCCACCGCCGCGCTGCGGACCGACCTCGAACTCGCCCGGCAGGGAGATCCGATTGCTACGCGGTGAAAGGGGATGCGGACAACCGAAAGGTCGATCGATTACGCGTCGACCGGGGTCGCAGCCTGGAACACGATCCCGGGCACCCACATCGGGCCGGCGGCGGAGCGGCAGGCCGATCAGGCATCCGCCGCTCCTTGACAGCGCCACTGAAGAACTGATCCCGACCCGGTCGCCGGTGGCGGGGCCGTCGCCCGTCAGGTACCAGCGAGCGCTTTCCATTGGTCCCAGCTCAGCGCCCAGTCGTAGATATCCCCGTCGTCCGCGGACAGCGGCACGCTGGTCCCGGTGACCTGCACCGGGTCGCCGTAGATCGCCGACTCGAAGTAGGCCTGCGCGCTCTCGGCGGACAGGTTGACGCAGCCGTGACTGACGTTGACCACGCCCTGATCGGCGACGGTGTACTGGTTCTGGTGGATGAACTCGCCGTTGTCGCTGATCCGCACCGCCCACTTCTCCGGAACGTTGCTGTACCCGTAGGCCGGGTTGCTCATCAGCGTGTTCTCTTCCTTGCCCATCACGATGTGGGTGCCGGACCGGGTGACCCGGTTCGGGTCCCCGATGTCATCGCCGCTGCCGTAGGACGCGTCGTAGGTCGCCACGGTGACGCCGTCCTGTTGGACCACCAGGTTGTGGGAGTTGGCGTCGGCGAGCACCACCTGGTTCCGGCCGATGGTGAAGTCGCTGGTGATGTCCGCGGCGCCGTACGCTCCGGGCGCCAGTTGGACCCCGTACAGCTGGGCGGAGACGTGGATTTGGGTGCCGGCCGGCCAGTAGTCCCTGCTCCGGTAGTCCAGCCCCCATCGGCCGTCGTCGTGCCTGATCCAGGCCCACGCCCCTTCCACGGCCGGGGTGCTGGTCAGCGTCACGCGTGTCGCGACGGCGGCCTTGTCGACCGGTTCGACGCCGAAGTTGACGATCACCGGGGCGGCGACCCCGACCTCGGCCCCGTCACCGGGGTACACCGTGTTGCGTATGGCGGTGTCCGTGCCGGCGGTGCCGAATGTCCCGGTGATCGGGACCTGTCGGCCGTCTGTGCCGGTCGCGATCCCGGTGACCGTGTAGGCCGCGCCGAACGCCAGGTGCTGCCCCAACGTCCAGGTCTGGTGATCCGGTGAGACCGTCCCGGCCAGCGGAGCGCCGTCCGGGCCGGTCATCGTCAGCGTGTCGATGACGCCCCGGGCCACGGTGACGGTGACCGGTTGCGACGGTGCCATCCCCGCCGTACCGAACCCCGGCGACGCGGTCACCGTCGCGACCGGCGCCGCGAGCGCCGTCACCGCCGGCGGTGCGCTGCTGGTCGAGGCCTCCACCGGGGCGGCGTCACCGGACACCGGCGGCCCCGCCGCGGTCGGCGGCACGGTGGTGGTGGAGGTCAACGCGCCGCTCCCGCAGCCGGCCAGCACCGTCAGGACGGTCACCACAGCGATCATCGCCGGAGACCGCCACCGCACTCCCTGACGGGTGCCGTGCCTGGCGGTCATAGCCGGACCAGCCGGTGACCCAGCAGTGTGGGCGGCGGGTAGGTGGGGACGGTGTCGCCGGCGATAGCGGACCAGCGCCCCGGGTGGGCGTCGAACACGTGCCACACCGCGGCCGCATCCGCGGCCCGCGGGGTGTCCCATTCCTGGCGCTCGGCGCAGAACTGACAGGTGAACGCGGTGAACTCCATCGAAATACCTTCATTCTCGGACCGGAGGACTCATCTGCTTGGAGGAACCGGATTGGCGGCTTACACGACCGTGAAGCCATCACCCGGCGGTGGGACGCACCACCCGCATCGCCGCAGCGGGGGCCAATCGGGATACACCCGTCCGAGGGACGGTGACGTTGTTGTTGCCGCCATCACAGGCCACCGTAACGGACAAACCGCACCCCTCGTGACCGGACCCGCCGGTACGGCGCGTCGGTCCAGCCGATGAGTCATCCGACGGCCGGCCTGGTCGCGGCCCGCTGCAGCGCCGACGGCATGCCCTCACCGAAGCCTTGTACGGCGGCAAACAGTGATCCGATCGGCACGTCCGATGTGAACCCAACCCTGGACCGTTGACAGATCAGAGGTCAGGCATCGAGACAGGTGGCTGCGATCTGTTCGATGTGCCTGAGGTCGGTTCCGCAGCAGGCTCAGCGCGATGAAGGCACTCGACGCCCACGTGGACGTGATGAAGTGCAGGCCGAACGAGCAATTAGCCCTGTTGTTTGGCACGCGTTTCACCACCGAAGATGTCGGTTTTCTGGACCTGTTCCCCCCGGATAACGACTTGTCAGCTGCTTCATCGTTGATTCCGGGCCGCCGGTGGTCAGGTGACGAGGGTCGTTGTACCCCGGACCGGGCGGGAACCGGCGGGGAATCCGGAGTTGATCTGTCACCCCGGAAGGCAGTCGGTGGTCAGGAACCCAACACCGCGCTCCGTTGCTGCTTGACATCTGTAGGAGCATCAGCTGGACATCGCTTCTCTGAACTTTCTGGCCGTGGGGGTCGCGCATTTGGGAAGGCGCAGGAACAAACTCAGCGACAGATAAAAGCGACAGACAAATTGGAGGCAGGCACACATGTCCACAATCCGCAATGTCACCGTGGTGGGAACGGGTGTTCTCGGCTCTCAAATCGCCTTCCAGGCAGCGTTTCACGGCTATGCGGTGACGGCGTACGACAGCAGCGATGAGGTCATGGAGAAGGCCAAGAGCGGCTTTGCCCGGCTCGCCGAGCTCTACAAGGCGGACGGCGTCGCCGGTGCGGTGGACGGCAAGGCCGATGCCACAATCAGCAACATCCGCCTCGCGTCCGCGCTCGACGACGCTGTTGCCGAGGCCGACCTGGTGATCGAGGCGGTTCCCGAAAGCCTCGATCTGAAACGCGCGGTCTACACCACGCTCGGTGAGCTCGCCCCCGCCAGAACGATCTTCGCGACGAACACCGCAACCCTGCTCCCCAGCGCCCTCAAGACCTCCACGGGCCGGCCCGATCGTTTCCTCGCCCTCCACTACGCCAACCACATCTGGCGACACAACACCGGTGAGATCATGGGCACGACAGACACGGACCCCGCGGTCTACGCCGCCGTTGTCGAATTCGCCAAAGGCAGCGGACTCGTGCCGATCGAAATCAAGAAGGAGAAAGCGGGATACCTCCTGAACTCCCTCCTGATCCCGCTACTGGACGCGGCCTGCGCCCTTCTCCTGGACGGCTTCGCCGATCCCGAAACCATCGACAAGACCTGGCGTATCGGCACCGGCGCTCCGATAGGCCCGTTCCAGATCTTCGATATCGTCGGGCTCGGCAACGCGTACAACATTGCCTCCGCGAACCCGGACCCGCGGAAGCAGCGGCTCGCCCAGTACCTCAAGGACAACTTCATCGACAAGGGCAAGCTCGGAATCACCACGGGAGAGGGCTTCTACATCTACTGATGTGCGGGTGTCCGGGTCGGAGTCGATGATTTCACCGGAGGGTGGATGGACGGCCGGCTCGGCGGGGAACTGCATTGCCAGCGCCGTCGTGATTCCGAGGTGGCGGAGCAGGAAGGCGCGCTCGTCGAGCCGTTTGCGCCGCAGCCAGCCGGTGACTTCGTCGTTGCACTTGCTGGCGTTGCAGGACCCGCAGGCGGGCGCGATGTTGTCGAGGGTGTAGCGCCCACCGCGGGACAGCGCCTGGACGCAGTCACGTTGTAGCGGCGTACCGGTGGCGCCGCAGTACGCGCAGCCACCCCAAGCATCCTTCAGCGCGGTCCATTGTTCGCCGCTGAGGTCGTGTTCCACGCGGGCCATCCGGCGTTTGCGTCTGCGCGCACCCCTGGCCTTGCGGCTTCGGTCGACGGCCATGCCTCACCCTAGAAACTCGGCAACGGGCATCCGGTCAGGCGCGCCAGGTCACCCGTCGCAGTCGCGTTCGTCGAGACGGAGTTGGTGCAGCGTTTGCCTGGCCATCGCTGCCTCACCCGCGCTGTTCGGGTGGACCGGGTCGGCGTTTGCCGGCTTGATCAGCGGCTCGATCCACCGCTGGTTCACCGACTGGCAGGCGTCGCGGTCCGCCGAGCTCGGCCACATGTCGATGAAGAGGGCGCCGGTTTCCGCGGCGGCCTTCTCGACAGCCCTGTTGAGCGTTTCCTAACAAGGGCGACGACATTCGGCCGGCCGGCAGCCAGGCGAGCGGCCCGAGTGATGTCTACGCCTTTGGCCGCCACATCTCGGTGCTCATCGGCCTCGGCGGCACCCCGGAAACGCGTGCCACGCTGCCCGCGCCCGGCAAGAAACTGGGCACCCTGATCCAGACCACAAAGGACTACAGCACCTTCCGTACCATCGCCGACCTCGCCGCCTTCGAGAAGAAGACGAACCCGATTCACGATGTGGACAGCAACCCGGTGGGTCTGTTGTACGACCGCGGCAATTACGTCGTGGCGGACGCCGGTGGCAATACGGTGGTCAAGGTCAATCCGAGCGGCAGGATGCGCACCCTCGCGGTCCTTGAAGACCCCGCGCCGAACGTACAAGCAGTGCCTACTTCCGTCGCCACCGTGGGATTCGACGGCGCTTACTACATCAGCCAACTGACCGGCTTCCCCTTCCAAAAGGGCTTGGCGAACATCTACCGCCTCGACAGGAGCGGCAAGCGGACCGTGTACGCGTCCGGCCTGACCAACGTCACCGATCTCGCCTTCAAGGGGAAGACGCTGTACGCCGTGCAGATCTCCACCGAGGGCCTGCTCTCGCCCACCGGTCCCATCGGATCGGTCGTCAAGGTCAAGCCCAATGGGCCCCATGGGAATGCCACGGGCGACCACACACCGGTCGCCGCAGGTCTGTTCGCGCCGTACGGGATCGCGATCAAAGGTGACAGCGCCTATGTCACCACCGGAGCCGTGGCCGCGGGCGCGGGCGGGGTGATCAAGATCCGGTTGTGAACAGACGGGTGACGGACCCGGACCATCGTCGCGCGATCCGGGTCCGCCTCGACTGCACCCTGATTCCCACCGCACCGCTACCGGCGCGTTACCACCCTTCGCCATCGGGGTCCGTCCCGTCCGGCCAGACCGTGCAATTCCAGGACGGCGAGCGCGGCCAGCACCCGCGGCCCGAGCAGCCCCGACTCGGCGATCACGTCGGCCGCCATGACCGTCCCCCGGCCGGGCAGCGCCTCGTAGACCCGCGCGGTATCGGCGTCCAACCCATCGGTCGGGTGCCGGGGGTCGGTCCCCGGCAGCGGCGGCTGACGGCCCTCGTCCGGAGCCCGGCCCAACGCGGCCAGCACATCCGTCGGCCCGGTCACCAGCTGCGCGAAACGATCCGCCAGCAACAAATGACAACCCACCGACATCGCCGAGGTCACCGGACCCGGCACCGCCATCACCACCCTGCCCAACTGATCCGCCGCCGCCGCCGTGCTCAACGTCCCGGACCGACGTCCCGCCTCCACCACCACCGTCCCGGCCCCCAACGCCGCGATGATCCGGTTCCGCACCAGGAACCGGTGCCGCGCCGGAGTCGTCCCCGGCGGGTACTCGCTGACCACCGCACCGATCGCGCCGATCGCGTCCAGCAATGCCCGGTTCGCCTCCGGATACGCCCGGTCGATCCCACACGCCAACACCGCCACCGTCGGCGGCTCCGCATCACCACCCGGCTGCAGCGCACCCCGGTGCGCCGCGGTGTCGATACCGAACGCCGCCCCCGAAACCACCGTCACACCCGCAGACACCAGGCTGTGAGCCATGTCCGCCGCCACCCGTTGGCCATACGCGCTGCTCGCCCTTGACCCGACGATCGTCACCCCATCACCGGGTAACCCAGCCAACGACCCTCCGCGCACATACAACGCCAACGGCGAACACGAGCCGCGCACGCCCCGCGCCAGCGCACCGTCGAACGCCGCGAACGCCGCCGCCGGCCACTCCGACTCACCCGGACCGATCAGCCGCGCACCCACCGCGGCCGCAGCCGCCAGATCGGCATCCGCCCGCCGCACCGCCTCCGCCGCCGACACGTCCTGCATCCGAGCCGCGGTCGCCGACAACACCGACCGAGGAGCATGCCCGGTCAGCACCCCGCGCCACGCCTGTACCGCGCCCACCCGATCCACGAACAGCGCCACCGCCGCCGCCGACGGCGGCTCACACACCCGCAACAACCCGGCCCGTGCACGAGCCACCTCCACCCCGTCCCCCGCGACGTCCACCACGGATTGCTCGCTCACATCGACTCCCCACAGCGCAAGGCCAACGCCGTCGCCAGATCCCCCGTCGACGGCCGATCCCGACCCGCCAAATCAGCGGTCGTCAACGCCAACCGCAACACCCGGTCAAACCCACGACCGGTCAACCGGCCGGTCCGCACCGCCCGGTCCAACAACTCCGACTCCCGCCGATCCGGCCGCCACGACCGCCGCACCACGGCCCCCGGCACCTCCGCCGCGTACCGCCACGGCGTCCCCCGCCACCGCAGCGCCGACCGCTCGCGCGCCGCCAACACCCGCCCCAGGACCACCTCGGACGACTCACCCGGCTCTCCGGACAACGCCAACGTCACCGGATCAAGAGCCGGCAGATCCACCCGGATGTCCACCCGATCCATCAACGGACCCGACAACCGACCCAAATACCTGCGCCGAACCCCCGCCGCGCACGTGCACTCCACATCCTTCGCCGCCGCGCACGGACACGGATTCGCCGCCAAGATCAACTGAAACCGCGCCGGATACCGCACCGCCCCAGAAGCCCGCGCCAGCAACACCATCCCCGACTCCATCGGCTGTCGCAGCGCGTCCAACACCGTCGGACGGAACTCCGGCGCCTC
>JGI20181J14860_1000013_pt1 | contig 25667 bp, 20 predicted proteins | sample NGESurdeep072012_5_FD_14860 | JGI IMG/M metagenome (IMG submission 14860) | reverse complement strand
GGGTGCGATGACCGATGCCGTGCCCGGATCGGCCAGTGTCTGGTTCAGCAACGAAGCCATGTCCGCGGCGGTGGTCTGCACGTTGCCCCAATACACGCCGTCGGGTGTTGGTGTCGTCCCCGTCAAGGCATAGCGCCGCGTGATCCGGTCAACCATTGCGTCGCCACCGGCCTGCTCGTAGAAGCTGTCCGCCGTCACATCGTCGGACCGGACAATCATCTCCCGGACCAGGGCCCGGATGGCCGGGTCGGCGCCGGCCGGGTCGACGGTGCCCGAAGCGACCGGCCCTCCAGGATCGTCCGAGTCGGTGGGTCCGTCCGCAGCGACCGAGCCGGCCGGGGCGTCGTCCAGGTTCGTTGCCGCGTCGGGGTCCGCCCCGCTCAGCACGTCGGCCGCGATCATCAGCTTGACCAGGCTCAACATCGGAAACGGCTGATCGGCATTGAACTGCGTCAGGATCGTCCCGGTGGTCCGATCCAAGATCACCACGGCCTGATGCACACCGGCCGCTTCCGCATCGGCCACCGCGGTTGTCACCGCTTCCGTCGGGTCGACGGGTGGCGGCGGCCAGGGCGTGGTGTCCTCGACGACCGGATTACCGGTGTCGTCACCGGTGTCGTCACCGGGCGCCCGCACCCCGCCGCTGATATTCAGCGGCGCGGTGTCACCGGCGGGAACGGTCACCGTGGCGGCAGCCCAGACAGCACCCGACGCCGGCGCGTCCGTGGTCGACACGGTGGCATCGATGACCACGGCCACGGCCCCGATGGTCAGCAATGACGCCAGCATCAGCAGCCCCCGCCGGTGGCCGCGCCTCATCGGTTGGCCAACCTCATCCCCGCCCCCGTCCAGTCAAGATGCAGCGAACAACCATTTACCACAACCAGCACGGCGGCCGCCTGTCCGACGGCAGGTCACGACTGCTGTCCGCTCTTCGCTGCAGAATGACTGGTCGGTGCCCTCCCCGTCACGGTCAGACGGTCCGACGCCGAGGCGGGGGCGCGGAGTCAGGCCAAGTCACTGACCTGTTCGATCATCCTGGCGGTGTTGGGTTGACCTGCCCGCCACACTTCGAACCACCGAGTCCGCGAGGGGCGGCGCCGAGCGCTGCCGCCCCCGGGACCGCCATCCCGGACGCCGGGGCTGCGGACCCCGGTCGGCGGACGAACGCGATGAACCTGGGTCATCGTCACCGGCCGACCGCGGCAACGTTCCCTACGACCCCCGCGGGTCGGCGGCAGCACCGTCGACGTGTGCCCGTGCCGCACCGTGCGAAAGGGGCGTCCGCGCCGCCGGTCCCCGCCGGCGACCTCGGTGAGCGTGTCGCCGCTGCTCAGCGGGAACCCCGGGAACGGGCCTTCTCTACTTGCCATGATGGAAACCCGGTTGACCCTTGGCCAACACGGAAAGCACAGGTGGAGGGCCTTCGCAGATGGCAGCTACACCATGAGTTGTCGCAGAAGCGCAAGGTCGGCAGCGAGCCGATCAAGGGCGGCGCTCACCGACCCGGGTCGGGTGGCCGCCAGACCGGCCGTGATCCAGGTGCGCAGCAGAGCGGGACACCGGCACTCCCGCGCGCTCGGCCAACGCCTCGATCGCGGCCGCGTCCTCCGGGGTCAGTCGCACCGCGACGGGCACCGATCGGTTCGGCCTGGTCGCGGTCGCACCGGCCGGCATCGGTTCGTCCATGGTGGCGTCAGCCTCCGCGGCGGCCGCGGCGATCACCTCCGCGGTCGTGTCGCTCATGGCATGTTCCCTTCCCGGTAGCCCCTCTGGTCGGTGGCGTTCGCCCGCCAGCCGTTCGCGCCCCACCAGCCACCTCCGTCCCGCGGAACCAAGATCACCACCAGCACCGTCCTGGCGGTGGCCGAGTACCCCCAACAACCGGGCGCCGCGCCCGGACCGGCTTTTCGGATCCGGATCAAACAGCAGTGCGTCGGGATCGGTCAGAGCCTCCGTCGCCTCCACCACCGTCACCCGATGGCCGACCCGCATGTGGGCCTCACCGAAGGTCCAATCGACATCCACCGCTGACGGTTTACAGCTGTAAACGGCGGTCGCCATGCCGGCACCCGTGGGGCCGGTCTTTCCCGCTCCGGACGCCCACATCGCCGCGGCCGGCAGGGGTATCGACGTCGGTGTCATCGTTAGATCGGCGGTTATCGGACGCGGCGGGCGGTACTCGGCCGGCCAGCGGGGTCAGCACCGAACGTTCCGATCCGGGGCGCCCGCCGCTGCCGACACTCGGACGTGCCCGCGGTGGCGGTCACCAACGAAGGACCGATGTGTCCCGGACCGGCTCCGGTCCGCGTCAGATGGGGTCACGTCCACGACGTTTTCGCACCGGCATCTGCAGCGGTTCACCGTTGCGCGGTGCGATGCGAGCGCCAGGTAGCGGGTGGTGCGGCGCCGGGGCCACGGCATGACGGAGGTCGCTCGCGCCGTGCGCACGTCGGGTACGATCGCTGCGGTGTCGGTGGCCATCCTGCTCCGCGGGTTCCTCGGCGGCGATGTGCCGGTCCGCATCGAGGCTTACGACGGCTCTGTGCTGGGGCCGGTCGGGGCGCGCACGGTGCTGCGGGTGCGGTCGCCGGACGCGATCCGCCGGGTGTTGTTGTCGCCGGGGGAGTTGGGCATCGCCCGCGCGTATGTCGCCGGTGACCTGGACATCGACCGCGGCACGATCTTCGACGTGCTGGAACTGCGCCACACCCGACCGGACCTGCGGCTGCGGCCGGCTGATCTGCTCGCCGCGGCGCGGCTGCTCGATCTGCACCGTCCCGCCGGGTGGCGCCGGCTCCACCTGCCGGCGCCGCCGGAGGAGGCGCGGCCACGCGGCCGGCGGCACGGGAAGCGGCGGGACGCGGCCGCGGTCACCCACCACTACGACGTGTCCAACGCGTTCTACGGCATCGTGCTGGGCCCGTCGATGACCTATTCCTGCGCGCTGTGGGAACGCCCCGGTGTCACCCTGGAACAGGCGCAGACCGCGAAATACGAACTCGTCGCCCGCAAGCTCGGGCTGCGCCCGGGGATGCGGCTGCTGGACGTGGGTTGCGGGTGGGGCGGGATGGCGCTGCACGCCGCGTCCCGGTACGGCGTCCACGTCGTTGGGATCACCCTGTCCGAACCGCAGGCGTCCTACGCCACCGCCGCCGCCCGCCGGGCCGGTTTGGCCGGCCGGGTCACCTTCCGGGTCCAGGACTACCGGGACGTCCGGGACGGCCCGTTCGACGCGATCAGCTCGATCGGCATGGTCGAGCACGTCGGGGCCGCCCGGCTGCCCGGGTACGCGGGGAGGCTGTTCGGGCTGCTCCGCCCGGGCGGGCGGCTGCTCAACCACGGCATCGCCAGCCCGGGCGAGGCGGTGTTCCGGCCGAACCCGTTCGTCGCCCGCTACGTGTTCCCCGACGGGGAACTCACCGAGGTCGGCAGGGTGGTCTCGGTGCTGCACCGCGCCGGTTTCGAGGTTCGCCACGTGGAGGGGCTGCGGGAGCACTACCCGCTGACCCTGCGGGCGTGGGTGCGGAACCTGGAGGATCGCTGGGACGACGCGGTCCGGGAGGTCGGCGCCAACCGGGCCAGGGTCTGGCGGCTGTACATGGCCGGCGCCGCGCTGGGCTTCGAGGAAGGCACCCTGCAAATCGACCAGGTACTCGCGGTGCGCCCCACCGCCCGCGGTTCGAGCGGCATCCCGCTGCGCCCCGACTGGGAACCAGCCGCACACCCCGCGGAGACCACACCACGCTGAGCCCCGCGGCGTCCGCGGATCGCGGGGCGAAGCCCGCGGCAGGCACGGGAGACCACGGTGCCCGTTCACTGGGCACAGCTCATCGCGGCGATGCCGTCGCATCGCATCGCATCGCGGCAACGGCGTTGGTACGTCGGCCGGACGCCTGGGAGGCCGACGACCCGCGGGCCGGGGAGGCCGACCTGATCATCGCCGAGCACCGCAACGGCCCGACCACCACCGTCGCCGTCGCGCACCAACTGCACTACTCCCGGTTCGCCGACCTCGCCGGCTGAGGCGAACCCGGCCCGCGCAGGTCAGAACCGTTGCTAGGCGAGGAATTTCGCGATTCGGGGCGCGAAATCCTTTGGCGCCGCGAGCGGTTCGACATGGCCGCCGGCGAAGACGTGCAGGGTGGCATGCGGGATCAGCCGGGCCAACAGGCGGGCGTTGACCAACGGCACGATCGCGTCGTCGTTACCGGCGATAACCAGGCACGGCTGGCGGATCAACCACAGGAACGGCAGGCTCGCCCAGCAGGCGACGGCGGCCATTTGGTATAGGTACGCCAAGCTGATGCCGGTGACCTTGGTGTTCCGGAAGAGCCGGCGGACGTCCTCGGTGTGCTCGGCTTCGTCCCCTCCGTACAGCAGGGCCGCCGCGGCCTTGGCGTCGTAGAAGCTCTCCACACGCATCATCTTCGCCAGCACCTTCGGGTTGCCCGGGAGCGACAAGACCCCGGTGCTGGTGCTGATCAGGACCAATCGACGACAACTATTGCGGTGCTGGGCGGCGAACTGCTGCGCCAGTGCCCCGCCCCAGGAGAAGCCGAGGACGTCGACCTCGTGGTAGCCAAGGTCATCCAGTAGTTGCGAGAGCATCCAGGCCAGTTGCGGGAAACCCAGCGGCAGCGGGCTGGTCGGCGAACCCCCGACCCCCGGGACATCGACTCTGATGATCGTCATGTCCGGGCCCAGCGCCTCGACCAGCAGGTCGAAGCTCTCAAAACTGACCCCGATCCCGCCCAACAGCAACAACGGAACACCATCGGGCTTGCCCGGCCGGACGTCAACGCGGAGATCCTGGTGATAGATCCGCGACCTCCAGGTGGTGGTGGTGGTGGTCGATGGCGCTGGGATGTCATTCGGGGGGGCGGACACCTTCGATCCCTTCGTGGATGGGACACGAACGGCCCATGGGCGGACAAACAGCCCACATCGCGACGGACCCTCATGACAGAGTGCCACGCCAAATGGGCGGCGCGCCGATTATCGGCTGATCATCACCTCACAGTTTGCCCAGTCGTGTGACAGTGCGAACACCGGTTGTGCATCAGCCGGAAGCGCTTCCGCATCGGGACCTTTGGCCCTGACGGGCGGCTCCCGGCAGCGGGACGGTGGAGGTGCGTCAGCCGCCGTCGACCGCGGGTGATCGGCGAGCTGACCCCTGACGCTGTGACCCGCGGCCAAGGGAAGTGGCAGCAATGCGTCTGACCTGGAAGGACGGCCTCGCAACGGTGTTCGTCGGGCTGGCCGTGGTGCTCTTCGTGGTCTGGTCGGCCGGCGCGGCGGTAAGCGGGATCTCCGGCCGCGGCCTGGTCGTGGCGATTCTCCTGCTGGGGATCGCCGGGTGCTACACCGCACGGTCGCAGTTCGAGACCTTCTACGGCGTCAACGGCACCACCCGGGCGCCGCTGGCGTACGTCGTGCTGGTCTCAGTGGTGGGCGCTCTCGCGACGGTGGCGGGCATCGTGGCGGTGATCGGCGGCGGGACGGTGGCGGTGACGACGCTGTTGCTGGCCATGGTCGTCATGTGGATCCTGGCGACTGTTCGGCATCAACGACGAGCCTCCGCCGATCGTTCCGCCGCGACGGGCGCCGGAACGGCGAGCCGGACGCGAAAGATCGGCGCTGCCGGATGATCAGGCGACGATGGTGTCGAGCATGACCTCGATGTTCCCGCGGGTGGCGTTGGAGTACGGGCACACCCGATGGGCCTTGGCGACCAGATCATCGGCCGCCGCCTGATCGACTCCGGACATCTCGACGTGCAACGCCGCCGCCAAGCCGAACCCGCCGGCACCGTTCGGGTTCAGCGAGATGTCGGCGGTGACTGCGGCATCGGCGATGGGCAACTTCTCCCGCCGGGCGATCAGCTTCAGCGCACTCAGGAAGCAGGCCGCGTACCCGGCGGCGAACAGCTGCTCCGGGTTGGTCGCGCCGCCGGGGCCGCCCATCTCCACCGGCGTGGCGAGGTCGACGTCGACGATGCCGTCGGACGAACGGCTGTGCCTGTTGCGACCCTCGCCGGTCGCGGTGGCGGAAGCGGTGTACAGCGCGGTGGCAGTGGTCATATCGCACTCCTTGTGGTGTCGCGAATGAGCAGGACAAGCAGCGGGCCGGCGGCGATCGTGCGCGGGCCCAGGGGTTGACAACCGCTTCAGTCCAGGGTTGTTCCCCCACCGCCGGCCGCCGACACTCCCGCCCGCTGAATCGGCGATATGTCACTGCAGTGCGGTCGCGGTATCGGCCGAGGCCCGCTGTCGGGGTTGGCTCCTATGCTGGCGGGGTACTTGTGGAACGACCACATCCCGGAATGCCCACCGCCGACGGAGGATGACGCCCGGATGACCGATCTCGCCACCGAGACCACCGACATCACCGTCGCGCCAGGACCTTCCGACCTGGAGGACTACCGCACCGAGCTCACCGGCTACTGCTACCGGATGCTCGGGTCCGCGTTCGAGGCGGAGGACGCGGTCCAGGAAACGCTGGTGCGGGCGTGGCGCGGTTCGAGTCGATTCGAGGGCCGCTCCAGCCTGCGCTCCTGGCTCTACCGGATCGCCACCAACGTCAGTATCGACATGCTGAACGGCCGGAAGCGGCGGGCGCTGCCGATGGACATGGGCCCCGCCTCGGCGCCGGTCGTCGACTCGATCGGCGCACCGGCGGCCGAGGGCAGTTGGGTCGATCCGATGCCCGACGGGCGGGTCATCCCCGCTGGCGGGGACCCGGCCGATGTCGCGGTTGCCAGGGAGTCCGTCCGGCTGGCGTTCGTGGCCGCCCTGCAGCACCTCCCGGCTCGGCAGCGGGCGGTACTGATCCTGCGCGAGGTGTTGCGGTGGGAGGCCAGTGAGGTCGCCGATTTGCTCGACACCAGCGTTCCCGCGGTCAACAGCGCGTTGCAGCGGGCCAGGGCGACGATGGCCGCCCGTGACCTCGGCGAGGATCCCTCCGATCCGGTTGGCGAGGCCGAGCAGATTCTGCTCGATCGCTATGTGGACGCCTTCCAGCGCTACGACATCGCCTCGCTCGTCTCCCTGCTGCACGAGGACGCCACCCAGTCGATGCCGCCGTACCCGATGTGGCTGCGCGGGCGGGATGACATCGGTCGTTGGCTGCGGGGCCCCGGCAGCGCCTGCGAGGGATCAGTGCTCGTGCCGATCAGGGTCAACGGGCGCGCCGGTTTCGCGCAGTACCGGGCCGACCCCGATGGGCATCGCCCTTTTTCGCTGCAGGTCATCGACATCTCCGACGGCCGGATCAGCCGGTTCACCCATTACGTCAACCCCAGGCTGTTCGCTCTCTTCGGGCTGCCGGACGAACTTCCCTGACGGCAGGCAGACTGGCCTGATGACTGAGAGAAAGCGCCGTCCCGCGGGCATCACCGTCATCGGCTCGGGCACGGCAGCCGCGCCGGTCGACCAAGTGTCGATCTCCTTGGGTGTCGAGGTGGTCAGGGCCGCTCCCGGTGAGGCCTTCACCGCGGCGGCGGGAACGGCCACCCGAGTGCTGTCGATCCTGGCCGACGGCGGGGTCAGTTCGCGGTCCGTGCGCACCTCCGACCTCACCCTGGGGCCGAAAACCGAATATCAGAACGGCCGCCAGCTGCTGCTCGGATACCAGGCCGGTCAGCGATTGTCGGTGTTGCTCGAGGGCCTGCACGGGATCGAGCGGCTGCTGACCGATGTGGCCACACTGGGCGGCGAGGGTGTGCGGATCGACGGCGTGACGTTGACCGCGGGTCATCCGCAGGAGGCCATGGCTGCCGCGCGCGAAGCGGCCTTCGCCGACGCGGCCGAGAAGGCGCAACAGCTGGCCACGCTGGCCGGGCGGGCGCTCGGCGAGGTGCAGTGGATCGACGAGCGGCCCAGCGGCGGCGGGCCGCGCCCGATGATGGCCATGCGCTCCGCGGCCGCGGAGGCCATGCCGGTGGCCACCGGCGACACCCAGCTGACGACCGAAATCACGGTGCACTGGCTGTTCGCCTGACGATCACGGCGTGGGCAAAGGCCGGTAGCCGCGCGCCCGCGTCCACCTCCCGCCCGATGCGATCCGGTCGAGCACCAGGCGCTGCAACGACGACCGGCGCGGCAAGCTGTGGATGCCCTCCAGTGAACGCACCCCGAACGTGAAGTAGACCGCGTCGAGATCGTCGTCGACGGGCTCGCCGTAGGGGGTGAAGGACTGACCGAACGTGACAATGTTCGAGNTGGGNGNCAGATGGTCGGCCAANNANGGATCGAGCAGCCAGGAGTTGCAGATCGCNGTCNGGGCAGGCTGTTTCGGGAAATGGCGGGCGAAGAACAGCGCGGCGCGATNGAAAGACTCGCCGACCGCATCCGGGGCGAGCGGTCCCNCCTCGGGGATGTGCACGTCGAGGAACCACGGCACGGGCGCAACGGGCGGCTGAGGCTCATCGGGCCGTAGCGGGCGCAATTGGAACTGCAGTCGTCCCAGCTGAAACAACGTGCCGGAGAGCACCGTCGCCAACCACCAGGTGGCGTCAAAGCCGAAGGCGCCGGTGTGCGCGCGGTGCAGCCGAAGGTGCCGGCCGAGATCACCGAGGGTGGCCGCGATGGTGGCCGGGGCGATACCGCGCCGGATCATCCAATCGGCCACCGCGGGCGCGGCCTCGAGGTAGGCGGCAAGCAGCACCGTGTCCGACGAGGTCGGCAACGGAGTTCCCGGCGCGAAAGCGCCGACGCGGGCGATGATCTCCTCGCGTGCCTGATCGACTGCCGTCCGGTCTGTCCCGGACAGTCCGGCCAGCAGCCGCCGCGCGTGCCGCACGCTCCACCGATCGAGATCCAGCAGGGTGGCGGTGTCGTCGGTGAGGGCAGCGCGGGTCACGACGATGTCACCCGGGGCCGGCCGCAGCGGCATTCTGCCCGCGGACTCGCGCGGCGACGTTTTCGCGATATCGACAATTCAGACACCACCCGGATGCCTGGCCACGTCTGACCGTGAACGTCTCGGTGGTATCGCGGGGCGAACTGTCATCGCAGACCTGTCAGGTGCAGCCTGACAGAGCGCCGTTGTGGAGGCCAGCGGAATTCTCCACGGCTGGCACGGCGCGAGCCCGAACACCGCGTCGAGCATTGCCGAGTGCTGATCATCTCGTCAATTCTTGGGCTCCGGGCGATCGCGCCGGTGTTCCGCCGGGGCGCCGGCCGACCATGCGCCGTTCGGGAACGGCGACTCAGCGCGCGGCGACTTCGGCGAGCCCCTGGATCGCCGCGGTGAAGCAGTCCATCGGCGGGGTCACCAGACCCGCGCCGACCTGCCCGGTGCCGGCGACACGGCCCGCCATCCCGGTGTTGATCTGCGGCAGGATCCCGGTGCGCAGCACCCGGGTGACGTCGATGCCGGTGGGCGCGCCGCGAAACTCCAGGATGGGCACGGCAAAGGCGGGGTTCTCCGCCTGGGTGATCTCGTACATCCGCCGGGTGGTGGCCAGAGCATCGGGAACGGAGCCGCCGACGAACCGCACGATGGCCGGCGCGGCGGCCATCACCATTCCGCCGATGCCCATCGTCTCGGCGATCGCGGAGTCGCCGATGTCCGGGTTGGCGTCGTCCTCGCCGAACCCCGGCAGGAACAAGCCCCGCGGGTACAGCGCAGGCCCGGTGAACCAGCGGTCGCCGGTCCCGGAGACCCTGATGCCGAAATCGGTGCCGTTGCGGCACATCGCGGTGACCAGGGTCGAGCCGGCAATGCCGTCCGCCGCGTCGCCGACCAGCTTTCCCGCGGGCATCACCAGGTTCAGGAAGAAATGGTCATTGCCGGCGACAAACCTTGCCACCTCGGCAGTGTCGGAGGCGGGCAGGTCGGAGGCGATCAACGCAGGCAGGATCTCCCGGAGGAACATGAGAGTGCCTGCGCGGTTCCGGTTGTGCCCTTCGTCGCCCATCTGCACCATCTGGCCGATGATGGCGGTGATGTCCACCGGCCCGGTGGCGCGCACCGCCGCGGCGAGCGCGGGGCCGAGCACGTCGGCCATCCAGCGCAGCCGGGTGATCACCTCGGGGCCGTAGGCGCCGTACCGCAGCACCTTGCCAAGGCCCTCGTTCAGCGAGCACCATGCGCGCGCTCCGGTCGCCGGATCGGTCAGCTCGAACAGCCACATGGACGGTGAGATCACCCCGGCCATCGGACCCACCGCGTGCCGCTGGTGACACGGGGTGAACGAGATACCTTGTCCGGTTTCGAGTTTCGCGACGGCCTCGGCCTCGTCGGCGGCGAGGCCCTCGAAGATCAACGCGCCGATCAACGCGCCGCGCAGTGGGCCCGACGCCCGGTAGAACTCGATCGGCGGGCCGGCGTGGCAGAACTCACCGGGTTGCAGTCCCAACGCGTCCCGGGCCGGCCGGACGTCCACCAGCAGCGCTCGGGTGTCCAGCATCCGTTGCGCGGCCTGTTCGTTGGCCGCGGTGATGCGCGGGTCGAGCAGTACGGCGGCGAGCGCGTCGAGCACGGCGGACGCGGCCGAACCCGGCAGGTCCGGTGGCCGGAAATCGACCGTGGTGACGTCGACGGCCTGCGCGCGCAGCGCGTCGGCGAGCAGGTCGATGCCCACGGTGATCACCGATGGCGGCTCCCCGAGCAGGTCCACCGCGCCGCGCGGTGCCGCCGACGGTGAGACGTTCTTGGTGTCCGCTGTTCCCGACCGGTCGGCGGCCTGCCGGACGCCGGCCGGATCAGCAGCGGGAACCGTTGGCCTGGCTGCGATCTGCCCGGCCACCCCAGCCGCGGCACCAGCGGCGGCCCTGGCCGCAGCCGCGTTCGAGGCGAACACCTTCGCGCCCGCGCCGGTCAACTGGGCTGCCTGGGAATCCCGGCCCTGCGGGTCGCCGTCCGTGCCGCAGAGCGACACCACGACCCTGAGCGCCCGGCCCGACGCGGCCGCTGCGGTGATCGCCTCCCGGATCGCCGCCGCCCATCGGTGTGCGGGGTCCGGGTCCGCACCATGCCCGAGCACGAGATCGATCAGCACCACCGCCACCCTCGGGGTCGGCGGCCTGCTCGGCGACCAGCTCCAGTCGCAGCGACGGGTCGATCATCGGATGCGGCCGGCCGAGGGTGAACTCGTCGTCCCCGAGGTCGAGGACGACGTGACCGAGGCCGGCCAGGTGGGGGCGGCCGTGCTGGGTCGCCGACGCGGGCAGCGCCAGCTCCGGCCGGAGCGGGATGTTCGAGCGGATGTCGCCCAGTACCGCACCGGCGACCAGCATCGCCTCGTCGGCGAGAGTGCCACCGGAGAACAGCCCGCGCAGTGCACCCGGCCGAGCCTGCACCACTGGTCCGCGGCCCGCGACGTCACCGGCGGGGCTCGTTGCGGGCTCCCACTGCCGCCAGACCGGGACCGGCGCGCCGACGGCGGCCAGCACCCGCTCGACCCCCGCGGTGATGTCCGGGCAGCCCGGTCCGAGCAGCACGGACGTCACCGGCGTGCTGCTCGCCGCCGCGGCGGCCAGCACGGCAACGGCGGTCGCGGGGTGCGGTGGCTTGGAGATCAGCACGATGTGATCGGTGCCAGGGTCCTCCTCCAGCATCCGCAGGGCGCTGAGCGTGCTGCGGCCGGCCACCGCCTCCGACAGGTCACGCCCGCCGACACCGAGCACGTGAGAAACCGCGACACCGGCGTCGTCGAGCAGGCAGGTCAGCTGCTGTGCGCCGGTTCCGGACGCCGCCACCACCCCGACGCGGGGACCGGAGTCATTGTCCCGCAGGGTGTTCGCGAAACCAAGGCCAACGCCGCCGATGATCGCGGTGCCGCAGTCGGGGCCCATCACCAGCACCCCAGCGGCATCGGCGGCGGTCTTGAGCGCGACCTCCTGTTCGACCGGGACGTTGTCGGAGAAGATCATCACGTGCCGCCCGGCGGCAATCGCGTCGAGCGCCTCGCCGATCACCGACGACCCGGGCACCGACAGCAACACGAGTGCCGCATCGGGCGCCGTCGTGGCCGCCGACCGCACCGTCCTCGGCCGCTCGACGCCGGTCCCGGTGGCTGCTGCCGGTACCGCGTTCAGCGCGCCCTCGACGGCGGACAGACCGGCGGCGAGCGCGGTGTCGTCGTCACCGCGCAGGGTGATCAGCAGGTCGTTCGGTCCTGCGCCGTCCGGAACCGGGAAGCCCAAGCCCTCGGCAAGCTCGATGTTGAGCGGGGTCGCCATGGCAACCTGAGCGGCCGTGACGCCAGGAGCGTCGGACGCGGCCTGGGAAATCCGGAGCAGCGTGACCGAGTCGCGGTAGATCCCGCTGCGCACCACCACGTGCTCGACGCCGGTCATCCGACCTCTGCTCGCTCTCGAGTGCCGGCCGGCGCCCCGGCCCGAAGGCCGATGGCAAGCCCGGTCGCCAGGTCGGCGCCGCTGGTGTGCCCGACCCGCAGCAGTCGGTCGATCGCGACCATCACCGCGGAGTTGTTGGGCCGCAACACATCCCGAGGTTGACGCGCCGCGCGCAGCACACCAAGGATTTCCAGGCACGCATCCCCGTCCGCGGCCAGCCTGAGCAGGTCGGCGGACAGCAGGGTGGTGCGGTCGGTGACGTCGTCGAGGGCGGCCGTAGCCAACGCCCGTGCCCGGCCGGTGGCTCCCGTGGCGTGCAGTCCGCACAGAGCGCCCGCGATCACGTCGTCACCGCCGGGGGTCAGGCCGATGCCGCGGCCGACCAACTGGCGGACGGCGGCCCCAAGCCGATCATCAGCCGCCCGCCGCACGGTCGGCGCCGTCGATGTCACCGGTGCGGTCTGCAGGGAGGCCAGGGCCGACCGAAGCGCGGCGACGAAACCTCCCGCCACCCCTGACGCGTGCGGCGCGACCATCGCGACAATCGTGTCGCTGATCATCTCGGCTCTCCGGTGATCCGCAGCCGCTCGCGGCACCCGGCTCGGCCAGGATCGCACCGCCCGGACCTCGACGCCGCCCAGCAGGATTCGACCCCCGCCGACCGACACACTTCCGCCCGGCACGTGACGCGTCAGCACGGATGCGTCCGCCGCTGCAAGACGCACGCCGTTGGGCACGCCGGCGGCGGTGGGCGCGAGCAGGGACAGCACCCGCGGACCGTCCGGCGTCGGGACGCCGATGATCACCGCCAGGGTGAACGCACCCAGCACGGCGCCGTCCCGCACCGGGCCGTTCAGCACCGGCAGCGCCGCTCGGGCCGCGGCCGCGATGACGAGCGCTCGGACCACCGCCGACCTCCGTTCGCGATCGCGTCCTCCGGCGGACAGTCCATCACGCAGGCCCCGGCGGCCAACGCCAGGGCACCGGAACGGATCACACCCCGCTTGTGGTCACGGATCGCGGCGATGATGTGCTGCCGGTACCCGGTGTGTGCTGCCGGTAACCGGGGGTGAACGTGTTGGTCATGGCGTGACGCCCCTTTTCTGTCTCCGCGCGTTCGGCTGAGGCGTTGGGGGCACGGCGGGGGTGTGGGTGGCCGGTCAAGGGCTTGACCCACACCGCCCGGCAGGACCAGGCCGCGTAGCCTCCCACGGTCTGTCCCGCTCTCCCTCCGCACCGTCCGACCGTCCCATGTCCACCTCGCTCGACCGTAACGAAATGCATCGCGACTGTAACGGAACGACCGGCATCGCTCTCTCATTGAGAGGCCAGTCCCGCGGCGAGCGCTATTCCAACCGATCCGGCGCAGCGGACCTCAGCCGGGCCCACCGGCAGTTCAGTCATTCGTTCGATCAGTATCGAAACCGCGCGAGTGTCACGAAATCAAGGGAAGGCAACACCTCGGTCAGCTACCGACGCCAGAGCAGCGTTTCCCAGTTCAGCTCGAGGAAGCTCTGACATGCACAGATAAGCGCGTAACCGCCGATAATCCGGGCATTATGAGAGGCAGCGAGTGGCCAGTCGATTCAAAACCCGTCGCATAACGTCAAGTGGAGCGCGAAGGTTCTGAGATGAGTTTTGATCCAACGAACGTCCCTCGCCGACCTCCGTGTTGATCTTGCGCTGTCATCTCACAATCCCTCGGATCTGCAACAACCACCCGACCCGGGTTGTGGAATGGAGCCGGCGTCGGCGCGGGCGTTGACATGCTGCGCTCCCGCACTGGTTCCGCCTGCGGGACAACAGATCTGGCGACTTCGTTGTTACGAGCCTGGCGACTTTCGGGCAAGGAGCGGCCGCACACTCACGGTTTGACGCCGACGGTTGGCTGGCGTAGCGGCCGGTGGCCGGTGGGATCGAGGTGGGCGAGTTCGTGGTCGATGTCCACGGTGATAGTGCCGAACAGCCCGATGATCTCGGCCTGTGACGAAGCAGCCCTCGCCTCTCGGGGTCGCGGGATCGCAGGCGACGAAGGAGCAGACCCGGTGGCCGACGGGGCGGGCGCCTTCCACCTTGACCGTCAGCGGCTGGGAGACGAACTCGCTGCCGCGCAGGCGCTTCGCTTACATCTCCGACCATGGCTGTCTTCCGGCTGGTGCCAGGAACCTGAACGTGCTGGTCTTGATTCTGCGGCGGTGTGTGAGGCCCGGCCTGGCGCGATGCCCGCCGGGCTCACAGGCAACCAGTCGCTATCGGGAGGTTGGACGTCACCGGCACGATCGTCGGCTTCCGCGCGCCCAGCTATGCGCAGGGCATGACCGTCGCCGGCTACCACCTGCACTTCATCAGCTCCGAGCACACCCAGGGTGGGCACGTCCTGGACTTCACATTGGCCGAAGGCCGCGTCCTCGTCGACCAGGACACCGACATTCACCTGGAGATGCCGACATCGCCGCTGTTCCTCGGGACTCCCGTGTCAGGGGACCACGTCGCCGATCAGATCGAGGCAGCCGAGAACGCCTCGCGGCAGAGCTGACCGCCCTCAGCCGGCTGCGTTGCTCAACTAGTGTCATGCGCCAGAGATTCGTTTTAATAGTCGTCCGCTAGTCCGTCGCGTGTCGTCTCGACGTGCGTCAGGTCGAGGCGCGTGGCCATTGGTTCGCGCGCTTGCCCACGGACGCCTGCTCCGCGGTCTCGGCGATCCGGCGTGCCCGGGTGGGCGCGGTCTTGGCCTGCGCGATCCACCCCAGGACACCCCGCCGGGCGGACGGCGGGAAGGCCTCCCAGTGCGCCGCGGCATCGGGCAGAGCGGCGAGGGCGGCCGCCAGGTCGTCGGGAACCACCAGATCCTCGACGTCGTCCAGCAAGGTCCAGGCGCCGTTGGCCTTGGCGACCTCGATCGCGCGACGGCCTGCCGGACCCATCCTGCCCTCCGCTTCCAGCCGCTCGACCCGCTGCTTGTTGGGTCGGGACCAGCCGCTGGTGGGTTTGCGGCGGGCGAACCACAGCATCGACCGCTCCTCGTCGATGGTGAGCCCCATGCTGTCCACCCAGCCCACCGCGAGGGCTTCCACGACCGATTCCTCGTAGCTCATCCGGGGTTTTCCGGTCGCCGTCTTCCAGGAGATCAGCCACACCCCGTCGGTGCTCTCGTGGTGTTCGTCGAGCCAGCCGCGCCACTGCGTGCCGGTCTCGAAATGCACCCGCTCGCGGTCCCGATGAGCAACCACGTTCCGTCCTCCGATCGGCAGCGAGCACCTCGCCGAAACCAGTCCCGATAGTCCATCACGGCGAGGTAGGGAAAGATCGTGGGATGAAGCCCGCCCCGTTCGCCTGGCACGGACCGGAGTCCGTCGGCGAGGCCATCGCGGTGCTGGCCGAGTACGGCCCGGACGCCAAGGTGCTGGCCGGTGGCCAATCCCTCATCCCGCTGCTGGCGATGCGGCTCGCGGCGCCGGGCCACCTGGTCGACATCAACCGGATCGTTGCCCTCGACGACGTCACGGTCACCGCCGCCGGGGTCACGGTCGGCGCGCTGGCCAGGCAGACGCGCGTCGAGAAGGATCCCTCCGCGCGAGCGGTCCAGCCGTTGCTGCCCCAGGCGCTTCGGCTGGTCGCCCATCCCACCATCCGTAACCGCGGCACGACCGTCGGGTCGCTCGCGCACGCCGATCCCGCGGGTGAGATGACCGCCGTACTGGCACTGACCGGTGGCACGGTGACGGCCTCGTCGGTGCGCGGGGAGCGGGTGATCAGCGCCGCCGACTTCTTCCGCGGGCCGCTGGAATCCGCGCTGGCGGCGGACGAACTCGCGATCAGGGCGTTCTTTCCCGGGCTGACCGCCGGCAGCGGTTCCAGTTTCGTCGAGATCGCCCGCCGGCACGGTGATTACGCGCTGTGCGGGGTGGGCGCGATCGCCGAGCTGGATGACGGCGGCGGGCTCCGCGCGCTGCGCTGCGGGTACCTGTCGGTGTCCGAGACGCCGCTCGTCCTCGACCTCACCGACGCCTGGTCGGTCGGCGAACAGCACGCCGCAGAGCTGGCCAGAGCAGCCGTCGATCCGGTGACAGACATCCACGCCAGCGCGGACTACCGCCGGCAGCTGGCCGCAGTACTGACCGTTCGTGCTGCGCGGCAGGCGATCTCCACCGCCCGCGCCAGAGAGGTTGCCGCGTGAGCATTCCCAAGGACAACACAGGCAGCCCGGCCGTCATCGTTGCCGACGGCGCAGAGCGAACCTACGACGTGACGCTCACCGTCAACGGCGTGCACCGAGTCGCCAGGGTGCCCGCACGACGGACGCTCTCGGATTTCCTGCGGCACGACCTCCAGTTGACCGGCACCCATGTCGGCTGTGAGCACGGGGTGTGCGGCGCCTGCACCGTGCTGCTGGACGGCGCGCCGGTGCGGTCCTGCTTGACCTTCGCGGTGTCGGTGGACGGGCACAGCGTCACCACCATCGAAGGCATCGCCGGATCCACCGGCGGCGCTGGTGCCGCGGTGCTGTCTCCGGTCCAGCAGGCCTTCCGCGAGTGCCACGCGCTGCAGTGCGGGTTCTGCACGCCGGGGTTCATCACCACCATCACCGCGGGGCTGGTCGAGCAACCGAACCCGACCCGGGCCGACGCGGTCGAGATGATCGCCGGAAACCTCTGTCGCTGCACGGGTTATCAGAACATCGTGGACGCCGTACTGCGGGCCGCCGAGCTCACCCGGGAACGGGGGGAGCGCTGATGGTGACCCGCTATGTCGGTCAGCCGATCCGCCGGACCGAGGATCTGCGGCTGGTCACCGGGGCCGGCCGGTACACCGACGACATCGGCGGTGGCGACCACGCCCTCGAGGCGGCGTTCGTCCGGTCACCGCACGCGCACGCCCGCATCGCAGACATCGACGTCACCGACGCGCTCGACGTCGAAGGGGTGGTGGCGATTTATACCTACGAGGACCTGGAGGGGGCTGCCGCCCGGCCGCTACCCGTACTGATCCCGCACCCGGCGTTGCACGCCGCCCGCACGGCCTACCCGCTGGCGAACGCGGTGGTGCATCACGTCGGTGAGCCGATCGCGATGGTGGTCGCCGAGAACCGTTATCTGGCAGAGGATGCCGTCGCCCGGATCCGGATCGACTACGAAATCCTCGCCCCGGTGGTGGGTATCGACGCGGCACGGGCGGCGCGGCACGCCGTGCACGACGACGTGCCGGACAACATCGCCGCGCACCTGGTGCAGGAGGTCGGGTCGGTCNNGCCCGCGATGGCCGCAGCGCCGCACGTGCTCGAGTTCGACCTGACGATCGAACGGTCCTGCTCCATGCCGCTGGAGGGCCGCGGCGTGCACGCCCGCTGGGACGTCGACGACCAGAGCCTGCGGGTCTACTCCTCGACGCAAGCCGCCACCTCGGTGCGGGCCGCGATCGCCGCCAAGCTGGGCCTGTCGCTGACCAAGGTCGAGGTGATCGCGCCGGACGTCGGCGGCGGGTTCGGGGTGAAGATCATGCATCCCTGGCCGGAGGAGATCGTGGTGCCGATGGCGGCGATCCGGCTCGGCCGACCCGTGAAATGGACCGAGGACCGCCGCGAGCATTTCGTCTCGTCCGCGCACGAACGCGGCCAGCAGCACCACGTCACGGTCGGATTCGACGACACCGGAAGGATTCTCGCGCTCGACGTGACGTTCTGGCACGACAACGGCGCCTACACGCCGTACGGGATCATCTGCCCGATCGTCACCTCCACCCAGCTGCTCGGTCCGTACAAGCCGGGTGCCTACCGGGTGGAGTTCTACTCCGTTTACACCACCACGGTTATCGTGACCCCGTACCGGGGCGCCGGCCGCCCGCAGGGGGTGTTCGCGATGGAACGCACCATGGACCGGATCGCCGACGCGCTGGGCACGGACCGCACCACGGTGCGGGCGGTCAACATGATCCAGCCCGACGAGTTCCCTTTCGACCAGGGGTTGATCTTCCAGGACGGCCGGCCGCTGATCTACGACTCGGGCAACTATCCCGCCCAGCTGGCGATGATCAAGGACATGATCGGCTGGGACGGCTTCGAGGCACAGCGCGCGGAGGCGGCCGAGCATGGGAGACTGCTCGGCATCGGGATCGGTTGCTACGTCGAGGGAACCGGGCCGGGGCCGTACGAGGGCGCGCACGTCCAGGTGATGACCGACGGCCGGGTCGAGGTGGCGATCGGGCTCACCTCGCAGGGCCAGGGGCACCAGACGGTGTTCGCGCAGATCGTCGCCGACGAGCTGGGCGTGCCGTTCGAGTCGGTGCGCATCACCACCGGCGACACCCGCCGGTTCGGTTACGCCGTAGGCACTTTCGCCTCGAGGGCGGCGGTGATGTCCGGGTCCGCGGTGGCCCTGGCGGCCCGCGCGGTGAAGGCGAAGGCGCTGCGGGTTGCCTCGGACGCGCTGGAATGCTCCGCGGACGACCTGGAGCTGATCAGCGGAGTGGTATCGGTGAAAGGCAATCCCACCGCCTGCATCCCACTGGGCCAGGTGGCGGTGCTGTCCAACCCGCTGCGGTATGCGTTCGACGAGGCCGCGCAGGCGGCCACCCAATTCGCCCGCCCTGCCGATCCGAACGTGCCGCCGGTGGCCGAGGACGACGAACCCGGCCTCGAGGGCCGGGAATACTACTCGCCGCCGCGATCCACTTTCGCCTCCGGCGTGCACGCCGCGATCGTCGAGATCGATCCTGACACCAGCGAGATCTCCATCGAGAAGTATTGCGTGGTACACGATTGCGGGACGCTGATCAACCCGATGATCGTCCGCGGCCAGGTGCACGGCGGGGTCGCGCAGGGTATCGGCGGCGCGTTGTACGAGACGCTGGCCTACGACGAGCACGGGCAGCTGCTGAACGCCTCGTTCATGGATTTCCTGATGCCGTACGCGACGGAGATGCCCGACAGGATCGAGATCGGCCATCAGGAGACGCCTTCGCCGCTGAACCCCTTGGGGATCAAGGGTGCCGGTGAGGCCGGCGTCATCCCGGTGTCGGCGGTGATCGCGTCGGCCGTGGAGGATGCGGTCGGGTTCCGGATCGACGCCATGCCGATCAGCCCGAACATCCTTTTCGGATTGCGCGTCGAATTCGCCGCGGGCCGGGTCGAGCCGACGGCGGTCGGGCGTGCCCGCTCGGACCACGCAGACCGGAAGGGAATGGCATGAAGATCGCCGGCTCCGCAGTCGTGCACGCCGACCCCGCGCGGACGTGGGCCGCGATCACCGACCCGACGGTGCTGGCCACCGTCATCCCGGGCTGCGAGGCCCTCACCCCGATCGAGGACAACCGGTTCGCGCTGACCGTCGCGCTCGGGGTGGCCTCGATCAAGGGCTCGTATTCCGGTGAGGTCTCCTTCGCTGATCTCGTCGAACCGTCGTCGTTGACCATGCGCGCCAACGGATCCGGTTCGCCGGGGACGATCGACACCACCGTGCGCGTCACCCTGACCGTGCAACCGGAGGGCACCACCAGGGTCGACTACGACGCCGACGCCGTGGTCGGCGGCATGGTCGGCGGGGTCGGGCAGCGGGTGCTGGCCGGGGTCGCCAAGAAGACCGCAGGATTGTTCTTCGCCGCCGTCGACGACGTGCTGATCGGCGCCAGGCCGGTGGCGCCCACGCAGGCGCTCGCTGAAGCGGCCCAGGTCGCGGTGGGGGGCGGACCTGCCGCATTGCCAGCGCCAGCGGCCGTGTCGGTGCAGGCCGCCCGCCGGGGCGGGCTGTCGCTGATCGGTGCCGCCGCGTTCGGCGCGATCTCCATGCTGATCGGAGTCCTGGTCGGCGCACGGATTTCACGAAAGGCGCGGTGAACGATGAGGGTCTCTGTTCATCTTGATGAGGAGCCTATCGGCGTGTCACGCTCAGAGCGGCGGCAGAGGCCTGCACCGTGACCGCGACGATCGAAGCGGCATTGGAACGGTTCCTGGCGAACCTACGTCGACGGGCGAATCGAGGTTGAACTGCCTGTGCTTGATGGTAAGGGCGGCTTGATGCCAGGGGTCGACCTGACTCACGGGGAGACGTTGTACAGAATTCTCGAACAGGACACGCCGCCGGGCCAGCAGCGGTGATCATCCCCGATGGGGCTCGTCCTTTCGCGGCAACTGATTGACGAGCGGATTTCGGCCGCTGCCAGCGTTCACCGCCGGGTCAGCCATGCTGTGGTGTCCGGCTCGATCCGGCCATCGTCAGTGAGTGGACCGCTGGCCAGCAGGAGCTCCGAACCGGTCGGCAGCGTGAGCGGGTTGGCGGACAGGTTCACCAGGCAGGTGAAGCCCGGCTCGCGGGTGAAACCGATTGCGCCGTCGGGCATGTCGAGCCATCCGAGGGTGCCGTCTCCGAGCGCCGGATGCTCGCGACGGATCCGCAGGGCCGACCGGTAGAGCGACACCATCGAGTCAGGGTCGTCCAGCTCGACCTCCGCGGCCAACGCACCCCACCCATCCGGTTGCGGCAGCCAGGGTTTCACCCCGTCCGGGCTGAAGCCGAACGGCGGTCGGCCGCCGGACCAGGGCAGCGGCACCCGACAGCCGTCCCGTCCGCGGCTGGTCCGTCCTGATTGCTCGAATTGGGGGTCGTCGAGCACGTCGTCGGGCAGGTCCTCGACCTCGGGGAGGCCGAGTTCCTCGCCCTGGTAGATGTAGGCGCCGCCGGGCAGGGCGAGCATCAGCAGCGCGGCCGCCCTGGCCCGCCGTACACCCAGTTCGGGATCGCTGGGCGACGGCAGCAGGTCGTCCAGCGACCGCAGCCGGCGTTCGGTCTGCGGCCGGGCGTACCGCGAGACCTCCCTGGCCACATCGTGATTGGACAGCACCCAGGTCGGCGGGGCGGACACCTCCCGGTGGGAGGCGATCGTGTCGGTGATCGACGTCCGCAGCGTGTGCGCGAGCCACGGCGTCAACAGGAAGTCGAAGTTGAACGCCGTGTGCAGCTCGTCGGCGCGGACGTACCTGACCAGCCGTTCCGGGCGCGTCACCCACGCCTCCGCGACGAAGACCCGCGGATCGGAATACTCATCTGCGAGATCGCGCCAGTCCCGGTAGATCTCGTGGACCTCGTCACGATCCCAATGCGGGTGGTCCACCTGCGGTCCGGTTTGCGGCGGGGGCCAGGGTATCTCGCCCACATCGGGCATACCCGCTGCCTTGGTCAGCGAGTGTGCGACGTCGATCCGGAAGCCGTCCACCCCCCGGTCGAACCAGAAGCGCAGGGTGCGCTCGAAATCGGCCCTGACGTCGGCGTTCGCCCAGTTCAGGTCCGGCTGCGCGGGCGTGTACAGGTGCACGTACCACTGCTCGGGGATCTCCAGGCCGTCCGGACCGACCTCGGAGACCCGGCTCCACGCCGGGCCGCCGAACTGGCTGATCCAGTCGTTCGGGGGTTCGTTCCCGCCCGGCCCGCGGCCGTCGCGGAACAGGAAGCGGTCACGTTCGGGTGAACCGGCCGGAGCGGCGAGCGCCCGCTGGAACCACGGGTGCTGATCGGAGGTGTGGTTCGGCACGATGTCCAGCAGCACCCGCAGCCCGCGGTCGTGTGCGGCTGCGATGAGCTGGTCGGCCTCGTCCAGGGTGCCGAAAACCGGCTCGATCGCCCGGTAGTCCGATACGTCGTAGCCGGCGTCCTTCATCGGCGACGGGTACCAGGGATTGATCCAGACGGCGTCCACGCCGAGGTCGGCCAGGTAGTCCAGCCGGGACCGCAGCCCCGCGATGTCGCCCACCCCGTCGCCGTTGCCGTCGGCGAAACTGCGGATGTAGACCTGGTAGATCACCGCGCTGCGCCACCATGGTTCCGACGCCGCCGTGGCCGATGCGCGGTCGACGCGGTCGGTGGTGTGTTCCATGTCGGGCATGCCCGACAGTCTGCATGCTCCCGGGTCCGATCACCCGACCTGGACGACAATGCAGGTTGCGGTTCGTCGACCCCCAATCCCCGCAGCGGTCTGGAGGAACAGATGCCGGACGATGTCGCCGACGCGTTGCGCTATCGGGTTGCACCCGAGGTTCCGGTGGAGGACTTCGATCAGGATCTGGCCGACACCGCTCGGCCGGGGCTGCTGCACGAACTCAATCAGGCTGCGTTGGGGGATCTGGCGGTTCCTGGGCTGCTGACGTATTCGTTCGTCACCCGGTGGGACCTCGACCAGGCGATCTCCGCGCTCCGCCTCGGACCTGGTCGGCTATTACTGGACCTGGCGTGCGGTCAGGGTGGACCTGGTCTCTGGCTGGCCCAAAGAACCGGATGCGACCTCGTCGGGGTCGATTTCTCCGAAACCGGCCTCCAGGTCGCCAGGGAGCGCGCCGAGGGTCCGCTGCCCGGACCGCGTACCCGGTTCCAGCGGGGGGATCTGGCCGCCACCGGGCTGGCGGACGCTTCGGTCGACGGCGTGTGGTGCGGCGACGCGTTCTTCTTCGCGTCGGACCTGGTCGAGGCGCTCGGCGAAGTCCGGCGCGTCCTTCGCCCGGGCGGTCGTGTGGTGATGACCGTCTGCATGTCGCTGGACGACCAACCGTCCGCGCATCCGCTGGACTGGCGTCCGTTGCTCCGGCATGTGGGATTGCGCCCGCTGCGCCAGCAGGAAACCCCCCACGACCGCGAGCACGCGACGGCGATGTACGCGGCGTGGATCGCGCACGAGGCGGAACTCCGCGCCGAGCTTCCCGACCGGGCCGTGGACGAGTTGCTCGACGAGGCGCGGTCGGTGGGTGGCCGGTTGGCGAGGATGCGCCGGGTGCTGGTCGTCGCCGAACACTGACCGCCGGAATCGGAGTTGAGTGACTGTAGAACTCACGCGGTCCGTGGCGCTCCGTGGCAGTGTTTCCATTTCCGTCCGTTACCGCACGTGCAGGGATCATTCCGCGGGCGGCGGGAGTCTTGCTGGGCGTAGGTTGCCACCAGTTCGGCCGGTGCCCGGTCCTGGCGCAGCAGAGTCACCATGGCCTGCATGGGTTCTCGGACGTGACGGAAGAAGGCCTGGTAGCCGGGGCATAGGTAGTGCTGCCCGGGTTCGCCGTACGGCGAGGTCGCGAAACGGTCCTTCGGGCAGCCGCCGTTGCACGCGACCCGCACATCGCAGTCCCGGCAGAACCGGGTGAGGGTGTCACGCTTGTCCAGCCCGAACTTCCGCTGCGCCGGGAGTGCGACCAATTCCAGCAGCCGCTTTTCCTTGATGTTGCCCAGCAGGTAGCCGGGTTCGACGTAGTGGTCGCAGGAATACACGTCACCGTTGTGTTCCAGCGCCAGCTGCTGGCCGCAGGTTTCGGCGTGCACGCACATGGCGCCGGGTTCGCCGTACCAATTGGCCAGCGCGGTGTCGAACATCTGCACGTAGACCCTGCCGATGTCGTGGCGTACCCATTCCTCGAAGACATCGATCATGAACCGGCCGTACTGCTCCGGCCCGACCGACCGGTGGGTGACCAGCGACCCGTCCTGCAGGTACAGCGGGCGGCCGTGCACGTGGCTGCCCCAGCCGGCGTCCGCGATCGGCAGCGTCTCGGGGGTGGCCCGTTCGATGATCGGGATGTACTGGATGAACGTGGCACCCAGGTCGTCGCGCAGGTACCGGTAGACCTCCCGGCCGTGATCACCGTTGACGGCGTGGATGGTGGTCAGCACGTTCCAGTCCACCTCGTGCCGTTTCAGCACGTCCAGACCGCGCAGCACCCTTGTCGAGGTGGGTTTGCCGCCCTTGTCCACCCGGTACGCGTCGTGCATCCCCGGCGGCCCGTCGATCGAGATGCCGACCAGGAAGTCGTTCTCCTTCAGGAACTCCCCCCACTCGTCGGTCAGCAGGGTGCCGTTGGTCTGCATCGTGTTCAGGATCCGCTGCCCCGGCCGGGCATAGGCGAGTTGCAGTTCGATCGAGCGGCGAAAAAAGTCCAGCCCCATCATGGTCGGCTCGCCGCCCTGCCAGGCCACCACCACCTCCGGTGCCCGGGCGTGCGCCTCCAACAGTTGGCGGATGTAGGTCTCCTGCAGGTCCTGCGCCATCCGGAACCGGCTGCCCGGGTACAACATTTCCTTGGACAGGAAGAAGCAGTACTCGCAGTCCAGATTGCAGGTCGCCCCCGTCGGCTTCGCCATCAGGTGGAACGCCGGGGGCGCGTCCGGCATGGTCAGCACCGGTCCCAGTGCCTGCCGGTCGCCTGACATCCGGTTGCCTGTCATCGTCGAAGGGTATTTGGGCCGCGGAGTCCTTGCCGGTGCCGCGAGTCGGCTACTGCCGCGCCATGTGTACCCGGAGCTCGGCCTCCGGATCGATGATGAGGTCGCCGCTGACGTCGATGGTGACGTGCTCGATGTGACCGGTGAACCGGAACGGGCTCGGGTAGTCGGGGGTGATCGGTGATCCCGGGTTCGACCCGCAGGTGAGGGCTCCGGGGTTGAGCGCGAACGGGGTGGTGACCGGCGCCTCGGCGGCGCCGACCAGCGCGCCGTCGACGTACAGCTGCAGCCGCCCGGGCGCGCCCTTCCCGGCGGCGAGGTCGGGTCGCCCGGTCGGTTCGAATTCGAACCGCAGGGAGTGTTTGCCCGACGGGACGGGCGTCTCGGACCGCACGGCGTACAGGCCGCGGCCGACGTAGTTGTGCACGTACCGCAGGGTGCCGTCCTTGACGTACAGCGAGTACCCGCCGGCGGCGGTGCCCTGGCAGAGCAGCACGCCTTCGGCGCCGGACTCTGGGATGTCGACCTCGGCGGTGATGGCGTGCGGCCGGTTGAGCACCCGGGGGCCTGCGAAGAACGGGATGGACTGCGTGTCCGGGTAATAGCGGTACTGCGGACGCTGCGGGGCGACCAGCGGTTTCTCGGCGACCATGCGGGCCAACCCGCTGCCGTCGATGGGCAGCACCCCGTACTTGCCGGCCTCGACGTACCAGGTACCGATCAGCGCGATGAGCCGGTCGCGATGCTCGTCGGCGACGTTGTGGTTCTCCGCGAAGTCCTCGTCGACGTGGTACAGCTCCCAGCCTGTCGCGTCCAGTTCGGACAGCTTGTCGGCACTGATCGGTTGGCCGAACCCGACGCCGGCCTCGGTGAACGACGGTCCCGGCCACGGGCACACCGCGCGCCACCCGTCGTGGTAGATGGCCCGGTGCCCGAGCATCTCGAAGTACTGTGTGCGCCTTCGGCTTTCGGTGGCATCGTCGTCCAGGGTGTGCGCGAAGCTGACGCCGTGGAAGGGTGCCTGGGTGACACCCCGGATCGCGGTGGGCGGTCGGATACCGAGCAGGTCCAGGATGGTCGGCACCATGTCGACGATGTGTGCGTACTGCTGGCGCACGGCGCCCCTGGCGGTGATGCCGGCGGGCCAGCTGACCAGGAACGGGTCGCTGACCCCGCC
>JGI20181J14860_1000009_pt1 | contig 26110 bp, 17 predicted proteins | sample NGESurdeep072012_5_FD_14860 | JGI IMG/M metagenome (IMG submission 14860) | reverse complement strand
GGCCAGATGTCGGGCGAGCGCGACGAGGCCCAGCCCGCCGTTCTCCTCGGTGGCGTTCGGCCCGTCGGTGTGGGTATTGATGATGATGTGCTGGCCGGTGTCCCCGGAACCTGTCAGCCGGCCCCAGACCGTTTCGGTCGCTGCACCCGCGGTGATGTCGGCGGTGAGGACCAGCGTCGCGTCCGCTTGGCCGCTGGCCGCGAGCCGGGATAATTCGACACCGGTCGAATCACCCACCCAGACCGCAGGGCAGCCAGGGTCGCCGGCGGTCGCCAGGCCGGATGGCGAGGGATAGCCGGTGACGAACGGGTTGTACTGGTTGATCACCTCGTCGTCGGGCATCCCGGTCCACGCGCATACCACCCCGAGAACCCCGGCGTTGCGGGCGTCGAGCAGCCCGACCGGCGCGAGAATGCCCTGCCAGATGGGATTGGTCAGCGCGGCCGCGTAGGCCGTGTAGTCCGCAGCGGTCTGGGCGGAGGTCTTGCCCGGCCGGTAACCGCCGATCGCCGTCTGGCCCAGGTTCAGCGAGAACACCGACGGCGCGGTCCGTACCAGGGCGATGCCGCCCTTGGCCGGTGCCCAGAACGCCGCCGCGGCGTCCGAGCCCGCTGGTGCAGCCGTGGGAATCGGAGTCAGGCCGAGGTCGACGAGCTTGGCGGTCACGCCGTCACGCGGCGTCTGCCCGGAATAGGGATAGTAATAAGTGAGCGGGACCGGACCGGAGCGGCCCACGGTCGAGGGAACCCGCACCCGTAAGGCGAAATCGCATGCCAGCCAGCGGTTGAACGTCAACCGGTCGGTGCGCACCGTGAATCCAGGCACCCGGGACAGCTGATGGGTCAGCCAGTCCACGTAGGCGGTGTGACCACTGCTGCCCGTGTANCGGGTGCCGAACTCGACCAGCTGGTGTTCCCACAACCACACTTCGGCCAGGCCGGGCATGCCCGCATGGTGTGCCGGCCTCTTGGGCGAGGTCGATACCGCTGTCCGCGCGTCGCCGGCGTGGCTACTGGTATTCATGTCCGCTGTCGCTCCATCCATATGGACTGATGAAAAGGCCGGCTCAGAAAACGCCGGCCACCGTCGGCGACTCGAGGCCACGCACGGAAGGAGTGATCGTCATGACGAAACCTCCCAGTCACTGGCGCGGCAGGTAGGGGTAAGCCTGGGGTAGTCCGCTGTCAGATCTGGCGGAGACCCCCGGTCGGCCGCGAACGGAGCCGTCCAGGCAACCCCACCGCCGCCCGGCCGACGTGGTATAGGGCCGAAAGTCCCGCAATTGTTATCGATTCGAACAGACAAGCGCCAATATTGCGGTCCGTTAATTGGCGGAACTGCGTCCCCGGTGGCGGACCTCACCCGACCAGCCGCGCTTGACGATGTATAGGAGAATTTGCAGTCTTACGGTGCGGAGACGTGGCAGTGGCGATCCGGAAAATTGCCCGAGACCCGGCGCCGGCTGGCAAATCGGCCCGCTTCGCGGTGCTCGACCGGCGGGCCACTGCGGCCGCAATTGCATCTCAGGCCCAGTGTCAGGATTTGATCGAGGTGGTCCTGAGCGAGTCGCTCGCGTGCGGTGGTGATGTCGTTGGCCAGCTCGGCCAGGTCGTCCAGCGCGCGCCGGTCGTCACATTTGATGGCTGGATCCTTGGAATGCCTGGCGAGCTGGTCGACGGGCTGGATGGGCGGCCGAGTTGTTGACCGTAGCTGGCGACCTTGGTGATGATCTGCACTTCCAGTTCGGGTGCGTGGCTCGCTTGCTGGTTGACGGTGGTGGTGAGGAAGGAGAAGTGTCCGCCGCTTATCAGCGAGGAGAGGATCTCTTGGTCCAGCCAATGGTGCGAGCGCTGGAACATTCGGCAGGAGTTGGCGCCAGAGAAGAAAAAGCTCGGACCACGCGTCGACGATGCCTTGACCGGAATTGTCAGCACGGAACCGGCGCATCGAAACGCGACCGAGAATCAGGGCATCATCGAGAACGAAAAACGCCTGGTAGTTCCCAGTCCCAGCGGCGTCGGTCGCCCAGCAGGCGATCACCTGGTTGACCGCGGCGGGTACCTCGAACTCGGCGCTCCCATGGACGAGGCCGACCGGAGGTCGGGAGGGGAGCCTTCCCGCGTGTAGTGCACGGTGATCGGCCGGGCGGTTGCCGAGGGCTGGGCGGCAGCGGTGCGCGGGCCGGTCCCGTCCTGCGGCTCGGTGACCGTCGCCGCAATGAGTGTCCGGCCGTCGGCCTCCCGGTCACTGATCACCCCACACCGGATTGGTCCGCTCACTCGCCGGTGCAGGCCGCGCTGCCTCAACCCCGCCCGGACCGGGCCGGGTTCTGACCCCCGAGCTGACCGCTCAAATGGACAATGGATCTCGGGGGTGCGGTGAAGGTCCGGTCGCAGTTCGCCGTGCTCACCGGTGAACCGAGCGAAATTATGGCTGCCGCCCCCGCACTGACCGCGAAGGCGTCCGACGCCGCCGGAGTCCCAGTCGCCTCGGTGCTCCTTGCTCGGCCCGGAAAGAAGCCCGTGCAGCTGGCCGACCTGCTGGCCGAACGAGTTGAAGAACAACCCGGACGGGCAGACGCAGTTCGACGCTGACGGCAACCCGATGGACTCGCTGTCCAACCCCTTGTACCTGATCAACGACAGGAGCGGCAAGGGCTTGGTGCTGGTCGCGGACGGCGGCGGCAACGTGGTGCTGCGGGTCGACCGGAAGGGCAAGGTCTCCAACTTCTTCATCCCGCCGGTGATCAAGACCGGAGAATGCAAAGACGTGGAGAACAACGCCCCGGTGCCCGGCACCGGTTGCGACCCAGTGCCCACCGGCCTGGCCTACGGCCCGCGCAACACGCTGTACGTCTCGACGCTGAGCAGCGAGGTGCCTGGCGAGGGCCGGGTCTACGTGCTGGACGCATACTCGGGCAAGGTGAAGCGGGTGATCTCCGGGCTCGACGCGCCCCACCGGTGTCGCGGTCGACTGGTGCGGCAACGTCTACGTGTCTGAGCTGATGGAGGGTCTGGCGACAGCGACCGATCTGAGCCGGTCGGCCGAATCGTGAAGATCGCCCCGAACGGCAGCAAGACCTACGCGCAGGTGACGATGCCGGTCGGTCTGTTGATCGACAACGGCGTGCTGTACTCCTCGGCGTGGTCGGTCGCCGGGATGTTCTTTCCAGACTCCGAACGCCGGTCAGATTGTCAGAGTCAACGACTCGGCATTCACGTCGGCCGAGCACTGATCGCCGGCTCATCACGGAAAGGAAATGTCAGGAATGCCGCCTGCCGGATCATCCGGCGGCGGCATTTCTGTGTCGATGCTGTGTCGATGCTGGACCTACGACCAGGGTGTGCGTGGCCGCTCCACCGGCTTGCCGTCCAGGAACACGTCCAGCCGCTCCTGATAGAACGAGATCAACCCCTTCACACCGGTCGCGTCCAGCAGCGGATCCTCGTAGCTCCAAGCGATGTCGGGCAGCTCCTGGCCGGCCGCGACCACTGTGTAGTGCGTCGCCGTGCCCTTGTACGCGCAGACGGTGATCAGCGCGCTCGGTTCCAGATCGACGCGAATGTCGTGACGGGGCAGGTAGTACCGCGCCATCGGGAACGCGGCCTCGAACAGCATGTGCGGCCGGTTCGACTCGGCCAGCACGACCCCGTGGTGCTCGAGCCGGACGAGCCGGGAGCTGGCGCGTACGTCGATCCGGTGGAACGGGTCCTGCGGGTGGCTCATGATCGGCTGGTCCTCCTCCCACCAGTCGAAGGTGTCGAAATCCAGCAGCAGGTAGCCGGCCAGATCCGGATCGTCGGGACGGAAGGCGGCGTTGGCGGCCATCCGGTGTGCGGTGTGGACGTCGAGCGACTCACCGCCGGTGGTGTGCGCGCCGAACCCGGTCCGCGGATCGAGTACCGGTGGGCCGTCACCCAGGCTCACCGGGCTCATCGCAACCGCGCCCGGCGATGCCGTCGGCGTGAGAGACGCTGACACATCCCGCTGCGGGACGGCGTAGGTCGGCACCACCCGGTTCGGCTCCCAGACCAGCATCGCTTGTGCGGTGTCGGCGACAAGGTCGGTGCCCAGCCGGACCGTGAGGTGCTTGAGCGTCGGCTGGTAGCGCAACTCGGGCAGCACCCGCATGACGTGGTGGAGCATCTGAACGGCCATGCCCGCCATCGTGCTCTGATCGCAACGAGTTCGGCAGCTGACCCCTGAGCGTCACCGGCCGGGCGGGCCGGGAGGCCCGGAGGGCTGCGTCAGCACGGCGTACCGCAGTCGGACGTCCGGCCCGATGCGGGTGACCTCACGCAGCTGGGCGCGATGCCGCCCGGACAGCGTCGTCACCGTCCCGCCCTCCAGGGCGGAGCGGCCTGCACCGAGCAGCGTGGGCGCCACGTAGACCAGCGCCTCGTCGACCAGACCGGCGTCGACGAACGCCGCCGCAAGGCGCGGGCCGCCTTCCAGCAGGACGTGCCGGCGGCCCTGCCGGTAGAGCTTGCGCAGCACCGCGGTCAGGTCCACCCGGCCGTCGCCGTCCGCTCCGGCGTCGGCCGCCGTCGCCACCCAGGTGCTGGCAGCGTCGTCGAGAACCTTTGCGGTGCAAGGTGTCCGGCCGCTCGAGTCGATCACCACGCGGAGCGGCTGGGGACCGGTCGGGGTGCCGCTCGCGTCCCGGACGGTGAGCTGCGGATCGTCGGCCAGGATCGTGCCGACGCCGACCATCATGGTGTCCACGCAGGCCCGCAGCCGGTGCACGTCGGCGCGCGACTCCGCCGAGGTGATCCACCGGCTGGTGCCGTCGGGGGCGGCCACCCGGCCGTCGATCGTCATCCCGGCCTTCCAGGTGACGAACGGCCGCTCGTGACGGGTCGCGGTGAGCCAGACCCTGTTGACGTCCTCGGCGGCGTCGACCGCCGCTCGTGCGGCATCACCGAGATCGGTCAGGTCGACCGCATCGACGCCGGCCGCCCGCAGCCGGTCGATCCCGCCGGCCGCGGGTGGCCAGGGATCGCGCACCGCGACGACCACCCGCCGAACGCCCGCGGTGATCAACGCCTCGCTGCAGGGCGGCGTGCGGCCGACGTGATTGCAGGGCTCCAGGGTGAGCACCGCGGTCGCGCCGCCGGCCCGCGATCCGGCGGCAGCCAGCGCGAGAACCTCGGCGTGCGGCCCGCCCGCGCGTTCGTGAAACCCCTCGCCGACGACCTCGCCGGTACTGGAGAGCAGCAGGCAGCCGACGACCGGGTTCGGCAGCGCCGTCGCCGCACCGGCCTTGGCGATCTCCACCGCGCGGTGGACCGCCGCGAGCTCCACTTCGGTCACCCGTGCCTCGCTCACCCGAACAGTCTGCCGGTACAGCTGGCACCGCGGCGCCCGACCGGCGGTCGCCCGCGGCGATGCCTGCCGGATGATCCCCTGTGATTTCGGTCAGTTGATCTGAGCTCAGTTGATCTCGAACGACCGCTTGGCCATCCCGTACCAGAAGCCGTCGACTGCGCTGTGCGCGTCGTTCCAGGTGTCCGCGGTGGCGCCGAGCGACACGAACAGCGGCGCGAAATGCTCGGTCCGCGGATGCGCGATCCTCGCAGCGGGAGCCTGGTGCTCGAAGTCCAGGACGGCGTCGACGTCACCGGATTCCACTGCCTGCTTGGCCCAGGCGTCGAATTCATGACCCCACCCCGGCGCACTGCCGGTGGTGTCGCCGAAACGCGCCTGCGACAGGTTGTGAGTGGTGAACCCGGACCCGATGATCAGCACGCCGTCGTCCCTCAGCGGCGCCAGCTTCCGGCCGAGCTCGAACAGCACCCGGGGGTCGAGGCTGGGCATCGACACCTGCAGCACCGGGATGTCGGCGTCCGGGAACATCTCCACCAGCGGTACGTACGCCCCGTGGTCCAGGCCGCGCTTGGGGTCCTGGTGGACCTCCTGACCGGGACGGGACAGCAGGTTGTGCACGTCGCGGGCCAGCTTCGGAGCGCCCGGCGCTTCGTAGGTGACCTGGTAATAGCGCTCGGGGAAGCCCCAGAAGTCGTAGGTCAGCGGCACCGGTTCGGTCGCACCGACCGTCAGCGGCGCCGACTCCCAGTGCGCGGACACCACCAGGATCGACTTCGGCCGCGGCAGGTCGGCGCTCCAGGCCGCGAGCTCGCCGGTCCAGACCTTGTCATCGGCCAGCGGCGGCGCGCCGTGGGACAGGTAGAGCACCGGCATCTTGGTGCCTGCGCCGGTCGACGAAGGATTGGCGGTGCTGGAAGCAGTGCTCGACCCAGTGGTCATGGAGGGCTCGTTTCGCTCGGCGACGTCGCGGCCCGTGGAAATCCGGCCGCGCTCTTCTATCCTCACAATACTCGAACTTAGTTGAGCGTTCAAGTACTTACCGGGCCGATGAATGTCCCGCCCGCGCTGGCCAGGGCTGCGATACTCACCAGTGTGCGAGACGACCCCTGGCTGTCCGACGAGCAACAGTCGGTGTGGCGGGCGTTCCTGCGGGTGTCCGGTCAGCTCAACGAATGTGTCGAGCGGGACATGCAGCAGGTCGGAAGGATGCCCCACGCCTACTACCTGATCCTTGCCATGCTGTCAGAATCACCCGACCGCTCGCTGCGGATGAATCAGCTGGCCGAGGTGGTTCGCGCCTCCCAGTCACGGGTGTCGCACGCGGTCGCCAGGCTCGAGCAGGCCGGTTGGGTCCGCCGCGTGCCCGCACCCGGCGATCGCCGCGGGCAGATCGCCATCCTGACCGACGCCGGGTTCGACAGGCTGGTCGAGGTCGCTCCCGGACATGCGCAGACCGTGCGCTCAATCATGTTCGACCCGCTCAGCCCCGAGCAGCTCACCCAATTCGGCGACATCTGCCAGACGATCCTGGCGAGCATGGAGACCCGGGCCAGGAAGGCCTTCGACCTGCCGGCCGAGTCCCCGGCCGGACGTCTCGCTGACCTCGCCGACTGACCCGACCGACCGACTGGGTGATCGCCAATTCTGGCCGTTTGCTGTCGTGCCACGACCCCAAAGGGCCTGGGACGTTGATCATCCGACACGCCGCCGGGCACCTGACCCACCCGCGCCCAGGCGCAACAGGGGCAACCTCTTCCGGCCCCCGATTGGGACTATCCAGGCATCCTTTCAGGTGCTAGTTTGTACTCTACCTAGCCAACCGCACAGCTTCCCGAGGCTTCGGTCAGCGACGAACCCCGCTCGGCGTCGCGTGGCCGAGCATCGCACGGCCCATTCGTCACCGTCACGGACGAGGAGCGCGCATGAACCATCCGTCCCGCTGCCGATCCGGCCTCGGACCGGTCCGCGTTCTGCTCGCCGCAGCTGTCGCGCTGACCCTGGCGTCGTGCGCCGCGCCGACGTCCGCGCCGCCACCCACCGAGCCCGCCGGCACGGTCACCGCGAGTCCGGCATCTGACGCCGTCTCTCCGCCCGGCCAGGTCTCCGGCTCACCGACCAGCGGATCGCCCGACGTGGCCAGGGAAGTCACTCGTCAGGTCGACCTGATGCTCAGCCCGGGCGGCCGGTACGACGAGCTGCTACGCGCGTTCCTGGTCAGCGTCGACGGGGACCTCATCGTCGAGCACTACAGCTCGACCTCCGGCCCCGACGTCACAGCCAACATCTACTCGGTGACGAAGAGCGTGATGTCGATGCTGATCGGGATCGCCATCGACCAGGGGCTGATCCGCAACGTCGGCCAAACGGTTGGCGAGCTGCTGCCCTCGCACGCCGCTGCGATGACCCCGGACTCCGCCGCCATCACCCTGCGGCAATTGCTCACCATGACCGGCGGCCTGCCCAGCACTCCCGTCGGCGGCTTCTTCGATCCCTTCGAATCCTCCGCCAACTGGGTCGACACCATCCTGTCCACGCCGTTGGCGCAGGCCCCCGGCCAGCAGTTCACCTATTCCAACGGGTCGTCCCACCTGCTGTCGGCGATCCTGACCGAGGCGACCGGGCGACCGGCGCTCGACTACGCCAGGGAGAAGCTGTTCGAGCCGCTGGGCATCCGATCCCAGCCGGCGGCCACGCCGGTCCCCAAGCCGGACCGTGCCGACGTCGCGGTGTATGACGCGGCTCCCGGCTTTGCCTGGTCCGTCGATCCGCAGGGCTACCAGCTGGGCTACAGCAATATCAAGATCACCGCTGCGGACATGATCAAGCTCGGCGAGCTGTACCTGAACGGCGGGCAGTGGCAGGGTGCGCAGCTCGTGCCGGCCGCCTGGGTCGCGGAGTCCACCCAACCGCACGTACAGCCGGGCGCCGATCGCTCGCCCGGGTACGGGTATCAATGGTGGCTCAACGACGCCGCCGGCCACCCTGCCTTCGTCGCCATGGGCTACGCCGGGCAGCTGATCGAGGTGGTCCCCGACCTGAACCTGGTGGTCGCGGTGTCTTGCCTGGACGGGCCGGCCGCTTTCAATTCCGCGGACCTGGCGGCGTTGGTCTCGCGGCACGTCGTCCCCGCCGTCAGCGGCTGACCAGGGTCGCGGCTGACCACGGGACGCGGCTGACCAGGGGACGCGGCTGACCAGGCGACGCAGGACGCCGACGGCCCCGCACCCCGACTACAGGTGAAGGGCCGTCAGCCGGTGGAGCCGCTGTGGGGAATCGAACCCCAGACCTTCTCATTACGAGTGAGACGCTCTACCGACTGAGCTACAGCGGCGGCGTGCAAGAGTCTAACCGCTTCGCCCGACCCGCCCGCGAGCGCGTCCCGGCTGAGCGGCGGGGGTGAGCGGCGGGCGCTACCCCTCACATCTGCAGCCAGGTCTCCCACGGGATGGTCCAGTCGTAGACGTCGCCGTCCGCGGCCGAGAGCTGCACGCTGGTGCCGGTGACCACGACGGGATCGCCGATGATGGCCGACGCGTAGTAGGCCTCGGCGCTTTCCGCGGACAGGTTGATGCACCCGTGGCTGACGTTGTCCACGCCCTGGACGTCGACCGTGCCCTGGTTCTGGTGGATGAACTCGCCGTTGTCGCTGATCCGCACGGCCCAGTGCTCGGTGATGTTGGTGTACCCGTAGGCCGGGTTGCTCATCTTCACCGTCTCCTGCATGTCGGAGACCACATGGATGCCGGAACGGGTGACCCGGTTCGGGTCGCCGATCTCGTCACCGCTGCCGAACGAGGCATCGTAGGTCGCGACGGTGACACCGTTCTGCTGGACCGCGATGTTGTGCGCGTTGGCGTCGGCGAGCACGACCTGGTTGCGGCCGATGGTGAAGTCGCTGGCGACGTTGTCGCCGCCGAAGTACCCGTCACCGAAGGGCAGGCCGTAGACGTTCGATGCGACGTGCACCACGGTCCCGGCGGGCCAGTACTCCCTCGGGCGCCAGTCCAACGATGGCCAGTTGTCGCCGTCGTGCTGGATCCAGGCCCAGGCGCCCTCGACGTGCGGCGTCGTGGTGATCGTCACGTGCTTCTCGATCAGGTCCTTGTCGGCCGGCTCGTACCCGAGGTGAACGATCACCGGAGCCGCGACGCCGACGACGGCGCCGTCGCCCGGCGAGATGGACGTGGTGACCTCGTCCACCGGGGTGACCGTCGTGTAGGTGCCCACGATGGGCACCGCCAGGCCGTCCGAGCCGAGAGCAGTACCGCTGACCGAGTACGTCTTGTCGTAGCCGAGCGGCTCGCCGAGGGTCCATGACGTCTTGTCCGGCGACAGGGTGCCGGCGACGGCGGCACCCTCCTGGTTGGTGACCGAGAGGGCGGTGATGATCCCGTGCGCCACGGTGATCGTCACCGGCTCGACGGGCGAGAGCGCGTCGTCACCGAGCTGAGGGGACGAGGTGACCAACGCGACCGGTGCGGGTGCTGCCGAACTGCTGACCGTTGAGGACGATGAGGATGACCCGGCGCCTGAGGTGCCGCTTTCCGAGGTGCCCGCGACGGACATGGGAACGGCCGTCTGGGACGACGTGTCGACCGACGTGCACGCTGCGGCCAGGACCGCGAGCAGTGCGATCGTGGCACCGGCTCTCGCCGGTCGTTTCGTACGCAGCAACATTCGATGCCCTCCTGGATGTCGGCCAGCGCAAACTGTCCCCCACGACCGAGACGTCGTCGCGATGTCTAGACGCGCGGCCCGGTCGGGCGTTGGCTTCTCTCGAATGATTCCCTATGGAATCCAGAATGGATCCCACTTCCGGGCGTTTCGTTCGTTCTGTTGCCATGGATTTCGTCACTGCCCGCGACGCGGGTGACTGATCCGGCGAGCGCCTGCTCGCGAAACAGCGTGGTGGTGAGGTTGTTCGCGGTGTCGCAGGCCCCTCGAGGTGCGCGCCGACCACGACGACCTTGTCCGTAATGCCCAGCGTGGTGTCCGCGATGACGTCCTTGGTACACCGGTCTCCCGAGGGGCGCCGGGTGTGCATGGCAACGGTGCCCGGACCTGGCCCGCGCAGCCTGCCATGGTTGCCCAATCAGGCACGACGGCGCCGATGTTGTTGACGACCGGGGCCGTCGGGGCGCACCGTTGACCCACGACGATCAGATCGAGGCCGTGCCCGAGGACGCCTGCACACGCCGAGTGGCATTCGGGCGGGCCTGGCGTCGGGCGCGAGCCGGGCAGGCCCTCCACCGGGGGTGCGCGTCCCGCCCAGGACGCGTCCGCTTGCCGGAGAGCACCGACCGCAGCGCACAGCGGAGGAACCCGTGACAGCCCCACCAGTGGTGCGAACTTCTCAGCCGCCCCGGTGGGGTTTGGCCGCCGTGGGAGCGGTCGGCATCATCGTCTCCGCGATCCTGGCGGCGTACGCACGCGTCAGCCCTGGCGACGGCGCGGCCATCACCACGCTGGGGTTCAGCACGCTGCTGGCGATGAAGTCGTGGCTGAGCACCATCGTGATCCTGCTGGTGGTCGTCCAGGTGGCCAGTGCGCTCGCCATGTGGGGGCGCTTTCCGGGCGTTTCGTCGGCGCCGACCTGGGTCAGCCCGCTGCATCGCTGGAGCGGCACGGTGGCGTTCCTGGTGTCGTTGCCGGTCGTGTTCCACTGCGTCTGGTCGCTGGGCTTTTCCGATTCGTCGGCCCGGACGCTGATTCACAGCCTGGCGGGGTGCCTGGTGTACGGCATTTTCGCTGCAAAGATGCTCGCGCTGCGGCTGCCCGGATTGCCCGGGTGGACGCTGCCGGTACTGGGCGGGGCGCTGGCCGTCGCACTCACCGTTGTCTGGTTCAGCTCGGCGCTGTGGTTCTTCACGGTCTCCGGGGCTTCGATCTTCTGAGTGTGGTGCTCGTTCCACCTCGCGCCGGATCGATGCGAGGCTGGGATCGGGTGATGATGGGTGTGGTGCTCAATCTGTCAAAGGGATCTGTCCGTCGATGAGCCGGAGGTCGAGAGGCTCATGAGCTGCCGGGAGTTCGCGTGAACGTCCATCAGTCCGGACCGGAAACCGACCAGCCGGAGCCGACCGACGGCGGACAGCCGGGAACTCCCGAGGCAGGACACCAAGCGTTGTCCGGGGACACCGGACCCGGGCCCTCCGTGATGGCATCGCGCGGGCGGCACGCCGGACCACCTGCTGATCCGGCCGGGTCGGACAGCGACTGGGCGGCCGATCAAACGACGATCATGCCCCTTCCACCGCCATCGGATCCGCCGCGCCCCACCATCGAACCCCCACTTGGGCGCGGTCAGGAGCAGCCCGCCGGAGCACCCGGATGGCAGGGCGGGCCCATGGGTGGGCAAGAGGGCTGGCGCGCCGGGCCGCCTCCGCCCGTTCAACCTCCGCCCGTTCAAGCTCCACCGGGGCCGCCGAGTTCAGCGGGCGGGCAGGCCCGGCCGACCCAGCCGCCGTGGCCGCCGCAGGGTCGGCCAGGCCAGCAGCCGTGGCAGTCCGCGGCCGGTCAACCGCCTGCAGCGCAGTCATGGCAGGGAGCGCCCCCGCCAGGTCAGCCGGGCCAGCAACCCTGGCAAGGCGTGCCAGGCCAAACGCCGGCTCCGCCACCCCAGTGGCAGGGCGGGCAGGGGCCGGCCGGACATTCGCAGCAGGGCGGATCGCCGCTGCCTGGTGGGTACCCTCAGCCGGGCTATCAGCAGCCCGGCGGAAACACCCAACCGGGCTATCAGCAGCCCGGCGGTTACCCGCAGCAGGGCTATCAGCAGCCCGGCGGAAACACCCAACCGGGCTATCAGCAGCCCGGCGGTTACCCGCAGCAGGGCTATCAGCAGCCCGGCGGATACGCGCAGCAGGGCTATCAGCAGCCCGGCGGAAACACCCAACCGGGCTATCAGCAGCCCGGCGGATACGCGCAGCAGGGCTATCAGCAGCCCGGCGGATACGCGCAGCCGGGTGCGTACCCGCAGCACAGCGGACCGCCACCGGCGGGCGGGCACGCGGCCGGGTACGCGCAACAGTCGGCAGCGGGCGCGGCCACTGCCGGATCCGCTGCCGATCGTTCCCTGGGTGCTGTCGGCGCATCTTCCTCGGCAACCGGGGCCGCCCAGGATCTGGCATCCGACGGTCAGTCCCGCCGTGCGGTCATCGTCGGCGGCGGAGTGGCTGTCGTCGCCGGCGTCGCGGGTTTCGCCTGGTACCGGGCCGCTGGCCCGAAGCCCCGGACCGCCACCGGCGGCACGACAGTCCCCGCCCCGAACCCCGCCCCGGGTGGAACCGTCACCGCCCTGGCGCCGTTGTCCGACGTTCCCGAAAACGGCGGAATCGTCCTGCAAGACGAGCAGATCGTGCTCACCCGCGGCGCCGGGAACACCGTGCACGGCTTCACGGCGGTCTGCACCCATCAGGGATGCCTGGTCTCCCAGGTCCGCAACGGGCAGATCACCTGCCCGTGTCACGGCAGTGCGTTCGATGCGACCACCGGGGCGGTGACCAACGGCCCGGCCGAACAGCCGCTCGCACCCGTTGCCGTGTCCGTCGTCAACGGCTCGGTCGTCACCGGGTGAGGAGGAGGTCGACATGAAGCACCTACCCACCTGGATCTGGATCGCCGGTGCGGCGTTCACGATCGGGGCGATGCTCGCGACGTTGTTCTGAGCCACGTAGCCATGACACCCGTCGGGGACGACCCCGGCGCGGCCCCGTCAGCTGTCGGCCGACCGCGATTCGTACGCCTTGCGGGAGCCGCAGACCGAGGCCTTCGGGCAGACCTGCCGGGACCCGTCGGCGGCCAGCTTGATCACCACGGAATCGCCTGGCACCGAATGCCCGACCACTCGTCCTGGCCCTGCCGGGGAGTCGACGTCCTCGCCGATGGCCGGTGTGGTGGCCTTGAAGTCCTGGTAGAGCGGGTGCTCGTACTTCAAGCAGCACATCAGCCGCCCGCACGCACCGGAGATACGCATGGGGTTGGCCGGGAGATCCTGATCGCGGGCCATCGCCAGGGTTATCGGTTCGTAGTCCTTCAGGAATGTCGAACAGCAGGTGTCGCGTCCGCATGAGCCGATCGCACCGGTCACCCGCACGGCGTCCCTGGAGGCGAGTTGCCGCAGCTCGATCCGGCTGCCCAGGGTTGCCGACAGGTCCCGCAGCAGGGAACGGAAGTCGACGGTTTCCGGCGACGAGTAGTAGATGACGATCTTGCCGGCGGCCGTCTGCGGATCGACGGCGAGCACCTTCATCGGCAGGCCGTGCTCGCGGATCAGCTTCCGGCTGGCCACCAGAGCCTGCGCCTTGGCCTTCCGCAGATCCTCGGTCGCGGCGAGGTCGGCCTCACTCGCCATCCCGACCAGCACCGGGAACCCCTCGGTGTCCTCCGCGGAATACTCGGCCGCCCACACCACCCTGGCCGTCACCGGCCCCTGCTCCGTGGGTAGCAACACCATGTCGCCGACCTCGGGTCGCAGCTCCCCCGGATCGGCATAGTGCAACTGCCCGTTCGGTGTGAACGTCACCGCGCACAGCATGCCCATGAGCCGTCACGGTACGCGGTCCGTTGATCGCCCGACGAATGCTCGGATGCGAGCGGGTCGCGGTCACCGCGACGACCGCCGAGGTCGGAACAGGCATGAACCGCCGCACGCCAGCCCTCTCGTGGACCTGCGCATCAGCGCGGACCGCCGGCACCGCCGGTCAGGGTCGGGCGGTGAGCACCACCGGGTCGAAGCCGATGTCGACCGGCTCGTGGACCGCGAACAACTCCCCCGCCCCCGCCCGCTTGACCTCGTCGTACCGGCCGTCGATCAGCCGATACGCGATGACGAGGCAGGTGGCATGACGGTCGTCGGAGGTGAACTCGACCCGCCAGTAGTGCTCGACCCCGGCCGCGGCATACAACTCGGCCTTCAGCACCCGATCGGTGGTGACGCTCGACGGAGAGGCGATCTCGACGGCCAGCCGGACGTGCGCGACGGGCAGCGCGTGCTGGGTCGTCTCCCAGAACCCGTCGGCGTCGGCGAGGTAGATGTCGGGGATGGCCGTGCGGCGCTCGGTACCGGGATCCAGGATCACGTCGGAGTTCTCGCCAACGACGAGGTCGGGTCCGCAAGCGTCCATCAACAAGCGGGAAAGCCCAAGGGAGACGTGTTGGTGCCGCAGGCTCGGGGTGGGTGACACGAGCAGACTCCCGTCGATCAGCTCGTACCGCCGGCCGTCTTCGGGGGTCTTCAGCAGGTCCGCGTAGGTCAAACCCGCTCCGGTGAGCAACCCGGTGAACGGATCCGCGCCGGTCGCCAGGATGCCCGCCGCCGCGGTGGCCCGCGCAGCCCTGATCAACTCGTCCTGCGTCAGGTCTTCGCCGGCAAATGCGGCAAACCGCGCCAGCTCTGGATTCGACGTCATCTGCCGACCCTCCCACCGACGAGCACCGATGTGCTCACGGTACGCGGGGCAGTCTGCCAGTGAGCGGCCCGATGCTGGGGAGTTGTCCACATCGCCGGTCTGATCGTCAGGAGGCTCAGACGCTGACCGGACCCGCGTAGAGCGCCATCATCATCGCCTCGACCGCGATCTGCGGCTTGACGTTCAGCTCGATCGCCTCACGGCAGGCGAGCACCGCATCCAGCCGGTGCAGCGCGCCCTGGGCACCCAGCCGCGACGCGGCCACCATCACGTCGCGAGACATGTCCGGGTTCATCAGCGGCGCCGGTGACTGCAGGCTCACCGCGATCACGTCGCGGTAGAAGCCCGACAGATCGACAAGGGCCCGGTCCAGCACGTCCCGCTCGGTGCGGGTGGCCCGCGACTTCTGCCGTCGCTCCAACTCTTTCACCACGCCGGCGGTCCCGCGGGCCGCCCCGACGGCGCCCTTGCCGGTGCCGCCCGCGCCGAGCGCCGTCTTCAGCTCGTCCAACTCGACACTGTCCCGGCGGTCAGACACCGATGACGCCTCGCTCTTGGCGGCCGCCAGCAGCTCACCGGCCTCCACGAACACGTCCGCAACCGTGCGCAGCGCTCCAGGCACCGCCAGCACCTTGCGCCGCTGCTCCCGCGCCACCTCGTCGGTCGCCAACCGCCGGGCGCGGCCCACGTGCCCGGCCGCGACCGAGGCCGCCCAATCCGCAGTCTCCGGATCGATAGCGTCACGACGGACCAGCACCTCGGCGATCGAATCCGCCGACGGCGTGCGCAGCGCCAGTACCCTGCAGCGCGAGCGGATCGTCACCGACACGTCATCCGGGTGGGTGGATGGCGCGCAGAGCAGGAACACGGTGTGTGGAGGTGGCTCTTCGACGGCCTTCAGCAGGGCGTTCGACGCACCCTCGGTCAACCGGTCGGCGTCCTCGATGAGCACGATCTGCCACCGTCCGGTGGCCGGCCGGCGGGCCGCCAGTTGCACCACGGCCCGCATCTCCTTGACGGAGATGGTGAGCCCCTCGGGCGTCACGGTCCGCACGTCCGCGTGCGTCGCGTGCATGACCGTCCGGCAGTGCGCACAATGCCCGCAGCCGCGGTCTGCGCACTGCAATGCGGCGGCGAACGCGCGGGCGGCCACCGACCGGCCGGAGCCGGGCGGCCCGGTGAACAGCCAGGCATGGGTCATCGCCGCGCCCGCCACACCTACATCGCCGTGCGTCGCATCGACGGCGGCGGACAACACGGCAATCGCCTCGTGCTGACCAATCACGTCGTCGAAGACCGGTGCCGCGATCATCGGTCCACCTCGGGGAGTGGGCGTCCGAACGCGACCAGCGAGTCCGTCCGCCCGGCGTTGGCCCGGCGCAACGGGGATGTGACCACCGAGGTCAGCACCAGCCCGGCCCTGGCCGCGAGCAGCCGCAGCGTCGTCGGGGTGAACAGCCAGATGTGCTGCTCGGGTTTGAGCGTCCACCACCTCGCCCCCAGCAGCCGGGCCGGAGCCGAGGCGAACGAGGGCACGGAGAGGGCGAACACCCCGTCATCGGCCAGCCGCAGGCGCACCTGCCGCAGGAATTCCAGTGGATCGGGCACGTGTTCCAGGGTGTCCCAGAAACAGATGACGTCCGCGGGCGGGTCCGCCGGCGCCGAGTCCAACTGACCGCGGAAGACTTCCAGCCCGTGCCGGTCGCGCGCGTGCGCCGTCCCGGTGCGGGACAGCTCGACCCCGCGCACGTCGTAACCGGCGTCCCGGGCGGCGGCGAGGAAGTACCCGTAGCCGGTGCCGATCTCCAGCAGCCTGCCCGGCGGCGGCCGGCGGGCGACCAAGCCCGACAACCGTCCCGCGGTCCAGGTCCGTTGCAGCACCATGGCCGGCGAACGTCCGGTCGGGTCGCCGTAGACGGTGTCCTCGAAATACCCTGGATCGTCGTACATCCGTTGCAGCGCGGCTGCTGACAGCCGCGGTGAGACGAACGCGAGATCACAGATCGGGCAACGCACCACCCCGAACGGCGCGACCGCCATGACCGGATCGCCCGGGATGCCGCAGAGGCAGCACAACGCCTGCTCGGTGTGCTGGGCCGTCCACCCTAGCGCCCGTGCGAGATCGGCCGGCTCGGGAGCGTCCACCGCACCCGACGGGCTCTGCGCCACGTCACCACCTCCAGCCCGATCTCCAGGTTTTTGTTCCGCCACACCGTAACCGAGCCCGCCGACAGTGCTTCCCGCCTCGGCCCTGGGCGAGGGGGCTGGCGGCCGGGGTAGTCAGCCACCGGTTGTCAGTCCGCTGACCGCGGAGGACTCTGTGCGCATGACCGACGACGTGTTCGTGATCATCGGTGCCTCGCTGGCCGGCGCCAAGGCGGCCGAGACCCTGCGTGCCGAGGGCTTCGCCGGGCGGGTGGTGCTGATCGGCGAGGAAAGCGAGCTGCCTTACGAGCGGCCACCCCTGTCGAAGGGGTACCTGCTCGGCAACGACCCGCGGAGTGGTGGACGCGTGCACGAGTTCGGCTGGTACGCAGAACATGACGTGGAGCTGCGACTGGGTACCGTCGCCGAAGAAATCGACACCGCCCGCCGACTGGTCACCCTGCATCCGGCCGATTCGTTGCATTACGACAAGCTGCTGCTGGCCACCGGGTCGCGGGTCCGGACCCTGGCCATCCCCGGTTCGGACCTGGCCGGCGTGCACTACCTGCGCACTCTGGACCAGGCGGATGCGCTGCAGGCCGGCCTGCGCGGCGGCGGGAACGTGGTGGTCGTCGGGGCGGGCTGGATCGGGCTGGAGACGGCGGCGGCCGCACGTCATTACGGCTGCTCGGTCACCATCGTGGAGATGGACACCCTGCCGCTGCGCCGGGTGCTCGGCGATGAGGTCGCCGCGATCTACCGGGATCTGCACATCGCGCACGGCGTCGACTTCCGGTTCGGCGCGGGGCTCGGCGAATTCCAGGGGAAGGACGGGCAGGTCACCGGCGTGCTGCTGGCCGACGGCACCGTCCTGCCCGCGGACGTGGTCGCGGTCGGGGTGGGCATCCGGCCGGCCGTGGAGCTCGCCGAATCCGCCGGGCTGCGGGTCGACGACGGGATCGTCGCCGACGCGGCGCTGCGGACCTCCGACGAACACATCTGGGCCTGCGGCGACGTCGTGTCCTGGTTCCATCCGCTGCTGAACACCCAGATCAGGGTCGAGCACTGGGCGAACGCGCTGAACGGTGGACCGGCCGCCGCTCGGTCGATGCTCGGCACCGGNGAGGACTACGCGCCGGTGCCGTACTTCTTCTCCGACCAGTACGACCTGGGCATGGAGTATGCGGGGTGGGTGACGCCGGGCGGGTACGACCGGGTCGTGTTCCGTGGCGATCCGGTCGCCGCGGGTGGCGCGGCCCCGGAGTTCATCGCGTTCTGGGTGGCCGGCGGGCGGGTGCTGGCCGGGATGAACGCGAACATCTGGGACGTGGCGGACCGGATCCAGAACCTGGTGCGCGCGGGATACACGGGACGCTCGGTCGACCCGGCGGCGCTGGCCGATCCGGCCGTGCCGTTGGGTCAGCTGCTGGCCTGACCCTGGTCACGCCGCTGGCCACGCGTCACGCACTGACCTTCGGTGCGGCCGCGGGTTGCGGATCGTCCAGTGCCGGAGTCCGCTGCCGCAACACCGATTCCAGCCGTTCCACCACCTCGGGGAGCAGGTGGCCGGGGTGTGGCTGCACGGTCATGTACCGCTCCGGCGCGTAGGACGCCCGGTCGCGGTAGGCCTGCGCCGGGTCGACCTGCTCGTCATCGTCGTCGGCTTGTCCGCTCCGCTCGTCGAGCACGCTCTCGGTAGCTGCGGTCCCGGCGCCGGCGTCTGGCGCCGCCGGTGACGACGCTGCCGGTGTCGACGCTGCCGCTGACGACGCTGCCGGTGTCGACGCTGCCGCTGACGACGCTGCCGGAGTCGACCCTGCCCGAGTCGATGCTGGGGCTTGATCCGGTTCCGGCACCTCCTGGCCGGGTGCCGCCAGCTCCGAGAGCGCCTCACCGGCCAGCGCCAGGCCCGACACGGCCTCCTCGTTCTCCTCCCCTGCCACCTCTGCCGCCTCATGCACCCCCGTCAGGTCGGCGGCGTCAGGTCCTGCGGGGACTGCCCCGTTGGACGCCACGGCGGCCAAGTTCTCCGCCGCCGCGGGCTTCTCCGCGGACAGCACCCGATCTGCTGGCCGATCTACTGGCGTCACCGACGATGCCCCGTTGCCCGATGGCGGGTCCACCACCAATGTCAGGTCGGGCTTCAACCCGTTGACGGCCCACTGCGCGACGCGGGCCAGCCGCTGCTCCTCCAGACCGATGGCCCGGTACCGCACGATCGCAGCATCCACGAACCCCTCGCAGATCACCACAGCACCGGCCTGCAGGGAGGGGCTGATCCGCGCTGTCGACAAGTCGGCTAGATCGGCGGTCGCCCGTAGCGCATCCGCCGGGCTTTCCGGTCGGCCGTCACGCAGCATCGGTACAGCGTTGACGGGTGCCTGCGAGCGCACCCGGACCGTCACCAACCCCTTCTCCCGCAGGTGCTCGTCGATCGCGTCCGCGTACTGGGTGACGGTGTCCTGGTCGGCGCCCTCGACGGCGATCAATGCGCCGGCATGCTCGTCCTGCTCGTCCCAGATGTTCAGCTGCCGCCGCCCGAACACCCTCCGGGTGAGTCCGGAGGTCAATCCGCCGATCTGCCGCCCGGCGTACATGCTCACCAGCAGCGCGATCAATCCGCCGGCGGCGAGCACCAGCGCGGGCCCACTGATCTCCATCCGGAAGTCGCCCGCGGAGAGCGGGTACGGGCCGAGCGCGCCCGCCAGGATGGGGCCGGCCGCGATGGTGGCCAGCAGGATGATCCGCACCGAGGACATGACGAACGCGAACACCCGGCCACGCAGCTGGTCGGACACCTCGTGGCCGATCATGGTGAACCCGTTGATCCAGGCGACCCCGGCGAAGACGCCCATCACGAAGGCGGTGATGGCGGCGCCGAGGAAGTCCTGCAGCACGCTCATCACGACCAGCGAGATGCCCGCCGCCCCGATCGCCGGGGTGAAGATCATCTGCCGAGGGACGGTCGGGAACACCTTGGGCCCGATCAGCATGCCGATCGCCAGCCCGGTGAACACCGTGCCGAACAGGATGCCGTAGCCGGCGTTGCCGGCGCCCAGNGTNGCGACNTANGNCTGCGCNACCCCGGCGACCAGGCCGCCGGCNCCGAANGCNCCCAGGATCCCGATNTAGATCGCCCGCATCAGCCGGTTCTTCCGGATGAACGAGACACCCTCGATGATCAACGAGAAGATGTTCCTGGTGGCCGATCGCTCGCCGACGAACGCCGGGATCATGCCGCGGGAGATCAGCACCATGCCGGCCGAGAAGAAATAGGTGACGGCATCCAGCCCGAGCGCGATGTCGATGGCCAGCGTGTTCGTCGAACCTGAGATCAGCGCGCCGCCACCCGAGTCCTCGAGATCGGGCACGCCGAAGAAGGTGGCCACCGTCGACAGCAGCACGAAGATCGCGGCGGCCACCGGCACCATGCCGTACACGGACACGTAGTTGAGCTGGTTGGCCACCGCCAACCGCTCGCGCGGCACGATGTTCACCCACATGGCCTGCTTGGCCGGGGTGGAGAACAGCCCGATCGCCTCGACCAGGAACTGGGCGATCAGCAGCCACAACAGGTTGCCGCTGACCAGGATCGACACGTACAGCAGCCCCGCCAGGGTNTCCCCGACGACGGCGACCGTCCGGCGGTCGAACTTGTCGACCAGCGCCCCCGCGAACGGGCTGAGGATCAGGTCGGGCAGCAGCCGGGTCAGCAGCACCCCGGACACCGCGGCGCCCTGCGCGATGCTCGAATCGTCCTTGGTCAGGTAGGCGGCCAGCGCGGTGGTGGCCAGCAGACCCAGCCAGTCGCCGAGGCTGGAAATCGCAATGGCCGACCAGAGCCGCCGGAAGATCGGTATCCGCAGCAGGACCGTGACGGAATTGGGTTCGCGCTTGCCTCTCATCGTCCGTTCACCGCCCGCCGCTCCCGCACGGTCAGCGGGTTCACCGCTGGATCAGCGAGTTGACGGCGTCAATGATGCGCTGACCCACCCCCGTGGCGAACAGCACGATGACGATGAACACCAACACGGACAGCACGCTCTGCCCGCGCGACTTGCGTGCCTGCCGTGGCGTTCTCGTCGCCCTGCGCAGCTGTGACTGGTTACGGATCTCCCGCATCTGGCCGTACTGGGAGACGGTGGGCGCTGCCGGGGCGACCTCGGTGGGCGAGGCGGAGGCCTGCGACTGCGCTGACGTCCGGGTCGGGGCGGGTCGGTACTGCTGGGTCGCGACGGCCCGCTGGGAGTTCGCCGGACGTTGAGCGGGAGCGGCCGAGCGCTGGGTCGCCGCCGGGCGGGTGGATTGCGGCGCGACCTGCTGGCGGGCGTTCCAGTAGGCGTCGGACTGGGCGACCTTGCTCTGGTAGCTCCAGGTGCCGATCCGGTCGGAGAGGTTCCGCAGCGCCGACTGGGCGTTGGCCGGACTCGGTGCTACTGGCCGGATTGCCTGCGGCGACCCGGCCTGGGTGGCCGTTGGTGGCTGCTGGACTGGCCTGGTCCGTTGCACCGGCCGGAGGGGTTGGGTGGGCCGGGTTGGTTCTGCGGGCCGGACGGTACGCCCGCCGGCGGCCTGACCGCGGACGGCGGGTGGCACGCGCCCACCGCTCTGGGCCGGCCGGGCGGGCGGTGCGGCGGGCGGTGCGGCGGGCGGTGGGCCGCCTTGGATCGCCGCCAGCGCCGTGACGATCGGGATCGACCCGGCTTCCAGCGACGGCATGGGCGCCGACAACGCGTCCGGATACACGTCAAGGACAGGCATCATGACAGCCGGATCCCCGGTGCCGTCCGCGCCGCTCAGCGCGTCGGAGAACCGTTGATCGGTTCCGCGCATGGCGTCGAAGCCCGCCGTCATGGCTCGATCGTAGGCGCAAGGGCCAGCGACTTGGAGGATCGCACCGGACGCCGGCGATGCGGGTTCTCGCACCCTGCCAGGGGGCCGGGTCGGCGCGCGACCACACGTTGCTCACGCCACCCGCGCCGACCACATGCTGCAGCAGGCGCAACGCACCCACAGCACGAGCAACGCACCCAGAGCACGAGGAACGCACCCACAGCACGAGCATCGTTCCGGCGGCGCGAGAATCGCGCGCCGCACCGATCACCGCCGCACCGATCACTGCCGCACCACCGCCACCGCCGCACCGAACGGCGCGCCGACAGCGCCTCGTTCAGTTCGCCGCGCTGCGGGTGGTCGGCTTCTTCCGCCTGGTGGTGGTCGCCGCCTTCCGGGCCGGCGCCCGCTTGGGTGCCGGGCCGCGGGCTCGCCGATCCGCCAGCAGTTCCGCCGCGCGTTCCACGGTCAGCGACTCCACCTCATCGCCCTTGCGCAGCGACGCGTTCGTCTCGCCGTCGGTCACGTACGGTCCGAATCGGCCGTCCTTGATCACCATCGGCTTGCCACCGGCNGGGTCGGTGCCNACCTCCCGCAACGGCGGCGCGGCNGCAGCCGACCGGCCCCTGGTCTTGGGCTGGGCGTACAGCGCCAGCGCCTCGTCCAGCGTGACGGTGAACAGCGCCTCCTCGTCGGTCAACGACCGGGAGTCGGTGCCCTTCTTCAGGTACGGCCCGTACCGGCCGTTCTGCGCGGTGATCTCGCCGCCGTCGGCCGGGTCGACGCCGACCACCCTGGGCAACGANAGCAGTCTCAGCGCCGCGGGCAGGTCGACGGTGTCCAGCGACATGGACTTGAACANCGAGGCGGTCCGTGGCTTTGCTGCCTTGGNAGCCTTTTTCGGGGCCGNAGCGCCCTCTTCGGGTGCGTCCGGGGTCGGCAACACCTCGGTGACGTACGGCCCGTACCTGCCGTCCCGGGCGACGATGATGTTGCCCGTGTCGGGATCGACCCCGAGCTCGTTCTCGCCGCCGTCCGCTGCTTGGCTGAACAGTTCCTCGGCGACGTCGGCCGTCACCTCGTCCGGTGGAAGATCCTCCGGCAGGTTGGCCCGCTGCGATTGCTCGGTGCCGTCCTCGCCGATCACCACCCGCTCCAGGTAGGGCCCGTACCGGCCCACCCGGACCAACACCTGGCGGCCCTCCGAGTCGGTGAGCAGCGGCAGTGAGTTGACCTCGCGGGCGTCGATGTCCTCGAGCCGCTCGCCGACCAGCTTCTTCAGCCCTCCGGTGCGACCCACGGAGCCCTCGGGCCCGACGTCGCCGCCGAAGTAGAACGCGGTCAGCCAGTCCGTCCGACCGATGCGGCCGTCGGCGATGCCGTCGAGTTCGTCCTCCATGGCTGCGGTGAAGTCGTAGTCGACGAGCCGCGCGAAGTGCTGCTCGAGCAGGCCGATCACGGCGAACGCGATCCAGGACGGCACCAGCGCCTGGCCCTTTTTCCAGACGTAGCCGCGCTCGATGATGGTACGGATGATCGAGGTGTAGGTCGACGGCCGGCCGATGCCCAGCTCCTGCAACGCGCCGATCAGCGATGGTTCGGTGTACCTGGCCGGCGGTGTGGTGACGTGGCTGGCCGGGATCAGCTCCCGGGTGTCCAGCTGCTGCCCGGTCGTCAGTTTGGGCAGTCGGCGCTCGGCGTCGTCGGCCTCGCCGCCGGCCTCGGCGTCGACGGTCTCGACATAGGCCCGCAGGAAGCCGGGGAAGGTGATGGTGCGTCCGGACGCGCTGAACACGCACTCCCGGCCGTCGGCGGCGGCGACGATCTTCACCGACAGCGTCAGGCCCTTGGCATCCACCATCTGCGAGGCGATGGTGCGCTGCCAGATCAGCTCGTACAGCCGGAACTCGTCGCCGGACAGCTTGTTTGCGACGTGGCCCGGCGTGCGGAAGTTCTCCCCCGCGGGCCGGATCGCCTCGTGTGCCTCCTGGGCGTTCTTCACCTTGCGGGTGTACTGCCGCGGCGCGTCCGGCACGTACTCCGGACCGTACAGCTCGCGGGCCTGGCTGCGGGCGGCCTCCTGAGCGGTGGTGCTCAGCGTGGTGGAGTCGGTCCGCATGTAGGTGATGAAGCCGTTCTCGTACAGCCGCTGCGCCGTGCGCATGGTGCGCTCGGAGTTGAAGCCCAGTTTGCGCCCGGCCTCCTGCTGCATCGTCGACGTCATGAACGGCGGGTAGGGCCGGCGGGTGTAGGGCTTCTCCTCGACGGAGCTCACGGTGGCCGTGCCACCCTGCAGGGACGCGGCCAGGCTCCGGGCGCCGTCCTCGTCCAGCAGCAGCACGTCCGTGCCCGCCTTGATGGCGCCGGTGGCCGGGTCGAAGTCGCGGCCGACGGCCAGCCGCTGGCCGGCGACCGAGGACAGCGCGGCGGAGAACGGCTTGGCCTCGCGGTCGCCCTGCGGGGCGAACAGGCCGTCAAGGCCCCAGTAGGTGCCGGTGCGGAAGGCCATCCGCTCACGTTCACGCTGCACGATGATGCGGGTGGCGACCGACTGCACGCGACCGGCGGACAGCTTCGGCATCACCTTCTTCCACAGCACCGGGGAAACCTCGTAGCCGTAGAGCCGGTCCAGGATGCGGCGCGTCTCCTGGGCGTCGACCAGGTTGTCGTCGATCTCTCTCGGGCTGTCGGCCGCGGCCCGGATGGCGGCGGGGGTGATCTCGTGGAACACCATCCGCTTGACCGGCACCTTGGGCTTGAGCGTCTCCAGCAGATGCCAGGCGATGGCCTCGCCCTCGCGGTCCTCGTCCGTGGCCAGGTAGAGCTCGTCGGCTCCGGCGAGCAATGACTTGAGTTTCGCGACCTGTGCCTTCTTCTCCGGGGAGATCACGTACAGCGGTTCGAACCCGTTCTCGGTGTTCACGCCGAGCCGGGCCCAGGGCTCGCCCTTGTACCTGGCCGGCACGTCGGCTGCCCCGCGCGGCAGATCGCGGATGTGGCCGACGGAGGACTCCACGATGTAACCGTCGCCGAGGAAGCCCGAGATCGTCTTGGCCTTGCTCGGGGACTCCACGACGACCAGGCGCACACCGGACCCGTTCTTCGCCACGCTCTTGCCAGTGGCCATCAGGCTCACGTTCTCCTTATATACAGACGCATATGCGGCGACATCGGACGCCTTCGGTGGTGTTCGGTGGTGTTCGCCATCACTCGCCATGTCACCCGGTCGAACACCGCGGTCGATTCCGAGCCGTCCGGAGCAGGATGCCACAGTCCCGCAAGACCCTCGTGTGGCCGCCGCGCGTCGCTGACGGTAGTGCCCCAGCGGTCCGACCAGTGATCCCGTGCCGCTGACCACCATCAGTCAGTGGGACAGCGCCGGGAACGCCCCCCGAGGCGCCTCGGGCGGCGGCGTGCCGATCATCTCGGCCAACCGCGCACACCGCCTGTACCCGACGATACGCACAGCGGGCCCGCCACCACGAATGCCCAGCAGCGATCCGGCCAACCCCGCCGCGGCGCACACGGCGGCCAGCGGCTCGTAGGTGTCCGGAGCGTGCGGGTCGAGCCCGAGCAGGAAGCCGACTGCGGCAGGCTGCCCGGCGGCGATCGTCCAGCACCGCAGGAATCCCGGCGTGAGGGTCAGACCGACCGGAACGGCCTTGACCGCGCCGCGTGTCCAGTCCGCCGCGAGATCGGCGAGCACCGACGTCCGCTGCGAACGGAAGACCGTCGCCGCGCGGATGCGATCGCCTGCTGCGGATGGCGACGGTCCGTCCGGCCACTGGCCGGGGGCCGGGGGAGCGTCCGGCGGCTGGCGGTCGGGCAGGGGACCGTCGGGCAGGGGACCGTCGGGCAGGGGGTGACCCGCCGCGGGCACGTCGGCACCCGCGAGCACCTCCGCCGTGACGTCCCTGACCCGGCACTCGCGCAGCAGCGCCTCGGCACGCCACTGGTCGGCGAGCAGGATCGACAACCTGAACCCGTCGGGGCCGGCGGCAATCTGCCCGTGAGCGGCCAGCAGGCCACCGAGGTCGGACAGCTGCGGCGGAGTGAGGTCGGCGGAGAACAGCGACAGCTGACTCACCGGCTCCCCCTTTTCGCGCCTGGTCAGGGTAACCCCCAGCGCGCGGCTGGGCGGTATTCGCCGGATGGGCCGCGCCGGGTGGCTCGCTGCCGATGGGGTCCGACGCACGATCCATGATCAAGTCCTCTGGCCCTCTCGTGTCGGTGCGCAACGCGAGAGGGCCGGAGATCTTGATCATGGATCGTGGGCAGAGCGGGCGGATGGCGGAAGTTCGGTTCCCGACGCACGTGCGGCCCGTCAGCTCACCGCCACTTCGTCCGCCGCGTCGACTCCGGTCGGCTGCCACACCGTGGGCCGCCGACCGGCGGCC
>JGI20181J14860_1000002_pt1 | contig 34996 bp, 28 predicted proteins | sample NGESurdeep072012_5_FD_14860 | JGI IMG/M metagenome (IMG submission 14860) | reverse complement strand
CGATCCAGGCGAGTCGCCGCCTCCGCTCTCGCAGCCGCTGGCAATTGGCTCCAGGCAAGCGATCTCGCGACTGCGGCGGTGGAACATGATCCCTACGACGAGGATTCGCTGCGACTGCTGATGAAGGCCAACGTGGCCGGCGGCAGGGTCGGCGCGGCGCTGGCGGCCTACGCGCGGGCGCGGGAGCGGCTGGCCGAGGACCTGGGAGCCGACCCGTCACCGGAGACGGAAGCCCTGCACGCGGCGATCCTGCGGGGCGAGGTCCCTGGTCCTGTGCCGGCGCAATCAGTCTGGAGCCTCGTCGGCCGGGACGGCGAACGCGACCGGCTCGACGCCGCAGCGGCACGCGCCAAGGACGGCCGGGTTCAGCTCGTGGTCGTCGAGGGTGAGGCCGGAATCGGCAAGACGTCGCTGCTCCGGGCCTGGGCGGCGGCTCGGGCGGCCGCGGGCGACGCTGTCCTTTTCGGCACCTGCGGAACGCTGGACCGATCCGCCCCGCTCGACGCGTTGATGACCGCCCTTGTCGACCACCTGCGCATGGCCGGTCCGGAGCGCACGGCGGAGGTGCTGGGCCCGGATNAGGAACTGCTCGGCCGCTTGTTGGGTCTGACCGCGCCGGCAGGTTCGCTGGACCTGCTCGCCGAGGGAGTGATCGGCCCGTCACGACTGTTCACCGCGCTGGTCGGTGCGCTGCAGCGGATCGGCCGAGGCGCCCAGGTGGTGCTGGTGCTCGACGATGCCCATCAGGCCGGCCCCATCCTGGCCGAATGGCTGGTCTTCGTGCTGCGCCGGCCGGCGCCACTGGTCATCGTGGCAGCGGTGCGGTCGGGCGAGGGTGTCCTCCTGCCGGCCGGCACCACCGTCGACGTCGGACCGTTGGACCGCGACGCCGTCCGGACGCTGGTGGGCACGTCACGGCTGGACGAACTTTTCGGGCGCTCACAGGGCCACCCACTGCTGCTGTCCGAGTTGGCGGCCGCGGATAGCGTGGAACTACCTGTGTCCCTTGTGGAATCAGTGTCGACGCGATGCGACGATCTCGGTCGGGGATCGGCCACCCTGCGCAGTGCGGCGGTGATCGGAGGATCACGGATCGACCTGGATCTGCTCGCCGGTGTACTGCACCGTCCGGTGATCGAGTTGCTGGACGACGTCGAACTGGGCGCCGCTCGGCGACTGTTGATCGAGTCCGACGGGGCCTTTGCGTTTCGCCACGACCTGATCCGTGCCGCACTGGCGGCCAGCGCCACAGCCGGCCGCGCGGCGCTGCTGCACCGCGAAGCGGCCCGATTCCTGAACAACCGGGTCGACGCGGACCCGATCACGGTGGCCCACCACGCCCAGCTCGGTGGCGACCTCGAGTTGGCGGCGCGCTCGCTGCGTGCCGCCGCCGTACGAGCCGCGGACCGCTTCGACCATGCGACAGCCGAGGACCTGCTCGACGACGCGATCCGCCTGCACCCCGACGCCGAGGGCTGGTTGGACCGCGCCCGCGTACGGACCAGGCGTGGCCGCTATCTCGAGGCGTATGACGACGTGGCGCGGTGCTCCGGCGCGGCTGCCCTCGAGGTGGGCGCCTGGGCGTCCTATTTCGATCGCCGGTTCGACCAGGCGTTGCAGTATGCGCAGGACGGCGAGCTTGTCGCCGACGACCCCGGCATCCGGGCACGGTGCCTGACCGTGGGTGGGCGGACCCACCACGCCGCAGGCGATCTCGAATAATCTGCCGAACAGCAGTTGGGCGCGGCCGTCGAGCTCGCGACCGGTGCCGACCGGATCGTGGCGTCGGCCTGGCTCGGTGTCCTGCGCGCCCATCAGAGCCGGGTGGCTGAAGCCCTCCGCCTACTCCGTCCGGTCACCAGGTACAGCGGGGTCGAGCACACCTCCGCGTTGCTGCATGCGTTGCTGTTCACCGGGCACGCATGGGCGCTTGCCGGGTCTCCCCAGGCGGCGCTCTCGGCCTTCGAGCAGTACACGGCCGAGGTCGAACGCCGGCAGGTGCCGCGCTTCGCCGGCCGCGGGGTGAACTTCGGCGGCTGGGTGCTGCGCAGCACCGGGGCGATCGCGCAGGGCGTCGATCACCATCTGGAGGCGCTGGAAACGGCGGATAACGGTGGTATCACGGAGGTGAGGATTGCGGCGCTGGAGGACCTCGCAGAGGCGCGATTGGTGGCCGACGACCCGGACGGTGCCGCCGCCCTGATCGGCAAGGCGTCGTCCGCGCTCAACGGTGATCTGGTGTTCGGCTGGCGGTTGGAGTTCAAATTGCGGTTGCTCCAGGGTCGACTGGCACTGGACACCGGTCTCCCCCAAGAGGCCACCGCCATCGCCGAGGCGCTGAACGCCGATGCCACCGGGATGCGGGTGCCCCGCTGTGCGGCGGTCGCCCGGCTGCTCGCCCACCGGGCGCGCGCCCGGCAGGGATTGCCGACCGATCCCGCCGCGGTCGAATCAGCGCTCGACCTGCTCGATTCCTGCGTGGCGCTCGAATCGTGGTGGTGGACCGGGGAAACCGCCGCCGACCTCGGCAGCAGCCGCCTGCTGGCGCGGGCCGAGGACCGGGTCGCACGACTCGCGCGCGAGATCGGCCCGCGGGCAACGGAACTGCACCGTGATGCCGACCGCCGGCTTGACCGCTGGCGGACGGTGATCAGCTCGCGGCCAGCACGACCATAGGCACCACCGGGGGTGGCGCGCCGACCAGAGCGGCCTCCGCGGCCAGCGTCGCCCGCTCCAGGTCNGCGGGTGCAAGGCCCTGCACGAAGGGCGCCAGGTGGGCCATGCCCAGCCGCCACCTGACCAATTCGGCCGGGGTGTTCAGGCCACTCGGCACCGACACGACCGACACGTCCACCCGCGAGTACCCGGCAGCTGTGGCAGCAAGAGCGAGGCGCTGCGGGTCACCGACTTGTGGCTCGAGGTGATCCTTGAGCGCGACATGCCAGGCCGGTGCGGAGTAACCGAATTCGCCGAGCGCGTCATCGACCGCGGCCTTCGCCGGGTGGGTCCAACCCGCGGCGAAGGCACTGGCCACGATGCTCCGGCCAACCCTACGGGCCTCCTTCAGCGCCGCGACCGGATCCGGAAGGTGCCCGAGACAGAAGGCAGCGCAGACGATGTCGAAGGCCTGCGCGGTGAAGGGAAGGTGGGTCGCGTCGGCGACGACCGGCAGCGCGACGTCAGCCGGTGCACCGAGGCCACTGCGCAGCATGTCCTCGGCGATGTCGACCGCAACAACCTGACGCGCTCCGGCGGCGATCGCGGCGCGACCGGCGACGCCGGTGCCCGCACCGAGGTCGAGCACCCTGGCACCGGCCATGGGGAGCGGCGCGGCGGTGAGCAGTGCCTCGGCCAGCCGACCGTACAACGTGTCGGGCCCCGACATCCACGCCGCGGCGGACCTGTTGTACGCCAAGCGGATCGCCTCGGCCGTCCCGTCGTCGCTACCCACGCGCTTCTTCCATCTTTGCCGGGTGGTGCGAAAGTCTGATGTTGCCCGTCAGGGAGCACATGGACCGACTCCCCCGGCGACACGATCGGCGGACGCGGGGGGTCATCGGGCGGCTGATCCGCAGCATTGCTTGTATTTGCGGTCCGATCCGCACCAGCACCGTTGGTTCCGACCCGGCGGCCAGACCACCACCCCTGGGTCCGCCAGGCGCAGCAGCTCCGCGGCATACCCCGACCGCCCGTCCGGGGTGGCCGGGTCCCGCCCGGCCCGTTCGCACCAGGCCAGGAACGGCTCGACCCGGACCGCCGCCACGTGCACCCGGGAGAGCCCGGAGTCGGCGTACCCGGCCAAGGTGCGTTGCAGGGCCAGGTTGTAGGCGGCGTGGTCCGCGGCGCCCTTCGCCGGGCCCTGCTGGGTCAGCTGCGGCCAGCGCCGCAACGCCTCCGGGTAGTCGGTGGCGGGGAACCACGCGAACGCCACCGGCACCTGCGTCGACCGGCGCGGTGTGTCGTGGGCGATCGGTGACGGGGCGGCGGCTGGCAGCGCGGACCCGGCCGGTGGCCGCACCGCGGGCGCGGGTTTCGGCGGTGCAGTGGCCGACCGCGCCGCGGCGGGGGCGGTGCCCCGTGCCCGGTGGCGCCGCGCCGGTGGGGGCGGAGGGTCGGCCAGGAATCGCTCCGCATCCCGCTGCAGTTGGTCCTCGCGGCGGCCGAGTTCGGACAGCGAATCGTCGCGCAGGTCGGCGAGATGTTCGACCAGATCCTCCGGGTCGCCGGTGTCCATGGCCAGCCGCAGACCCTGGGTGAGCCAGGTCAACGCGGTCTCGTGGTCATCGATCGACGCGTATTCCAGGCCCGCGTTGTTGTACAAGTACACGTCGTCGGGGGTGTCGGCTCGCACCTGCTCCCAGATCTCGGTGGCCTGCTCCACCCGGCCGTCCCGCATCAGCAGCTCCGCGATCCGGCACCGCGCGTCCGGTTTCCCGGCCCACCCGACCTGGATGACCCGGCGCATCACGGTGATCGCCTCGTCCACCCGGCCCAGGTCCTCGTAGCAATCGACCAGCTCGTCCAACAGCTCGGCCTCCACCCACCGCTCCGCGGCGGCCGGGTCGGTGCGGCAGGCAAACGCCGCCCGCTCCAGCACGTCCGCGCACGCCTTCGGATCCCGGGGCCGGGCGCGCAGCACGGTTGCCAGTTCGCGGTCCAGCCGCGCAACGTCCGGCACACTCATCGGCGTTGTCCTCTCCTCACCCGCCCGGTCCGGCTCGGAAACCTCGGGCAGCAGCCCATGGCCGGGATCCCATCGTGCAACACCCCGCCGACACCGCCGCGGATGAGCATCCATGACGTCACCCGCAAGGTGCGCGTCGGATCAGACTCTGCCGTCCGGTGGCGGGTCGACGGGTGCTCTCTCACCCCGATTCCAGCACCCGCTTGAGCGTGCCCAGGTCGGCCCGCACGGCAGCGCAGTCGCCGTCGAAGTCCCCGTCGGTCATCCCCGGCCGCCGTCGCACGGTGAACACGACCTCGCAGCCGTCTCTGTCCGCAATGACCCGCATCGGATTGTCGACGATCTCGCCCGACGGCAGGGTGACCCGATGGTCGAGCACTCCGAACTCGTTGGCGGGCGCGAACGCAACGACGACCCGGCCCATCGGAGACTCGGCAACCCATTGCCCGTCAACGTGTTCGATGGAACCACCCAGCCCGGCGGCCCACGCGGGGACGTTGGCCGCATTGCGGGCGTAGTCGTACACCTCACCCGCCGGGCGATCGATGGCGATACTGATGTGTCTGGATTCCACAGCCATGTGTTCACCGTGCCAGACTGGGCCAGTTTCGCGAGCCCGAGGCATTTCAGTCCGGATTCCACCCCGATCCTTGAGCTCCGGCGCCGAGGACGCCTCGTGTCAGCGGACGGTCAGGTGATAGGTGGTGTTCTGGGTGAAATCTTCAGTGGGGTCAGCTGAGATGCCCCGCGCCACCGAACATGATGGTACGGCAGCCCTTCGACAGTGGCTTCAGCATCAGGTAATACCCATCGGCGACTGCCGGTCGGTACTTCCCTGCCGCAATACCGAACAGATTCTGGTCGGGGAGGGTCAGGCTGAAGGCCGGTGCGGAACACCGCCGTACCGTTCCGGCACAGGCCCGGAAGTCGTTATTGGCCGGTCCAGCGGCACCGAGTTTCCGTCGACGGTGGCGAACAACTCCGTTGACCACTGGAAAGAACAGGACGTTCCCCGCCGGGACAACGCATTTGTCGCGCACTTGGAACAGCCGTGTCGAGGACCCCACCAGGAAGAAGACCGGACCGGACTGCCCCTGAGCGCATCTGGCGCCGGTGGGGTCCTTCAGCGGGTTCGCATCGACGGGTTTGCTCATGACAAAGCGCCACCAGGCGGCCGAGAGTGCTCCCGCGGATCGGTCGAACAGTCGATCGTCGATGGTCGGCGCACCTTGACGGGCATCGGTTGTCGTTCCGGCACTTGATATACCACCGAACCAGATGCCGGACAACACCCGAATGGTCGGGGATTTCCGCCAAGCCCGCGTCGGGCAGGTATTCGGCTGTCTTTCGACCCGCCCCCGGGGTCCGGTGCCGCACAAATTTGGTCGCGGCGGCCGGGCGCGCCGAAATCTATTCTGTGCAATTGACCAATCGCTACGCGATTCACCGCCGATGAAGGCAGGCCCGCCGACGAAACGAATTCACCCGAGGGTTGCTGGTACTCCCAGGTACTCGCCGTACCATCGGACCGAAGCCAGCAATGCGGAGTTCTCGCGACGGTTCAGCGGCCGACGCAGCGCGGTCTCGATGACAGCGAAATCCGGCCCGAGGCGATGCCGCCAATGCCCGACCAGGATACCGTCGACGAGAATGGTGTGCAAATACGGCGAGGAGATGGCGATTGGTGAATACGCGGCCCCGCCGGCCAGCAGGCCGCGGCTCTCGCTGTAGGACATCACGATCTCGTCGTAGCCCTGCACGAGATCCACTGTCGGCGAATCGATCTCGCCGCGCGGGGCATCCAGCGCTCCGGCAGCCAGATATACCGTCGCACCATCGAGAGTGGCGGAGTCCAATTCCGATTCCACCTGAGCCAACCCCCGCCTGGCCTGGCTCAGCGTCAGGCTCGCCCAGGTGGCCAGATCCTTGACCGTCGCCGGACCGCGAGTGGTGAAGAACCGTCGGGCCAATTCGGCCAGGGACTCGTCGGCATCGAACCCGGCGTCCGGCGGCACCCGCTCGTCGAAGGCGGCGTAGGTGTGCTGCTTGCCCCGCGGTGCCCCACTGATCAACACCTCGTCGAATTCTGCCCGCATCATGATGTTCCCTGCCCGTTGGCCGGATGCGGGGATCCCGGCGGCATCCAACACGGCGCTCAGTTCGGCGCGGGTGCGGTGCCGCCCGTCACTCACCGCATCGGCGAGCACCGCGTTGGTGCGAGCGAAAACCGCGTCGTCCAAACCGAGCTGACGGTCGTAGTAGGCGGACAGTTTCTTCAGCCGCGGGACGGTCAGTCGCAGCAACCAGCGGATGTCCTCCGGCAGGGCGAAATGCCAGGTGAGGCGGAGCACATGGGTGCGCACCAGCACGCCGTCCGCGAAGGCGGTGTCCATCGTCGCCTTGCTCACCTGATGGGACGCGTCCGACCCTGGCGCGGTGCGCTGCGCGACGGACCACAGGGCATAGCCGAACTCCTGGGACTGCATCCCCACCAAAGATCGGACCACGGCGGCGATATCGCCGATTCCGCCGCGCAGCCCTTGCCGCGACATCCGTGTGGCGATCGCGCAGTGGTCGTCAATCGCTACCATCGCGTTCCCGGCATCGCCCTCGCGCTGTTTGATCGGCGGCTCAGAACCGGGGGTGGTCACCGCACAGGGTGACCCGTTCGGTCCGGTCGCCGGAGCGTTCCACGGTGCCCAGCACCACCGACCAGAGGTGGCGCGCGGTCAGCACGGCCATCGCCCGGTCCACGTCGTCGGCCGGCACCACGGCGACCATGCCGATCCCCATGTTGAAGGCCTTCTCCATCTCTTCCCGGGCGACGCGGCCGTGGCTGGCGATGTAGCCGAACACCGGCAGCGGATTCCAGGCCCGGCGATCCAGCGCGGCCGTCAGACCGTCGGGGATCACCCGTGCCAGATTCCCGGCCAGACCGCCGCCGGTGATGTGCGCGTAGGCGTGGGTGTCGGTCTCCCTGGCCAGGGCCAGGCAGTCCAGCGCGTAGATCCGGCACGGTTCCAGCAGTTCCTCGCCGAGGGTGCGACCGAATTCTTCGACGTGGCCGTCCAGCGGGAGCCGGGCGATGTCCAGCAGCACGTGCCGGACCAGCGAGTAGCCGTTGGAGTGCAGCCCGGAGGATCCCAGGCCCACCACCACGTCACCCGGGCGGACGCGGTCCGGCCCGAGGATCGAGTCGGCCTCCACCACGCCAACGGCGGTGGCGGCGAGGTCGTAATCGTCCGCAGCCATCAGGCCGGGATGCTCCGCGGTCTCCCCGCCGACCAGCGCGCACCCGGCCCGCACGCAGCCCTCGGCGATCCCGGACACGACCGAGGCGATCCGCTGCGGTTCGAGCTTGCCGCACGCGATGTAGTCCTGCAGGAACAACGGCTCGGCGCCGCACGCGACCAGGTCGTCGGCCACCATGGCGACCAGGTCGATGCCGATGGTGTCGTGCACGTCCATCGCCTGCGCGATGGCGGACTTGGTGCCGACGCCGTCGGTGGACGAAGCCAGCACCGGGTCGCGGAAGCGGTGGATCGGCATCCGGAACAGCGCCGCGAACCCGCCGATGCCACCGATCACCTCGGACCGGTGGGTCTTCTGCGTGTACGGCTTCATCAGGTCGACGGCGGCCTCACCGGCGGCGATGGACACTCCGGACCCGGCGTAGGTGGCTCCGGAACCGAGCGGGTGGCGTGCGGTCGTCATGCAGCGTCCTGTCTCATGGTCTGGTCAGCGCGTCCTCGGCCCCGTAGGCCCCGGCGATCACCGGGGTAGCCGGTCCCGCGATGCCGCGGAACAGCGGATCGGGGACGCCGCGGGCGATGCCCTCGAGCACGTGTTTGCCGATCTGGTCCGGAATCGGGATCGGGTAGTCGCCGGTGAAGCAGGCTGTGCACAGTCGGTTGCGCGGCTGTTCGGTGGAGGACACCAGCGCCTCCAGCGATACGTATCCCAGGGTGTCGGCGCCGATCGACCGCCGGACCGCCTCGACGTCGCCGGCGTTGGCGATCAGCTCGGCGCGGGAGGCGAAGTCGATCCCGTAGAAGCAGGGCCAGCGCACCGGCGGCGACGCGATCCGGACGTGCACCTCGAGGGCGCCCGATTCCCGGAGCATCCGAACCAGCGCGCGTTGGGTGTTACCCCGAACGATCGAATCGTCCACCACCACCAGGCGTTTGCCGCGGATGACGTCACGCAGCGGGTTGAGCTTGAGCCGGATACCCAGCTGGCGGATGGTCTGCGAGGGCTGGATGAAGGTGCGCCCGACGTAGGCGTTCTTCACCAGGCCCTGGCCATAGGGGATTCCGGAAGCCTGCGCGAAGCCGATCGCCGCCGGTGTCCCGGATTCCGGGGTGGGGATCACCAGATCCGCCTCGACCGGGAACTCGGCCGCGAGTCGGCGGCCGATCTCGACCCTGGTGGCCTGCACGCCGCGGCCGGAAATGGTGGTGTCCGGACGGGCCAGATAGACGTACTCGAACACGCAGCCCTTGGGGGTGGGCGGGGCGAAGTGCTCGCTGCGCAGCCCGTCGGCGTCGATGGCCAGCAGCTCGCCCGGTTCGACCTCACGGACGAACGAGGCGCCGACGATGTCCAGCGCCGCGGTCTCGGAGGCGATCACCCAGCCGCGGTCCAGCCGACCGAGCACCAGCGGCCGCACCCCGTGCGGGTCGCGGGCCGCGTAGAGCGTGTGCTCGTCGCAGAACACCAGGCAGAAGGCCCCCTGCAGGGTGGGCAGCAGATCCATGGCGGCCTGCTCGAGGCCCGAGTCGGCGGATTTGGCCGCCAGCAGCCGGGTGATCACATCGGAGTCCGTGGTGCACTTGCCGCGGCCGTTCTTGGCGGGCAGCGCCACGATCTTGGCCTCGAGGTCGACGGTGTTGACCAGATTGCCGTTGTGGCCCAACGCGATCCCGGACCCGACATCGGTGATGGCGAACGTCGGCTGGGCGTTTTCCCAGGTGGTGGAGCCGGTGGTGGAATACCGGCAGTGCCCGACCGCGATGTGGCCGTTCAACGACGACAGGGTCTGCTCGTCGAACACCTGCGAGACCAGACCGAGGTCCTTGAACACCACGATCTGCGAGCCGTCAGCGACGGCGATGCCGGCGGCCTCCTGGCCACGGTGCTGCAGCGCGTACAGGCCGTAATACGTCAGCTTGGCGACGTCCTCGCCGGGAGCCCAGACACCGAAGACGCCGCACTCCTCGCGGGGACCGCTGTCGGCCTGCACGTCGACCTGCACATCGATCCCCGCGCACGGCGCCGGAACGTCCTTGACCGGCGTGATCGGGAGCGGCTCGGGGTAGGAGTGTGTCGGGGTTGGTATCGAACCAGTACCCACGTAACCGTGCTCCTCTGCGAGCGAATCAAATGCCAGGGGATGAGCCGGTACCCCACTGTACCTGCTCCGCGGCCCCCGACCGTCGATCCAACCCCACCGGGCGCTGCCCGGGTGGGCGGAAGATCTTCCCGGCGCCACCCGTGGCATCCTTCACGCACCGCCGAAACACCCGCATACTCCCGGCGCCGCCTGGGCGTCGGGTGGTTTGCCGCCGCCCGGTCAGTCCTCCGTTGGGTGCTGCAGCGGCAGCAAGTTCGACAGGTCGGCCCGGGAGCCGCTGGCCCTGACCAGGCCGCCGGCGACGGCGTCCGACCACGTCATCCGGCCGGCCACCAACGCCAGCCAGGTCGGTCCGTCGGTCTCCACCACGTTCGGCGGCGTGCCGCGGGTGTGCGTCGGACCTGCCACGGCCTGCACAGCCGCGAACGGCGGCACCCGGATCTCCACCGACCGGCCGGGGTTGGTCTGTGCCAGCCACGCCAGGGTGACCCGGACGGTGGGCGCAATCTGCGACCGATCGACGGCACCGCTCGCGACGGCGATGGCGTCGGTCACCTGCTGCGGGGTGACGGCGCGGCGGACCATGACCGGTGAGCGTAGATCGGTGGGTGGATGAGCGTCGACCGGCCGATCGAGGACTCACCGGACCCGGCCGGCGCCCGGCCGGGTCCCGATGTCAGCGACGGGCTGTGCCGGCGTCGACAACGATCCAGGCACGTCAGATGACTTTGGCTTCGTTGCTGTACTGCGTGAAGCTCGGCACATTCGTGTCGATGATCAGGCCTTTGGCCTCGCCCTCGGCGCCGAGATCCACGGTTGCAAAGCCGCGCAATATGCTGACCGCCGCCGCGAAGATCGGTCTGTTGGTTCCAGGCGCGATGAAGATCGCGTCGAACGAGAACTCGGGCGAATGAACGGTGATCGAAGGGGATTTCGGAGCGAACGGCCCGATTTTTTGTTTGGACATCGGCGACGAGGTGATCGCTGCCAACGAAATCGCGCGGGCACAGGAGGTGGAGAGCCGCATCGCGCCTTCGGTATATCCAACGATCACGTGTTTGTCGGTGTAGAGCAGCCCACCCGGCCTGCTCTTGCCGTCGACTTTCACGAACACCGGGATGAAAAAGCTGACCTGCTCACCAGGCGGACGAGTGCGACCATCTTCTTCCCGACCATCTTGATGTGATCGACGATTTCTTGGGTCATTTCGTTGTCGGCGAGTTAGAGGGTGTTCGTTCCGGCAGTGACGATGATGTCGTCAGCGTCCGCGTGCGGCGATGACATGGCTTCCCCCAGGTTTGATGTGCACAACAGGATTTCTCGCGGACGTGAGACGTCGATCCCAGGCGAACAGAGATCGGCGGCTGGCGTTCGTGTGGCAGCTTTTCCCCTCCAGAATAGTGCTACCCATCGACGGGTGCTTAGCGGCGCTGAAGGAACCGTATTGTGTGACATTGGACGAGAGAATTGTCACCGTTGGTGTCGATCGACATCGAGAGTGGTCACGTTGTCGTCGAAAGAGGCGTTGGATTCATTGATCTCTTCGCCACGTGATCGGACACCTGATCGATCGTGGCGAAACGCTATTTGTGGTGTAAGTCCCCGTTGTCCGACTCGGTGCTTCAGGATTTGCGTGGAGCCGGCGAGCTGGCACCAATCCACCGACATCGCGGTTGCGGATAATCGGAGTGTGACCTCCCGACACCACGCCACCAGCCCACGGGGCGCTCGACTGACCGCCACCAACGCCCCCGAACGTCCGACCGCGGCGGTGCTGGTCCTGCACGGCGGCGCGTCCGACTCGCAGATGACGGTCGCGCCGCTGTCCCTCGCGGTGCTGCGGCTGGTCCCGGTCGCGTGGGCGGTGGCCCGTCAGGTGCCGGACGTCGCGGTATACCGGCTGCGGTTCTCGGTGCGCGGCTGGAACGGTGACGGGGCCGAGGTGCTGGCCGACGCCCGCTGGGCGCTGGAGGAGATCGCGGACCGCTGGCCCGGATTGCCGGTAGTGATCGTCGGTCACTCCCTCGGCGGCCGGGTGGCGCTGCATCTCGCCGGTACGGACGGGGTCGCGGGCGCGGTCGGGTTGGCACCGTGGGCGGAACCGGGCGATCCGGTGGACCACCTCGCCGGGGTCCCGCTGGCGATCGTGCAGGGCACCGCGGACCGGATGGTGCCGGAGCCGAGCACCCGGGCGTGGCTGGCCGCGGCCGCAGCCGCGGGTGCGGTGATCAGCTCGACGCTGCTCGACGGTGGCGGGCACGCGATGCTCCGGCACTGGCGACGGTGGCACCGGCTCGCCGCGGCCGGCGTCCGGATGGTGCTGAGTTCGTCGGTGCCGGGTCACGCTCAGGGCAGCGCAACGACTCCGCGGGCCGGGGCGTAGAACACACCCAGCGTCTCCCCGAAGGGTGCATCCAGGACCATTTCGGGTGCCCCGACGGCCGCGAGGTGGTATCTGTTGGAGTTCATCCGCGCTGGTGATCGACGTGCGCGCGTCGACACAGGAGGCGACTCATGACCCGGCTCAGGCACAACATCTGGAACCTCGGTACCCCGCAGAACCCCTGGCACCCGATCACGCTGGCCTATGCGCTCGGCGTGCGCGCCATGCAGCAACTACCCGTCGCCGATCCGCGGAGCTGGGCTTACCAGTCCGCCATCCACGGGACTTATCTGACCGGCAGACCCAGCGGCGCGCCTTGGAACCAGTGCCAGCACGCCACCTGGTTCTTCGTGCCGTGGCACCGGATGTACCTGTTCCAGTTCGAGAACATCCTGCGGTCGCTGCTGCCCGCGGCGGATCAGGACTCCTGGGCGCTGCCCTTCTGGGACTACAGCAGCGGGTCGCCCGGTAACGCGTTGCCGACCGCCTTTCGCGTCGGCACCCTGCCCGACCACACACCGAACCCGCTGTTCGTGCCCGAACGGCGGAAGTCGGTGAACGACGGGGTTGCCCTGCCGGACGTCGTCACCAGCACCGAGCGGGCGCTCGCCGACGATCAGTTCACCTCGGCGGCCCAGGGCGCGTCCGTCGGGTTCGGCGGCCCGCGGACCGGGTTCGCGCACCAGGGACCGGCCTTCGGCCAGCTGGAGGCGCAGCCGCATGGGCCGGTGCACGTCCAGGTGGGCGGTAACGCGGGCTTGATGACCGATCCCAACACCGCCGCGTCCGATCCGATCTTCTGGCTGCACCACGCCAACATCGATCGACTGTGGGAGGTCTGGAACATCGGCGGTGGGGCCAACCCCGCCGGAAAAGCCTGGCTGGATCAGGCGTTTCCGTTGCGTGACGCGACCGGCACGGCGGTCCGGATGAAGCCGCGCGACGTGCTGGACACGGTGAGCCAGCTCGACTACACCTATGAGTCGCTTCCGGTGCGGGCCGGCGTGGCGGCCAGAGAGGTACGCAGCGTGCCCGAGCAGAGCCAACCCCTGTTGATCGGCACCAACGACCGGCCGGTCGAGGTCGGCCGGCGCGGCGCCAGCACCACGCTCGCCGTGACGCCCGTGCCCGAGGGTCTGGCCGCGCGGTCGGCTGCGGTGCCGCGGATGTATCTGAACGTCACCGACATCGAAGGCACGCGCAATCCCGGTGTGGTGTTCGGGGTCTACCTCAACCTCCCCGACGATGCGGCCGAGGCTGAACGCGAGGATCACCTCGCCGGACTGATCTCGTTCTTCGGAATCGAGGACACCGATCCGGCGACGGCCGCCGCCACCCGCAAGGAACCGCATGGCATGCGGTACAGCTTCGACGTCACCGATGTGGTCAACCACCTCAGGACCGGCGGCCGCTGGACGGCGGACACCGTGCGGGTGACGCTGCTGCCCGTCACGCCGGACGACGAACCGGAAGGCCTGGCGGCCGACGCGCCCGCGCCGGTCAGAGTGGGTACCTTCAACCTCTACCAGGGCCAGGCCTGGTAGAGGCCGGATCGCAGCCAGGTCTGGCACGTTCGTGGTCGCCGGCCAGGACAGCGCGTTCGACGCAGGGACGAGGGGGTCACTGGTGTCGCTTCTCGGCCGGGTCCGTGCGGGGGGCCCGACCGCGCCGCTACGGCGCCGACCTACCGCAGTGGCCATGCACCCTGGGGCGCTGCCGATCGTCGCGTCCGCGGTGGGCTGGGCTGTCCTGCTGCTGACCCACCCGGCGCTGGCCGACGGTGCTGGGTCGGACCATGCGAGACCGGACCATGCCGGTGGCGGACACAGCAGCCTGTTCACCCTGGCGGGGATCGCTCATCCGGCGGCGATGACGATCGCCATGATGGCCCCGTTTGCGCTGTCCGGCGTGCGCTCGACGGCGTTCACCAGCCTGTGGTGGCGGGCCGGGCGCGCTGCGGCGTTCTTTCTGGTCGCGTTCCTGCTGACCTGGACGGTGATCGCGCTGTGCCTGGACGTGGTCGCGGCGGCGTGGACGACGTGGCTGGGTTCGGCAGCGACGGGGACAGCGGTGCTGCTGGGCGTGTGCGCGCTGGCCCAGCTCGATCCCACCCGGCCGGAGAAGGTGAAACGCTGCGACCGCGGCATGCGACTGCGGGCCTCGGGATCCGAGGCGGACGTGGACTGCGCCCGGTTCGGCGCGCTGACCGCCGGCCGCGACGTCCGGTTCTGTGCGCTGCCGATGCTGGCCATGATGGCCGCGGATCACCTGCCGGCCGGCCTGCTGGTGATGGCCGCAGTGAGCGGGCTGGCGTTGGCGGATCGCATCACCGCGGGTCGTCGCCGGCTCCTGACTGCGGCGGCGTACGCCGCGCTCGCTGTCGTGCTGGTCTTGTGGGGTTGACCCGGGCGAACGGCGACGACGGTGTCCGAAGGACCCGTGATCAGAGGGGCGACCATGACCACCATCGCGCAAACCATGTCGGCGATCGGATTCGCACCGGTCATCGCCCTGCTGCACACCGATCGGAAGAGCGACGCGAACGGATTGAAGCCGCATTTCTCGGCGGAACCGGGTTCGCCGCTGGGCGGTGCCTCGCTGCTCGTCGCCCGGCGGGCCGGCGTTCAACAAGCGCAGCCGGCCAGAGCAAGGGTCTACCCGAATCTCGGTGTCGTCTACGGCACCGTCGACCCGGCCGGACTGGCCGCCCTGAGAGCTGACCCCGCCGTGCGAAAAGTCCAGCCCGCCAACCCTTTCAGCCTGATTCGCCCCGTCGCCGCGTCGGACAGCGGGCTACCCGCCGAGCACACCTGGGGCCTGGATGCGATGGCGGTGCCCGACCTGTGGGCGCAGGGGCTGACCGGTGCGGGTGTCAAGATCGCGCACCTCGATACCGGGGTGGACGCCGGGCATCCGGCGCTCGCCGACGCCGTCACCGAATTCGCCGAATTCGACCTCACCGGGAGGATCATCGCGGGGGCCACGGCCTCCGATTCCGATCTGCGTGACGGGCACGGCACGCACACCGCGGCCACCATCGTCGGTCGGGTGGTCGACGGCCACCACGTCGGTGTCGCTCCCGGCGCTGAGTTGTGCGCCGCCATGGTCATCGAGGGCGGCGACGCGATCGCCCGCATCCTGGGCGGAATGGACTGGGCCGTCGGGCTCGGCGTTCGCGTGCTCTCGATGTCCCTCGGCATCCGCGGCCTGGTCGCCGATTTCCTGGACATCGTGCAGGTGCTGCGGGACAGCGGCGTGCTGCCGGTGATGGCGGTCGGCAACGAGGGACCAGGCACCAGTCGATCGCCAGGGAACTATCCGAACGCGCTGTCGGTGGGCGCCTGCGATGCGGCCGGCGCGGTGGCCGATTTCTCTTCCAGCCAGCGCTTCAAGCGCCGGACCCAGCCGCTGGCGCCCGATCTGGTCGCCCCCGGCGTGGAGGTCATCTCCGCCAAGCGGGGCGGTGGCTGGCGGACGCTCTCCGGATCGTCGATGGCCACCCCGCACGTCGCCGGCCTGGCCGCACTGCTGATGCAGGCGCGACCGCAGGCGTCCATTGCGCAGGTGGAGCGGGCCATCTTCACCTCGGCGCGGCGCGGCTCGATGGATCGCGAGCGGGCGAACCGCGGCGCGGTCCATGCCGGTCTGGCGCTGACCGCGCTCACCGGCTGAACTACGGCGTTCCCACACCGGCGCTCCCACCCGCCGTGCACGCAGGGTGCCGCAACCCCGCGGGTTAGCATGGCCGGGCCGGAGCGAGGAGGTTCCCGATGGCGCTCGGACGGATCGACCCCGAATTGCTACGCCAGCTTGACGAGGCGGCGGCCTCCGGGGTCTCGGTGACGGCGGTCGTCACCCTTCGTCGCACCCCGGGCACGGCGCCTGACCCGGCCGTTGTCGAGCAGCAGGTGCAGCATGCGGTGGACCGCACCATCCAGATCACCGGTGAACGCCCCGGCGACGTGCATGTGATGGGACGGCTGTCCGTGGCCTACATGTCGGGGACGGAGAGGTTCCTGCGCGAGTTCGTGGAGCAGCCGGAGGTCGTCTCCGCGGTGGCCAACCAGACCTCCACGGTCCGCGGAGCAGCGCCGGCCGAGGATCCGACTCGGGACGGTGCCGACGGGGACGGCAGCGCCGAGGACGTGTTGGGCACGCCGGTGCCGGCCAGCGGCCCCGCGTCAGGCCGGTCGCCCGGCGTCACGAAGCACCGACCCCACTGATCCCGGCTCCGAGAAAGCGCTGCCGTCGCCCCTCGCCGGCCCACGGTCATCAGCCATTCACCCGAACAAGGCGGGAAGTGTTCCCTCCCAAGCGGTTCGCAGCTCGGCCAGGGACAGCCGGGCGATGCCCTGGATGTCCAGCGCCTGCTCGTCCGGCGTGCCGTGATCACCGGCGTCTACGACGCCGATCTTCAGCCAGGGCTGGCGGCGGACCGTGCACATCTCGGTGAACCTGAGTTCCTCCGTGCGCGGCACCGCGACCACCACCCTGGCCGTCGACTCGGCGAACAGCATCACGAACGGATCGACGTTCTCCGGCAACAGGATCCGCGCGCCGGTCTGCCCGGACAGGCACATCTCGACCAGCGCCTGCGCCAGCCCGCCCTCGGAGAGGTCATGTGCGGCGGAGATCATCCCGTCCCGGGAACCGGCGATCAGCACGTCACCGAGCAGCTTCTCGGCCGCCAGGTCGACCTTCGGCGGGAATCCACCCGTGTGCTCGTACATCACGGATGCCCACTCCGAACCGTCGAACTCGTCACGGGTGTCGCCGAGCAGCAGCAGGGTCTCGCCTGTGTCCTGGCCGATGCCGGTGATCGTCCGGCGGCGGACGTCGTCGATGACGCCGAGCACACCGACCACTGGGGTGGGCAGGATGTTCGCCCCGGCCGTCTGGTTGTAGAGGCTGACATTGCCGCCGGTGACAGGGATCCCGAGCTGCGCGCAGCCGTCGGCGAGCCCGCGGACCGCCTGCGAGAACTGCCACATCACTGCCGGGTCCTCGGGGGAGCCGAAGTTCAGGCAGTTGGTCACCGCGGCCGGCGCGGCGCCGGTGGTGACCACATTGCGATACGCCTCTGCCAGCGCCAACTGCGCGCCGGCGTACGGATCGAGCAGCGTGTACCGGCCGTTGCAGTCGGTGGCCATCGCCAGCCCGCGCTCCGGAACCGTGGTGTCGCTGTCGTTCTCGGTGACCCGGATGACCCCGGCGTCGGCAGGTTGGGCGAGCACCGTGTTGCCCCGGACGTACCGGTCGTACTGGTCGGTCACCCAGGATCGGGAGCACAGGTTGGGCGAGGCGATCATTCGCAGGATCAACTCACCCAGCTGCTCCGGCGCCGGGCGGGCGAGCGACGCAGAGCTGTTGGCCTGCAACGCGTCCTGCCAGTCCGGACGGACGATCGGCCGCTCGTACACCGGACCCTCGTGCGCGACGGTTCGCGGCGGCACGTCGACCACGGTCTCGTTGTGGAAGTCGATGATGAGCCGACCGGTATCGGTGACCTCGCCGATGACGTCGGCCTGAACCTCCCACTTGGCACACACGGCGAGGAAGTCCTCGACCTTGTCCGGGGTAACCACCGCACACATCCGCTCCTGCGATTCACTGGACAGGATCTCGGCGGGCGTCATGCCGTCCGCGCGCAGCGGCACCGCGTCCAGCACAACGTGCATCCCGCCGCTGCCGGCGGAGGCGAGTTCCGATGTGGCGCAGGACAATCCGGCGCCGCCAAGGTCCTGGATGCCGACCACCAGTCCGGCCGCAAACACCTCGAGCGTGCACTCGATGAGCACCTTCTCCGCGAACGGGTCGCCCACCTGGACCGACGGCAGTTTCTTGCGGGCGCCACCCTGCCCACCCTGCCCACCCTGCCCGGCGGAATCGCCGTCACCGGCGAACGTCTCGGAGGCCAGCACCGACACCCCGCCGATACCGTCCAGGCCGGTGCGCGATCCGTAGAGGATGACCTTGTTGCCGGTACCGGAGGCGTGCGCGGTGTGCAGGTCCGCGCTGCGCAGCACGCCGATGCAGGCCGCGTTCACCAGTGGGTTCCCGGCGTACGACGGGTCGAAGATCACCTCTCCGCCGATGTTGGGCAGCCCCAGCGAGTTTCCGTAACCGGATACCCCGGCGACGACGCCGGGCACCACCCGCTGCGAGTCGGCGGCATCGGCCGGCCCGAACCGCANCTGGTCCATCACGGCGACCGGCCGGGCGCCCATCGCCAGGATGTCGCGGACGATCCCGCCGACCCCGGTGGCGGCACCCTGGTACGGCTCGACGTACGAGGGATGGTTGTGCGACTCGATCTTGAAGGTGACCGCCCAGCCGTCGCCGATGTCGACCACGCCGGCGTTCTCGCCGATACCGGCCAGCATCTTCGAGCGCATCTGTTCGGTGGTGGTGGCCGGAAAATACGCCAGGTGCACCTTGGATGACTTGTACGAGCAGTGCTCCGACCACATCACCGAGTACATCGCCAGTTCGGCGTCCGTGGGGCGGCGGCCGAGAATCTCCTTGATCCGCAGGTACTCGTCGTCCTTCAGCCCGAGCTCGCGGAACGGTTGCCCCACATCGGGTGTCGCCGCGGCGCGGGCGACGGTGTCCAGTTGCGGACCCTGGTCGACCAGGTCGACGGCACCGATCGGATCGGTGATGTCCAGCAGGTCGGCGGCGGTCGGGTGGGCGACAAGATCGGTGTCTTCGGTGATGTCAGCCATGGGTCCCCGCCCCGGTCAGCGCCGTGCCGATCCAGTCCTGCACCGACACGAACAGGCCGAGCCCGTCGTCGGTCGGCCCGGTCAGCGCGTCGATCGCGTGTTCGGGGTGCGGCATCAGGCCGGCGACCCTGCCGTCCGCCGAGCAGATCCCGGCGATGTCCCGTAGCGCTCCGTTCGGGTTGCCCTGCGCCGGCCCGTCACCGACGTAGCGGAACAGCACCCGGCCCGCACCCTCGAGTTCGTCGAGCACCGATTCCGCCGCGACGTAGCGGCCCTCGGCGTTCTTCATCGGAACCAGGATCTCCGCGCCCGGCTCGAAGCGTGAAGTCCACACCGAATCGGTGTTCTCCACCCGCAGCCACTGGTCCCGGCAGATGAACCGCAGGCCGGCGTTGCGCACCAGCGCCCCGGGCAGCAATCCGGCCTCACAGAGGATCTGGAACCCGTTGCAGATGCCGAGGACGGGCAACCCTCGTCGCGCGGCGTCGATCACCGCGCGCATGATCGGCGCCTGCGCGGCGATGGCGCCGGCGCGCAGGTAGTCGCCGTAGGAGAACCCGCCAGGGACCACGACGGCGTCGACGCCGGCCAGGTCCTCATCGGCGTGCCACAGCGCTACCGACTCGGCGCCCGCGTAACGGACAGCGCGGGCGGCGTCGACGTCGTCCAGGGTCCCGGGAAAGGTGATGACACCGATCCGCGCAGCCGTGGTCGGCACCGACGCGTCGACGGCGGCCTGCGTCACCGGGTATCCCGGACTGTGCCGGCTGTGTCGAAGGTGCNGGCTGTGTCGACTGAGCGGACGGTTTCCGGAGCCATCCTGGTGACCGTCCAGGTTTCGATCACCGGGTTCGCCAGCAACGTCCCGGCGATCTCCTCGAGGTCTGCGTCGCTGACCGAGTCGTCGACCTCGAGATCGAAGTGTTTGCCTTGGCGCACGGCACTCACCCCCGGCTGTCCGGTTCTCGCCAGCGCGGACAGGATGGCCTTGCCCTGCGGGTCCAGGATCTCGGGTTTGATGACGACATCGACGGCCACGCGCGCCACGGCGGTGCTCCCAGCGGGTTCTCGAGCGATCAGGGTGCCAAGCAGCCGGACCCCCGAGTCTCCGGCGCACCCGACCGAGCGCCAGCCTATCGCGGGGCCGGGACCGATCCGTCACCCCGCGGCCCCGTCTCATCGAGCAGTGCCTCACCCGGCGGTGCCGAATGTCCCAGCCAGCATCACGGACCTGACGTCGGCAAGCCGGCCGACGTCGTTCGGACATCACCGGCACCCTTGACGACGTCGACGCCACGTTCGGCTCGCGCGCGGACGGTCGCCTCGAGGGTGGCTCGATCCGGGATCTCCCGCCCATGCAGTAGCAGTGGCCGCCGGGACTGGTCAGCGGCGGGCCCGACGCCACGATTGTCGGTTCCAGCCGGCCTGGCATGCGTCGTTGCCGGTCGCGGCGGCCCACCACGTTGAACCACCGGTCGCCCAGATCGCGGACGGTCGTCACACCGGCGCCCAGCGAGCGGCGCAGGCCGTCCGTGACAACCTCGTCGATCTCCTCCTCGGTGAATCCGGCCACCCGATCGAGGGCGTTCTGCTGACTGTCGGCAACCAGGTGCACGTGGGTGTCGACGAGGCCAGGCAGCACGGTGGTTGCCGGATGGTCGACGATCTCCCAGTCCGCGCCGAAGGTCCGGGAAACCGGATTCGACGCCGACGATCCGTCCGTCCCACACCAGCACGGTGCCGCCGCCGTCGAGGAATTACGCGCCGTCGAACGCCCTGGTGCCGCGGATTGCGTGCATCGCGCCTCGGAATACTCCAACTGGCAGGCGTCGTCAATCGGTCATCAGGGCATGATTCGGTGGACACGGAGTACGGTGACGCCGAGACACGATCCACTCCCGTCCGATCAGAGCATTCGCACCGAACGAGTACCTCCACGGTCACCCAAATGGCCGTATACTCGCTACTAGCAGTGATTGAGCGGAGTGCGAGATCCGGGACGAGGTCGTCCCGTCACGAGGAGGTCGTTCCGATGCCTGGTTGGCAGCCGGGAAGCCCCGGCATCTGGATCGGGGAGGGGACCCAGCGGCTGTTCGCGGCGCAGGCGCCCGGTCAATGGATCCTGCGGGACGTTGACGGTGCCGAGCTCCGGCGCAGCCGGACGCTGGTCGGATTGGTCGCCGAACTCGGCCCCGTCGACTCGGGTGAGAACGGGGCAGCACCGTCGTGGGCCTCCTCGCCGGGATCGTCTCGGAACGGATCCGTGATCTCCCGCAGCGACACCAGAGCAGCTCGGAGCTGTGCCAGGCGCTCGGGTCCCAGGTGGTTCGCCCATTCCCGTTCCACCTGACGAACCACCGCGGCCGCCTCGCGGGTCGCCGCCATGCCCTCCTCGGTGATGCACACCAACCGCGCCCGGGCGTCCGTTGGGTCCGCCCGACGGGTCACATAACCGGCCCGCTCGAGCTGGTCAACCAGAAAGCCGGCGGTCTGCTTGGTCACCTGAGCCTGCTGGGCGAGATCGGTGAGTCTGGTTCCGCGCGAGCCGATCCGCTGGAAGATGCGCGCCTGCGCCAGGGTGATGTCGTCTCGACCGGACGCCGCCAACGCCGCCAACACCCGCGCCTCCATCGCTCGGTAGGGGAGGAACAGCAGCACGCCGAGATTGAGCTCGGCGGGTTCGTCGGACACCTGCACCCCTTGACGATCGTCAGATTCGCTGACTACATTTGCCTCATTGGTCAGATTCTCTGACAATCATGCCAGGAGATGACGGCATGAGTGGCGGGACGAGAGGGGCCGGCCGTGGATCGCGATGCGGTGTGGCAGCACGTGGACGAGCAGCGGGCCGCGCTGGCCGACGTACTGGAGGGCCTCGGTCCGGACGAGTGGGACCACCCGTCGCTCTGCGCGGGGTGGAAGGTACGTGACGTCGCCGCGCACGTGATCTCCTCGCCTCAATCCGGACTGGGCACGGTGTCAGTGGCGATGCTGCGGGCGAAGGGCAACTTCAACCGCTGCATCCTCGACGAGGGGAAACGGGCCGGGATCCGTCCGACCGCGCAAATTCTCGCCGACTATCGCCAGTACGCGGGATCCCGGCGTCGGCCGCCGGGAACCACGTACCTCGACCCGCTGCTCGACGTGCTGGTGCATACCCAGGACATCGTTGTCCCGCTCGGCCGCCTGCACGACATGCCGCCCGCTGCCGCATGCGCGGCGGCCGGGCGGGTGTGGGGAACCTCGTTCCCGTTCCGGGCCCGCAAGAACCTCGCCGGGCTGCGGCTGGTGGCCAGCGACGTCGCGTGGTCGGTCGGCGACGGCCCGGCGGTGCACGGTCCGATGGCGTCCTTGCTGCTGGTGCTGACCGGACGCCCGGCAGGCCTCGCCGGCCTCACCGGGAAAGGCGTACCGCTGCTTTCCGAACGGCTCGCGCGCTCGGCCGCGGCGGCGCGGAGAAGGTCGCCTCCTCCACGGACGCCAGCGCCCCCACAACGCTGATCCATCCGCTCAGGGGGGCGGCGGGGCGGTCGGTTCGGCGTCCCGTCGCCGGAGCCGGACCGGACGGACAACCGGCAGCGGTGCGATCATCGGGTGATTTCGGCGGGTCGGCTCCGAGAGCGGACCGTCTCCCCCGTCGCCGACGTCCTCGTCCACGATCGGGAGTATCCGCGGCGGCGGCGTGACGGTCTGCGTCTGCCACCGGCGGCCGAACAGATAGATCACCGGCAACGTGGCCAGCAGCGGCCCGATGATCGCGACCGGCCGCAGTAGCCACCAGGTCACCGTCGGCGCAACCGCCTCCACCTGGGTACCGAAGATCGTCCATTCCAACCCGCGGGACAGCGCCATGCCGGTGGTGTGGAACAGGAACAGCGGCAACGCAAACCGGGTGAAGACAGCAGTCGCCCGGGAGAACAGCCCGCCGCTCGTCAGCCCGCGGAGCACCGAGGGCCGGATCAGTTCAGCGACGCCGACTTGGAAAATCGTCAGCGCGATGATGCACACCGTGGGTGGCGCCATGTTCGAGCCCTCGCCGGGTACCCCCACCATCGACCCGGGGTACAGCCCGGAAAAGACCAGGCCGATCAACGCGAACAACCCGGCGGCGGCCATCACCCTGGCCTGTTGAGCGGAGCGCGGGGATTGATACTCCCAGTCGATCCGCCCGTCGGAGTAGCGCGGCGCGGAGTCGACCCCTGAGATGCGCCCGTGGAAGTACCCGAGCTGGAACGCGAAGCCCCAGACGAACACCATGTTGACCCACTCGATGCCCGGCACCTGGTAGCGGAAGCGCAGCACGTCGACGATGACCGCCAGGCCGCCCAGGAAAACCAACACCAGCGCGTCGTACCGCCGGTGCAGCCACACGCTGATCGGCATCAGGCACACGAAAACCAGGTAGGCCACCACGAACCACAGCGGGGACAGCACCATCAGCACGGCCCGGCCCATCCAGTCCAGGTCGAACACGATCCCGACGATGATCCCCAGGATCACCCAGGTGACCAGCAGGGCCGCCGACGGGATGGCCAGCGACTTCGCCTGACGCAGCGCGAAATGCCAGAGCCGCTCGCCGCGCGCCGCGGCGCGTTCCCAGGACTTCAGGTGGACGTACGCCCCGATGTAGAAGAACAAGGGCATGACCTGAAGGAGCCAGGTCGCGATCCACAGCCCCGAGGTGAAGCCGAGCGGATTGGTCGCGTAGGGGCCGTCGTCGTTCCAGACCAGGATCGTGAAGCACCAGTGCCAGAGGATGACGACCAGCAGCGAGAACGACCGCAGGAAGTCGGCGTACGGATCGCGTTCGGCTCGTCTGGCCACGATCCCTCCTCCCTGACTTCGCGCTCGACTCCACTGGTGACTTCCTGAGCCTGACTTCCTGACCCGACAACCCCGATTCTCCCCGGCCACCCCGCCGGAGACCGGACCGCGGCAGCTGCGAATGCGTCCAGTCCCGCCGGTCCTGGTCGGCCCTCATTCGGCCACCGTGGCTGTTCGGCGCCGGCCCCGGCGGCCTCGCGGGGATTCCGGCTGATCAGCCCGTACCGCCCATGGTGGCCCACCCCAGGCTTTGGGTCCACGATAGAAGTATGGGTTTCGCGGTGCAGGTCCGACCCGCGGTCGCACGCCCGGCTCGTCGCCGGCGCTTGTGGGCGCTGTCGGCCGCCATCGCGACCGTCGTTCTGAGCAACGTGATGTCGAACCGGATTCTCCCCACCTGGGCGTACGTGCCGTGGAACCTGACCGTGGCATTCGTCCTGCTCGGCATCGCCTACCTCGGCGGCTCGGGACCGGTCGCCGTCGGGTTGGGCATTCGGCACTGGCATCGCCCCGTCGGTGTCGGGCTGCTGCTCGCCGGTGGCACCGCGCTGATCTTCGCGCTGGGGATGTTGCTGCCGGCCACCCGCAACGCCTTCGTCGACACCCGGATCGGTGACGCCGGCGTCGCGGGGCTGCTCTGGGTGGTGCTGGTGCAGATACCCCTTGGCACGGTCGTGCTGGAGGAGGTCGCGTTCCGCGGGGTGCTGCCGGCGTTGATGGGCGCGTCGCCGGCGATCCGCTGGCGGTGGTGGCCGGTCGTCGGGGCTTCGGTGATGTTCGGGTTGTGGCACATCCTGCCGTCGATCGGGATCAACCGGGCCAACGCCGCGGTGGGCGACGCGCTGGGTCCCGATCAGTGGCTGACCACCACGATCGCGGTCGCTGCGATGACGCTGACCGGGATCCTGCTGTGCGCCCTGGCACGGCTGGGCAAGGGCATCAAGACAACGATGCTCGTGCATTGGGCGACCAACGCGCTGGGGTTCTTCGCTGCCTGGTTACTGGTCCATTGAGCGGTCCGTTGAGGGCAGGCGGCGCCCGACTGCCAAGCCATTGCCGCGGAGACCCACGAATCGCCGGTTCCACCGCCGGGCGTTCGCAACGGGTCGTGGGACGTAGCCTTGCCGTGGCCGGGCGCGCGCACGTCCGGTCCTGCCGGCTTCTGTTCGCCCGCCGGACGGATCGCACNGACTCGGACCACGGAGAGAACATCGATGAAGATCACCAAGTACGGGCATTCCTGCCTGCGCGTCGTCGATGAATCGGCGAACATCCTGATCGACCCTGGCACGTTCTCCGCCGGGTTCGAGGGATTGACCGACCTCACCGCGGTGCTTCTCACCCATCAGCACCCCGACCATCTCGATCGCGACCGGTTGTCGGTGGTGCTCGCCGCGAACCCCGGCGCCAGCGTGTACGCCGACGAAGCCACCGCGGGGCAGCTGGCCGAGGCCGGGGTCGAGGCCGCCGCCGTGCACTCGGGCGATCAGCTCGACGTCGGGACCTCGGTCCGGGTGGTCGGGCGCGATCACGCCATCATCCACGTCGACATTCCGGTCATCCCCAACGTCGGCTACCTGATCGGTGGACGGTTGCTGCACCCGGGCGATTCGTTGGCGGTGCCGGAGCAGGACGTCGAGATCCTGGCGGTGCCGGTGGCGGCGCCCTGGATGGCGATCAAGGAGGCGGTCGAGTTCTTCCGCGCGGTACATCCCGCCGTCGCCTTCCCGATCCACGAGAAGGTGCTGGCCAACACGGCGATGGTCTACGGGTTACTCGCCAGGCTCGGTCCCCCCGATGCCCGTTGGATCGATCTCGACGACGGGCACACCGAAGAGCTGTGATCGGCGCCCCTGCATTGCCGCGCCCGGCCCTGCGACGGCACGATGGTGCGCGTCCCGCGCGCCAGTGCGGGAGCGGACGTCAGGACAGGGCGATGACCCGACGAGCCCACCGACCAACTCAGCGATGATCACTGCACCGATGATCACTGCACCGATGATCACTGCATCGACGGGCCGGCCCGCGCCGGCCCCGCGGAGGTAAGACATGGCCGAGGCCACGGGCACCACCGGACCGGCCCCCTCGTCGGGGGGCGATCCTGCGGGGGAGACAGCCGGCGGGACCGGCCGGACGATCGGGACGGCCGCCACCCTCGGCACCCGCGTCCGCCGCCCCTGGCGCCTGCCGACCCAACTGGAGACGGACAAACCCGCCGGCGCCCTGGTTCTCCGACTCGTGCTCGGCAGCGCCCTGATGCTGTTCCTCGAACTGGCGCTGATCCGCTGGCTGGGCGCGAACGTGGTTCACCTGAGCTACTTCTCGAACTTCGTCCTGCTCGGATCGTTCCTCGGCATCGGGCTCGGCTTCCTGATCTCCCGCAAACGCTGGTCGGTGCTGCCGTTCACGCCGGTGATCCTGGCACTGCTGGTGATCTTCGTGTTCCTGGAACCGGTGACCATCGACCGGGCCGGTGAAGAGGTCATCTACTTCACCTCGTTGAGCACCCAGGGTCCGCCGGCCTGGCTGGTGCTGCCGATCATCTTCCTCCTGGTTGCGGCCGTGCTGGCCGGACCGGCCGAGGTGGTCGGCCGTTGCTTCGGCCACCTCCGCCCACTGACCGCGTATCGCTGGGACCTGGTCGGGTCGCTGATCGGGATCGGGTCGTTCACCCTGCTGTCGTTCGTCCGCGCCCCCTCGGTGGTCTGGGGCATCGTCGTCACCATCTGTTTCGTGATTCTGATCAACGGCTGGCCGCGGTTTCTGGGCGCGGTCGCGGGCCTGGCGATGATCGCGGCGCTGATGGTGGAGTCGCTCGGAGCCGGCATCTCCTGGTCGCCGTACTACAAGGTGTTCACCGAGGACCGGATCCTCGGCGGCACCTCGCTCACCGACATCTCCGTGAACGGCGTGCCACACCAGATCATGCGGGCAGCGGCCCAGCGACTGCAGGAAGAACCGCAATACGGGCTGCCCTACCAGCGGGCCGCCGGCAACTCGCTGGACAACGTGCTGATCGTCGGGGCCGGATCGGGATCCGATGTGGCCATCGCACTGTCCAAGGGCGCCAAGCACATCGACGCCGTGGACATCGACCCGCGGCTGATGGAGATCGGGCAGGAGAAGAATCCCGACCACCCGTACGACGACCCGCGGGTGACCCGTTACGTCAACGACGGGCGGGCCTTCCTGCAGACGACCGACAACACGTACGACCTGATCCTGTTCGCGCTGCCCGATTCGCTGGCCCTGGTCACCGGGGCCTCACAGATCCGGCTGGAGAGCTTCCTGTTCACCGAGGAGGCGCTGGAGTCCGCGCGCGATCACCTCACCCCCGGCGGATCCTTCTCGATGTACAACTACTACCGCGAGGACTGGCTGATCGACCGGCTCGCCGGGACCGCGTCGGCCGCGTTCGGGCACGCCCCGTGCGTGGACAAGGTGGGCGGCGGTGAGGCCGTAGTGACGGCCGCGCTGGACGAGTCGAATCAATCGTGCGGGACGGCCTACGTGCCCAGCGGCACCGTGATCGGGCCCGCCACCGACGACCGGCCCTTCCTGTACTACCAGGGCGGCCCCATCCCCTCGATGTACCTGTGGGCACTCGGCGGGATCCTGCTGATCTCGCTGCTGTTCGTCCGGGCGCTGGGCGGGCCGTTCGGCAAGATGCGGCCGTACGCGGACCTGTTCTTCATGGGCGCGGCGTTCCTGCTGCTGGAAACGAAGAACATCGCCACCTTTGCCCTGCTGTTCGGCACCACCTGGGTGGTGAACGCGCTGGTCTTCGGTGGTGTGCTGATCATCGTGTTGGCCGCGGTGGAAACGACCAGGCGGTTCCGAACCCCGCCCCTGCCGCTGGTGTTCGTCGGGATCGCGCTGTCCCTGCTGGTCTGCTATCTCGTGCAGCCGAATTGGCTCTTGACGCTGCCGTTCCTGCCGCGGCTGATCGCGGCCGTCCTGCTGGCGTTCGTGCCGATCTACCTGGCCAACGTGGCGTTCTCCAAACGCTTCGGCGCGTCCGACGACTCACAATCCGCGTTCGGGCTGAACCTGCTGGGCGCCATGCTCGGCGGCTGCCTGGAGTACCTGGCGCTGCTGACCGGGTATCGGAACCTGCTGCTGATCGTCGGTGCGTTGTACCTGGTGGCGTTCCTGCTCGCACCACGGCGGGGCCGAGGGTTGGTCGCGGTCTGATGGTTGCTCGCGGTCTGAGGGGCTGGACTGTCGGTCCCCCCGGCTCGTCCGCCCCGGACGATGCTCACGGTGTGTGCGCCGACCCCGTGCTGCAGCAGCGGGTCGGCTCGGGTGGCATGAGCAACGCTCCCGCACCGTGAGCATCGTGACCCGGGTGCTGGCACCGCCGCCGCCGCCGGCCGAGGGCAGCATGACCGGGACCATCATCAGGTGTTCACCCGCCGTCGGTCTCGAATTCGCCACCTCGGGTGGCCGAGCGGCCGGATGGTCGACAGGCTGGGGAAGCCGACGGTCCGATCGCCGTTACGTACGCGACCCTGAGAGGCACGACCCTGGGAGGCACACGGTGGCCGATTCACCTGTTCTGAGCCCGACCGAACTCGACGACATCGACGCCTGGTGGCGCGCCGCGAACTACCTGGCCGTTGGGCAGATCTACCTACTGGACAACGCACTTTTGCAGCGTGATCTGGTTCCCGACGACGTGAAGCCGCGACTGCTGGGGCATTGGGGCACCACACCGGGCCTCAACTTCGTCTACGCGCATCTCAACCGGATCATCCGGAACAACGACGTCAACGCGATCTTCCTGGCCGGTCCTGGCCACGGCGGCCCGGCGGCCGTGGCCAGCGCGTACCTGGACGGCACCTACAGCGAGGTCTATCCCAGGGTGACCCGGGACGCCGACGGGATCCGGCGGCTGTTCCGGCAGTTCTCCTTCCCCGGCGGCATTCCCAGCCATGTGGCACCGGAAACTCCTGGCTCCATCCACGAGGGCGGTGAACTGGGCTACGTGCTCTCGCACGCCTACGGCGCCGCGTTCGACAACCCCGACCTGCTGGTTGCCGCGGTGGTGGGCGACGGCGAGTTCGAGACCGGACCGCTGGCCGCGTCCTGGCACGGCACCAAGTTCCTCGACCCGGTCAACGACGGCGCGGTGCTGCCGATCCTCCACCTGAACGGCTACAAGATCGCCAACCCGACCATCCCGGCCCGCATCCACCGGGAAGAGCTCGAGGCGCTGCTGACCGGCTTCGGCCACGAGGTGTTCACCGTCGAGGGTGACGATCCGCAGATCCTGCACGAGACGATGGCCTCGACCATGGACGCCGTGCTCGCGCGGATCAGGGAGATCCAGCGCGCGGCGCGCGAGGACGGGGACCTGGAGCGCAAGCCCTGGCCGATGATCCTGATGGTCACCCCGAAGGGCTGGACCGGTCCGAAGTTCATCGACGGCCTGCAGTACGAGGGCACCTGGCGCTCCCACCAGGTACCGCTGACCGCGACCAGAGAGAACGCCGAGCACCGCCGGATGCTGCAGGAGTGGATGGAGTCCTACCGGCCCGCCGAGTTGTTCGACGACGAAGGTCGGGTGATCGCGCGGATCGCGGCGCTGGCTCCGGTGGGTGATCGCCGGATGAGCGCCAACCCGCACGCCAACGGCGGGCTGCTACTCAAACCGTTGGTGCTGCGGGACTATCGCGAGCGGGCGGTAGAGGTCTCCGCGCCGGGCGCCTCGGTGCACGAGCCGACCCGGGTGATGGGCCAGTACCTGCTGGACGTGATGACCGACAACCTCGACAACTTCCGCATCGTCGGTCCGGACGAGACCGCGTCGAACCGGCTGGACGCCGTCTACGCGGTGACGGACAAGGTGTGGCAGGGCGAGATCCTGCCGGTGGACGAGCATCTGGCCCGATCGGGCCGGGTGGTGGAGATCCTGTCCGAGCACACCTGCCAGGGTTTCCTGGAGGGCTACCTGCTGACCGGGCGGCACGGTTTGTTCTCCTGCTACGAGGCGTTCATCCACCTGATCGACTCGATGTTCAACCAGCATGCCAAGTGGCTCAAGGTGACTCGCGAGATCGGTTGGCGCCGGCCGATTGCGTCCTTGAACTACCTGCTGACCTCGCACGTCTGGCGACAGGATCACAACGGTTTCTCCCACCAGGACCCCGGTTTCATCGACCACGTGATCAACAAGAAGGCCGAGGTGGTCAGGGTCTACCTTCCTCCGGACACCAACACCCTGCTGTCCACCATCGAGCACTGCCTGGCATCGAAGAACTACGTCAACGTGATCGTGGCCGGCAAGCAACCGTGTTTCGACTGGCTCACCCCCGACGAGGCGGGCCTGCACTGCGCCCGCGGGGTCGGGATCTGGGACTGGGCGTCCACGGACCACGACGGCGACCCTGACGTGGTGATCGGCTGCGCCGGCGACGTGCCCACCCTGGAGGCGCTGGCCGCCGTCGCCATCCTTCGGGAGAAGTTGCCGCAGTTGAAGATCCGGTTCATCAACGTGGTGGACCTGATGCGACTGCAGGACGCCGGCGAGCACCCGCACGGCCTGTCGCACCGGGACTTCGACACGCTGTTCACCAGCGACAAGCCGATCGTCTTTGCCTACCACGGGTATCCGTGGTTGATCCACCGGCTGACCTACCGCCGGACCAACCACGACAACCTGCATGTGCGCGGATACAAGGAGGAGGGCACCACCTCGACCGCGTTCGACATGGTGATGATGAACGACATGGATCGCTTCCACTTGGTGATCGACGTCATCGACAACGTGCCGTCGCTGCGTTCGTCGGCGGCGCTGCTGCGGCAGGAGATGGTCGACACGCGGGCCGAGGCGAAGCGGTACACCCGCCTGTACGGCGACGACTTGCCGTCGGTGCGGGACTGGACCTGGACCGCCGCAACCGGATCCGGCGACGGGCCCGGTCCCGGCGCGCTGTCCGACACCAGCGCCGACTTCTCCCCGGAGGTGGGGTCCGAGAAGCATTGAGGCGCTGGACTTCGCCGCCTTGGCCGGCGAACAAGGGCGCTGGACTTCGCGGCCGGACGGCGAACAAGGGCGCTGGACTTCGCGGCCGGACGGCGAACAAGGGCGCTGGTCGTCGGCCTACACCTTCGCCGAACCCGGGAATTGATGCGACCCCGGCACCCGGCAGATCATCGTTTCAGGCCCTTTCGCGTCGTAGCGCGACACGAAAGGGCCACCGGCGGTGATCATCATGGGCGGTGAGCACACTCAGGTGAATCGGGAGCACCGGAACGGGATGCGCGCTCAGCCGATCCAGTCGGCGAACGACCGGCCCGAGATGCGTTCGTAGGCTTCGACATACCGCGATCGGGTGGCCAGCACGACCTCGTCGGGCAGCGGTGGCGGCGCGGACTCCGACGCCCGATCCCACCCCGAGGCCGGCGAGGTCAGCCAATCACGCACGTACTGCTTGTCGAACGAGGGCTGCACCCGGCCCGGCCGGTATCCGTCCGACGGCCAGAACCTGGACGAGTCGGGCGTCAGCACCTCGTCACCGAGCACGAGCGCGTCACCGGACAGCCCGAACTCGACCTTGGTGTCCGCCAGGATGACCCCCTTGGACAGCGCATGCTCGCCGGCCCGCGCGTACAGGGCCAGGGTGAGCGAGCGCAACTGTTCGGCGCGGCCCGCGCCGATCCCGGCGACCACGTCCTCGAAGGTGATGTTCTCGTCGTGGGCGCCGATCTCGGCCTTGGTGGCCGGCGTGAAGATCGGCTGCGGCAGGGCTGAGGCCTCGACAAGCCCAGCAGGCAAAGCGATCCCGCACACGCTCCCGGTCTTCCGGTAATCGACCAGGCCCGACCCGGTCAGGTAACCGCGCGCGACACATTCGATCGGCAGCATCTCCAGCCGCCGCACCAGCAGCGCCCGGCCACGGACCTCCGCCGGGATCGCCGGGTCGTCCACGGCGACAACGTGCGAGGGCACCAGGTCGGCGAGCAGCTCGAACCAGAAAACGCTCATCGCGGTGAGAACCCGGCCCTTGTCGGGGATCGGGGTGGGCAGCACGTGGTCGTACGCGCTGATCCGGTCGGACGCAACCATCAGCAGCAGTTCGTCGTTCACCTCGTAGAGCTCCCGTACCTTCCCGGTAGCCAGGTGCCGGTACTCGATCAGCGACGCCACCGGTGCAGGGTAGCCCAGGGCTCCCGGCGAGCCGGACACCTGCGGGTGTCGTAGTCTTCGCCGGCATGAGCCTGGAATGGGAGCAGGTCGTCATCGACGCGGCCGACCCGGTGGCACTCGGCCGGTGGTGGGCGAGCGCCCTCGGCTGGGTGGTGACCATCGACACCGCGGACGAGTTCGAGATCCGCCCGTCCGCCGACGAAATCCCCGGGTTGATCTTCGGCCCGGTACCCGAGCAGAAGACGATCAAGAACCGGCTGCACCTGGACTTCCGCCCCGACGATCAGGCCGCCGAGGTCGACAGGCTGCTGGCGCTGGGCGCGCGGCGGGTCGATATCGGTCAGGGCGAGCAGCCCTGGGTTGTGCTGGCGGACCCTGAGGGCAACGAATTCTGCGTGCTGGGCACGCGACACCAGTCCTGACGCCCGAGTGCGCCGAATCGAGTGACCAGTATGTGCCCTCGATCTCGACGTGGGAGGNCCGAAAGTGGTCACTCGAACGCACCATGCGGACACCGGTCAGCCCGGAGCGGCCACCAGCCCGCGCCGCCGGAGCAGCGGCTCGATGCCCGGATCCCTGCCGCGCACCGACCGGAACGCGTCCATCGCGTCGATCGAGCCGCCGACCGACAACAGCCTGCTGCGGAACAGGTCTCCGTTCTCGCGCCGCATCCCGCCGTTCTCCTTGAACCAGTCGACGGTGTCCGCGTCGAGCACCTCGGCCCAGATATAGGAGTAATAGCCCGCCGAGTACCCGCCGCCGAAGATGTGCTGGAAGTAGCGGCTGCGATAGCGCGGCGGGATCAGGTCCAGCGCAATCCCGTGACGCATCAACGCCTCTCGCTCGAACGCGTCCACATCGACGATCTCCGACTCCGCCGCGATCCGGTGCCAGGCCTGGTCCAGCACGGTTGCGGCCAGGTATTCGGTGGTGCGGAAACCCTCACCCCACCGGTCCGCGGCGAGCAGTGCGCCGACCACCACCGCCGGCAACGGTTCACCGGTCTGGACGTGCCGCGCATAGTGCTTCAGTACCTCCGGCCACAGGATCCACATCTCGTTGACCTGGCTCGGGAATTCGACGACATCCCGGGGCACCGCCGTCCCGGCCAGCCGCGGGTAGGTCACCCGGGAGAACAACCCGTGCAGGGCGTGCCCGAACTCGTGGAACAGCGTCCGCACCTCGTCCAGGGTCAGCAATGCGTGCTCACCCTCTGGGGGATGCGGGATGTTCAGCACGTTGGCCACCACCGGCAATCTGCCCAACAACGAGGACTGGGTGACGAAGTTGTTCATCCAGGCGCCGCCGCGCTTGCCCTCCCGCGCGTAGAAGTCGCCGAGGAACAGCCCGATCTGCGACCCGTCGGAGTCGCGCACCTCCCAGATCCGCACATCGCTGTGGTAGCCGATCAGGTTGGGACGAGGCACCATCACGATGCCGTACACCTGCGCGGCGGCGTGGAAGACGCCGTCCTGCAACACCCGGTCGAGTTCGAAATATGGCCGGAGAGCGGCAGTGTCGATGGCGTAACGCTCGGCCTGCACCTGCCGGGCGTAGTACGCCCAGTCCCAGGCCGCGAGCTCCACCCCGTCCCGCTCCGCGTACTCGCGCAGCAGCTCCGCTTCGGCCTGCGCGTTCGCCACCGCCGGCGCGACCAGACGCGACAGCAGATCGTCGACCGCGGCGCTGGTCCCCGCGGTTTGGTCGGCGAGCGTGGCCTCGGCGTGCGTGGCGAATCCGAGCAGCTGAGCGCGCTCGGCACGCAACCGGACGATCTCGAGCAGCACGGGCCCGTTGTCGTCCGCACCCACCGACGCCCGCTCGATCGACGCCTCGAACAGCCGGCGGCGCACGTCGCGGTTGCGCAAGTCGGCCAGCAGCGGTTGGCGGGTCGGCAGCACCAGCGGTACGAGATACGACCCTTCGTGCCCGCGGGCCCTGCCTGCCTCGGCAGCGGTGGCGATCGCCTCGGCGCTGAGCCCGTCCAGATCGTCCGCGCTGTCGACGACGATCGCGGCTGCCTCGCTCGCCCGCAGCAGATTCTGCTGGAATTCCGTGGACAGCACCGACAATCGCTGATTCAGTGCGGTCAGCCGGGCCCGACCTTCGCCGTCGAGCCGGGCGCCGGCCAGTACGAAGTCCAGGTGGTAGCGCTCGATCAGGGCGATGGCCTCGGCATCGAGGGACGGGTCGTCCTGACGAAGGCGGTGCACGGCGTCCAGCCGGGCGAACAGTGCGGGGTCGAGTTGGATGGCATCGTCGTGCGCGGCCAGCCGCGGCGAATACTCGGCCTCGAGCGCCCGAAATTCCGGTGTTGACATGCTCGACGTCAGGTTGAAGAAATACGTCGAGGCCCGGCGCAGGACGCTACCGGAACGCTCGAGCGCGACGACCGTGTTCTGGAACGTCGCTGGCTCCGGATTGCCGGTGACGGCGGCGATCTCGGCGCGCTGCTGGGTCATACCCGCGTCGAACGCCTGCCTCACGTGGTCCGCCGAGATCAGCTCGAAGGGCGGCAGCTCGAAGGGTCGTGTCGAGCGTTCCAGCAACGGGTTCGCGGCTTCGTCAGCATTGATCTTGACGTCGGCGGCAGCACCCTGGCCGGCGCCGCCGGGCGCGAGGTCGGCGGCGGAGGAAGCGGAGCCAGTAGACATCGGTCTCCCGTCGGCGATCCGGACGAAGGGTCGGGGCACCTACCCGCGACCACGGTGCACAGTCCATCACAACCGAGTTCACCCCTGCCGGTGGTCATCCGAGCCCTGACTGCCACCCCGCCCCGGTCGGGCATCAGAGTTGCCGGCAACAACAACGGCCAAGCGCGAAACGGCCAAGCGCGAAACGGCCAAGCGCGAAACGGCCAAGCGCGAAACGGCCA